>ERZ773190.169-NODE-169-length-82292-cov-12.887703_pt1 | contig 82292 bp, 68 predicted proteins | sample MGYA00511111_ERZ773190 | MGnify/ENA primary metagenome ERZ773190 (study PRJEB29015, sample SAMEA2737777) | human gut metagenome | biome: human gut; feature: human-associated habitat; material: faeces | place: China | collected 2012 ... | reverse complement strand
GCAAGAGCGTAAAGCTCTATTCCGGGTGGAGTAAGGCCAAGAGCGTGACCACCAAAAAGTAAGATTGTTTTGGCTTTCCAATAGGCGTAGGGCGGGGGCTTATTCCCAGATGAATTGCCCACATTTCCCCGCATCATTTAAAGTAAAAAAGCACCGCATTGCAAAATGCGGTGCTTTCTGTATGCCATATTATAACAAATTGGGATTTTGCCGGTGGGGGGTGCGTCCCAGCAGGTAATCGGCGGACACATCGTAATACTCGCACAGGGTCAGCAAGTGGCGTAGAGGCAGGGCATTGGCGCCCCGCTCATAGCGGGCGTACATGGTCTGGGAGGTGCCCAGCACCTCGGCCAATTCTGCCTGACTTTTATGCGCCTCTGTACGCAGCTGGCGTAGCAGCTTTGGATAACGCAGGCTCATTTGTTCTGTGCCTTGCTGAGAAAGGCTTGCAACGCCGGGCTTTTGGGATGATTGAACAGATCGTCCGGGGTGCCGCTTTCGGCAATCACACCATCTGCCATAAAGAGCACCTGGTCCGCCACATGGCGGGCAAATTCCATCTCATGGGTTACCACGATCATGGTGCTGTTGCCGGTTTTTAGGCTGCGGATTACATTCAGCACCTCGCCGGTCAGCTCCGGATCCAGGGCGGAAGTGGGCTCGTCAAAGCACAGAATATCCGGCGACATGGCCAGCGCCCGGGCAATGGCAACCCGCTGCTGCTGCCCGCCGCTAAGCTGGCAGGGATAGGCGTCGGCTTTGTCTGCCAGACCCACCCGCTCCAGCAGGCTCTTGGCGTTCTGCTCCAGTGCCTGTTCTTGCGCCTGCTTAAAGGCTTTGGCATTTTGACCGGCCTTTTTGGCGGCTTTCACCTGCTCGTGCAGCGCCAACTTTGGCGCCAGGGTCAGGTTGTCCATCACCTTGTACTGGGGAAACAGGTTGAACTGCTGGAATACCAGGCCAAAGTGCAGGCGGTTTTTGCGAATCTCTTTATCGGACAGGGTGTCGGCGTCGTTTGCGTCCAGCAGCGTTTGTCCGTCCACGGCGATGGAGCCGCCGCTGGGGGTCTCCAAAAAGTTCAGGCACCGCAGCAAGGTGGTCTTGCCGCTGCCGGAAGAGCCGATGATCACCAGCACATCGCCCTTTTCCAGCGAAAAGTCAATGCCTTTGAGCACCTCGGTATTGCCAAAGCGCTTTTGCAAATTCTTAACTTCTAAAAATGCCATACCATCACCCCTTGTAGTAGTCCAGCTTCTTCTCCAGCCGGTTAAAGAGCACCGTGAGAATGCCGCAGAAGATCAGGTAGAACACGCCGGTGTAGAACAGCGGCCACAGCAGGCCGTCCAGCTTCATAAACTTTTCGCCTGCCCAAATGATCTCGTAAACGGAGATGACGCGGGCCAGGGAAGTGTCCTTCACCAGAGTGATGATCTCGTTGCTCATAGGCGGAATGATCCGCTTGACCACCTGCATAAAGACAACTTTACGGAAGATCTGGTTGCGGGTCATGCCCAGCACCTGACCGGCCTCGTACTGACCCTTGGGAATGGCCTCGATGCCGCCGCGAAAGATCTCTGAAAAATAGCAGGCGTAGTTGATGATAAACGCTACGGATACCGCCACAAAGCGGTCAAACACCGTCCACCCGGCCAGCCAGGTGATGAAAGCGTTCGGATTTTCTAAATTTTGCGCCCAGTTGCCTACCAGTCCCGGGCCGTAATAAACAATAATCATCTGGAGCACCAGGGGCGTACCTCTGATGATCCAGATGAGTGTTTTGCACAGCCACTTTAAGGGACGGAATTTGCTCATGGAGCCAAAGCTGATGATCAGCCCCAGGGGCAGAGCGGCAACCAGCGTGATGCAAAAGAGCTTTAAGGTGGACTCAAAGCCCTCCAGCAGTTGCTGTGTAACTTGCCAGAACATGGTATTCCCTCTCGTGTATGTTGTAAATTATTTGTTGTCTGCGTCCTTGATGAGTACGATCTGGTACTTCTTGGCCAGCTTGTCCAGGGTGCCGTCCTTCATCATACCGGCCATCAGCTCATTGGTCTTGGCGGTCATGTCGGAGCCTTTGCGGAAAGCAATGCCGTACTCCTCAGCCTCCAGCTTGATGCTGTAAGTCAGGTTCTTGTTGCCGGTGCCCTCGCCGGTCATGGCGTTGGCCATGGTCAGATCAATGATGCAGGCGTCTGCAGAGCCGGAGGTCACCTCGGTCAGAGCCAGTGCCTGGCTGTCGGATACCACGGTGTTGGTGAGACCGGCGGCCTGGGCAGCCTTTTCACCGGCGGAACCGCCCTCTATGGCAATGGACTTCAAGTTCTTCAAATCATCGGTGGTCTTGTATTTGCCCACTTCGGACTGCTTCATTACGACCACCTGCGCGTTCTCTGCATAGGCGTTGGTAATGCTGGCAGCCTTTTTGCCCTCGTCGGTAATGGTCATACCGTTCCACAGGCAGTCCACTGCACCGGAGGTCAGCTCGTTATACTTGTTGTTCCAGTTAATCTCTACGAACTGAACCTTCACGCCCAGCTTTTCGCCCAGTGCCTGGGCAAACTCGGTGTCAAAGCCGGTCCACTCGCCATTCTTGTCCTTATAGTTCATGGGCTCGTACTCGGTGATGCCCACTTTCAGCACACCGGCAGCCTGGATCTTGGCCAGATCGGACTGGGCGGTGGTGTCTTCCTTTTTGTTGTTCTCTTTGTTGCCGGAGCAGGCGGCGAAGCCGGCCACAATGCCGCACACCAGTACCAGGCTCAGCACCAGGGAAAGCACTTTTTTCATCTTGCGCATACGATTTTCTCCTTATAACCTCTAATGATTTTGCAAAGGACCAATTTTGTGTAGTAGCAAGGTAGCGATTTACCACGCTAAATTCCTTTGCCGATGTGCGCATTATACCACGATTTATGACAAATGTAAATAGGAAATCCAAACAGAGTGTGAAATTTCTGCCGTTTTTGTTGCCAAAGTCCCGTCGGGGTGGTAAAATAGACCGCAAAGGAGATGTTCGTATGAACTGGAATTTTCACCTGCCGGTGGAGCTGGTTTTCGGCAGCGGCACCCGGCATGAAATCAAGTCGTATATAAAGAAGATCGGCGGCACGCGTGGCGTGCTGGTGTGCGGCAAGAGCTTTTTGCGAAATGGCACCGCAGACGCCTTTTTGCAGGCGGCGGACGGCGCTTTAGTGTCCGTATTCAGCGATATTCGCCCCAATCCCACTACGGAGAATGTGAACGCCTGTGCGGCAGAAATGCGGCGGGTCGGGGCGGATTTTGCGGTGGCGCTGGGCGGCGGCTCGCCCATGGACTGTTGTAAGGCGGCCTGCGCCATTGCTCGGGGGACGGACAATATTGAACCGTACCATAACGGCGACAAGCCGGTGACGGCAGAGGAGGCCATTCCCATGATCGCCTTTGCTACCACCGCCGGTACAGCCTCTGAGGTGACCAATATCAGCGTGCTGACCAATGTGGAAGCCGGGGTGAAAAAACCCATGAACCACCCGGCCATGTACCCCAAGATTGCTGTGGTGGATCCGGAGTTGACCTTAACGGTGCCGCCCCAGGTGACCGCCTCTACCGGACTGGATGTGCTGTGCCACGCGGTGGAGAGTTACTGGAGCGTGAACCACCAGCCGGTATGTGCTGCCTGCTCCGTGCATGCGGCGCGACTGGTGTTTGACTGGCTGGAAAAGGCCTATCGGGACGGCAACGACCTGGAGGCTCGGGAGAAGATGGCGGAGGCGTCTATTGTGGCCGGTGTGGCCTTTAGTCATCCCCGCACCACCGGCTCCCACGCCTGCTCCTTCCCGCTGACCAATCTTTACGGTATGCCCCACGGCGAAGCCTGCGCCTTTACCCTGGACTACTTTATCCGCTTTAATGCGGCGCACGCAGACGGGGACGGCCGGATTACCGCCCTTGCTCGGGATTGCGGGTTTGACAGCCCGGCAGCCATGGCGGACGCGGTGCACGACATGAAAAACAGAATGGGTATGCGCACCAATTTGTGCGAGCTGGGGGTAGAGAGCGATGCGGAGATCCGCGCCCTGGCCCACCAGAGTATGTCCATGCTAATGACCTTAAACCCGGTGCCTTTGACAGAAGAGGATATTTACCAAATGTTCTGCGCCTTAAAGTAACAGGCATTGACAAACGGAGACGAAACTCTATAATAAAAGAACAGACACAGAAAGGAATTTTAGCGTTATGGTTTATGGCGTTGTATTGGCCGGCGGCGTCGGCTCCCGAATGGGCGGGGACAAGCCCAAGCAGTATTTAACGGTAAAGGACAAGCCCATTATCATTTATACCATCGAGAAGTTTATCTCCGTGCCCCAACTGGAGAAGATTTTGGTGCTGTGCCCCTCCAAGTGGGTGGAGCACACCAAGAATTTGATTGCCAAGCACATTGCCCCCGCAGCGGACCGTGTGGCGGTGATCGAGGGCGGTTCTACCCGTAACGAGACGATTATGAATGCTATTCGCTACATTGAGAACGAGGGCAATTTGAACGACGATACCATTATCGTCACCCATGACAGCGTGCGCCCCTTTGTGACCTATCGGATCATTGAGGAGAACATTGCGGCGGCGGAGCAGTTCGGCGCCTGCGACACGGTGATTCCTGCCACGGACACCATTGTGGAGAGCCGGGACCACCAGGTAATCTCTGCGATTCCGGATCGATCCGTCATGTATCAGGGCCAGACCCCCCAGTCCTTCCGGGCCACCAAGCTGAAGAAGCTGTACGAGACCCTCACCGAGGAGGAGAAGGAAATTCTCACGGACGCTGCCAAAATTTTCGTTATCAAGGGTGAGCCGGTGGCGCTGGTGCAGGGCGAAACCTACAATATGAAGATCACTTATCCCTACGATCTGCGGGTGGCAAAATCCCTGTTGGAGGACGAGACACATGATTAACACCGTCTACCGTTTGGTGGCGCCCCGCCGGTTTGAGATCGCCTTTGAGGACATTGACCTGTTTGGCGACAATGCCATTGTGCGCCCCACCAATCTTTCCATCTGCAACGCAGATATGCGTTATTATCTGGGCACCCGGGACGCCAAGGTGCTGGCCGAGAAGTTGCCTATGGCGCTGATCCATGAGGGCGTGGGCGTCGTTATGCGAGACCCCAGCGGCAAATTCGCTCCCGGCGATCGGGTGGTGATGGTGCCCAATTGTCCCACGGAAACCGATGATTATATCGGCGAGAATTATTTGCGCTCCTCCAAGTTCTGCGGCTCGTCTATGGATGGCTTTTTGCAGGAGTATGTGGAGATTTCGCCCCGGCGGCTGGTGAAGCTGCCCCAGGACATCAATATGAAAGTGGCGGCGTTTACGGAGATCGTGTCCGTAGCGGTGCACGCCATTTCTCGGTTTGACAAGATCGCCCATGCCCGGCGGGATGCCATCGGCGTTTGGGGCGACGGCAATTTGGCGTATATTGTCTCCCTGTTTTTGAAAAAGACTTTCCCGGACAGCAAGGTGTATGTGTTTGGCCTGAATGACGATAAGTTGGCGGACTTTACCTTTGCCGACGGGGCGTATAAGACCACGGAGGTGCCGGAGGGCTTTACCATGGACCACGCCTTTGAGTGTGTAGGCGGCAACGGCTCTCCCATTGCCATTGAGCAGATCATTGGGCTGATCAAGCCGGAGGCCACCCTTTCCATTTTGGGCGTTAGCGAGTACCCGGTGCCCATCAATACCCGCATGATTTTGGAAAAGGGGCTGCGTGTGTTCGGCTCCTCCCGCAGCGGCGTGGCGGATTTTGAAAAGACGGTGCAGATGTACCAGCAGTACCCGGAGATCATTGATTACTTGGGCAACCTGATCAGCTCCGTCAATGTGGTGCGCACCACCACGGACATTAAGCAGGCGTTTGAGAAGGACACCCAAAAGGCCTTTGGCAAAACCATTATGGTTTGGCAGGAATAAAAAATTTAGGCGGCGCAAATGATGCGCCGCCTTTTTTGTTATTTACTTTCTAATCCCGGCGGGTCAGCCGCGCGCCGGTGAGCATTAGGTGCACCAGCAAAATGACGATTAAGAGCGCCAGCGCCAGCACCGTCAGGAACGGTACGGACACGATCACCAGCCCGTGCAGATAGGTGCCCAGGTTCTCCGGGCACACCAGCGGGCCGTTCGCTTTGATCCGGTCCCACTTTTTGGTGATCCCCCGCACAGCGATGATAAAGAACAGCACAAAGCCGATCACAATGGCAATCTTGGTTCGTGCCGCAATGCTACTTGCTGTGGCGCTGTCACCGGCGGTTTTGGCCCCCAGAGCTGCGCCGGAGATCATGGACAGGGGAACCACAGAGCCCAAGCAGATCAGGAGCGACAGGTAGCTCAGCGCCGCATACACCCGGTGGATCACCGGTAGCGCCCGGTTCCAGCGCTGCACCTTGGCTTCTTCCAAGGTGGGCACCTCTGCCTTTTCCATTTTGTTCACCCGATGCAGGTACGCCAAATTGACGATGTTATAGACCACCGTTACCAGCAGCACGGCGGCAATGCTGATCAGGGACGCCAGCAGCAGTCCACCGCCAATGCGGCAAAACCGGTCAAAGTCGTAGGCTTTGCCCAGCAGGGCGGCCATGGCCTTGTCGATCTTAAAATTTTGGATCACGGAGCCGATCACGCCGTAGGCGAATTGGTATAGGCTGTAACCGTTTGGCGCCGTGGCATCCACCCATTGGCTGCCGGTGCGCAGGGTGTGCTGCAAGGCCAAAAGGCCATAGGTGCCTGCTCCGGCCAGTGCGGCGGAGAAAATGAGATTTTGCGTCAGGGCGCTGCCCTTGTTGATATAAACCGGCCGTTCCTGACTGTGCAGGACGGCTGTTTGTTCGCTTGCCATAGGGGGTTCTCCTTTGCCTTTTTCTTGCGGATATTTTAGCATTTTTGCCGGGTATCGTCAAGCCGTGGCTTTTGTATATATAGATAGGTATAAAAAGGACTTTGACCGTTTGGTCAAAGTCCTTTGCTTTTGTATATTGCTTTTGATTTTCCATTTTAAGCCTCTGCGGCTGCCGATTCGCTTTCAAAAATGGTCTCCCAGTGGGTGTAGTATTCCAACTGCTTGACCAGCTTGCGAGCCTGAATGTAATTGTAGGCTTTCTTATGGAAGCGGTCCAGCTCCTTGGACGCCTCTCGCATGGCCTGTGCCTTGGCTTTGGCGGCGGCTTTGGTGCTCTCGTCCATGGCCTTGGCGGTGTTATACCGATCCATGGTGGGCTCGCTGATCCCGTACAGCTCCTCCACCGTGTGGCTTAGCAGTGCTTTTGCCTTTTCCACCCGGCGCTGCATGGCCGGATCGTCAAAGCGGTTCTTCTCATCCTTGATGATCTGCAAGCCCTTGATCATGCGCTGGATCTGCCGCTTCTCTTTGCCGGTGGCAGCGGGCAGCTGTGCTTCCAGCTCTTCCAGTTGGGTCAGGGCACCGGTGTAGATCTGCTTGGCCTCCTCCAGCTGACCGGCGGACAGGGCGCCGGTGGCGTAGTCCTCCAAGGCGGCGCGGATCTTCAGCACCCCAATGTGGCCCTCGTGGTCCTCCTCGGTGAGCGTGTACATGGTGATAAAGGGGATCAGCGACAGTACATAGCCCACGATGGCCAGCAGAATCATGCCTTTGGAGATGGGCTCACGAAAGCTGGCTTTGTACAGATCGTCGTAATTGTTGGTCAGGCCATAGGTGTTTTGCATCAGCACGGTGTTGGTCAGGTAGGTGATGCCCATGCCGATAAAGGTGCCGATAAAGGTGACAAACTGCGCCATCAGCCCCTCCAGCCGCTCACCGGTTTTGTACTGCTGGTAGTCCAGCACATCGGCGTTCATGGCGCCGTCGGTGATCAGCGTAAAGGTGGTAAAGAACCCTCGCAGCCAGGTAAAGGCAAACAGCACCCAGATCTGCTTGATAAAGAGAAACATGCCGATCATGCTCACCGTGGTGCCCAGGATATAAATGATAAAGAGATTGCGCTTGCCCACCTTGCGGATGAGCAGCGGCGCCAGCAGCATAGCCGGGGTGGCTGCCGCACCCAGAATGGTGGTCAGGGTGCCGTTGAGCACGCCCTGCTGCTGGGTGCTTAGCCCCAGCACATCTTTAATGCCGTAGTAGAAGTACCAGGTGGTCACACTGCCTATGCCCCCTTGCAGCAGAATCAGCCAGCCGGTAATGGAGCGGGCCCACTGGTATTTGTTTTGGATCCCGGCGCCGATCCCTTTAAAGAACGGAACCTTGGGGGTGTAGTCCTTGGCAACGATAATGCGCTCCTTGGTGCCGGTGTAGCTGAACAGACCGATCAGCGCACCGCCGATGCCAAAGATGGGCATAATGATCCGGTAGGCGTTAATGTGCTCCAATCCGCCGGTAAAGCCTGCCAAAATGGGCACTAAGAATCCCAGAATGGTGGGCGCCAGAGAGTAGATAAAGGTGGAAATGGTGATTACATCGGCTCGCTCGGTGGAGTTGGGGCTCATCACCTGTACCAGGGTGGTGTAGGCCTGGTCGTAGAATGGGTAGCACAGCTGCAACAGCTCGTAGGTGATAAACAGCGCCCACAGCTTTTGGTTGTAGCTCATACTCTCAAAGGGCAGGAACGCAAAGCCGGTAAGCAAAATACCGCTGGGTATGCCGGTATAGAGCAGATAGGGCCGGAACTTGCCCTTGCTGGAGCGGGTGTTGTCAATAATCATGCCCCGGAGCGGCACCAAGAAGATGCCGATGACGGTGGCGATCATAGTCAGCTTGACCAAATCGCCGTTCTTCAGCCCCAGAGCGGAGCCGGCCAGCAGACTGGTGGCAGACAGCCCAATGTACCAGGCGGTGTAGATCACGAACTTTACGCCGATACCGCCCACGCTGTACGCGGCGATCTCCTTGTACGGTACATAGCGCCCCTCCGGCGGCGTGGTCCAGTGGGTTTTAATTCCGCTGACCAAGCCTTTTACCTTGGCGCCCAGTTTCTTTTCTTTCATAATATCCCCCTTCGATGCCGGTAACGCTTTATGCGAATTACACAGATTTATTACAGTATACCATAGTATTTTGGGCAAAGCAACCAATGTTTTGTCGCAACTTTTGTGTATGTTGAATTATTAAGAAGTGGTAAAGTTCCTTGACAAACGGAAGCGACTGTCATACAATGAAAATGTAAATCAAAGAAAGTATTTTACAGTGACTCGTATACACAATAAATTTGCGAAATGAGAATTGTCAACTGTTTTGTGGTTGAAATAGGCAAAGAGAGGCGGGATAAGAATACATCACTTTGGCTTATAGAAAATGGACTGTTCATCAAAAAGAAGGAGATTGTTTTATGAAAAGAGAAAGAGTAAGGCGGTGCATTTGCTGCTCCATTGGGCGCATAGGTGCCGACCTTGTACAGAAGGTGGAATCAAAATGAGTACATTTAAGCTTATGTCCCGGTTGTGGAGCCGGAACAAGTTTTATAAAAATTTAATCCTGGCCGTTATCGCGCTGTACAGCGGTTTTCTGCTATACGCTACGATTGCTTCTATCCGTCAAGAAGCGCCGGCCGATACTTTAACCTATGCATTTGACACATTGTTCCCCATGTATCTGATGGTGATCTTTTTTCTTTTCTTCTCTTACGAGTGCTTTGTGAAGATCAATCGATATAAAGAGACTTTTTCCACTTGCAAGCAGGGGATCGGCGGGGTTTATCGTGCCCAGTTGCTGCTGCTTTTCAGCCTGATCGGTGTTTTAACGGCGGTGGTGTGCCTGCTTATCGTGGTTTATGCCTGCGTGGCGCACCAGGTTGCCTTGCTGCCCCATGTGCTGTCTCGGGTGATCTGTTATCAGGTGCTGTGTCCGGCGGCAGCGGTGTTTATCGGTCTGTTGCTGTCCGGTGTTCGGCAGCGGTATATTGTGTATCCGCTGATGGTGATTTTTGGCCTATCGGAGACCGAGTGGCTCCAAAGCACCACCACGCATGTGATGGAGACGACCGGGAAGAATTATGCCAAGCTGATGCAAATTTTCTCCTTGATCCCCAATTCTATGCAGTATGAGCCGAATGACCAAATCGGGATCCCCTGGGATTTGAACAAAATCGCCCAACTGCTGTTTTTCATCTCCCTCTCCGCTACGGTGGTGTGCCTTATTTGTGCCCGCACCAAGGCCAAACGGTGGTGGATCGGCGGGTTGGGGCTGCTGCTGTCAGCTGTGCTGTTGACCGGGTATTTTATACCGGTATCTGTTCCGGTAATGGATTTGAGCGCTGCCAGCGAAACGGCAGACACGACATACTATGATATGATTCATAAGGATTGCCAAAAGGACGAGGCCGCCGATTTCCGGGTAAAAAAATATCAGCTGGACTTTTCCGTGGGGCTGAATTTGACCGGCAGCGCCAAGGTGTATGTGGACCGATCGGAGCTGAAAAGCTATCGCTTTACCCTGTACCATGGGTACAAGGTGAAGCAGGTGACGGACCAAACCGGCGCGGCGCTGGACTTCCGCCGGGAATATGACTATGTAACGGTGACCCGGGGCGGGGCGGCTGTGGAGTACCTGTGCCTGGAATATACAGGCAAATCACCCAAGTATTACAGCAGTTATGCCGGGGTCTGCCTGCCCGCCAACTTTGCCTATTATCCCATTCCCGGGTATCGAGAGCTGTTTTCGGACAATTTTTATGGCTTTATTGATTGTTCGCTGCCCTATGATACCGCCTTTGATGTGCGTTGCAGCGGGCGAAAGCAGATGTATTGCAACTTGGCTGCCCGGGGAGACAATCACTTTGCCGGTAACGCCCATTCCATTACCCTGCTCAGCGGGTATTACGATACCTTAAAGCTGAACGATACCTTGGTGGTCTATCCTAAGTATGCGGACGGAGAAATCCAGGCAAGGATTAAAAAGAATATGGGCACTTTTACCAAGGAGCATCGGGATATTCGTACCATTTTTATCATGGGCGCGGACAATTTGACCCCGTATGAGCACTTGCGGTCCTATGACGGCTATGTGGTGACGAATTCTATGATTGACATGGAACAGTCGTACTTTGAGTCCCAAATTGACATCAGCAAGATGGACTTCTACAAGACATTTGTTTATTACTATAATGAAAAAGTGGACCGGGAGGAGCTGGAACAGCTAAAGCAGAGCGAGGACCCGGAGGAATACCCCATGGTGCAGATCATTCTAAAGCTGTCTGCCTCCAAAAACCGGGAGGCTGCCGCCGCAGAGACGGAGCAGTATTTGACCAACAGCAAAGACACCCGGGCGCCCATGACCTTTTTGCAGGAGTTAGGAGAAAAATATGCTAAAGCTTGACGGTGTACATAAAAAATTCAAATCCGCCTTGGTGGCGGAGAAGATCAGCGTAGACCTGGGGCCGTGCACCTACGGCCTGCTGGGTCGCAACGGCAGCGGCAAAACCACCCTGCTGCGCTGCATTACCCGGGTGGAAAAGGTAAACGGCGGTCGCATTGTTTACACGGACGGGGACGGCCGGGAGGTGAAGGATTATTTGGACCATATCGGCTACCTGCCCCAAAACTTCGATGTGTTCCCGGAGCTGACCGCCTATGAGGTGCTGCAATTCTTTGCCAACTTAAAGGGCTACAAGATCACGGAGGCGGAGATCGACCACTTGCTGGAGATCCTGAACCTGTCGCCCCAGCGGGATATGACGGTCAAGACCCTGTCCGGCGGTATGAAGCGGCGGCTGGGCATTGCCCAGGCGCTGATTGGCGACCCGGATGTGCTGCTGCTGGACGAACCTACGGCGGGACTGGACCCGGAGGAACGGCTGAATTTTAAGAATGTGATCCGCCGGATCAAGGGGGATCGGTGCGTGGTGCTGTCTACCCATATCATCACGGATATTGAGTCCCTGTGTGACCGCATTTTGGTGCTGTGCGACGGCCGGATCACCGCCTTTGACTCCTGCGGTGCGCTGGCAGATGTGGCCCGGGGCAAGGTGTATGCGGTGGAGAGCACGGCCGATCTTGCCACGCCGTTCCACTCCATGGGGCCGGTGACGGTGGACGGCAAAGCGTGTGAAAAGATCATCAGCAAGGCGCCCCTGAACGCGCCGACGCTGGAGCCTACGGTAGAGGACGGATATATATGCTTTATCGAAAAATTAAGCTGAGCACCTTTGGCCTGTACTTAAAGGCGGTCAGCAAGCTGTGGCTGGTGCCGCTGCTGACCGTCAATGTGCTGGTGCCGGTGATCTCCGCCGTGCTGTATAAGAATGGCGGCGCGGGGGCAGAGACGGATATTGTTACGGTGATGTACTTTCTGCTGCCCATCAGCACCGTATGGACCAGCATTTTTGTGTCGGAATTTTTCTTCTCCGATCGCACAAGAGATGTGCTGTTCTTTTACAGCCGCAAAAAGCGCTTTGCCGTGTCGCAGCTGTTCTTTCTGCTGCCCTTGGTCAATGTGGCGGCGGTGACGCTGCTGCACTTTCGCTGCCTGAGCTACTCGGTGAGTATGGCTGTTAAGCTGCTGTGCATCGGCGTGCTGTTTTACGGCATTGCCATGCTGATCCTGCGGCTGTCCGGCTCCGCCACCATGGCGGTTTTGGTGCTGCTGCTGTATGAGCTGCTCAATGAGTTTGCCATGTCGGACGCCTTTGTGTTTTACAAGGTGTACGGCTCGCTGACAGTGGAGATCTTTTGCGTGCGCTATGTGCCGCTGCTGGTGATCGCCCTGGTATGTATCCTTTTGGCCTTTACCGCCAACGGCCACGCCGGGCGCGCCGCCGATTAAAGTCAAAATCAAAAAGAACCGCAGTGCCTGTGCATTGCGGTTTTTTCTGTCTTGACAAAGTGTTGAAATACTGTTATCATCTATACATAGAATATCTATGTAATAACGGAAAGGAGACGGCTATGAAGATCAGCAAGGAACTGTCCACCGGCACGCTGCCTATGCTGGTGCTCTCTGTACTGGGGAGCGAGGACTTGTACGGTTACCGGATCATCAAGATCCTGGAGGCCCGCAGCGACAATGCCTTTTCGCTGAAAGAGGGCACTTTGTATCCCATTTTGCACGCGCTGGAGCAGGAGGGCTGCCTGGAGAGCTACTGGGACGCGTCCACCGGACGCAAGAAAAAATACTACCACATTACAAAGAAAGGGCGCAAGCTGCTGGAGAGCAAAAAGGCGGAGTTCACCGCTTTCTCCGACACGGTACAGAAAGTATTGTCATTTGCATAAAGGGTAACGGAAAAGAAAATGAAGAGAGAGGATTATATCAAGAAAGCCACGGCGCGGATCTTTGACGATCGCCAAAAGCGGGCGGTCTCCGCAGAGCTGGAGGATCACATTGCCCACCGTACGGCGGCACTGGAGGAGATCGGCTATGACCCGGAACGGGCAGAGGCGCAGGGCGTGGAAGCCATGGGCGACCCGGCAGAGATCTGCGATCAACTGGGCGCACTGCACAATCGATTTTACACCCCGGTGTGGGACATTGTGTTTCTGCTGCTGTGGGGCGGACTGCTGGCCGGGGCGTATTATGCCCTGCGGCAGTATGTGTTTGGCGATGTGGGGCTGACGGCTCTGCTAAACGCCGGGGCCTGCCTGGTGCCCGGCTGCGCCTGCCTGTACGGAGTGTGGTGCCTGCACCGGAACCACCCGGTGACGGCGGTGCTGTATGCCCTTGGGCTGGGCGGCAGCGGGGTGTATTTGTACTTTTTGCTGCAAAAGCTCAGCGCCACCATGGGCGGCCGCTTTGCCAACTGGCAGGCATTTTTATTCCATCAAGAGATCTTAAAGCACCAGGGTCTGTATGCCAACGATCGGGCAGTGGCCGGTGGGATCGCCGGTTTGCTGGCCCCCGGGGTGTTGCTGCTCCTAGCGGCAGTGATCTATATGCTGAAAAAGGCGGCGCTGGCCAACACTCGGCTAGACAACCGCCTGGCCCGGGCTTTTGGCCGGTTGGGGGCGGTGCTGGGCGTTCTGTGCCTGGCGGCCACCATCGCCCTTGGTGTCAAGGCACCGGCGGATGTGCGCGCCTTTGCCGGGGAGTACAAGGCGGTGTATGCCTATTTGCTCCAGGTGACCCAGGGCGCTAAGGATATGGACGCCCTGTGCGCGGAGATTGAGAACAGCCCTTACGCCTTTGAGATCGAGCGGTCTGACGACGGGGAGCTGCTGTCTGCCACCTATCAGCACAATTATGTGTTGGCCCAGGTGGAACCGCAGGAAATTCAAAGTCGGGCAGAGCTGGAGGCGGAGTACCAAAAAGAGATCGCCCGGTTCCAAGACTCGCTGGAGAAGCTGGGCAGCGATCCGGAGATGGCCGAGGAGATTAGCCGCACCTATGCCCAATCCACCCGGGAGCAAGCGTACCGCTCCCAGGTCAGCGGCATTGTGCGCTTGGGGCTGAACAGCGACTTGGTGGGCACGGATCTGGACAAGCGCAGCGCCCGCTTTTTAACGGTAGATACAGCCGGGCGGCAGGCACTGTTTGACCGCAAGATGGCCGGCAAAAAGGACCGGGTGGTGCTGGAGCAGTTGTCCGGCGTGGTGCCGTATAAATGGACGGCGGAATACACTTTGCAGCGGTTGGGCAACTGCCGCTATGACTGGACTTACCTGGTGGGCAGCGACAAGTACAGATGCGAGGCGGCGTTCTCTGCCAAGCGGCAGGATACCGCTACTGCTGCGGCTATGGAACAACTGGACCGGGTAGCAGCCACGGTGGAGAAGAATCCCAAGTTGCGTTGTGCCGACCTGGCCCGCAAGATTGGGGCCAAATTGCAGACGCCCCAGGTGTCTGAGGACCGGTATACAGCCCAATACGATAGCCTGGGCAGCCGCTTTGACCAGCTGAAAGAATGGGCGCACCAGCGGTATGAGCTGAGCTTTCAGTATCAGTTCGGGGACTATTATTTTTGCTTGGCCGGTAAGCCGTACAGCACAGTGACGCTGTACGATAAGGATGGCTGCCTGCTGAGCAGTCGGTTCCTGGTTAGCGGCGACTTTAGCGGCACCCACGGCAATTTGCGGCGGCCGCTGTTGGACCGGGGCTATTATGACCGGCAGGGCAACTTCTATCCCCAGCCGCATTTTGTGCCTGCCTACACCCGGGACGGCAAGGCGTACCTGTATTATTATTGGAAGTCGCCGGATGGAGACGCCACCAAGAATGTGCAGTATCTGTACGCTATGGACGACCCGGCTGCACGGTTAGAGCCGACCGGTGCCTATATTGACAGCGACGGCTATCTGGTCACCGGGGTGCAAGTGAAAAAGAAACAAAAGGACGGCAGCGTGACCGGCAGCGACGGCAAGACTTATTACCCGTACCTGCGCACCGGCTGGACTGCCCAGGGTAAGCCCCGCATGGCGCACCAGCCGTCGGAGCTGGAAGAAATGCTCCAGAACCTGGACACCGCCCAAAATACGGAGTAAAACACAGATAAAGACAAAAAAGAACCGCAGTGCCTGTGCATTGCGGTTCTCTTGTTTTTACGGTTTATTTTTTTGCCTTGGCGGCGGGCTTTTTGTTTCCTTTGGTGCGCAGCACGATCATAAAGATCATGCCTACAATGCCGCCCACGACGTTCATCATCATATCCGTCATAGTATCGACCAAGCCAATATAGCCGTACTCGCCGTGGTACTTGGCCAGGTCAAACATGGCGGTCTCCGGCCCGGCTTTTGCCAGTTGCAGGTTGGTGCCGTGGAGGGTGTCCATCAGAAATTCGTAAAACTCCCACCCGACGGCGATGGTCACGGCGAACATCAGACCGAATATTGCGGCCAGGGTCACGGCGCAGGGACCTTTTTTGCGCTGAATGATCCGGGCAAAGTCAAAGCCAAAGGCGGCGCACACGAAACCGGACAGCAGGTGCATAAAATCGTCAAAATGCGCCAGCTTGTCAAACAGCCCCAGGTAGGAGCCAAACACAATGCCGATAAAAATAATGATATTCAGCAGGGTTTGGGACAGGGGCGGCACTTCTTCAATAAACGAGCCGTTGCCGAAGATCTGAAACAGATCCCACAAATGGGTGAAGATAAAGCAAAATATGCTCTCAAAACCCATCACCGCATCGCCGTGGATAAAGGAATATCCGGCGCAGATGAGCATAGCCAAGCGCACCAGCAGCCAAAAGGCCAGTTGCACCTTGGGGATTTTGGAGATCGGGTCTTTTTTGATTTGATAGGCCATAATTGTCGTCCTTTTTTGTAATATCGCTCTTTATCATACCATAGATGCGCCAAAAGTCAAACCCGGGTTTATAAATTAAGTATAAAATCTTGGGGCCTTTTGTTGAGCCGGGGCGAGGGGTCTGCTATAATAGATGAACATTAAGATGAAAAAGGAGCACTTTCATGATCGAATATACCACCAAGTATGATGTGCGCAAGACCATGTATCAGAAGTTCGCGGAATCTGTGGCCAAGCGCGGCGATAAACCCTGTTTTTACTATTATAACAACACCCTGACCTGGAACCAGGTGGCGGATCTGGTAGATGCCTGCGCCGCCGGTATGCTGGCAAACGGTGTGCGCAAGGGCGACCGGGTGATCATCTGCGCCCCCAATATGCCCCAGTGCATTGCCGCCATTTATGCGGTAAATAAGATCGGCGCCGTGGCCTCCATGCTGCACCCGCTGTCTGTGGCCAGCGAGGCCAAGTATGCGGTAGATCTGGTAGATGCCAAGTTTGCTTTTTGCTTTGATGTGTCAGAGAAGGCCTTTGCCGGTATGAACCTGACTTTGGTGAAGTGCAAAACCGCTTCTTACTTCCCCAAGACCCCTTACGGCTGGATCGCTAACGCTATGTATAAGAAGAAGATCAAGGGCAAGACCGCACCGGCTGTGGGGGTGACCCGCTTCTATGAGTGGTCAGACTTCTTAAAGCAGGGCCGGGCGTATATTGCCAAGAACGGCAACCCGGAACCGGCCACCGATCCCCAGGCCACCGCTGCCATTATGATGACCGGCGGCACTACCGGCAATCCCAAGGGCGTAATGCTCTCCAGCGAGGCCATCAACAACCTGTCCTATGAGCTGGTGGATGTGGTGGAGGACACCATTAAGATCGACCTGGACCCGGACCACGATGCCATGCTGACTGCGCTGCCGGTGTTCCACGGCTTTGGCTTTGCCCTTTGTATGCATGTGTCCATGTGTGTGGGTATGCCCCAGTCCCTGTGGCCCCAGTTTGACGCTAAAATGTGCTCAGATGCCATTCGCAAGTACCATATCAATTATGTTTTCGGCGTGCCGGACTTCTTTGAGAAGGTGTACAAGGCCGGCTACCTGAAGGGCGTGGATATGAGCACCATGAAGCTCATCGGCTCCGGCGGCGATGTGGTGCCTTACTCCTTAACGGAGAAGATGGACCGCCTGCTTCACGAGAACGGCTCCAAGTTCCACTTTGTGTCCGGCTACGGCCTGACCGAGTGCGTCACCGTGTGCAGCTTTACGGACCCTCGCCGCGAGGCGCCCCAGGGCTGTATCGGCGTGCCTACCTACAATATTGAAGTGATGACCGTAAAGCCCGGCACCACAGAGGAGGTAAAGGGCGAGGACGGCGAGCTGTGCGTTTACGGCCCCACCTTAATGCAGGGCTATTACCACGACCCGGAGGAGACCGCCAAAGTGTTGGTGGAGCACCCGGACGGCAAGGTTTGGCTGCACACCGGCGATATGTGCTTCATTGACGAAAAGGGCGATATTTATTACCGCCAGCGGCTGAAGCGGGTGTATAAGATCAGCGGCTACCTGGTGTATCCCTCCTTTATTGAGGAGAGCTACCGGGCCATGGCCGAGATCTATGACTGTTGCGTCATCGGCACCGGCGAGGAGGGCAAGACCCAGCTGAAGATGTTTGTGGTGCGCAACAAGAATTATGCCCACGACGATGAGGCCGCCCTGACAGAGAAGATCCACGAGTTCGGTGTGCAGAACCTGTCCAAATGGTCCGTGCCCCGGGAGATTGAGTACATTGACGCTCTGCCCCGTACCAAGATCGGCAAGGTAGATTTCAAAGTGCTGAAATAAAATCAAATCGATAAAAAGGACACCCGAGTGGGTGTCCTTTTTTGGTGCCTTGCGGCTTATTTGCTGAGTTTGACGGTGGTGGTCACCTTGGTGTCGTCAAAGGACAGGAGTTGGCCCACTTCTACGGTTAAATCCGTTTTGGAGTCGGACAGTTTGTAGGCTTTAGTCACATCCTTGGTCACGCCGGGCTTGATCTTAACATCCAGCAGGTCGGTTTCATCGTTGGAGAGAACGGTAGTCTCCAACTGAATACCGTCCTGGTACACCTCGTCTGTGCAGGCTACATCAAAGCTGATGGCGTCCTTGCTGTTGTTGGTAAAGCTGTACACGATCTTCACCGCATCATTGCCCAGGTAGTCCTTGCACAGGGTGGCCTTTTTGACCTTTACCGTGTAGTCGCCAATGTTGTTGCCGTTGCTGTCTGCCTTGGCGGCCACGGCGGTGGTGGTCTCTGTGGGGGTGGTGGCACCGTTGTCACTGCTGCCGCTGCCACCGCCAATGGCGCTTGCCAGTATAATGACAAGGATAACGATGATCACCCAGAACCACCATTTTTTATACACCGGCTTTTTCGGCTTGCCCTGCTGCGGCGGATAGGGCTGCTGCGGGGGACAGGGCTGATAGTTGTTCTGCCCGGCGGGGTTGGTGTATTGGGGTTGCGGGGGTTGATTTTGGGGTTGATTTGGGTTGTATTGCTCCATTATGAGTCCTCCTTCTTTTACTTAGTACCTTCATAGTAACACATAAGTGCGCAAAATGTCAACATAAGTATTCAAAGTCGAAAAAAATTTCGCATACACTACTGGTAAAGGAGTGTATGCTATGTTTCATCCCACATTGGACCCGCAGCTGGTGGGCGAGGTGATCGCTGCCCGGCGCAAAAAGAAGGGCATATCTCAGGAGGTGCTCAGCGGTCTGGCGGATATTGGGCGCACCCATCTGTCTGCCATTGAGCGGGGCGAGCGCAAGCCCACCTTGGAGACTCTCTACCGCATTGCCTGCGCGCTGGATGTGCCTATGAGTGCGCTGGTGCTGGATATGGAGGCGGAGATGGCGCGCCGCCAAGGGTAAATCGGCAAAACAAAAGCGCACACCGGTCGGCGTGCGCTTTCGCTGTGCCCTATGGCACGGAGGTATATGAGAAAGGGGAGAATGAATGCAAAGTGGAAGGCGGAAAACAGAAAACAATGAGATATTGTTAAGGGTTTGGTGGGAAAAGAAAAATGAAAAGAAAAGAAGGGGCGTTTCCCGCCTTTCGAGTATTAGTATAACGGCAAATAGTGAGCGGAATATAGAAATAAAATGAAGAATTTGCGAATTCGGTTAACACTTTTCGGATAAAATGTGACCATTTTGTTTCTTTTGCAAGAAATTGTCAAAATCGGTCGAAAGGGCGTAAATGTCCGGTAAATCTGCCCAATTGGTTGGTTACACGGCAAATTGTGCGGTTATTGTCCCGTAAAATGTAAACAAAATGTAAATAAACGCAAAACAGTATTTCCTTTTCGATAGTATAATGTTATTCTGTACTTGCTCGGAGTGATCCGGGTTTCGGCGGAAGACGGTGTATCCGGAGGCTAGGTACTCTTCTCTTTCTTTTTTCATTTCTTTTTAATTTTTTCTTTGATTTTTCACTTACTTAGGCCGTTTTTAAAAAGACTCCAATCCTCCGAATTTTTGAATGCAAAACCACAGGCAGTTACCTGTGGCTTTTCTTTTTTTTCGGATAGCAGTATAAAGGAACAGGCGCACCCGTCGGGTGCGCCTGTTTTTGTTTTACCGGATTGCCGCTCTTGCAAAGGGGGACTGAACGGTTAATTCTGCGTTTTCTGTTTCTTCTCCAGCTTGGTCTTTACCACTTGCAGTAGGACAATCAGCGCCAGACCGATCAAGAAGAAGACAATGCTGAAATTGTCTTTATTGAGGATCGCATTGGCTTTATCCACCGTTACCGGACCGCTGACAATGGCGTACAGAGAGCCGATGAGCATACCTAAAATCAGCATCACCATTTGACCGCGATACTTTTCCAAACTTTTTTGGATTCCCTTAACGGATACCAGCGCGCCGCAGATAACGCCCACGCCAAAGACGATGATCATGGGCAGCACCCCAAAGTGCAGATGCAACAGCTCTTTGACCCCACTGATTACCGGCAGATACACGCCGAAGATCAGCAGCACGGTGGAGCCGGAAATGCCGGGCAGGAACATTGCGGTAATGGCAACTGCGCCGGCCAGGAACAAATACAGCGCCGTAGGCACGGAGAAGTGGGTCAAATCCACATCAACCACCTGAACCTTGGAATTCATATAAGTCAGCGCCGCCACAATGGCAATGCCAAGGATAACAAAGGGCGTGTATTGCCACTTTTTCTGGATACAGGCGTACTCTTCCTTTGCAATGATAAAGATAGAGGGGAAAATGAAGCCCAGGAACAGGGACGACACGGCATAAATATTGGTCTCAAAGAATTTGGTGAGAACCAATACCGCCAAAATCATACCCAAAGCCCAGCCCAGCAGCAGTTTAATGAGATAGATCAGGCCTTCTTTTTTCTCTTCCTTCTTGCCGTAGAATACCTGGTTAATAGAGCCGATGAACTTGTCATAAAATCCCAGAATCAGCGCAATGGTGCCACCGGATACGCCGGGCACGCTATCCGCCAGCGCCATACAAAAGCCGTTGATCATTGTTCGGATCATAAATTGTCCTCCTGATTTGTAATATCCTCCATACTATATCACATTTTGGCGGCATTGTGTGCACTTTTTTGCAAAATTTAACCGGGAATTAACAAAGAAACAAAAAGAACGGACCGACAAAGGATCGGTCCGTTGTGTATGCGGTGCATATTTTTATTCTTGGGTTTGGGCAGCGGCACGGGCGGCAGCTTCTTTTTCTGCTCGCCGCTGGGCGCGCTTCTTCTTGGCCTTGTAGCCCAGCAGTTTATCCACCCATTCTTGCGGGGTGGTGCAGGTGCCCAAGGTTACGGTCTTGGCACCGTAAATGCCGTGGAAGTCCGACCCGCCGGTCATCAGCAAGTCATGCGCCTTGCAAATTTCTGTCAACCGGTGCACATCGTCCTCCGTTGCAGAGGGGTGCCACACCTCAATGCCGTCCAGTCCCAGGTCAATGTATTTCTCAATTTCGTCAAAGTTGTCATAGAACGCCGGATGCGCCAGTACGGCAATACCGCCTGCACCGTGCACTTCCTCCAGCACTTCCTCAATGGAGGGGTACTTGGTGGGAGCCAGCACGTTGGTCTCGCTCTCCCGGCTGAACAGCGCATGGAACAGATCGCCGAAGATCTCATTGGTGTAACCGGCGTCCATCAAGGCGTGCATAATATGCTGCTTGTATAGGTTGGTGGAGCCGGAAGCGTGAGAAATAATAAAATCTGAGGTAATGGGGAAGCGACCTGCCACCTTGAGCATCATAATCTGCCCGGCCCGTTTGCGGGCGATGGAGGTGCGCTTGCACAGCCCTTCCAGCCGATCCGGCGCATCTGCCAGATAGCAGAGAATGTGCACCTTTTTGCCGGCCTCATTATCAATGGCGCTGATTTCCACGCCGGGGATCACATTCACCCCATAGCGTTTGCCGATCACTTTGCCGCGTACGGTACCTGCAAGGCAGTCATGGTCAGTAATGGCGATGGTGTCAATGCCGCTTTTTTGGGCAATGACGATTAGATCCTCGATCCCCACAGAACCGTCGCTGAGTTTTGTATGACAATGTAAATCTGCGGCCATAACCATACTCCTTCCAAAGGATAACCGTGAAAATTAGACAAAATTTGTCCTGTTCGTATATTTTACCATTCTAAAGCCGGTGTTGCAAGAGTTTTCTTGTATATTCTACCAAAAAACAGCGGTCTTTTTTTGTCACTTTTGCTCAAAATCATTCAACGCCCGGTACAATCGGCTTACCGGCAAGCCCACCACATTGAAGTAATCGCCCTGAATTTCCTGCACCAGCAGGCTGCCATAGCCCTGTATACCGTAGGCGCCGGCCTTGTCCATGCATTCGCCGGTGGCAATGTAGGCGTCGATCTCCGCCGCCGTCAGGTCAAAGAAGCGCACCCGGGTCTCGCAGGAGAAAGTCAGATGCCGTTCTCCCTGTACCAGGCTCACGCCGGTAAACACGCTGTGCCACCGCCCGCTTAGGCGAGCGAGCATTTGCCGTGCCTCTGCTTCATCGGCGGGCTTGCCCAGAATAATACCGTCTACGGCTACTACTGTGTCGGCACCGATAACAATCTGCGCTCCATTGTTCAGAGGCAGCGCCTTGCGCAGGGACAGCTGCTCCACGGCCGCTGCCGGAGCGATACCGGCGGGCAGGCTCTCGTCCACATCGGTACCCTGTACGGTAAAATCCCGGGTAATATGCGCCAGCAGTTCACGCCGCCGGGGCGAATTGGAAGCTAAGATTATCATAACGCACCTCGCTGATACAGTCCTCGGGTGTAGGGAAAATCGGGCTTTTGCCCGGCAGCGAACAGATCCAGCACCTGCTGTACCTGCTGCTGACTTTCAACAGAAAAATAAAAATGTGCATAGGCGGTGTGCATTTCTCGCATACGGTCGCCCATATAAAGCGGTACGCCGTTGAGCAGTTGGGTGCAGCCGTAGGGATTGCACACCACGGGAAAGGTGCATCCCTTGCGGTCGGTCAGCTGGCCGTGCTTTTGGCAGGCGGCGCAGCCGATGTGCGCCTGCACCGGACAGTTGCGGGTGAGCATTAGGGGCAGATGACCGTACACCAGTGCGCCCACATCGTTGCCGTTTGCCGCCAGGCGGTTTACATCCTCTTGTCGCAGCTCAAAGCTGGCCAGTGGGTGGGGCAGCAGATGCGCGGTGCGGCTGTTAAACACATTTAGTCCAAAGTCGCCGTAAGGTTCCAATCCCGCCGCCCGGGCGATCTGTACCGCGCCCAGGTCCGGGCACAGGGCGTTTTTTACGCCTGCCGCTTTCAGTATTGCCAATTCCTGGCAGATTTTATTCTCTATGCCAAAGACGCCCCGGGGCAGTTCCACGCCGGCGTTGTGTGCCAGCAGGGTGTTTGCCGGTGTGCCTAAGGGCAGAAAGATCCGCCGAAAGGGGTGGTTCTCCGGAATTTGCGCCGCACTTGCAAAGCGGGCGGTGTAGTAGGGCTTGCCTGCCGTGCCGCCGGCGGGCAGAGGCGGTAAAGGCCGCCGCTCCACCGGTGCAGGCGGTGCGGCTTCCAAACGGTCTGCAATCTCTCGCCGCAGGGCGTTCACGGCCGCTGCCGGTAAAAACAGGCCGTCGTCTATCTCTATGTCTATCTTTTTTACATAATAAGGGGTGCCGCCCCATTTGCCCAGCCGTTGCGCCAGGCTTTCCGCCGTTAGGGCAGCGTTGCGGGCAGGCTGGGGCACATCGCCGTCGGCCGTTACCGTGCGACCGTCTTCTAAAGTGGCACGCAGGGTCACCGGTTCCCCGGCGCGGCAGGAGGCTTGCAGGTTCAATCCCAGCAGGGGCTGCTCTTTTTCATACGTGTGCGCCAAATCTCGCAGCACATCCTTGGCAGCCGTTACATCCGCCTTGCTGCGCACGCCGAACATGGCGCTGCCTCGCTGATCGGTAAAATAGCCGTCGGTAAACCCGCTGCGGGAGAATACGCTTTGCAGCTGCGCCTCGTCCGCCGGGTCCAGAACGCCGGCGATAGCGTGCTTTACCGCCGTTACGGCGGCAGCCACATATTCCGGCCGTTTCATACGGCCCTCAATTTTTAAGGACAGCACACCCAGATCGCCGATTTCTTTCAAGTGGCGAATCAGGCTTAGATCCTTCAAGCTTAAATCGCAGCTGCCGCTGGCGTCTGCGGAGAAGGGCAGGCGGCAAGGTTGGGCGCAAAGGCCCCGGTTGCCGCTGCGGGCACCCAGTACAGAAGACAGATAGCACTGCCCGCTGACGCACATACAAAGCGCGCCGTGCACAAACAGTTCCAGCTCCATTTGGGTGCTGCGGCGAATCTCCTCGATCTCGGCGGCAGTCATCTCTCTGGGAATGACCGCTCGGCGAAAGCCCATTTTCTCCAGCGCTTGAAACCCGGCAGGCGTGGTAACGCTGCACTGGGTGGAGGCGTGCAGATGCACACCCGGGTATACAGCTGCCAGCGCGGCAGCCAGTCCCAGATCTTGCACGATAAAAGCGTCTACCCCGGCGTCCAGCGCGTTACCGGCCGCCGCAACGGCACCGGGCAGCTCGCTGTCGCTGACCAGGGTATTTAGAGTCATATAAACTTTTACATCGCGGGTGTGGCAATACTGTACGGCCGCTTGCAGCTCCTGGGGCGAAAAATTGCCGGCGCCCCGCCGGGCGTTAAAGGTCTGCCCTCCCAGGTAGACCGCATGGGCGCCACAGCGAACACCGGCAATTAACGACTCCATGCTGCCTGCCGGAGCCAAAATCTCAAATTGCATATTTACTTATTCTCTGCAATGCGCTCACGCAGGGAGCTGATCTCCCGGTTGAGCCGCTCAATCTCACGGCGCGCCACATCCACTTCCATCCGGGCGCGGGCGCTGTCCTCCAAATAATCCTTGATCTGGGCACGCAGATTGTCGGAGGAAGCGGTGGATTTTTTGCAGGTGTCTGCCTTGTCCAGTGCAGTGAGCACTGCCGCTTGGGTTACGGAAAGACTGGGGTTCTCATTGATAATGCTGCGCATTTCCTTGTCCAGTTCCTCGGCCAACTCCTCCACATACTCCGGTGCGTCATCGGTGAGCACCGTGTAGGCGGAACCGCCGATCTTTAAGTGTACTCTGTTTTTTGCCATTGCCATCACCATTGCCCTTTCGGCTCTATCTAAAGTTACAGTCGCGGCGCCGCAGCTCCGCAAGGGAACTACGCACCTATCGACAAAATATCCTACTTTTAGTATAGCAAGGAAAGAAAGGCTTGTCAATCCAAATTCCCGCCCGCCGGGCGGAAAATCCTTACAGGTTTCAAAGTGTAACGATTTATTCACAAAAAGCCGTAAAATCGTTCAAAAATAATCTCTATACTGTAGATTGTAAGGCGAGAGCCTTATGGGAAATCTTTTTCCATCTTTTTCTATCATATATCCTCTATAACGGAAAGGGCCGCAGTGTTATGCTGCGGCTCTTTTCGTTTTTTTCGTGTTCTGTATCGTAAGCTGCGGGCTTATTTCTTTTGCCTTCAGGTCTTTGCCTTTGCTTTGGGCGCGTAGTCCTTCATGTCCGGCAACGCACCGCCGGCCACCGCCCAAAAGTACAGGCTGGCCACGCTGCAATAGGGACTGAGCCTGCGCCGGTACTTCTCAAATAATTTGCGGTCGATTTTGCGATGATGGTATACCATGCGCATGCCACGATGAATAGCCAGATCGCCGTAGCTAAGTATGTTGGGTCGCTGCATACAAAACAGCAGAATCATTTCCGCTGTCCACACCCCAATGCCGTTTAAGGACGAAAGCGCTTTTATAGCCTCATCGTCCGGCATGGACCAAACGGCCTCTATATCAAAGCTGCCGTCCAGCACCTTTTGGGCAAAATCGGTGATGTACTCTGCCTTTTTGTAAGATATGCCCAGCGCCTGTAATTCCTCCACACCGGCGCCCAGCACCGTCTTGGCATGCACGGTGCCCAGTGCGTCGCACATACGCTGCCAAATGGTGGCCTGGGCCTTGGTGGAGATTTGCTGGCCGATGATGTGGTGCACCACTGCGGAAAACAGGTCCGTATCCACCGTTCGGTGCACCGGTCCTATGCGGTCGATCACCTCTGCCAGGCGCTTGTCCTTTTGCCGCAGAAAATCAAGTTCTTTTTCGCCGTAAGTAAAATACATGGTTTTTCTCCGATCATGTTTGATTTTTGTCTGTGCTTGTATAAGTTCTTTCTTTTTGCATCGCATCTTTTCCAACTTTTTACTTTTCCTTGCCTTGAACTGATTTTTAGCAAGATATACTGAAGGCAGAAAGCAGAAAGGAAGTGACTCTATGTTCCGTTCTTTATGGACCCGGGGGTGTTCTGTGTTGCTGATCGGCGTTTCTTTATTGGGGAATGGGCTGCCTTGGCAGCACGCGGCAGATGATCCGTATGCTTTTGTGCCGGAGCCGGAGAACACGGTACAGATTGCCTGCGTGGGCAACAGTGATTTGTATTCCGGCTTTGTGCCGCCTGTACTGTGGGGAAATCAAGGGTATAGCGCCACTGTGTACGCCTCTGCCCGTCAGTCGCTGACCAAATCTTACGCCCTGCTGGAGCGTGTGTTTGCCACCCAGTCTCCAGCGCTGGTGGTGCTGGAAACAGATATGCTCTATGACCACAATCCGCAGGAAAGAGAAATGCCCCGGGTGCTGGCCCGTCAAACGAGGGTGAAGCACCTGGGACAGGATATGCGCAATTTAGCCTCTGTGTTTCGGCAGACCGGTGCACAAGTGACGCCCGGCGATTTTCCCTCTATTCGTCGCTCCCACGGCTACCGCTACAGTACCAAGGTTACCCGGCTGGCAATGCCGGACTATATGGCAGACACCGGGGAACGGGAGCAGATCCGTGCGGAAAACCGAAAAGCAGCGGATCGGATTTTGCAGCTTTGCCGGGAAAACGGCGCACAGCTGTTGCTGGTGGAGCTGCCCACCGTAACTTCCTGGAATGCAGCCCGCCATCGAGGTGTGGCGGAATTTGCAGCCGCCCGAGAATTGGAATTTTTGGATTTGAACCTGCTGTACGATCAAATGGGATTAGACGGCGCCGTCGCTTTTCGGGACGCAGGCAATCACCTGAATGTAACCGGTGCTACCGCCGTTACCGCCTATCTGGGGCGGTATATTGCCCGCCGGTACCGTCTGCCGGATCTGCGCGGCAATTCCCGCTATGCCAACCGTCAAAAGGAATGGGTATGCTACCGCCGGTTTGTAAACGGAAATGTATAAAACGGCGGAGCGATGGAGGTATGGAACCGTATAATCGCTTTTTGCCAAAAAAAGGCGGGAGCAGTTCCTTGTGATTGATGGGATTTGGCTTTACATTTACAATCGAATGTTGGTGTAAACCCCGTAGTGGTCGGACACATAGCCGCCGCTCAGGTCGTTTAAGACGGTATAATCGCTGCCGGTGCCGCTGGTAAAGATAAAGTCGATGGGCTCGCTTCCGGTATCGCAGTAGCCCCACTCCTGGTAGGTCGTGGTTTTCTTGGCAGGGTCGGTGCAGTCTTGCAGCCGGGCGGCGATTCGACGGTAGGCCTCGCCCTCTTGCGTTTCGTTAAAATCACCGGTGAGCACCACGCCGGCATCTTTGCCGTACTTGGCCTGCAAGGCGGTTAGGTGTTCGATGATTACCTCGGCGCCAAAGTCCGCTGCCTGCTGGGAGGCGTTATCCAGGTGGGTGTTGAGAAACAGCAGCCGCTTGCCGGTGGTGCGGTCTTGCAGCACCACATAGCTGCAAATGCGGTAGCAGCCGGCTTGGCCGGGCTGTCCGTTTTCGTCCGTATAGGTGTAACGGCTGGCTTTGTTCGGTGTTTCACTGAGCCAAAAGGTGTTCTTCTCTAAAGCGGTGTACTTGGTTTTATTCCAAAAGACCGGGTTCATCTCGCTGTTCCAGTCCGTAGCGTCGCCGCCCCGCTGCACGCCGTAGGCATCGTAGTCCGGCAGGGTGGTTTGCAGCGCTTTGTACCAGTAGATGTTCATTTCCTGGGTGCCGATCAAGTCCGGCTTGCATTGGTTCATATAGGCGGCAAATCGTGCGCAGCGGGTCATACTGTCCGTATCGTCAAAGCGGTTGCCAAACACACTGGCCACATTAAAAGTGACCGTCCGTACATCATCGGTCTCACTGCCGGGCGCAGTGTATTGCGCCGGTTGCGCCTTATAAAGGAAACAAAGGGAAAGCACAATGGGCACCGCCAGCAGGGCTGTTACGCCTGCGGCAGCCGGGCGTATTTTTTTGCCGCTGACTTTGGTGTGCAGCAGAAATTGCAGCAGGTAAATGCCAAAGGTCACCGCCAATCCGACCTTGGCTCTGGCACCGAACCCAATGGCTAAAAAAGCCGCCAGTGCAAAGACGGCAGCGTTTATCCCAAAGGCGGTCATATTCCGCCGATCGCCGCCCTTGGCCGCGGTGAACAGGGAACAGATCAGCTCCGTGATTCCCAGCACCAGCGCGCAGAAAACGGCTGCCACCGCAAAGCCGTAGCCTTTATCGGTTATCATGGGTCGCAGGTCCACACCGTGGTTGGACAGGCAGAGAATGATGGTGATCAGCGATACATTCTTGTGCCCGGCGTAGAACATAGGCAGGCACAGCGTGCCCAGGGGTGCCAGCAGCGCCAGCTGGCGCAGAATGTGCCAGGGTGTCTGCATGGTAGAATTTTTCAGTCGGTGCCAAAAGCCGGCTTGTTTGCCGGGCGTGGATGTGGTACGCATGATTTCACCTTCCATATTTATGTTTGTATTTTGTGCAGCGGGTTTGTGGCAAGCCAATACGGATGCGTTGGCAGGCAGATGGTATCCGCCCCTTCTGTGCAGGCGGAGAGAAATTTGCTCACCCCACCATAGCGCCGATTTGCCAAAATCGGGCACACCATCCTACCTTGATTATATAAGAAGTTCAGCCAGGTGTCAACGGATAGAAAAATAAAAGGCCACGCCGGTTCGTACGGCGTAGCCAAATATGGACTTTTTGTTTTTAGAATTCCAGGCGCAGCCGGGGATCCAGCCAACTGGTTTGGGTGGCTTGGTGGATGGTGTCGCCGGGCAGACTGCCGCCCGGCAAAAGGGCTGCTATTCGTTTGAGTAGTCACTGGCTGTAAAACGCCGGAATATCCGTGCGCATACCTGTTTGAATAATCATGGTTTCGCTCCAAGGCAGCGGGCGATGGGGAGTTGGCCGTCGGAGATGGGCTTGTCGGCTAAGCTGCCTTTATTTTTGGTGTCGTATCTTTTTTACATTCCGGTTCATCAGGTGCCGACCCAAATGCCGGTACAGAAAGGTTTTTAGCGGGGACATTTCCTGATGATGAGCCTTTAGCAGATCGTCCGGTGCATCATAAATGCCAAAGTCCTGATTGATCCCCTCACTTTGGATATAGGTGTTGTTCCGGTCAAAGTCAATGACCGGGTGCTGCAAGTCCTGGACCGCCACGCCGTAGCCGCAAAAGGCGCCGGTGCAGCCGCTGTTTTGCTGTTGCAGCCGGGTCAAATAGGCTTTGTCCAGAATGTATGCCTCCAGTTCGTACCACCGATCATCCAGGTACACCTCCACCCAACTGTGAAACACATTTTGCGGTGCGTTTTTGTACACAAAGCCGGTCATAGCACCCTTTTGCAGCGCCTTGTCAATGGTAAAGCCGTGCACCCGGCAGGGAATGCGGCACGCCCGCAGCAGTGCCATAAACAGGGTGCCCTTGGTGTTGCACTGGCCGTAGCCGTCTGCCAAAACCTTGGAGGCGGGAATGCTGTCGTCTGTGTTGTAGCCAAACAGGATCTCGTCCCGCACAAAATTATAGATCGCCTGCACCCGCCGGAATGCATCCAGGCGGTCCCATTTTCTTTTTGCGATCAGTTGCCGGATGTTTTTGCTGGAATAGTCCAGCATTTCGGTCTCTTTTAAGTATCTGTCCATGGCGTTCTCCCCACCGCTTTCGGTGCGTATGATTTCCTTATCTGCCTTAATTATATAAAAAATACGCCCCACCGTCAAATAGATAGAAAGAATCGTCCAGATCGTACACTGGAAGGGCTCGTCACTCAGTATTGAAAGGTCCACTGGACCTTTCTCCCAAATTTTTTCGCTTTGCTCAAAATTTGGACACTCGTGTTCGAATCCCTACAACCCAAAACATAATGAAAAGCCGTAAAACGCAAAAGCGTTCTACGGCTTTTTGGTACGCTGGAAGGGATTCCTAAGATTGCGCAGTCGCTACGAAACAGTCCACCGGACTGTTTCTCCCAAATTTGTTGCTCGCGGTGCTCGCCAAATTTGGAGCCTCCTGTCGAGGGTTCGAATCCCTTGTGCACGGTATAAAAATAACAGGTAGATATCAAAAGATATCTACCTGTTATTGGTACGCTGGAAGGGATTCGAACCCCCGACCTTCTGGTTCGTAGCAGCTAAGATATGACTTAAATACAGCAAATATGGCTATTTTAAGCCATTTCTACTATACAAAATTTGCCCACAATTTCATATAAGTCTCTATAATTAACTTGTTTATATTTTGCAAGTGGTCACAATTGTGGTCAAAATACAAATACAAAAGCCCCCTGAAATTTGATTTTTATTTAATTGTTATGAGATTCACTATAATAATCCAACTCACATAATGCACTCATAAGATATTCATCTTTAAAATATCCGTCAGTATAGAAAGCAATTTTTTTAATAATTTTAGTAATAACTATAACAACTATTCCTAATGAAATTATTCCGATTATATATTTGATAACGGCATTACTATTTTTATAAATTAAAGATGATATTAAGGCACCAAGCGGAACACCTATAAGCAAGTTGTATATTTGATTTCCTATCGATTTATACGAATTTTCATATGATTCTAATTTTAGCTTGCATTCTTCTTTTAACGGATTCCATTGTTCCTTTGTGTATAAACCATTAGAATTCAAGATAGTAATAATATTTTTTACATATTCATCATAACATTTAGATTGCTTGTCTATTTCTTTTTTTCTTTCTGCTGAATTATATAAGCTTTCGCCTTGAATTTCTGATATTATGCTTAATATTATTAATATTGTCAAAGGAATAAAATACCAACCTTTATTAGGAAGACATACCGATAATACACACATTGAAATCAAACATGCCATCATTAAACCAAAAATAATCCAAAATTTTAATTTGAATAATTTTCTCATTTCTATAAATGTTCGGAATTTTCTTAAAGATTTATCTGAACATTCATTGTATATCTCTCTGCGAACATCATAATACTTATATGTCATTTTTATTCTCCCAAATTACACTAAACGTTCAATGACTATAACTCCAAACTATCCCCGTCAAGTAAAAACTCTTTTACTCCCATCATAAGATAGCCCTTATCGTCACGGCGTGGTTTCATACTCTTTTCAACAATAACAATTTTCTTAAATGAATCATTGGTTTTATCAAACGGTCTAATTTCCTGTTGCAGTTTTTCATTATTTGGTATTTCATAAGCAGACTGAATATAGTATCGTTTACTGCCTTGATTAGCTACGAAATCAATTTCAACTTGCTTTCGGATATCCTTGCCCTCGTCAGTCTTTTCTCTAAACTCAACTACACCGACATCAACATTATATCCTCTGTATCTAAGTTCGTTATAAATGATATTCTCCATCAAATGAGTTTCTTCTATTTGCCTAAAATTAAGCCTTGCGTTACGAAGTCCGGTGTCCTCAAAATACAACTTATAAGGTGTGCTGATATATTTTTTACCTTTTACATCATACCTCTCTGCTTTGCTGAGCAAGAAAGAGTCTTTTAAGTAACCGATATATTTATCGATAGTCGAGGCGCAGAGTGTAGAATTTTTAACGGATTTGAATGTGTTTTCCAATTTTCTTGGATTTGTTAAAGACGAAATTCCCGATGCCAAAATGTCAACAAGCTCGCTGATTTCCTGATCAGAATTAAGATTATTTCGAGCGACAATATCCTTAATATATACATTTTTCATTTGTGTAATAAGGTAATTGCTTTTTTGTTCATCGGTTTTCATTAAAGCGACCGCAGGTAGTCCGCCATACACCATATAGTCGTCAAAAGCTTCATCCTTGCTGCCGTCATACGCAGAATAAAACTCCAAAAATGATAAAGGCAAAACATGTATTTCGTCGCCACGACCCTCAAATTCGGTTAAAATATCACTCGACAGGAATTTAGAATTACTGCCTGTAACATAAATATCCAAGTTGTCTTTTCTCATATATCCATTCAAAACCGCTTCAAAATTACCAAGCAGCTGAACCTCATCAAGAAGAAGATAATACATTTCGTCATCGACAATCTTAACAGAAATATATTTCATAAATTTTCTCGGATCGACTTTTCTTTTTTGCTCGCTTATATCTAAAACATCTTCGTCTATAAGCAATAAATCATCTGCCGAGTCAAAAGCAAATCTAATAATATGATTTTTGTTTACACCTTCGGACAGTAAGTAATTATAAAAGATTTTGTTTAATAGATAGGATTTACCACATCTTCTGATGCCGGTGATAACTTTAATAAATCCGTTTTGCTTTCTCGTAATAAGTCTGTTTAAGTAGATATCTCTGTTGATTTCCAAAATATCACCTCATTTAATATTATTGCCGCTATCGTCATTTTTGTTAGTTTGATTATACTATAGTTTACTCGATTTTTCAAGTTTTATAATAAAATGATGGTTTAATATATTAAAAATAATAGTGGTATGTTGTTTCGTAGTATGTAAATGAAATCAGTACAGGCTTTATGCTGAATACCTATATATGTGTATGAAAAATATCATACAACAAACAGTTACTAATATCCATGATAGCTTAGCAATAGATAAAGAAAAAAGGACTCAGGTATGAAAATCCTTGAGCCCTAGTGTTTTTCAAAAGCTTTCTTTATTTCTAAACAATTTTTTCCATATTGATGAGAATCATATATCCAACTGAATAACAAAATCGATATTCATAACTACACATTTTATTAAGTCGTGTTTCATTATTTCCACAGCCTTGTCTATTGATGGATTTTTTCATCTCAATGCATATTAAATTGATGAATCCATGATTAATATCGTAGCCCCGTTTATGAACGATAAGATCGACAGTAATTGGATTTCCATCCATTTTTTTAATGCCGTCTTCTTTTCCATATGCACCTCGATTATATTCAACATCCACGACATAATTGTTATATGATATGTTTTCAAGTGCTTTAGTAAGATGGAGTGCGAATCTTGCACATATACATCGTTCGCTTAAATCATTTTTTATAAGATATGAGTCAAGTTCATTAAATGAAAAAATAGCTTCATCAACAATTGTTCATAATATATTAGGATTTATATTATTCATATGTATCACCACATTTTAAGTTTTTATATAATTATATCACAATATTATTATGAGTTGGCAAGAACAATTATATCAGAGGGAGTCAATTGACAGTTTAAGTCATTTCTACGATACAAATATATAAAATTTGCTCTTCCATATGAAACTTTATAATTAAATCGTTTGTACTTTGCATGCCGGAGTAGATGAAAATGGTAAAAAACAAGTAAAATATATACTTGCTAAAACCAAGACCGAATGTAATGAAAAATTGGAGAAAGCAATTAAAGAATATGAAGAAGCACAGCTGATTTTAAATCGCTGTGCTTTTCTTAATAATGCTAATCCAACACTTGAGGAATGGTATGAAATATGGATTGAATCATTCTGCAAAGCGAGTGTAAAAGAATATACAGCAAACGGATATAAGCAATATTTTAATGCTAAGATAATACCCAAAATAGGAAATATTAACATTAAAAATTTAACTACAGTTGTGTGTCAACAATTTTTAATGGACTTATATCAAAACGGAAGAATAAGAAATACTAAATCGAAAGGTAACGGATTATCGGTAAAAACAGTCAAAGATATTAAAATCGCACTGCAAACCTGTTTGCAAAAAGCGGTAGATGAGGAACTTATACCAACTAATCCTTGTAAGAAAGTTCAGTTACCAAAAGACGAACCCAAAGAAATGCAAACACTGAAAGCAAATGAACTTGCGGCATTTTTGCAAGAAACAAAGGATTCCGGTTGCTATGAATTTTATCTGCTTGAAATCACAACAGGCTTACGACTTGGTGAAATACTTGCACTAACTTGGGATGATCTTGATATGAAAAACAAAACTATATCCGTAAACAAGCAAGTGCAAAGAATCAAAAGTGAACTTAAAGCGACGACTCCTAAAACAGCGGCGTCAATTAGAAAAATCAGTATATGTGACGAGTGCTTAAATCAATTGATTATTTTAAGGAGCAGACAACGACTGAATACAAAACTGATCTTTCCGTCACCAATTACAAATGGCTACAGAGATCCATCATCAATAACACGAAAATTGCACCGAATGCAAAAACGTGTAGGTGTACCACAAATACGTTTTCACGATTTGCGACACCCGTATGTCAAGCACACGACAAAAAATTTTAGCTTGCGCTTGATGAATTTTCAAGCGTAGGCTTATCCTGATGCTCGGCGAAAAACTCGCGGAGCTTGTCAGCTTCTTCGGGGAGGACAAAGCCGAAGCCCTGTCCGTCCACTCTGCAATAGAAAGCGATTTTCATGTCTGCCTCCTCAATCGAAAATGTCTTGGATTTTGTATGCGATCTCAATGCGCTTATCAGGGTACACCAGCACCCGGTCGATTAGCAGCTCGGCCAGCTCGGTGGTCAGTGTGTCCGCATCAAAAATCGCCTTGAATGCTTCCTTGCGGCTGTCCTGCCGTGCCTGCTCGTCCTGCTTTTGCTTCGCCTGTGCCAATACTGCGGCATAGGCGTTTTTTGTTTTCAGTAGCAGCTCGTCACACGCGGCCTTTTCTGCCTTGTAGGTGTTTAGGTCAATCTCGCCCATGAGATAGCGTTCATACAAGGCGCGCTTACCGTCTTGCAGCGCCTCGATCTGCTGCTCATATTCGGTGCGTTCCGGTACGGAAGCATCCACCCGGAGCGTACCGTCAGGGGCAAGCGGCGCGGCGGCTTCCATCTGTTTTTTCAGCGTCAGGAATACCGCCTGTTCCAGCTCTGCGGCGTTCAGACGCATCTTGTGGCAGCGGCTTTCTACGTCCGCCTCGGAATGGCGGCAGTGATAATATGAGGTTTTCTGCATGGTGCGGGACAGCGCATGACCGCAGCAGCCACAGACGGCTTTGCCTTTCAGCGGGTAGTCCCGCTTCTTTTTGTTGGGCTGGGAAAAACGGAGCTGGCTGGTTTGCACGGTATCAAACACGGCTCTCTCAACGATGGCCGGGTGGTGGTCGGGGATGATGTACCACGATTCTCTGTCCTTCAGGCGGCTTCTGGTGCCGCCTACTTCGAGAACCGCCCGCTTGCCGATCACATACACGCCGGTGTAGCGTTCATCCTCCAAAATGCGGAGAATAGTGGATGTACTCCAAATCCCGTGACAGCGGGAAATATCATGGGTGTGATTGCCGTGCGCCGCTTTATACTGGCCGGGAGTGGGGATGCTTCTGCGGAACAGCTCCCGCGTGATAGCGGTGGCGTTGATCCCCTCGGCGGCAAGCTGGAAGATAAGCTGCACAACGGCAGCGGCATCCGGGTCAGGCTCCATTCTGCCATCGGCGCTTTTGCGATAGCCGTAGGGACAGATTTTGCTCTGATACTCGCCGCGCTGCATCTTGGCGTACTTGGCGCTCTTGGTTTTGATGGACATATCGCGGCTGTAATACTCGCTGATGAGATACTTGAACGCCACGTCCATGCCGCCGGTGTCGCCCTTGAATTTGCTGCTGTCAAAATCGTCGCTGATGGAAATGAAGCGGGTATGGAACAGCGGGAACACACGCTCGATGAAGTAGCCGGTTTCAATGCTGTTGCGCCCAAAGCGGGAAAAGTCCTTGACGATGATGCAGTCGATCTGATTGGCCCGCACCAGCTCAATGAGCCTCTGTACCTGCGGACGCTCGAAGTTCGTACCGCTGTACCCGTTGTCGATGAACTCCGTGATCTCCGCGTTCATGGTTTCGGGCATGGATGCCGCATATTCATGGAGAACAAGGCTCTGATTTTCAATGCTCAGGCTGTCGTACTTGTAGTCCTCGATGGAGAGGCGGATGTAGAGGGCGATCACATATTTCTGCATTGTTCCAGCACCTCCGCATAGGTTTCAAACTCGCTCTGGAAGCGATAGCGCACCGTGATCTGCTTGTCGTGGGATACCTCGATGCGGTCAATCAGACGGTCAATGAGTACGCCGGTCAGCGCCCGGTCGGTCTTAATTTGTGCGGCATCCTGCTCCAGCGCCCGGTGCTGCTCAATCTGCGTATCCATCGTTCGCAGGCCGTCCTCCAACTGCTCCATTTCCACGGCGAGGTCGGCAATGCGGCTTTCGTACTTCTCCTTGTAGTCGAAGTATTCATCCTTGGTGAGAACACCTTGGACAAGGTTTTCATATAAGCTCCGCACGATACCGCGAAGCCGCTGGATTTCCTGCTTGCGGCTGGTGATCTTTTCCCGCAGCTCAGCGCGGTCAGCGGCCTGCTGGGGCAGCTCCGCAAGGGAGAGGGTGTATTGCCCCAGCGCCGTATCAAGCGCGTCCTGAAGCATATCTGCCAGCATATCCAGCAGCATATCCTCGCGGATGGTCACGCCGGGGCAGGCATCCTTGCGGATTCGGCTCCTGCTCAGACAATGGTAGAAGTACACATCGTCAGACTTCTTGCGGATGTTTCTCTGCCGATGCAGGCTGCCGCCGCAATGGGCGCAGAACACCTTGCCTTTGAGAAGATTCGGCGTGAAGGCTTTGACCTCCCGCGCCTTGGCGCGGCTGGCGGTCTGATTGAGAATTTCCTGCACCGCCGCAAACTGTTCCCGGCTGATGATGGCCTCGTGGGTGTCCCGTACCGCCGTCCATTCCTCGGCATCGGACTTGACCTGCCGGTGATCCACGGTTTTGGTCTGTCCTTGAACGAGATCTCCGGTGTAGACCTCGGAGCGGAGAATAACGCCGACCGTTCGGGTCTGCCACTTGCCGCTGCCAAGCAAATTTTCATGGGTGATCTTGCCCTGCATCTTCTTGTAGTGGCTGGGGGTGAGGATGCCAGCCTCGTTCAGCCGCACGGCGATGGTATTGAGGCCAGCGCCCTCGGAAGCCCAACGGAACATCCGCTGCACCACGACGGCGGCAACGGGGTCGATGATAAGCTGGTGGCAATCGTCCTTGGCTTTCAGGTAGCCGTAGGGAGTACGCGCGCCGATGAACTTGCCGTCCTTCATGGCCTGCCGCTGCTGCGCCCTGATCTTTCGCCCGATGTCCAAAGCGTAGGCTTCGTTTATCATGTTCCGCAGCGGAATGATGATACCGGAATGGGCATCCTCCGGGGCGGCGGTATCGAAGTTTTCATTGACCGCAATGAAGCGGACGCTGCGGATGCGGAAATACTGCTCGATGTAATAGCCAGTGTCGATGGTGTTTCGTCCCAAACGGGAAAGGTCTTTGACAATGACGCAGTTTACATGACCGGCCTCAATATCCGAGAGCATCTGCTGAAAGCCCGGACGGTGGAAGTTTGTCCCCGTCGCGCCGTTGTCGATGTAGGTATCGTACACGCTGATCTCCGGATACTGCTCCAGATAGCGGGCAATAATCATCTGCTGGGTTTCAATGGATACGCTGTGCGTGTGGGTATCCTCCACCGAAAGGCGGACGTAGATCGCGGCGCGGCAAGCGGCGTCGGCCTCCTGCACGGCCACCGCAGCCGTTTCTTTCCTGCTTTTTCTCGCCATGCTCAGCCCACCTTTCTCTGTTCGTAATCTTTCTGCTGCGCTGCCAGCGCCAAAAGCCGCAACGCCTTTTTGTATTCGTCCTCATGGGTAAAGGTAATATCCAGCTCCTTTTTGCCACGGACGCGGATGCTCTGTACCATGTGAATGAGCGCCCTGCGGTCTAAGGTTTCCAGCGTGGAGAACTGCGTAAACTGTGAAATCCAGCGGTTGCGCTCACTCCGGTTTTCCAAAATCTCCGTGAGTTTTTCCTTGAGAACGCGGACACTCTCGCGAATGTCCTCGGCCTGCTTGGTGTACTTTGCCTTATAGGAAGCGTATTCTTCCTTGGTAAGCATACCTCCCACAAGGCTCTCATAAAGCCGTGCCTTGAACTCCAGCACCTGCTCCAACCGGCGCTCGTTGTCGGTAATGTGGTCGCTGTATTCCTTGGCAAGCGCCTGATTGATGCTGGACTGGTCAATGCCGGTCAGCAGCGCCTCCAGCGAAGCAATATTGCCGATATAGGCTTTCAGGCTGTCCCGCACACAGTCGATCAGGCTGCTTTCTTTTAGCATGACCGGATGGGCGCAGCCCTTTTTCTTGCCGGTAGGACAATAATAGTAGTGGTACTCCTTGCCGTTCGCACGGTTGGTCTTGCGGGTCATGCGGCTTCCGCAGCACCCGCAGATCAGGATACCGGAGAACAGGTACACCGTGTCCTCGTTGGGAGAAGTCCGGGTATCCAGCCCCTTGATGCGCTGCACCAGCTCAAAATCCTGACGGGCAATCAGCGCTTCATGGGCATCCGGGACACGCACCCACTCGGAGGCAGGGCGCTGCTCCATCTGCTTGATCTTATAGTGTGGCGTACCCTGTTTGCCCTGCACCAGTGTTCCGGTATAGGTTTCGTCCTGCAAGATGCGGATGATGGTGGTTGCCGACCACTTGCAGTCGGCCTTGTCCGCATAGCCCTTTTTCGCATAGGGCAGGCCGTTGTTCTTCTTGTATGCCAGCGGAGAGAGAATGCCAAGCCGGTTCAGCTCCGATGCGATCTTGGAGGCGCTTGCGCCCTCCAGCCGCATACGGAAGATGTCGCAGACAACGCGGGAGGCGTAGGGGTCAGGGACGAGCAAATTCTTGTTGTCCTCGGCTTTCATGTAGCCGTACACCGGGAACGCGCCGACGAAATCACCGTTGCGCCGCTTCACGTCCAGAGAGGAACGGGTCTTGATGGAAATGTCCCGGCAGTAGGCTTCGTTCATAATGTTCTTGACCGATACGGTCAGATCATCGCCGCTGTCGTGGGCGGTGTCGATGCTGTCGGTGATAGCGATGAAGCGCACCCCGTAGGCCGGGAATACCCGGCGCAGATACCGGCCGGTTTCAATGTACTCACGTCCCAGCCGGGAGAGGTCTTTTACAATGACGCAGTTGATGTTGCCGTCGGTGACATCCTGCATCATTTCCTTGAATGCGGGACGGTCGAAGATGATGCCGCTGTATCCATCGTCGATCTTTTCGGAAACGACCTCAATATCCGGGTTGTGCTCCACAAAGTTTTCAATGAGCTTGCGCTGATTGGAAACGCTGTCGCTCTCACTGGAATGATCGTCGGTGTAGGACAGGCGGATATAAGCGGTGGCTTTGTATTTGGGCATGAAAAAGCACTCCTTTCTCCCGGACTGCTCCCGCATGAAAAGAGTGGTTATCTGGCTATTTGGTTTTCATCCTTTTCCACACCGATCATAGCACTCTCTGCGGAAAAAAGCGAGGATGTCGCTCAGCGCAAAATGCCTTGCAGACATTCCTCTAACGTAACACCGTTCCCGGCAAAGCAGGCGTTTACCACGAAATCGCCGCAGCGGAAGCGATAGGGATTTTTGATCTGGCGGATAAAGGCGGCAATACGTTCTTCCTTGGGAAGATTTTTGTCAACAGATACTTCCCGGATGTCCACCAGTTCATCCGTGTGGACGTGGGATTCGTTTGGCGTCGGCTGCATCATGGCGATCTCCTTTCTCGGTTTGGTGGGTTTCCTCAAGGTCACATGAATGCGCTGACGGGAAAGGCCGTCAGCGCATGGTATCTGACTTTGAGAGGCGGCTGCGCGGGCAGAATTGGAGCCACATAACATAATGGCGAATACCGGCGCAGCCGCTCTGCTTGTCCATTTGAGATGATCCATCCTATTTGCCACGCGCCCCGGATAGTGGGCATGATGCAGGCCGCCCTTGGCAGGGCTGTCATAACTCCACGATACCGTTGCCTCAAAGGGCTGGCGCATACCGCAGGGTTCCCCCTCAAGTCTGTGGGAGGGCGTGAGCAAGTTTCATTATCCGCCGCGTTGTCATCGCGCCCGATTTGCCGAATCGGGTCTAAGGCTGCGTAGATCGCTCGGATGGCTTGGCCGGAATCACCTCCTTAAAGCCATCGTCGTGGCGGCGCACCTTATGCCGCTATCACGCGGGTTTTGTGCCTGCATCATGGTCTATTCAGTTTTCAACGTTCAACGAAAGGCTTCGTGGAGAATGTCCCTTCACCTATCGCCGATTTTGGGCCACTTTTGCAAGGCGTTTTTGAAAAACCTCAGAAATATTTTTTGATTTTTCTGATTGCTGCTGTAATGTTGAGAGAAATAGCCTGATGCGACACGCCTTCGACTTTTCCAATCTCGTCAATCGTCATTCCATCCACGAAATACATCCACATCCTGCGGAACTGAGTGTCCGTCAGGTGCTTCCTGATTTGCGTAACCTTTTGGGTGCTACGGCGGATTTCCGCCACCCGGTCATGCGCCTGCTCCATGCAGACATCCGCAGCGGGAATAGATGCTGCTTCCTCGGAAAGCTCATCCAGTGCAAGGGTATGATTAGCGTAGACATGATCCTCTTTCTCGGAAGCATGATAGTCTGCATCCGACAGGGACTTCCATTTCAGAAATTCTTCCTCGCTGGCAAAGTCCTCGCGGGTCAGGCGGATGATGGCTTCGTTGGCATCCATGTAAACGATAGCGTTGGGGTCTTTCTTGTTCAGCGCATAGCTGCTCTTTCTGTTAAACATAATATGTCCTCCGTTTCGGTGTTGGGTGGGTGGTGAACTAGACCAACACCGGCGGAGAACGACAGCCGACAGGAAAACGTAAAAAGGCGCTCGAACAGGCATGATGACCTGAACGAGCGCCTTGCGTGCGAGTGAAAACATGAGTAACGAATACTGTACCGGGAGGGGCTAAATCACAGATGAACCAAACCGCATAAAAAGAGAGCTGCAACTCGCTTTCGTGAGTGCAGCTCGTCTGGGGGATAGCCGCGTGCTTTTTGAAGTGGACGGCTAATCGGTGCTTATGCTTTTTTACATGACCGCGAGCGGCCTTAGCAGTATCTCCTGTTCATCCGTGACATCATAAAATTACCTCCAACTCGCTGAATGTGATTTGCGGCTCATTCAATGTGAGCTTCATGTGTATTTAAGTGAATTGAGGCTCACTCTACAATGTAGTAGAGGTGATTTACAATGAACTTTCTTGACCTGTTCGCCCAAAAGCTTCGCGAAAAGCGGGAGCAGAAAAAGATCACGCAGCGCGAATTAGCGGAACGGCTTAATATGTGTACCCGAACTGTCATTGAGATTGAAAAGTGCAAGAGCAATCCGAAATTTGAAACGGTTGCGCTGATCTCAGAAGAAATGGACATCAGTCTGGATGGAATCGTGTTCCACGATAGAGCGCCGCAGACCGTTGCCAAGTGCGTTCTTGATTACTTTGCAGGAAAGGGTGAAGAAGAGTCGCAACGGTACATAGACCTGTGCATGAGCGCAGATAAGCTGAAGTGATGCACCGTGATTTCAGTTGGAGCTACGAACGGGAGATAGAAACCGGCAAGCAATGCAAAGCGGTACCCACTTTGCGAAAACAGGCGGATTCCGTTCACACGGAATCCGCCTGTTTCATGCTTGTTGGGGCGCTGCCCCAATCCCCGCAGAACACAAAATTGTGTTCTGAAACGACGGATAAATCCATCGGCTACGCGATTTTGTAAATCGCTATATATGAGACAGTTTCCATCCCACCGCCTGCTCACGCCCGCTGATAAAGCGGCGGTAGATGCCGTCCTGTTTCATCAGTTCATCGTGTGTGCCGCGCTGAACGATTCTTCCCTTGTCCACCACAAGGATCTGATCTGCGTGGCGGACGGTTTTCAAGCGATGGGCGATCATGATGACGGTTTTCTCCTGCGTCAGTTTTTGAATAGCCTCCATCAGCTCCTGCTCGTTCTCCGGGTCCACATTGGCTGTGGCTTCGTCCAGAATAACAATCGGGGCGTCCTTCATCATAGCGCGGGCGATGGAGAGCCGCTGGCGTTCGCCCCCGGAAAGGGAGCCGCCTGCTTCGCCGATCACCGTATCATACCCTTGCGGCAGTTTCATAATGAAGTCATGGCAGCGGGCTTTTTTCGCCGCTGCGATGACCTGCTCTATCGGCGCATCCGGCTGGCCGAAGCAGATGTTGTTGGCGATCGTGTCGTGGAATAGATACACATTCTGAAACACGAAGCTGAAATTCCGCATCAAGCTGTCCATGTCGTACTCGCGCACATCGTGGCCGCCCAGCGTGACCTGTCCGGCATCCACATCCCAGAAGCGGGAGAGCAAATGGCAGAGCGTGGTCTTGCCGCCGCCGGAAGGCCCGACGATGGCCGTTGTTGTCCGCTCCGGAATGTCCAGCGTGACTCCGTGGATGATCTGCTTTTCGCCATAGGAAAACGTAATGTGATCTGCATGAAGATCATGGTGCTCCGGCGTAAGTTCCGCGCCGGAAATATCCATGGCGGGCAGATCCAGAATGTCCGCTGCCTGATCCACGCAGGTATCCACCACCCGCAAAAGGCTGGACTGTGTGCCGGCTTGTTCCAGCCCTTCCGTGAGCAGGAAGGAGCAGATGCAGAGCATGACGCAGTTTAATAGTTCCATTCTGCCGCCGGTATAGAGAATAAGCGACAGCACCACGACACCCATATCAATGAGCTTGGCAACGACATTCTGTGTCAGCATCAGCGGCAGAAGCTTCAGCTCCATGTCTGTGTTGGCATTCACATTTTCCTCGATGGTGTCTTCCAGCCTGCGGTTGTACCGGCCGATCAGGGAGTAGGACTTCACTTCGGCAATTCCCTTGATAAACTCCAGCACCTGCTCCACCACTGCCGTGTCTCCGGCAAATTTGCGGCGGGTCGTTTGCTCGGATCTGATCTGCAATGCGTGATTCACGGCGTAGTAGACGGCAAGACCGGCAATAATGAACAGTCCGACACGCCAGTCGAACAGGAACACCGCCAGCGTCATCACTGCCGTGGAGAAGATGCCTTCCGTGACGAGCATGACCACGCGGGTGGACACGCCGGAGAGGTTATCCATGGTGTTGGTGGTGACGGAGGTGATAGCGCCGAGACTGTTCTCGTTGAAATAGCCCATGGGCAGATAGCGCAGATGCTCGGCAATCTGTACGCGCTTGTTTGCTGTGGTGGAATAGCCGCCGTCCGTCTGCAAGGCGGTGGCGCGGTATTTGAGGATCGATGAGCCGATGACGGATATCAGCATGACAGCCAACGAAAGCAAAATCGTTTTTGCGGTCACGCCTTCCACCAAAATTGCTTGCAGCATTACGCCGATGGCCGGAATTTTCAGCGCTGAAAACAGCGCCGCCAATACGCCAAGAACGATGGAGCGGTAAAACTCGCTGCGCTCCCGTTCATCACAGAAGCGGAAGAACTTTCTCAAAATCTCAAGCACGGTCCGCACCTCCTTCTGCGCTGTCACGGGATGCAATATGCGCGTTCCAAAGAGTTTCATATAACGGACAGGCTTGCAGCAATTCTGCCTGTGTCCCTGTAGCCTCAATGCAGCCGTCATTCACCACGACGATCTGGTCGGCATCCACGATGGTGGAAAGCCGGTGGGCAATGACAATCAGCGTCTTGCCTCGCACGAGTCGTGCCACGCTCTCCTGAATGATGGCTTCGTTCTCCGGGTCGGTGTAGGCGGTCGCTTCGTCCAGAATGACGATAGGTGCGTTTTTTAGCATGGCGCGGGCAATGGAGATTCGCTGCTTTTCGCCGCCGGAGAGGTGTCCGCCGCCGCTGCCGACCTGCGTGTTAAATCCGTTTTCCAAACTCATGATGAAATCATAGCAGCCGCAATCGCGTGCCGCCTGTTCCACCTCGGCGTCCGTCGCATCGGGTCTGCCCATGCGGATATTTTCTCGCACGGTGTTGTCAAACAGGAAGTTATCCTGCGACACATAAGCAACGAGCTTGTTGTAATGCTCTGCGGAAATGCTGCGGATGTCCGCGCCGCCCACGGTGATGCTGCCGCTGCCCACATCCCAGAAGGAGGCGATGAGCTTGGCAATGGTGGATTTGCCGCTGCCGGAGGGACCGACCAGCGCGTTGACCGTTCCTTCGGGGAAGACCAGGTCAATGCCGTGCAGCACCTCGGCGTCATTGTAGCCAAAGTGAACGTCACGCAGCTCCACGGTGCTGCCCTGCGGCGATTCTGTGTCCGTTTCGGGGCGAGACAGCTCCGGGGCGGTTAGAATGTCCGTCACCTGAGAGATGATCGTGCCAACCTTGGCCAGATCATCGGTGAACTTCATGCAGCCGATGATGGGCGTGATAAGCCCCATGGAGAGAATCACAATGAGAACGAATTTCTCCGGCGTCAGCGTCCCGTTTTTCAGCAGCAGCCCGCCGATGGGCAGCACGCTCAGGAGTGTCGCGGGCATGATGTTCATGGCAAAGGTGAAGTAGAAGTTGCTCTTGTTCATCCAATCGATGTAGCTTTGGGCACACTCTTTTGCAGCAATGACGAACTTTTCATAGCTGTTTTTTGCTTTTCCGAACGCCTTGATGACCTCGATGCCGCCGATGTATTCCACCGCTGTATCGTTCAGGGTGTTGGTGGCCGCAACGGTTCGGGCGTAATTCTTCTCGTATCCGGCCATCATCAGCATAAAGAACACCATACCGAGCGGAAAAGTAATGAGTGAAGCAAGCGCCATACGCCAGTCGATGACAAAGAGATAAATCAAGGTTGCCAAGGCGACTGCGGCATTGCTGCTCATCTCCGGAATGGCGTGCGCCAGCGTCGGTTCGATGCTGTCCACCCGCTCGACGAGGATGTTTTTCAGTTCGCCGGAGCCTTTGGCCTGCACATCCCCCAGCGGCATTTTGGCCAGCTTCGCAAGCCCCTGCTTTCGGATATTTCCCAGCACGGCGAAAGTTGCCTTGTGGGACTGCGCCGTAGACAGCGAGTGGAACAGTACACGCAAAAGCCAGAACGCCGCCATCACCGCACAATCGATCAAATAGCCTGCAAGGTCTTTGTTTCCGGCCAGCAGCTTGCCGATGACCTGCGCCATCACAAAGAACGGCAGAATCTGAAACGCAGCACCGATGACAGCCAAGATCACACTAGCAATATAGCCGGACTTCTTCTGTCCGGCGAAGCTGAAAATCCAGCCGAATGTGCTTTTTTTCTCTTTCACTTCGTTCGCCTCACATCGAAAATTTCCTTTATCATTGGAATCGATTCTTCCGTCACAGGTAGATTATCCTGTATCCGGCCATCGTCCAAATGCAGCACTCTTTTGCAGGTACGACAAACGAACTCATAATCGTGGGTCACGATAAAAATAATCTTCCCAAGTTTGGAGAGTCTCTGAATCAGTGCCGCCAGCCGCACCATGCTGTCGAAATCCAAGCCGCTGGTTGGCTCATCAAATACCAGCAGATCCTTCCCGCAGACCATTGACGTCGCCGCCGCGAGCCGCTGCTTCTGCCCACCTGAAAGCGTATTCGGATGGCGCGCCCGAAATGGAGCAAGTCCTAATTCTTTCAATGTGGTTTCCGCAAGCGTTGCGTCTGGATGCTTAATGCCAAAAGTACACTCTGCTTCCACGCTTTCAGCAAAGAGTTGATAGTTCACATCCTGCATGACCATATAGGAACTCTTCATGCGCTCCTTCGGCTTCTGCGGATTTCCATTCCACAGATATGAGCCGGACGTTTCCTTGTGCAGACCGCAGAGCGCACGGGAAAAGGTGGTTTTCCCCGCGCCGTTGTGTCCGACAATGGCAATGATATCTCCGGGCGCAGCCTGTAAGGAGAGATTGCGCAGCACGGGCTGCTTTTTATAAGCCAGCGACACATTTTGAAGTTCCAACACCGGCGGCTGTTTTGGCACGGCTGCACATATTGGCTTTTCGTCTTGCAGGTCGAGCGCCCGTAGCCCCATACTCTGCCGCTTTTCAGTAGACAGCAAACGGAACTGTTCCGGTGTCCAATCCCCGGCAATATGTCCGTTATCAAGATAAACGATGCGGTCAGCTACATCCATCAGATAGTAGAGCCGATGTTCCGCAACAACAATCGTTTTTCCCTGTGACTTGATAAGACGCAGATGCGCCCGCAGATCATGAATCGTTGCCATGTCCAGATTGGAGGACGGTTCGTCCAACAGATAGATCTGCGGATTCATCGCATAGACGGAAGCAAAGGCAATTTTCTGCTTCTCCCCGCCGGAGAGAGCAAAGATATTGCGGCCCAACAGGTTTTCGATACGGAGTGCCTTGGCTGTTTCCACCACACGTTGTCCCATCTGTTCCTGCGGCACAGCCTCGTTTTCCATGCCGAATGCGATTTCACTGTCGGTGTCCACATTGAAGAACTGTGTCCGAGGGTTCTGAAATACGCTGCCGACCTTTTCCGCGATGCGGTACATAGGAAGATCAAACAGATTCTCACCGTCCAACAGTACCTTGCCCGTCAACTCTCCTGCGAAAAACTGCGGGATCAGGCCGTTGATGAGCCGCGTTAATGTGGTTTTCCCGCAGCCGCTCCGTCCGCAGAGCAGCACGCACTGCTCATCCGGGATGGTGAGGTTTATATTTTTGAGTCCGCCATCTGCGCTGTCAGGGTAGGAAAACGACACATTCTGCATTTCGATCATATGCCCACCGCCTTCCACACGATCTCAGCGGCAAGAAACGCCGCAAAAAACACCATTGTCAGAAAGTCCGCTGACCTCATTTGAATTTTTACAAGGCAGGTTCTCGGCTTCGGATTTTCGATGCCTCGGGTCACAGAGGCGATGGACAGCTCGTCCGCCGTCTTGCTGGCCGCTGTTAGCAGCGGCACATAGATACAGTTTATTGTCATAGCCGGGGCCTTCAGAAAGCCCCAAGGTGTCGGCGATGCATCCCGCAGGCGCATGGCGTCCTTGATATAATGCCAGTCCTCCCGGATGGTCGGTAGATACCGCAGCATGACAGCGATGGGAATGGTCAGCTTTTTCGGAATGTGCAGGTGCGCCATCGCGGAGAGAAATTCCCCCACCTTGGTGGTGGAGATCACAAGTCCCGCCAGCATCCCGCAGGCATAGACCTTATGTACCAAACCGAGAAACGCTATGAGCATCGTCCGCCAGGTGCCTGTCAGCACACCCATGCACCAAACGGTAAATACGCAGATGAGCGCATAGGCAATCATGCCGCGCAGTGCATACTGCCATTTTCCGCTGAATGCCGCCAGCAGACCGATGAGCGTCACCAGTGCAAACTGAAAATACAGATTCGGCGCAAACATGGCGCTCAGGACGCAGAGCAGGATAAGAAACAGTTTTGTGCGTGGGTCAAGATGCAGCTTCATTTGGTGATACCGGCTTTTTCAAATTGCTTTTTCATCATTTTGCAGCCGATAAAAGCGCTGACTGCGGCGGCCAGAATCGTTCCTGCCAGCATGATAACGAGAATCCACGTTGTGCCGGTATTGCGCATGGTGTCGATATACGACTGCTCCGTGCCGTTGCCGAGCATGGTTTTTGCCCAGCCATCCGGGTCAGCGAAGAACACAAGATAGGAGGCCGTGCCGCCGAGGGAAAGGAGAATGTAGGAAAGCGAGTTGATCTTCTTGCTCCTATACCGACCCGCTCCTGCAACGAGGTCGGCAACGATGCCCATGATCAGATAACCCAGCGCCATGGCCCAGTGCATCCCGGTCACGAACCAGATGATGCACATAATTGCACCCAGAATCGTCGCTGCCCAGCGCTTCTGAACCTTGGCCAGCATGAGGAGATAGACAGGGCCGCACAGCAATGCGCTGCCCACCGGCATATAAAAGGTCAGGACAGGGTTGGGGGCGAAGAATATGCCGCCGACCAGAGCGAACACGAGAAAGAGTGCGGAAAAGATACCAATGGTGACAAGATCCTTTACCGTAAGACCTTTTTTCTGAATGGTTTGCATGATTAAAAACTCCTTTGCAATGATAGTCTGCTTGACGGATGCGCCGCCGTTTGCTATACTTCGGTTAGAGCACGCTAACCGAAGTATAGGCTATCATACCACAGCAATTCTTTCAATCACCGGCAGGCGCTTCTGGCTAATCGTTGCAAAGAATTGCCTGTTCGTTGCAAGGAGCAATATGAAAAACGATATTTTGTCAGAATACTACCGACCGCTTCTGGAACGGAATAACTTTCTCCCGATTCCATGTCCGGAGAAATTCAGTCCTGCGGGACAATGCTGGAAAATTGAACCAGAAGTAGGCGGAGGTTATTACTGGGTCTACGGAAAGCAAGACCTGTATGACATCAAAATTCATGATTTCTTTTTCCACGAGGACTTTGAGCTGGATATGGAGATCCCGGAGTGCATCAGCATTTTGCGCTATGATTCTATTTCCGGCGAAGAACTGAGTCCATACCGAAGACTTTCGGCAGGCGACATTCAGACCATTGTAGGCGGGAACTATCGCTACCGTGCGCTGATTCATAAACGTATCCCTGTTCATTCCGTGGGAATTGAAATTCTTCCGGCCTATTATGAGGACTTTCTGAAAAAGCAGTATCCGGACGATTATTTTAATCTGCCCGCTGCGTTTCAGAGCGTAGATCAGGCAACAGACTTTCCGGCCATGTCCAAACTTCTCTTTGAAGTGGAGAATTATCGCGGCAGCGGGATGGCGGCATCGCTGTTTTTTGACGCCAAGGTGACGGAAGCCATTTCTCTGGTGGTGGATGCGTGGAAAAAACAGAGTCAGAAACGAGAAAGACCCCTATCGGCGGAGGACGCAGAAGGCTTACAGAATGTGACCAGCTATATTGCGGATCACTATGCGTTTGACATTCCGTTAGAACGGCTTGCAAATATCGCCTGCATGAGCGAAAGCAAGCTGAAAAGCTGCTTCAAGCGGCAGTTCGGATGCAGCGTCACGCAGTATATTCAAGGGCGAAGAATGAGTCAGGCAGAGCATCTGCTCATTGATACAGATTTCACCATGGGGCAGATTGCACAGATGATCGGCTATACCACCTCCAGCCGGTTTGCGGAGCTGTTCAAGAAAAGTACGGGCATTTTGCCCATCGAATATCGAAGGATTGCAAGAAGTAATCATTGACGAAAAAGCGTGTTAACATGAAAAAGGCTCGTATCAGCGATTTGGTTGATACGAGCCTTTATTATGCGAGTGTTTACAGCTTCTAGCCTTCAACTTGACAGTGAATCTCGGTAAAGCGCTTATCAAGGCCGTCCTGCGTGGTAAGCTCCTCGCGGGGGGTAGCATGAAGGGCTGCGGAACAGGACGGCATTTACCGCCGCTTCATCGCGGAGCCTCCGCAGACTGCTGCGTGGAAAATGTAACACGGACTTCACACTGTACATGACACTGTATAAGTTGTGGCAGTAGTGGATAGGAATTATATCCAGCAGAACAGCGCTGAAAAAGAGAGGGATCAGCTCAGCGCTGCTCCGCCTCTTGTTCCCGTCGTTCATTCGATTCCTCCTGCTCCTTGTCCAGCTCCAGAATACGGTCGATATTGGCCTTGGCCGTCAACAGCTCTTTCATTTTCTCGCGGGCTTTTCGGTAGTCGGCATAGGCGGCTTTCTTTTCCGCCAGCAGCTCGGCGTACTCGGTATTCAGCGCCTTGATGGTGGGGAGCTTCTTGAGGCCAAGCCCATCAAAATAGTTCTTTGCGGCCTTGTGCAGCGTGATCTCGCTTTCATGTTCAGCAAGGAATTTCTTAGAGTAACCGGCTTTGCGATAAGCGGCATAGGTATCGCGGCTCTTGGCGTAGTTCACAATATGCTTCCGCAGCACGGCAATCTCGGCCATGCGTGTTTCCGCAGCCTTAATCCTTGCGGAAAGCTCGTTGAAGTGAGCAGACGCTGCCGCCGCTTTCTCTGAGAGAACGGCGTAATCTAAAAGCTCATGGTCTTGCAGATAGGCCACCGTCTGTGCCATCTGCTTCAAATTGAACAACGTCGCCCAACGCGCATAGCCAGTTCCTTTGCCAGCGCGTAATTTTGCCTGAATGTCCACCAGCAGATTCCCGCTGCGCTTTTCCGGTTTGACCGGTGCGGCGGCGTTCTTTCGTGGCGTATGCGCCTTTTCACCTGCAATTACCGCGCGGAGATCTGCGGGAGTATAGCCGTCACCGAGGGTATCCATGCGAATGGACTTTTTCTGTTCGCCGCCTAACAGGGACGGGACTTTCTTGCCCTTGACCTCATACCCGGCCTGCCGCAGCAGCTCCAGCAGCGCTTCAAAGCTATCGGGCTTTTGCGCCAGCGCATCGTCAATAGCCGCGCATATCCGCTCCCGGTGGGAGGGCTTCTTTTTGTCGCCCAGCCACTTGTTGTAGCTCTTGCCGTGGCGCTTCGGATTTTCCACGATGGAGTAGCCGTTCTCGATGCAGATGGTATCGTTGAGCCGCCGCACAGCGCGGCTGCTGCCCCAAAAGTTTCGGAATTTCCGGGTCTGGCTGAGTGCGGTGGAGTTCCAGATTACATGATTGTGAATATGGGCTTTGTCGATATGGGTGCAGACGATATAGGCGTGATTGCCTTTGGTGAAGCGCTTGGCCAGCTCACAGCCCAAACGGTTCGCTTCCTCCGGTGTGATCTCTCCGGGAACAAAGGATTGCCGCAGATGGTAGGCGATCACATCATCCTCGCCGCGCACTCTGCCGGTCTTTTGAATGTACTGATTCTTGGTGAAAAGAAACTCGGCGTCGGCGATCCTGCTGTCGCATTGCCAGCTCGTAATCAGCCTGCCGCCGTCCGTCTTTTGCGGATTTTCGGTGTAGTCGATGATGTCGCTGATGGCCTGTCCCACCGTGCGGCCTTTGCCGGTGTGCAGGGGCATCAGGCGCGTGGTTGCCATGGGTGTTCACCTCCTTGAAAAGCAAAACGGCCTGCCGAAGCAGACCGTTTTATTCTTCATTTATCGGATTGATAGCGGATAATCGGAACCTGTTTTACCTTTCCTCCAATGGTTCGTCGTTCCAGAGCAAAGATCATATCAGGGGTGCGTTCGAAAAAGCCTTCGTCCTTTTTCCAGCTCATGCCGCATTTGCAATGCTGCAAGCCTATGAACTGCTGCTTCATCTTTCTGCCGCAGTTCGGGCAGACCTTATTACTGTTTCCCATATTATTCAGCCCGCGCTAATCTATATAGACTGCGGATGGATTCCACGACCGTATGCCACGACAGGTCAGCGGCATAGGAGAACTTTTTCTGATAAGCCCGCCACAGCTTTTCCATATTTGGGTCGGCCTCGACTTCATCAAAGGCCGCAGGCGCGTCGGCAAGATACTTCTCTGTACCGCGTTTCCTGGCCGTTGCAATGAGCGCCGCCCGGAGATCAGCGGGGATGATGCTCTGGCCGTGGAGCTGGCTCAGAATGTGCAGATCATAGAAATCTCTCATGCGGGTGTTGGTGGTGACGCGGGACACGACGGTTTCCAGCTTCTCGGCCAGAACGGTTTCCAGATTGTACGCCCAAATCTCGATGGAGCGATCCTCCAGCATCAGTTTGAAGCTGTAACGCACTTCGCGGGGCGTGATGGCATCGCCGGTGGAAATGTCGATCTTGAGCGGCGTTATCACACCGTCAAACTCCGTTTCCATACTGACGCGGATGCCCGGATACTCGGCCTCGTCCATGATTTCGGAAATACGCTTCACACGGAACTCCACGCCATCGTCCACCGGAACGGAGATGATGGAGGCGATCATATTCTCAACTTCCTCAATGCCGACCGTCGCACCCTTTACGGTTGCGTCAATGTCCATTGTGGAGCGGGCGTCAAGGCCGACCATGGCAGCCACCAGCATCCCGCCCTTGAGAATGAACTTGTCCCGGTACTCCGAAAGAGAAATGCGCTCCAGAAAGCGCTCCATCATGTAATTGCGCATCAGAATCTGTGCATCTGCGGCTTTGTCCTTGGAGAGATTGCGGATCAGGTCTTTGAGCTGCCGTGCAGTCTTAATCATAAGAGTACCTCCAAATACTGCCGAAGCAGTTTTTCAACACGGAACATCTGCGCATAGCGCATCAGTTTCCGTAAGTTCTTGTCTTTTCGTTTTGCGTATTGCTTGAGTGCATCCTGAAAGGTCTGCGTCTCGATCCCGCTGCGGCTGCGGATCAGATCGCAGATGGTACGCTCCATATCATAGACGGGAACGGGATTCCCGAACGGCGTGTTCATCGTGACGATCCCCACGTCATGCAATTCTTTCTTGATGGTGTAGACCTTGATGCCATCCGCTTGCAGACTGGCGGGATTGTAGCCAGTCTTGACCGTGATGGAATACGGACTCGGCTCCCGGTCGGTCAGGTCATGGAAAAACAATGCGCTTTCATGGGAGAATACGGCCTGCGCACAGCGAAGGTGCAGCAGGTACATGGCGTCCGTCCATGCGTCGGGCGAAACATAAACGCCGTGCGCTGCCTGCTCCACGCCGCGCTGCTTAGCGTAGGCGTAAAACGTGGACTTGGCAATACCGTTTTCCAAAATCTGCGCGGTTTTGACGATCCCATTGTTTTGCTGAAAAAGCAGGTCAAGCCGGTCGTAGGCGGTCATGTTATCACTTCCTTCTTGCTAATATTATATCCGAGATTAGCAAGAAAGTAAACAGGGATTTTAGAAAAGCAAGCCGAGGCGTTCGCCCCGGCTTGCACTTTAACTATGAATGAAGTTTTTCATGGCAGAGTTCACGTCTTGCAGCTTGCCAAGTCCCTGCACAGCCAGCATCGGAAGTCCCATCGGGCTGATCAGAAACGCCAGCACAAGGAGGATGATGCCGTTCTTTACGGAGTAGGTAATCAGCACGGCGAAAGCCAGCAGGGAGAGCAGTCCGCTTGCCAGCTTGAACACGAAGCCGGAACAGGACAGCAGCCCCGTGCACAGCCAAACGAACAGGGACAGGATAAGCGACAGCGGCGCAAAGAGAATTTTCAGGATGAACATTTTGCGGCCTCCTTTTCACAAAGTGCGGTCAGCGCGTCACGCTCTTTGGCGAGCTTTGCTTCTTCCTTTTCGGTCAGATCACGATCTCCACCCGTAATCTCCATCATGCGGAAATTCTCATAGGCATCCAGCAGAGAATCCAACAAATCTTCGGGCGTAGGGCAAAAGTCCACGGTGTTCCAGTCCTGCCGATAGCAGTCAAAGCCCATAACGGTGTAGCCCTTGCTGGTGAGGACAACTTCAAAATCATCATCGCGGGCGAGGTAGTCAGAAAATACCTTCAGCACAATTTCGTTTGTCAGCATGCGTTCCGCAGCTCCTTTCCAAGCGGTCAAATCTCTTTCTGATATTAGATTACTTTGCTCATTAGTGTTTTGCAAGGATGCGGCAAAGTCATACGAATAGTTTTCGCCTTTTGCCCGACATCTAACCATATCACATAATCCTTCTTTAGTACAGCTACCTGAACTAATTTGCTCCAGATGGGAAATATAATGTTGGTACAGTTACAGGGACGGGAGGTGTGATACTTGCAGTTGAATGAAGCCGTCAGCAGGCGTTTGGTTGAGCTGATGCAGGAGCGCGGCATGACGCAGTATCAGCTTTATATGAAAAGCGGCGTACCGAAGTCCACCATCGGCAATCTTGTGAACTGCGCATACCCATCCATGAAGCTGCGGATCATCCACGAGCTTTGTCAGGGATTGGAGATCGACCTGAGCAGCTTTTTTGCCTCGCCGTTATTCGATGAAAATAATCTGGAACCGTAGAAGCTCCGATGCTGTTTTGCGTCGGGGCTTTTGCTTTTGTATAGACAGGGGAGGCGGTTATTCCGCCGCCCCTGCGACTTATTTCAGCGCCGCCAGCGAGGAAACGATTTTCTCTGCCGCCGTCCATATCCGTTCCTGACTTTGCTGAATGTCCTCCAGATCGGTTTCGTAGATGCGGCCTGTTTCGTGGGCGCGGCGGGTGAGTTGGTTGAGGTTGTTGCTGGAATACCGAAGCAGCGACACCAGCTCCCGCAGCTCCGGAAGATCGAGCTTTACCACATATCCGTCAATCGCCATCTTGCGGAGATATGCCGCCATGTTGGTGGTGCCGAACTGCGCCATCTTTGTTTCAATCATTTCCCGCTCCTGCGGTGTAACGCGGAATTTAAGCTGAATGTCCCGTTTGCGCTTTGCCATCGCTCAACGCTCCGGGGATTTGGACTTCGCCGAAATTTTCGGCGAAGTTGTTTCAGGCAGCTTTTTCAGCATATCCCGGACAGAGGTTTTCTGCCGCTCCTGCGCGTAGGCTTTGCGGGTCTGGCTGAGAAACAGATCGACCAAACCGGGATGGCTGCTGACGGCCAGATAGCAGTTGCGGTCAGTACCCCATGCGTCGGGATTGGCGGGGATGGACATGGCGTTTGCCCAAGCCCTGTTGTCGGGAGAATAGCGTCTGTCCCAGTCCGCTTGACAGACGGTGATGGCAAGGATATGAAATGCGCGGTCATAGCCAAACTGCTGCACCACCTGATCGACTGCCGCTGTATCCAGCCGGTTATCCCGGTAGTGGTCGCGGATGGTGGCTTCGATAGCTTCCTTGCAGGCTACGTTCACCTGATTGGATGCACGGTAGGCCGCAAGCTCGTCATGCTCTCTGGCGTAGGCCGCCGTGTGCTTGTAAACAGGAATATTTTTCATCATCGTGCCTCCATTTCTTTCTTGTGGGGCTTTTCCGGTGCGCCATGAACAGGCGGCGCTTTCAACCTGTCCAGAACGGAAGGCCGCGCCGATTTTGCAATCGCCTGCTCAGGCTGCGGCTGTCCCTTGCCGTCCAGATTCAGCTCCATATCCAACTCAATGAGCCGCGCCGTTTTCGCGGCCAGCTCCTGCTCCTGCGGGAACGGCTTGCCGACCTCGGCCTTTGCCGCCGCCTGCTGGTTATAGAGGTTTTCAAGCTGCTCCTGAACGCTGCGCAAACGCTCCGGCATTTTATCCAGCGCGTTCTCAATGCGGACAAGGTTGCCTCTGGCATCCGAACCGAGTTCAACGCGATGGGTCATTTGGCCTTTCAGCGTCAGCGTGTACGTTTTCCACATGGAATCAAAAGCAACGGACATGGTAAAGCCGCGATAGCTGCCGATCTGTACCGGGTCTTTGCCCTTGACCTCCTTGCAGGTATCCAGCAACGCGGCACCGGCGTTTTCCTTATCAGTGAGCCGGTCGCCGCGAATCTCCATGCCGACAAAGCCTTCTGCCGGGAGCGGATGCGCCGCGAGGGTCTGCATATCCGCCTCCAGCCCGCGAACAAAGCCTTTGTGTTCTTCTATCTTTTCTGGGAAGTATTTCAGCAGACTGTCCTCCAAGCGGAATTGCTTGCTGTTGTGGTCTGCTTTCATAATTTTTAGCTTGGACACCTCAATGTCCAAATCCATGCGCTCCTTGATACGGGGATCACCGGCGCATAGCGCTTTGATCTCCGCAAAGGACAGCGCCGTAGCGTCCACGTCCTCACAGGAGCGAACCGGGGATTTTGAGGTCATGATCTGAGAGATGAATTTCTGCTTATTTTCCACCGTTTGCCAGAGGTAGGCGTCAAACGTCCCCTCGGTCACATAGCGGCAGACATGAACGAGCTTGTTCTGATTGCCCTGACGCTCAATGCGGCCTTTTCGCTGTGTGAGATCACGGGGACGCCACGGGCAATCCAGATCGTGAAGTGCGACCAAACGATCCTGCACGTTGGTTCCCGCGCCCATCTTGGCCGTGCTGCCCATCAGGACGCGCACTTGACCGCTGCGTACCTTTGCGAACAGTTCCCGCTTTTTGACCTCCGTGTTGGCATCGTGGATGAACGCGATCTGTTCCGGGGGCATCCCGGCGGCTATGAGCTTTTGACGCACATCCTCATAGACCGTAAACGGCGTGTCAGAGCTTTCTTCCAACGGAATTGCACTCTCCAGCGCACGGATTTCCGGGCTGTCCAGCGTACCGGGGGAAGCCTTTGCCGCCCGCTGCGAGGGAGCGGTCTTTGGCGTGGAAATGTCGCAGAACACAAGCTGCGTCAGCTTATCTGCCTCGCCGTTGCGCCAGTATTGGAGAATATTCGCCACACACTGATTGACCTTGGTGGTTTCCTCGTCGGGGAGCATGGGATTGATGATGCGCTGGTCAAGCCCCAGCTTGCGTCCGTCCGAGGTGATTTTGAGCATATTGTCCACATCCGGGCTGACCGCACCGCTGTGTACCTTGGACGCTCGTTCCGAGAGAGCTTTCACCATGTCCTGCTGGATCTGCGTAGGTTTGGTGGCGATGGTGTGGTACGCAACCTCCGGCGTGGGTAAGTGGAGCTGATCCGCCGTTTTGATGTCGGCGACCTCTTTGAACAGATTCATCAATTCGGGCAAGTTGAAAAACTTTGCAAAGCGCGTCCTTGCCCGATAGCCCGTCCCCTCCGGGGCAAGCTCCAGCGCGGTGGTGGTTTCTCCAAAGCGGCTTGCCCAGCAATCGAAGTGGCCCATACCCATCTCTTGCAGCCGGTCATGCTGCAAATAGCGCTGAATGGTGTAAAGCTCTGTCATGGAGTTGGAAACCGGGGTGCCGGTGGCAAACACCACGCCGCGCCCACCGGTCAGCTCATCCATGTAGCGACACTTTGAGAACATATCCGAGGATTTCTGCGCATCGGTGGTGGAAAGCCCTGCCACGTTGCGCATCTTCGTATAGAGGAAAAGATTTTTATAATTGTCCGACTCGTCCACAAACATCCTGTCTACGCCGAGCTGTTCAAAGTAAATCACATCATCCTTGCGGTCGCTGGCTTGCAGCTTTTTCAGCCGCGCCTCCAGTCCCTTTTTCGTGCGCTCCAAGCTCTTGATGGTAAAGCTGTTGCCGCCTGCGAGCTTGGTATCCTGAATGCCATCGGTGATTTCCTCAATCTGCTGGTGAAGGAGCCGTTCCTGCCGCTCCGGACTGATGGGGATACGCTCAAACTGGCTGTGGCCGATGATAACGGCGTCATAGTCGCCGGTGGCGATACGGGCGCAGAATTTCTTGCGGTTGTGGGTTTCAAAGTCCTTCTTGGTAGTGACAAGAATGTTGGCCGAAGGGTAGAGCCGCAGAAACTCAGACGCCCACTGTTCCGTCAGATGGTTCGGCACGACAAAAATGGATTTCTGGCACAGTCCCAACCTCTTAGATTCCATCGCAGAGGCTACCATTTCAAAGGTTTTTCCCGCGCCAACTTCGTGTGCCAGCAGCGTATTCCCACCGTACAGCACATGGGCGATGGCGTTTTTCTGATGCTCTCGGAGGGTGATTTCCGGGTTCATACCGGAGAAAACGATGTGGCTGCCGTCATACTCGCGGGGACGAGTGCTGTTCATTTCCTCGTTGTATTGCCGTACCAGCGTTTCGCGCCGCTCCGGGTCTTTCCAAATCCAGTTCTTGAACGCATCCCGGATAAGCTGCTGCTTCTGCGCGGCAAGGGTGGTTTCCTTGGCGTTGAGGACACGGCGCTCCCGTCCGTCTGCATCCTCAATGGTATCGTAGATGCGAATGTCGCGGAGGTTCAGTGCATCCTCCAGCAGCCGGTAGGCGCTGGCGCGGTCTGTGCCGTAGGTGGTGAATGCCGCCACATCGTTGTAGCGCACCATGCTCTTGCGGGAAACCTGCCATTCTGCGGTGTACGGGACATAGCTGATCTCGATCTGTCCGCGCAGATAGCGGGGCGTTTCAAAGGTTTCGTACATGAATTGCTCGATGTACTTCTTATCAAGCCATGTCGCACCCAGCCGCACTTCGATTTCACTGGCCTCCAAGTCCTTCGGCTGGGCAGCAATCAGGGCGTCCACATTCCCGGTGAAGAACGGGTCGCGCGCTGCCACACGCTGTGCGGTGCGGAGCTTCTGCCGGACGTTGCCAGAGAGATATTCGTCCGCCGTCTGCCAGCCCTTCGCCCAATGCTCGCCGCCGTCCTGCAAGTCAAACGGGCCGCTGTTGGGTTCCTTGTAAATGACACCCTTCAAATCCTCAACGATCTGCGGGATTTTCTCGCTGCCGCCCATGAGGGTGGCCATAAAGTCGAGATCGACGCAGGCTTTTTCTCCGATGCAGACAGCAAGGGCTTCGCTGGCGGTATCCACAGAATCTACGCTGCGCTGCTGCTTGATAGTGCGCTTGTGGAACATATCCGCCTTGCGCTCCAGCTTTCCGTCGTCGTCCAGCACTTCCAGTGAACACAGGAGGTAGTAAGAGGAATCGTCAGAGAACGCAAGACGGTTCGCACGGTCATTGATTAGGCCATGTTTTGCGGAGAACGCATCATAGAGGCGGTTTAGCTCGGCCTGCGCTTCCTGAATCCGGCTTTCTGCGCTGTACTCGTCCATTTGCAGGGCAATCAGCTCATTCACGCAATCCCGCAACGCGACCATGCCCTTGACACGCTCGGCGGCGGTGGCGTTCAGCTCCGGCTTGACCATGCGGCTGTTTTCCCGGTAGTACACCTCGCCGCCCACCACGGTGTAGGAGTAGTTTTTCACATTGGGGTCTGCGGGGATGGACGTGTCGATCTGTTCGCCCTCGCCCAGCTCTGGCAGTTCCGCCTCCTGATAGGTGCCGCGAATATTTTTCACGGCATCATGGAGCTGATCTGCAAGCGCCAGCCCCTCAATGGGGACAACGGTGAAATCCTGTTTGCCGTATTGGGTGCTTTCGGAGGTCTGCCTGCCTAAAATCATCTCCGGGTGGTCAACAAAATAGCGGTTGATGGCAAAGCCATCCTCGTTCTGACCGAGGTGTACCCAATCCGGTTCGATCTCAATGGGACGGTCACGCTTTTGGAGAAAGAGAATGTCCGAAACCACATCCGTACCGGCGTTGGCGCGGAACGCATTGTTGGGCAGACGAATGGCACCCAGCAGCTCCGCCCGCTGCGCGATGTACCTGCGGACTTCGGGCGATTGCTTGTCCATCGTGTAGCGGGAGGTCACAAACGCGATCACGCCGCCCGGACGCACTTGGTCGAGGGTTTTGGCAAAGAAGTAGTCGTGAATGGAAAAACCGAGCTTGTTATAAGCCCGGTCATCTACCTGATATTGTCCGAACGGGACGTTGCCCACGGCGAGGTCATAGAAGTCTTTTCTGTCCGTTGTCTCAAAGCCTGCGATGGTGATGTCCGCCTTGGGGTAAAGTTGCTTGGCAATACGCCCGGTAATGCTGTCCAGCTCCACGCCGTAGAGCTTGCTGCCCTGCATCTGCTCCGGCAGCAGGCCAAAAAAGTTGCCGACGCCCATAGACGGCTCCAGAATGTTACCGCTCTGGAAGCCCATATTGCCGACCGCTTCATAGATTGCCTTGATGACGGTGGGGCTGGTGTAGTGGGCGTTCAGCGTGGACGCTCTGGCCGCAGCGTATTCCTCCGGGGAGAGTGTGGCGTACAGCTCTGCAAACTCGTCCGACCAGTTTGGCTTATTCTCGTCGAAGGCATCCGCAAGACCGCCCCAGCCCACATAGCGGGAGAGAATTTCCTGCTGCTCCGGGCTGGCCTGTAAGCCCTCAAACTCCAGCTCTTGCAGGAGATGGATCGCCGCCATATTTGCCCGAAACTTTGCTTTTGCGCCGCCGACGCCGAGGGTATCATCGGTGATGTGGAAATTCTGCGCGTCGCGGTGGCTTGCCGCCTTGAAGTCGGCATAAGCGGCCTGCTCCGCAGCGGCGACGCTGGGAAAGCCCTGCCACTCGCCGTCAATGGGGATGGATACCGCAGGACGGTGTGCGGGAGAGTCGTCTATCTCGGCCTGTGAGATGGCATCATCAAAATCAGGCACGAACTCGCCCGTTTCCGAAAGCGCCGCTCGACCTTCATGCTCCAAAATCAGAGCTTCTTCCTCACTCATGGTGGGAGGTTCAGGCTCGACAGGTTCCGCAGAGGGCGGGTCATGCTCCGGTTCCGGGATATGCAGCGTTTGGATTTCTATGTCGTAGGGCAAGTGCGTTTTCTCGGCAGGATAGAACGCGACGGGTTTGGTGACAGGCTGCGGCTGCTCCCGTTCCTGCTCTTCAACAAACGAGCGTATAAACGCAATGTGTTCAGCGCGGAAGATGGGAAAGCCCTGCCTGTTTTGAAAAGTCACATCGCGCAGAGATACTTCATCTGCGCCGAAATTCACGCTGTCAATGACAAACTTCCGTCCGTCAATCTCCAGCTCCATGCCAATGGGGATATACTCCTTGGCATCGGCCTCGTTGATAACATCATAGCCGTCGGTTTCATTTGGCTGCGCAAACACGAAGCTGTGTCCATGCTCCAGCAGCCGCTTTGCGGCGCTTGCCCATTGTCCAAAATCATAGCCGGTCACAGCGGTTTCGCCCATACCGGGAATATCGCGTTGCAGCAGGCGGCGATTCAAAGCGCCGGCGGCTCGTTCTGCATCCGCGCCATAAAAAAGCAGCCGTTCTCCGACACGGACACCGATGAGCTTTTCGGGATGCTCTGCACGAAGTGCCTGATATGCCGAAATATTCGGCGCAAGCTCACGACCCTGATCTGCAATTCGTGTGAGGACAGCAGAAACCGGTTCGGTTCTGTGTTCCGGATCGTGATTGCTCTCGCTGGAGGATGAAACGACGCTGAGATGCGCGACAGTTTCATCTGCGGAATCAACATTATAGAGCTTACCATCAATTTCCACGCGCTGCCCCATAAGGTTTTGAACCGCTTGCAGCGTCTCCGGGGTTGGCTGTTCTGTGTGCTGCGCCGCAATGACGCGCTGCGGCTCCGGTTCAGAAACCTCGAAATATCTGGTGTCGAGGTAGCGTTCAAAGGAATTGCGGTCGATGCTGACAGGTTCCTGTCCGGGTACGTTCGGTAACGTGTGCCAGACGTGATCTTCATCTACACGCGCGATAACGCCGACTGCTGCTATGTGGTCTAACTCTATGGATGAAATGCGATCTCCAATATGATAAGTATAGCCAAGCGGTGTTGTAAATGCCGGAGGGGATAGCTCAATTCCCATATCCCGTTTGATGCCATCCAAGTAAGCAATGGTGTTATTCTGTTCTGCAAAGCGGAGCGTTTGTTCCCCATCTCCGCAGAACCGTTCCAACACCTCATCCCAAATGCCGGTAATTCCGCCCTCGCCGGGATGCAGACGAATGGAGTATCGGTCAGGTGAAAATAACCGCAGTCGCTCATTCTCGTCGTAAAATTTATTCTCTCGGATGAGCTGTGCCAACCGCCGCTGTACCTGCGCCCATGTGAGCGTCACCGGCTCGGCGTTTCCTACATGGATATACATGGGAGTTTTGCTATCTTCCCAGCCATATTTTGCAGCCAGCCATGCGGCGGTGCTGCGTTCTCGCCCATGCGCCTGCATATATAGTGCGACTTCCTGCTTGCCCTTTAGGTTGTTGTGCCAATCCAGAAGCGCGTTGTCAATGTCCTCCTGTGTGATCTGATAGGGAGAGGGGGCGACCGTCGCTGCCAGCGTGGGATACAGTTCCTCCAAAAGCTCCTGATGCAGCCGGTTATGGAACGCGGGCATATCAAAGTACAGGCGGACAAGCCGGAGATCATCAGATGCCGTGACAATACGACGGATAGCGTCCGCACCCTCCAGATAAGCGTTCTGGCGGTCTGAATTGCGGCAGGCATTGACAAAAGCCGTATCTTTGGAAAGCGCGTTGCCAACGGTCAGCTTGTACCCGTCAAACAGCTCCCGTACCGTGGGCTGCGGCGCGTCGGCGGCAGGGTCGCGGAACACCCTCGTGCCGTCCGCGCCGAACTCTGCTTCATAAGCATTGATGGCGGCTTCTGCTTCATGGTCGATAGAGCGCAGCGTGTAAATGTGGCGCTCACCTCTAAAGTCTGGCGCTTCGGCAATCGTCACATCATACTTATCGCGCAATTTCTCTACATACATCTCTAAATTGTGCGACGGTACGCCGCACATCTCCACACGGCCAGCGCCGGGGATATTGCGGGTGGTCAGGTTCATATCCAGCAGCTCTGCCGCCTGTTTTGCGTCCTCGCCATACATCTCAAAGAAATCCCCCACCTGAAACAGCACAATGTTGTCCGGGTGGGCTTCCTTGATGGCGTTATAGCTGTCGTAGGCGGTGTTTCGCACCACATCCTGTGCCTGCGCCTTATCATAAAGCGCCTGTTCATCTGGTGTAAAATAGCGGTTCATCCGAATCAGCTCAGAGATACGCGAAGCGACCTTGTTCCAATTCATCTGAACATCTGCGCAGCCCGCTTTTTTCAGCGTGATGCCTTTGCTGCCGTGATCTTCGTAGCTGCCGCTTTCTCTGGATACGGCATGGGTATGCCCGCCGATGCCGTACTCCTTTTTCAGAAAATCGGCATTCTCCTTGGGGGTGTGCGAAGTCTGGAAAAACGCATAGATGCGGGACTTTCCACCTTCAAAGCTGCTCCCGTTTGCAAGAGAAGCCGCAATTTCATCTTCGGTGATAAATCTGCCGGTTGCTGGAACAGCCTCCATATCGGAGTGGAATTCCTTTCGTGGAAGGGACAGATCTTCCAAACGTGTGAGAAGTGTCTGCGGCCGGTGGTAATGGAAGCGCAGCAGCGCACGGTTTTCGCGGTAGGCGTCCATGAATACCTTGTATTCTGACAGGAGCCTTTCCCGGAACGCCGGATTCAGCAGATCGTCCGTCAGACGCTCCGTTTCCTCTGGAAAGCTGGTGCTATGGATATTACCCAAGCAGGACAGATACCCCAGCGACTTTGCTTCATCCGAGAAATCGTGATAAAGGTTCCAGACATCCACAGCAATACCCAGCCGCTCATAGCGCGGGGCTTCCGTGACCTCAAGATTGGTGGCAAATGCGCCGCCGTCCAGAAGTTCCTCAATACGCTCCGCCGCATCTGCCCAGCCTATCACTTGGGCAGAACGAAGATAGCGAGAGGTATCTCCGGTTGCAATATGGATACCGTCGTCCCCGTACCATGCGGAAAGCCTGCCGTTATCCGTAATCAGGCCGTTGCCGCCGTGGTAAAGAGCTTTCAGAAATGCCGCGCGATCCTCTAAAGGTTTTTGCTTGGAGAATTCCGCAGCAATTTTCATCCTCGCTGCATCCGCATTACCGCCCGCGCGCAGGATGTGGTCAATATCATCCTGAGAAATGAACATAGAAAAAGCGGAGGGTGTTACACTCTCCGCTTCTGCGATGGATTGAATTTGTTCTGCCTCTGAGGGGAAGAAGGACATCTGCGCCCCAGCAGGGGCATCGAACATATTTAGCTGAACACCAGTTCCGTGAGGATCGTTTCCTCGGCCTGCGCTTTCAGCGTGTTCATCAGCCCTACCCACTTCATCGGGTCGCTGGCTTTCAGCGCTTCCGTCACGCCCGCTGACTTCATCAGCTCCGGCATCATCTGTTCCAGTCGGTTGTTCGCTGCCTCGTCGATCTCCCGCAGATGGGGGTACAGCCTCTCGGACAGCAGCAGGCTGTTCCACAGCACCGGACGATGCTCCTTCAAGTAATCCTTCCGCATCCTGCCGTACTTGCCCAGCGGGGCTTGCGGCTGCTCTGTCAGGCTCAGGTCGGGAATCAGATAATCCCCGCTGCGGGTGTAGGTCAGTTCGCTCATGGCTTTCGCTCCTTTCCGCGATTTTCTCGCGCTCATAATTCTTGATGGTAACTTCGATCTGTCGCAGCACCAGCTCGCTGGACTGGCTGATGGCCGTTCCAAGGGCGGCGACGGTCTGCGGGGTGTTGAAATCAAAGACGTTCAGAAAATCCTCATGCTCGAAGTAATCTCCCGGCTGCATCCCACAGCGAGACAGCAGCGCATAGGTGGTGCTGACAACTGCAGCGTTCCGAAATGCGGCTCCGATGTTGAACTCATCATAGTCCTCCAGAAAAGAGCCGTCAACGATGCCGACAATATCGCGCCGGTTGTCGTGCCAGTATTCATCTGCAAGCTGCGCGGCCACACGCTCCAACTGATCGGCAAGCCCTTTTTCACCGGAAATGTCGAAGCGCTGCTCCAGCGCCGCAGATACCACCTCACGATACTCCTGTCGGTATTCCCAAAGATAAGGGCGGCGAGAGTTCTCGCCGCCGCTGGTGTCGGAAACATCAAATACATATCGGAGTTTGGGTTGGTCGTTGCTGGTATCCACAAGGGCGATGCCCTTGCTGCCTCGTCGCACATAGCGGCGCATCTGCTTATTCCAGAGGTCGTATTCCGCGCAAGCCGTGGCTTCCGGGCGCTGGGCGAAGATCATGAGCTGTTCGTTGTAGGGGTACTTATACAGCCTTGCGGCGGTGGTCAGAAATGCCGTCCACTTCTGGTAGCTTCCCGTGATCTGCTCCGCCGTGCGGTCTGCCATCTGCGCATAGAGCTGTACTTTACTCGGCATCCATATCCTCCTTTTCAAAATCGGGGAACAGGTCAAGCGCGTCGTATTCCTCATCGCTCATCCCGCGCAGCTTTGCGATGGCGCTGTCCGTCAGCTCCCGCAGCTCCGTTTCATCCGCAGCGAGGTAGCCACGCATTTCCTCCAGCGCGGCGACCAAACCCGTGCGGGTGCCGGTGTTGTAGAGGCTCATAAGCTGCTGTTCTTCAAAGGTGATGTTCATATCAAAGCTCCTTTTCCGCGCTCTTTTTCGGCGCTGTTTTGTGTGGACGTTCTTGGGCCGGTTGGCTTTTGAGCTGCTCCAGTACAGATTTCCTCTTTTCCCGGTGTGCCGCCTCTGCCAAATCCATCAGGGAGATGGACATACCAGCCTTGACCTGTGCCTCAAGGTCGGCAACGGTGGGCTGTTTGGAGCCGTTGTTGATAATGCCGTCGATCATGCCGTAATCATCTTCCATCGACATCTCGGCGGCTTTCAGATAATTCTCCGGTTTCTGAAAGGCGGGCAGCTCCTGAAATCCCATGCTGTCACAGTAGTGATAGGATACCTTGCCGTCCTGTTTCAGCGCAACGATGTCACTGACGGAGAGGCTGTGTCCCACAAAATCGCCGGGGCGCTCGTCGTTGAAAATGTAGTAGAAGTTTTCAAGGATTCTGCCGGTATCATCGTCCGGGTACACCTCACGGGTATAGACAGCTTCATAGTTGGCAGGGTCAGGCGGCGCGGCCAGACTGCCGAGATTGGCAAAACGAAGCTCCACCGGCGCATCCCGGCACAGTTGGTAGATCGCCATAGCATCGGTAGGGCTGTTCAAAAAACGCTGCTCCACATCGCGGGGAGGGATATGGCCTTTGACCGCATCCCAATCCGGTCTTGTGATGCCGAACATTCCGTCATGCTTGATGATGTCCTCGGCCTCAAAGACCATTTCCTCGGCGTTGCTGGGATGGAGCATATAAACCGTGATGTCATGTTCCAGCAGCTCCACTGCCCGATCCTTGGAAAGCGGGAGCATATCGCTATCCAGATACCCATAGCTGCGCATATCGTCCACCGTCAGCGTGGGGTCAGGCATCGGGGTGGCCTGTTCCAGCTCCGGGAGCATGGTATCTGTATCATCGGTGGGAACAACGACTGCGCCGGTGATCTGTTCGCTGTCCAAGGGCGGCGTAATCTGCGTCTCCTGCAAGTCCTCCAGAATTGTCATATCTGCAAATGTCACCTTGGTTGGTGTCATGCCCTGAATGGCAAATACCTCCGTTCGGACAGCCCCGGCAACAGATGCAACCGGCGAATCTTCAATGGCGCTGCTGTCAATAACACCGCCATCCAGCAGCTTTTTGCTTTCCTTGTCGTAGAGCGAATAGTCCCAACCGCCGTCTGTATGCTGCACATGGAGATATACCGAGCCATCCACAAGATAAAGCGCTTCGTCTGTTTGTGTGGCGTTCACTTCTTCATGATTGATGCCGCGCTCCTTGCAAATATCCGCAAAGTGCCGGTCAATGTCCGTAATCAGCTCGGAGGCAGTCTTATTGATGGTTTCCAGACTGGTGCGAAGTTCTTTCAGCTCCTTGCCCTTTGACCATGTGGCGATATAGCCGAAGCTGTTTTCGCCCGTTTCAATGCCGTAATACTGGCAGACCGCATAGGAGATGCTTTCGGCCTCGACCTCCTCGGTGTTGCGGCTCTTTTCACCGGGGACAAGGATCGTCTCACCATCGTCCGCAAGCTCCGTCATGTGTTCGTAGTCGTGGAGCTTGGCGTGGGCAATCTCATGGACGGCGGCGCATACCGTCTGCACCTCACTCATACCGGCGCGGATGGTGATGCTCTGCGCCTTAATGCTGAAAAAGCCGTCCGTATCCCGCGCAACGGGCTTTATCTCCATCGGAACGGGAGAAGCGCGGCGCAGCGCCTCCATGAAAACCTCATACTGCTGCACATTGCCGCTCAGATCGGCGGCAAGCTGGGGCAAGGGCTTTCCCGCAGTCTGTGACACATCAAAGACGGACACCACCTTGAACATAGGAATACGGATTTCCTTTTCCTCAATGATGGCCTTGCCGTCTGCATCCAGTATCGGCGCGTTGGTTTCGGGGTCGGTCTTGATTTCCTCGACCTTTTTCTTATAGGGCGTGGGAGCGATGATGCGGATACCTTTTTCGCCTTTCAGGACGTTCCTGCCGAACTGATCGCGCCACTTGTTGAAGCCCGCCACATGGGTGGCGTCGGGGCGCTGCATATAGATGAGCATGGTATTATTGACCGAGTAGCGGTGAAAGCGGCTCATGGTGGCAAGGTACTTCCGGTACTTATCGCTCTCGAACAGCTCCTTGATGCCATTTTCGATGCTGTCAACGATCTCCCGCATCCGGTCTTTGTTGGTTTGTTTTTCAGCCATGATGATCTCCTTTCAGAAAAAATAGCGCCCCTGCGCAGAAGAAAACACATCCTGCACAGGGGCGATTCTCCGCAGATAGACGTTGTTTTTGAGCTTGTGGATAGAATGACGCAGCCCCTTGTGATTCCGCATGAAAAAAGCCTTGCGGCACGGGGCTTTTACGCCCTCTATCTGCGGAGGTTCCAGTATTGTTCACGCTTCCGTTTGGCGTCCTGCTTTCGGCGCTCCTGCTTGGCGCAGGCAGGACAATACTTGGCACGGTTGGAGGAGGAATAGACCGGCTTGCCGCAGACGGTGCAGCGCTTTCCCGGTCTTTCCCGCATCACGTCGGCCAGCAACTCATGGTCGGCGGGAAGCACCGCGTTTCGGAACCAGTTGCACAGCAGCGAGTAGGAAATACCCTGTACGCAGACGCAAGGCTCTCCATCGTCCAGCGCGAGGCAGTTGCCATGATCGTAATTACAGCAGAGCTTCCGAATGAGCTTCTTGGCGCGGCGGAGCTGCTTGTGATCCATACGCGGCGCATCAGCCATTGTCGAACACCATCTTATAGCCCGCGCGTTGCCCATCATCCTCCAGAAGAACGACGGCATCATAGGTTTTCCCGGTTTTTTCCGAGTAGCAGCCTTTCAGCGGGGCGCGGCCATTTTTCAAAAGCGCAGCGGCAAGAGATTTCGTCAGCGCCTTTTTCTTGGCGGTGAAAAAGCGGCTGTTTTTCCAGAGAACAAAGGAACAGGCACGGTTCTCGCAGAAAAAGCCTTTCGGTGATTCCGTCACCTCGGCTCCGCAACGGGGACACCTGCCGACTACCTCACGCCCGGAGGGGAACAGGACTTCCGTACCGGGGATGGGTTTGTAGGTCTGCACCAGCTCATGTAGCATGGCGGCGATCCCATCCATGAAGCTGTCCGGGGCGATTTCGCCGCGCTCGATCTCTTTCAGGCGGTGTTCCCATTCAGCGGTGAGCTGCGGAGACTGGAGCTGTTCGGGCAGAACGGTGATAAGCGCCGTGCCGGTGGAGGTGGGCAGCAGATTTGTGATCTTCTTGGACTTCCTGCGCTCCACAAAACCGGAGGACACCAGCTTTTCAATGATACCGGAACGGGTCGCCGGGGTGCCAATGCCCTTGCGCTCGGCATCATCTGGCATATCCTCCTTGCCCGCGTTCTCCATCGCAGCCAGCAGCGTATCCTCGGTGAAATGCTTGGGCGGCGTGGTTTTTCCGGTCTTGACCGATGCGGCAGATACGGAAAGCGTCTGTTGCTCCGTCACCACTGGCAGCGCGGGCGCTGCCTCTGCCTGCTCCTGCTCATAGCGCTTCCAGCCGGGAGCAAGGACGGTTTTGCCCTTGGCGGTGAAGCTCTGACCGGCACAGTCCACCGTAATGACCGTTTCTGCGTAGCGATGTGGTTCATCCACCGCACGAAGCAAGCCCCTTGCCGCCAGCTTCAGCACCTCGCGTTCGCCCAGCGGCAGAGAGGCTATATCTACCTTTTCCGCGCTGATGGTGGGAACAATGGCGTGGTGATCGGTGACTTTTTTACTGCTGCATACCTGCTTGGCGCAGATGGTCGGCGGCTTCTCCATGCCGCAGACAGCGGCAGCGGCGGCGACAAGGCCGGGGACGCTGCCCTCCATATCGTCGGTCAGATAGCGGCTGTCGGTGCGCGGGTAGGTACAGAGCTTCTTTTCATAGAGCGCTTGGAGATAGTCGAGGGTCTGCTGAGAGGTGTAGCCGAGAACGCGGTTGGCGTCGCGCTGGAGGGAGGTCAAATCGTAGAGCGCGGGCGCTTTCTCAGACTTTTCCTTGCGCTCCACGCTTTTGACGGTTACTGTCTTGCCCTTGCAGGCGTTGGCGATGGCATCGGCATCCTTTCTGTCTTTCATTCGGTCTGTCGCGGCGGGAAAGCCGCAATCAAGCTGGACGGTGTAGAACGGCTCTGCCACAAATGCGGAGATCTCCGCCTCACGCTGTACCAGCAGCGCCAGCGTGGGCGACATGACGCGCCCGATGTTCAATGTGCGTCCATACGTCAGGGAAAAATACCGCGTGGCGTTGATGCCCACCAGCCAATCGGCCTTGGCACGGCACAGGGCAGATTGATGCAGGCCATCATAGTCGCGCCCAGACCTAAGCTGCTGGAAGCCGCTGCGGATGGCATCATCCTCCATTGAAGAAATCCAAAGCCGCAGAATCGGCTTGGAGCATCCCGCAAGGCGGTAAACCGTGCGGAAGATCAGCTCACCCTCGCGCCCAGCGTCGCAGGCGTTGACCACCTCTGCCACATCCTCCCGGCGCATCAGCTCCCGCAGAATGTCAAACTGCTTCTGCTTTTCAGAGCGGACGATGAAGCGGAACGAGGTAGGAATGATGGGCAGCGCCGCCAGCGTCCATTTGGCATCATCGGCATTGTAAACGGCGGCGTCGGCCAGCTCTGCCAGATGCCCAAAGCACCACGACACGATATACCCGCTGCCCTCCAGATACCCGTCATGCCGTGATTTTGCCCCCAGCACGGCGGCGATGCTCTGCGCCACGGAGGGTTTTTCGGCGATCACAAGGCGCATGGTGCAGCCTCCATTCTCTTTACGTCACGGTAGCAGGGGCGAACGCAGCTCTGTCCGAAGCGCTTGCAGCCGTAGCAGAAGTGTTCCTTGGCAGCGTCGGGAGGGCTGTCCTCCCGCGCTGCTTTCGGCTTCTGCATCATCAGGCGTTCCAGCGGATTATTGGTGAAATATCTCATGCGTTCGTATCCTCCGTAGTATCCTGTTCCGGTTCGTCCTCATACGGCTCAAACTCGTATTCGTCCTCGCCGTAGTCATAATCGTCCAGATCGGCGCTGCCCTTGGTCTGCGGCTTGGCCTTTTTCTGCTTGAAAATGTAGAACGCGGCACCACCGCCCAGCGCGACGATCAGCAGGACGACGAGGATGCCGCCCACGCCGCTCTTTTTCTCCGGTTCCTCGGCGGCGGGTTCTGTCGGCTCAGCGGGGACTTCGGGCTTTGCCTCCTTGCCCACGCACTCGGTCATGTTGACCGCGCAGACGGGGCAGGATGTATTGACCGCACCGGCCACGCATTTGGTGGTGCAGGAGCAAGTGGCGGGCGTTTCTTCCTCGCTGGTCAGCGCCATCAGGTCGGCCTCATCCACCTGATTCAAGAAGTGGACGGTTTCTTCGCCCTCATCGTCACGGTCAATAATCAGGTAAAATGTATTGCCGTTCTTGCTTTCCAGCGTAATGAACTGTTTTCCTGCCTTGGTGCTGGAGCCAATATCGTCGATCAGCGTCAGATTGCCGTCCGGTGTCAGCGCATCGCTGCCGCCCGTCATGCTGCCGATGCTCGCGGTACTGTCAGCGGCGTCGGTGACGGTCAGATAGCTGCCGTACACATAGCCCGCGCGGGCGGGCAGCAGGATTTTTACCCAATCGCCGTCCCTGCCAATCACATCGACCACCGTGCCGTTGGGGAGCTGCGTAAACGCGGTGTTGTCCAGTCCTGCGCCGGTGCGGACATTCAAGTTGCCGCCGTTGGTCGTGACCGTGCCGATCTGTTTTGTTTCCTGCGTGTCTGCGGCGCTGCTTTCGGCAGCAGGCAGCGTGTCATCGGGATAGTCGCCGCCGCTGGCAAAGGCGGAAACAGGGAGAATCCCGATGCACAGGAGCATCAGCAGCAGACTGATAAAAATGCGTGGTGTGTTCTTAGTCATGGTTCAACGCCTCCTTTTCCGAAGTAGCCGGTGCAGGCGCGGCCTGCATACGGCGGAACAGCTCGGCAAACTGCTCCATCGTCATGCCGTTCTCACGCACCATGCCGATGATGTCGGTGTCCTCCAGCTCACGAATCTGCTTTTCCAGCTCGCGGTTGCGGCCTTGCAGATCAGAGATTTTGCCTTTGTTCTTCTCCAGCTCTCCACGGAGCTTCATGATTTTCGGGTTCATATCGTTCACTCTCCTTTACGGCAAGCGCCCATAGCGGTAGAAATTGGACTGCCAATAGCTTGAATTTAAGTTCGCATAAGAGATCGGGTAGAGTAGGAAAGCGCCGCCTTATCATATCACTATGGCAGGTTTGCGCAGTCCCCTCACAGAACCGGGCGTGCACCTCTCAATGCACCCGGCTCGCCGTTGTATTGCTCAATTACATTTTTTCAAATCCATGATGAATCTTTTGGTGGCAATCATGACATACCACCAGCGTTTTTCTGCGCTTTGCAATCATAACTACTTCCCAAGGCTCTTTTCCTTTCAGATTTTTTACCTTGTTTACATGATGCACTTCATATTTTCTGTCTTTTCCCTCATAACCACACAGTTCACAGCAATACGCTTTCAGTCTGCTGTCGATTGTAGTTCGCCCTTTTGCAATAATGGTAATGATGGCAGGTATCACATCGTCACAACGTTTTCCATCAATCTCATTAAATTTTGTGAGCTTACGTACTTTCCTGCCTGTTTTAGTTTCATAGGGAATACCCCAGCGTTTTGCACCAATCCGGTATTTGTCATAAATTTTTGACAGCTTCCACCGATGTTTCCATGCTAAGGTTTTCAGACAGCTGTATTCCATCAGATAGCTGAAGTAGTTCAAGCTCCGATAATTACTCGCAAGGAAATAAAAATTACACAGTCCACGGATTTCTGCATCGTAGGTTGTAACTATTTCCAGGTCTGTATTTCTCGTGAGGTCAACTCTTGCCTCCGGCTCAAGTTTCCCGTTTTCGGTACGTTGTTTCACCGCACCTTTATCGAAAAGGTACTTTTCAACTTTATCCTTGAGCGGAATCAGCAGTTCCACGGTATTGTTCATTGTTCTTTGTTTGCAGTTTTTCCACGGTTTGACTTGTTGGTCTCTGATCTCCGCTTTTTTCTCAAATCCGTCCGTCATTCCGTCCGCCGCAGGCAGAAAGAATGAATGAGTGCTTGATAGATCAGTATTTGATTTTTGAGTATTAGATTTCTTAGTATTTAATTGCGCGGGATTATCCGTATCCGGTGCCTCCGTATCCGGGTTATTGGGGCAGTAGGCGTCAAGCTGGGCCGCGTATCAAACAGGGGGCCGGCGGATTATAGTTGATCCACCGCATGCGCGCGGCGGACGCCCGCGCTTCTAGGGCCAAACAGGCACGAGAACAGGACGGGCGGATAGCGAAAACCGCGTGGCTCATGCGGGCAGCGAGCGCAAGACCTCTGAAATGAAAAAGGGTGGGCGAAACGGGGAAAATCCGCAGGATTTTTGTTTGTTTTTTCACAAAAAGGTTGCCTTGCAAAAGGGGCGGCGTGTATAATAAAAAAACACAAGGCCTGTCCGGGGGGATGAACCCCGCTGGTTTACACGCGAACAGAAGGAGAACAGATATGATGAGAAAGAGGATCGCCGCGTGGGCGCTGACCGCCTGCATGGCATTGACCCTGCTTCCCCTGCACGCCGGGGCCGTCCCCATCAGCGGCCCGTCCGCCACGGAGGCCGTTCTGCCGACGCAGGTGACGGCGGCAGCGGAGGAGAACACCGTCCATGCGTTACAGGCGGCGGGGCTCCCGGTCTACACCCTGCAAAAAATGGGGAACGACCGGGAAAATCTGGTGCTGCTGCTGTTGGGCGACGGCTACACGCAAGATCAGCAGCAGCAATTTCTTCAGGAGGCGCGGGTACAGCTTGGCCGCCTGATGGCGCTGGAGCCGTACAGCCGCCTTGCCCACCGGATCAATGTGTACGCCGTGCCCGCCGTGTCCAACGAGGCGGGACTGAGCAGCGAGAACAACAAGTTGGACACCTATTTCGGCCTTACCACCCTGTTTGAAACAAAGAGCATCGGCTTTAGGAGTGATACGGACGGGGAAGCAAGGGTGAACGCGATCCGTGCCGATCTGGAGCGGCTGTGTCTGGACGAAGGGGCGTTTGTGGACAACATCCATATGTTCGTCAACACAAACGCATCTGTCGGCTCCGCTAGCGGGATCTACTCCTTTTCCACCGGAGGAGCCGAGGACTATGCCATGGCCCATGAGCTTTCCCACAGCGTGGGAAAGCTGGGGGATGAATACGGCCTAGACACGAGGTCCCCCAACGTCTCCACCGGTAGCGACATCAAGTGGAAAAAGATGATGGGCTACCGGAGCATCATCGCACGTGAGAACAACGACGGCAGGGTGCTGATCCCCACGGCGTTCAAGTGCAATATGTACCAGTCGGATCAGCCCTTCTGCGAGGTGTGCCGTCTGGCTCTGGTGCGGCGGATGTTCTCCACTGAGCGGATCCAAAACGGCATGGAGCTGTATGTGGCGGACCCGGAGGTCACCACGGCGCACAACAACACTGAGGACAGCGAGCTTTACCGCGTCACGCAGAAAAACCTGCTGAATAAAGTACAGAATATCTCTGATCTCTCCCTCTCCCTGCGGACGGTGATCCAAAACCTCAGCGACCAGGAGCGGAAGGTGAAGCTGGTGCTGGGCGTGGTCAAGGCGGACGGCGAGCCGCGAGAGCCATTGAAGGAAGAGATCTTTACCGTCCCGGCGCTGACGAAGAATGGGAACATGGAAGATGCCTGCATTTATCCCACCCTGACTTTTAATCCCATTCAGGGCACGAACTTTGAAGCTGGAGACCGACTGGTGGGAGAGATCCTGGACGTGGAGAGCGGCAAGGTGCTGGCCACCTATCAGGAGCCGGAATACGGCACCTATCAGGTGGACTATCTGTTGGAGGACGGACAGCCCATCCCCAACACCTTCACCACAGAGTTACTCCTGCCCAAGGGGTGCGGCGATCCGTTTATCAGCCAGTGGGCCCCCCGGACGGTGGGCGGACACGCCTTTGTTCGGATGGAGCGGGAGGGGCTTGCCCTTCGCCTTTACTACCGTCAGACCGCACAGACCGTCCCGCCCGAAAAGCCCAAGCTGGAGGGCGCCGTCACCATCATCGGCACGCCCAAGTACAACCAGCCCCTGACAGCGACCGTCACCAATCTCACGCCTGCTGGTGCCAAGCTGACCTACCAGTGGTATCACGACGATGAAAGGATCCTTGGTGCCATCAAGGAAACGTACACGCCCACGGCCGAGGATATTGGCAAGAGCGTCCATGTTGCGGTTTCCGCCGAGAAGTGCACGGGCGTGTTGAAGTCCGAGGAGGTTACCGTGGCCAAGGCGGACGCGTTTAAGATGGCCGACTACGATTGTCAGATGTACTATCACATCACTGACGTTCAGGAAATCACCGCTTATAATTTCGTTCCGGCCGATCAGGTTCAGGATGCGGTCATCAAGGACGGCGTTCGTGATATGATGGATCCCGATCACATCATTTCGACCGAGGACTTCACCAGCACCACGTTCAAGCTGGCGGACGGCCTGACCCCGGCAGACGCGGGCAAGACCGCAAGCTGGAAAGTGATCATCACCAGCACGACCCACGGGGACACCACCGGCACCATCACGGTCAAGATCACGGCTAAGGATGCTCCCGTTGTTCCCAAGCCTGAGCCGAAACCCGAGCCCTCTCAGCCCGGCGGCTCTACGGGCGGTAATACCGGTGGTTCTTCCAGTGGTGGCGGTAGTTCGTCCGGCAGTTCCGGCGGTTCGTCCTCCGGTGGTGGCGGTGACACAGCGTCCGCCAAGCCTGAGACCGCCACCAAGCCGGACGGTACGAAGGTGGAGACGGTCACCAAACCGGACGGCACGAAGGTGGAAACCGCCACTAAGCCGGACGGCTCCACCGTCAAGACCGAGACCATGAAGGACGGCTCTGTTTCCAAGACCGAGACCATGAAGGACGGCAGTTCCGTCACCGAGAACAAGGCCGCTGACGGCTCCACCGGCACGGTGAAAACTGACAAGAACGGTCAGACCGAAGCGGAGACCACCCTCAGCGGCAAGGCCGTTGAGGACGCGAAGAAGAACGGCGAGGCCGTCAAGGCTCCCGTGGTGCTGGAGGCCACCAAGAACAGCAGCACCGCTCCCGTGGTGAAGGTGGAACTGCCCAGAAACTCCGGCGAGACCAAGGTGGAAATTCCCGTTTCCAACGTAAAGCCCGGCACGGTGGCGGTGTTTGTCCACCCCGACGGCACGGAGGAGATTTTGAAGAACTCCGTTCCCACGGAGGACGGCATCCAGCTCACCGTCAACGGCGGCGCAACCGTCAAAATTGTGGATAATTCGAAGGATTTTGCCGATACCCGGGACCATTGGGCCAAGGATGCCATCGACTTTGTCAGCGCCCGCGGCCTTGTGAGCGGCATGAGCGAGACCACCTACGCGCCCGACAACGCCACCACCCGTGCCCAGCTCTGGACGATTTTGGCGCGGCAGAACGACGCGGACCTGAGCGTCGGCGGGAGCTGGTACGAAAAGGCGCAGACCTGGGCCAAGACCAACGGCATTTCCGACGGCACGGCTCCCGAGGGCACCATCAACCGCGCCCAGATGGTCACCATGCTCTATCGCGCAGCGGGCAGCCCAGCGGTGGAGGGTGCGTCCGCGTTCACCGACATTTCCGCCGACAGCTACTACGCCAAGGCCGCTGCCTGGGCGGCGAAGAACGGTATCACCGCCGGTGTGGGCAATGGAAGGTTCGAGCCCAACGGCACCTGCACCCGCGGCCAGATCGCGACCTTCCTGTATCGTTACATGAAGTAATGTTCCCAAAGCGATCCACAAAAGCAAAATCTCAACGCAAAGGAGACAACACATGAAGCACAAGAAGTACAAGGAAAGCGGCAGAGTGATGGCTCTGCTCCTTTCCGTCGTCCTGATGCTGGGCCTGCTCCCTCTGCCGGTCAGGGCCGCGGGCGCGGAGACGGGCGTTCAGCTGGGTGATTACATCCGGCTGGGCAGCTACGACGGCGAGCCGATTTTGTGGCGCTGCGTCAGCGTGGACGAAAACGGCCCGCTGATGCTCTCAGACAAGGTACTGTGCGACTCTATGCCCTATGACGCGCAGACCAGCGAGAATTCCACCAGCGGCTCTCACCACCGCAGCGGCTACCGGAGCAAATACGGCTCCAACCACTGGCGCGACAGCGATATGCGCTCGTGGCTCAATTCCGACGCCGAAGCCGGACAGGTGAAATGGCTCTGCGGCAACCCGCCCAAGGACGGCTATATCATGGGCGGCGGCGCGTATGACGGCAAGGCGGGCTTCCTCAACGGCTTTACGAGGGACGAGGCCGCCGCCATCAAGACGGTGACGCAGCGCTCCATCGTTTCCCATCCGGAGTACACCGCGGGCTACATCGACGCGTCTGGAGCCGACCTCCCCTACAATACCGATATAGGCTCGGTGGCGGACGGCTATGAGGGCGCACATTACGAGAACATCACCGATAAGGTGTTCCTGCTGGATGTCAAGCAGCTCTGCACCGTCTATGAAAGCCTCAGCAGCTACTACATCGCGCAGAACCGGAACGGCGTCAACTGGAGCTACTGGCTGCGGACGCCGGTGACGGACTGCAACCACGATATGCGCTATGTAAGCCCGCAGGGGAGCATCGGACGCGACGCGCCCTGCAAGGGCTACTACGGTGTCCGTCCGGCGTTCTATCTGGACACGGCGTATTATGCCGTGACCTCCGGCAGCGGCACGGAGACCGACCCCTATGTTGGCACCGCGCCGAACAAGCCGGCGGACAGCACCCCCCTTTCTCCCGCCGAGCGGGACACCGGCGACGGAAACTGGGACGTGGACACCGAGACGTATCTTCAGGTGGAGATGAGCGACTACTACACGAAAGACCCCGAATACGCCAACGCCACCATTCCAGTGTATGTGATCCAGAAGCCCCGCAGCGACACGGAGAACATGGTGATCCTGTTCTGCGCCGAGGGCTACACCAAAAGCCAGCAGGCGGATTTCATCCAAGATGTTCAGAAGCTGTGGCAGGCAACGCTGAACACGGAGCCGTACCGCAGCATGGCGGACCGGTTCAATGTCTATGCGCTCTGCACGGCGTCGAAAGAGAGCTTTGGCGGCAACACGTTTTTCCGGGCGAATACCGACGGCATTTCCACCAATTTCGGAAACTGGAGAAACCACATTTTCGAGCGCATCATAGGCACGTCTTTCCTTGAAAAGATCCATGACGCGCACATCCCCAACACGACCAAGCCGCAGGACGAAGATTACAGCCAGTATGATTACGTTTATGAGCACATCAACCAGTTCGTTGTGCTGGCGAACAGCGGGGAATATTTCGGCGGCTCCCACGATGATATAAAAAGCGGTATCCACTATATCCTGGCAGCCGCAAAAAATAGCTACTCCAAGTTTATCCTGCGCCATGAGCTGGGACACGGACTGTTTCATCTGGGCGACGAGTATGCGACCAGCTCGACCCCCGTGGGGGAGGAATCCTACCGCGCCTCGCTGAACATCTCTCACACGGCGGACCCCAAGCAGGTAAAGTGGAAGAACATGCTGGGCTTCCGTAATACCTATTCCTGCCCGCACAGGGACGATTCGTATGTGTACAATTCCAGCTTCGATTGCATCATGCGGGATAGCACGAAAAATGAGTTCTGCGACGTGTGCACCCTTCAGGGCACCAAGCGCATGAGCCAGCTGATCTCCGACCCGCCCGCCCTCTATGCGGCGGTACCGGAGGTGAAGCTGTACATCGGCGACTATAAAAATCCCTCCGAGAACCCCGAGGCTTACCGGCAGGCGGATTCCTCCGGCTATTGGAGGTATCAGCAGGATCGGGAGAACCGCCTTTTGAGCGGTGGCTATAAAAACCGCTTCTCTCCGGACATGAAGGGGCAGGAGATCGAGCTGCGGACCATCGTTCAAAACCTCTCCGACACCGAGGAGCAGACCGTGACGCTGCGCCTGTGGGTGCAGCACGCTGACGGCAGCCGGGCGGTCACGGCAGGCGGCAAAGAAATTCTGGCGGAGCAGCGCTTTACCGTTCCCGTCTGGAGCGAGAAGTCCAAGTTCTGGCCCAAGGGCGCGCTGGAATACACCGGCAGCGACTTTGATTCCGGCCTCGTCAACTGCTCTCTCGTCTATCAGATCCTGGCGGACGCCCAGCTGGAAAGCGGCGATACCATCGGCTTTGAGGTGGTGGACGGGGCGGGGAATACCCTTGCCACCGACGGCACTGAAAATCAGTCCTACACCGCCGTCACCGTTCGCTATGCGCTGGAGGACGGCACGGCGATGCCCAATACCGCGCCCTCCGTTCTGCCGGTCCCGACAGGCGCAAGCGTGAACTGGCAGCCGCCTCAGACCCTGAACGGCCACGCCTTTGTCAAGAAGGAGGTCAGCGGCTCCACGGTCACCTTCGTTTATCAGGAGACCTCGGAGCAGCCGGAGGTAAAGACCTACACGGTGCGCTATGACTGGGGCGAAGCCCCCTCCGACAGAAAGCTGCCCACCGACAGCAGGGCTTATCGCAGCGTGGAGCAGGCGATGGACGCGGTGGACACCACCTTCACCGCCGGTTCGACCTCCAACGCGCAAAACGGCGACCTGACCGGCACATGGACGTTCTCCGGCTGGGACAACGGCACCTTAGAGGGCACGACCGTGGTGTTCCGCGGAACATGGAGCTTTACCCCGGACGGCGGCTCTGCGGGCGGCGGTTCCACCGGCGGCACAACGCCCTCTCAGCCCGGCGGCTCCACGGGCGGCAGTTCCGGCGGTTCTTCCTCCGGCGGTGGCGGCGGCTCCAGCAGCACGACGACCACCAAGCCCGAAGCCACCACCAAGCCCGACGGCACCAAGGTCGAAACCACTACCAAGCCCGACGGCAGCTCCGTCACGGAGAGCACCGCCCCCAACGGCTCCACGGGCACGGTCAAGACCGATAAAGACGGCAAAACCGAGGCGGCGGCCAAGCTGAGCGACAAGGCCATCGAGGACGCAAAGAAGAACGGCGAGGCGGTCAAGGCTCCGGTCGAGGTCGAGGCCACCCGCAACAGCAGCACCGCCCCCACCGTGAGCATCGAGCTGCCCAAGGGGGCAGGGGAGACCAAGGTGGAGATCCCCGTTTCCAACGCAAATTCCGGCACTGTGGCGGTGCTCGTCCATCCCGATGGCACCGAGGAGGTCGTCAAGAACTCCCTGCCCACGGAGAACGGCATCCAGCTGACCGTGAACGGCGGCGCGACGGTCAAAATCGTTGATAATTCTAAGGATTTTGCCGACACCCAAAACCATTGGGCGAAGGACGCCATCGACTTTGTCAGCGCCCGCAGCCTCGTGAACGGCATGAACGAGACCACCTACGCGCCCGACAGCTCCACCACCCGCGCCCAGCTTTGGACGATTTTGGCACGGCAGAATGACGCGGATTTGAGCGGCGGTAATACTTGGTATGAAAAAGCACAGAATTGGGCGAAATCCAAGGGCATCTCCGACGGCACAGACCCCGACGGCGCCATCAACCGTGCCCAGATGGTCACGATGCTGTGGCGCGCCATGGGCCAGCCTGCGGCGGGAAGCGCGGCGAGCTTCACCGACGTCCCCACCGACAGCTACTACGCGCAGGCGGTGGCTTGGACTGTGGAGCATGGCATCACCTCCGGTGTCGGCGGCGGTCGCTTTGACCCCGACGCTGCCTGCACAAGAGCGCAGATCGCGGCGTTTTTGTATCGCTCCATGAAGTGACGAAAAAAACAGCTCCGGTCCCTTTCGCAGGGAACCGGGGCTGTTTTGCGTGAGCCGCTGCTATTCCAGAAAAAACGGGACATATTTTGTGCCGCTGGAATCAATGATGGCTACCCGACCTCAGAAATCGGCAAATTAGCCGTTTTGACACCTGCGCACGGCACGCTTTGGCAACACGCGGAGCACACCGAGGGTAGTGATACCATCCCTACCTCGCATACGCAGAAAGCCCTGAGCGCAGGACGTGCAAGCTGCAATTTCGATAAAAGCAAAAAGAGATCACGCAACCCAGCGGGGCCGCGACGCCTGCGGAACAGCGACGCGCATGAGCGCATCACTGTTCCGCAGGCTCTCTGCGTGCTTCGGGAGTACACCTGACCAAGACCCAAAAGCGGCAAAGTTTGCCGTTCTGATACCCGGCCAGGGGAGGTTTGGAAACGTGCGGTTCGTGCCGAGAGTGACAGCACCCCCATCCGAAACGCCCCTGCTTCGCCGCGTAAGCCGTTGTGTGCAATTTTTCTCCGAAGGCCGAGTGTGTACCCACTTTCGGGAGTGAGAGCGAACGTGGGCCGTTTGTGAGAGAAGTTGAAAGGCGGGATGAGAAACGGTTTGGAACAGCGTTGTGATGGTAACTTTTGGACGATATTTGCGGGAACGGTTTTGGACGAAAAGCCGAACTTTACAGGAAGGTTTTTCGAGCATTGAGGCCAAGAAAAAGCCGAAAGGGTTAGCGCCAAAGACCGTGCGGAACATCCACCAGATGATCGGCTCGGCGTATAATCTCGCTAGGGAGCAGAAGTTGGTAACCCGCAACCCGACGCAGGGCTGCGCCTTGCCAAAAGTCGAACACAAGGAGATGAAAACGCTGACTGCCGACCAACTCAGCGCCTTCTTCCAAGAAGCCAGGGACAGCGGCGTGTACGAGCTCTACTACCTTGATCTCGCCACCGGACTGCGGCGGGGCGAACTGCTGGGGCTGAAATGGACGGATGTAGATTTCGACCGCAGAGTGGTCAAGGTGCAGCGGGCCATATCCCGGCAAAACGGCAAGGTGGTCGAGGCCCCGCTGAAAACGAAAAACGCCTACTGCACACTGCCCCTGTCGGCAGACGCGATAAGCGTTCTGATGCATCAAAGGAGAAAAACGGGTAGCAGCGAATGGGTATTCCCATCGCCAAGCGGAGGCCCTATGTCACCGGACAGCGTGTTGCATATGCTCCAGCGGGTGCTGAAACGGGCGGGGCTGCCCCGCATCCGCTTTCATGACCTGCGTCACACCTTCGCGACCATGGCCCTGCAAAACGGCGTGGACGTCAAGACCGTCAGCAGTATGCTGGGTCACTACTCGGCGGGCTTCACGCTGGACACCTACGCCCATGTGACCACCGACGCGCAGCTCAAGGCAGCGCAAACAATGGGAAATATCCTATCCCGTGCGGTATAGACCTTTCCGCTACCCGCTTAAAGTGCTCCCCAAGTCAAGGACATTTTCATTTGACCCATAGCGGCAGCATACCGGCGGGGTACTCACCTGTGGTGATGTAGTGGTAATATTCGTTAGGGGATAGCTTCGCCAGATCCCACTGGCAGCGGTCGTTGTTGTAGTAATCCATCCAGCGGTCAATGGAGGCTTTGGCGGCCTCAAAAGACGTCCACCCCGGGATCTCACTGGCCAGTTCGTCCTTCATGTGCCCGAAGAAGCTCTCTTGGGGCGCGTTGTCCCAGCAGTTCCCTCTGCGGGACATGGACCGCCGCAGCGCGCTGTTCTCCACCAGCTGGATGAACTTCAGACTGGTGTAGTGGGTTCCCTGGTCGCTGTGGATCACGGTCTCCTTGCTCAGCGAGATCCCATGGTGCTTTACCAGCAGCTGGACCGTTTCCAAAACAAAATCCACTTCCAGCGATTCGCTCATCGCATAGGCCAGGACCTGCTTTGTGCAGGCGTCCAGGATCGTGGAGAGGTAGCAGAATCTGCCGCGGAGCGGGATGTATGTGATGTCCGTCAGGAGGATGGCTCTCGGCCCATGAGACTCGAATTCCCGGTTGACCAAATTCTCCGCGGCGCTGCCCATTCGGATGGATCGCTGCAATCTGCGGTAGGGATTCGGCTTTCGGATGGGGCAGGTGAGCTTGTATTTCCGCATCAGGCGGCGGATCTTCTTCACGTTCATTCGGATACCCATGTGCAAAAGCCGCATATGAATGCCGCGAACGCCCTTTGCGTAGCCCCGGAACCGGTATGCCTCCAGGATCTGTTCGAATGCCGCCCGGTCCTTCGCCTCCCGAAGCTCTCTGTTTTTTTCAGAACGCACCCAGTTGTAGTAGCCGGAGCGGGAGACACCTGCCAATTCGCACAGGTCTTTCACAGTGAGGATGTTGTTCCGATCCGCCAACGCGGCGCGAATGGCCTCAAAGCTCTCTCCGGCGCTGTCCATGGCTATTCTCCCGGCTTGCCGTGCGGCCGCATAACTTTTTTTAAGAACGCCATCTGCTGCTGGAGACACAAAATCTCCCGTTTCATGCGTCTGGCGGCTTCGTCAGACGGGGCGGACGCCCCCTCTGTCTGGTTGTTCCCGCCGCCTGGTATACGCACACCGCCCCGGGCGCCCTCATGAAAGCCCTCCGGCAATCTGGCCTCCCGCCGGATGCGCTTTGTAGTATTGTGGATCCGCTCGAAACCCAGAACTTCCGTGTTATAGCCCAGCTTGCGGAAGGCGGCTGTGCCGGTGTAGCCCTGGAGACTGAGCGCCCAGAACGCCTCCTTGAAAGCGAGGGTGTAGGATATGCTGTCTGCCGTCACCCGCAGCGTGTAGGGGTTTGCCTGCAGATGCTTCAGTTCCTCTGGTGTGAATTTCTTCTTCGTGCCCATACAGCACCTCCGTTCGGTAGTTCTATCATAACACAGGTGCGGCGCTTCTGACCCTATGGGTCAAATGCGTGTCCGCCGAACGGGGCCATGGGTCAAAATCTCGTGTCCATTTTCTTGGGTACAGTTTAGCTCCCGTTGGGGTCAGCGTTTGGGTCAGAAAAAACAGCAAGTAAGTTATTGGGCAGAAAAGTACGGAAAAAGTCCTGATTTCGCAAGAAATCAGGACTTTCTGGTTGCGGA
>ERZ773190.160-NODE-160-length-85621-cov-15.740049_pt1 | contig 85621 bp, 110 predicted proteins | sample MGYA00511111_ERZ773190 | MGnify/ENA primary metagenome ERZ773190 (study PRJEB29015, sample SAMEA2737777) | human gut metagenome | biome: human gut; feature: human-associated habitat; material: faeces | place: China | collected 2012 ... | reverse complement strand
AAAGGTCATTCCATTGACCACCTCGGGAGAATGGCTGAGGTAAAACAGCGGGTTCGTTCGGAACTCGGGGAACTGCGCCGTGAACCATTTCCGCACCAGAGAATAACCGTTGTGCTGGACGGCAGAAGCGAAGTCCTTCACGAAGCTGTACTCCCGCAGATAGCTTTCCTTCTTGGGAAGGGCAGAAAGGAACTTCTCCATGCGCTCATAGGTCAGATTTTTGAACTGGTTGCAGTTGAACTTCTCTCCACTCTTGGTTGTGTAGTGGGTGGCGGACTTGTGGGTTTTTCTCATAATCACCAGCGCAGGAAAATCGGCTCTGAATTTCTGCACCAGCTTATATTCCTCTCTCTCGGGATTGTTCATGGCCTCTGCAAACTTGGCGGTAATGGTCAGGGTCTGGGCAACAACATCAAACTTGAACTTTTCCATGGTAGATACCTTTCCTTTCTATGTGTGGGTGGATTAAGCTGCTTCCTTGGTTGCCTGCACAATGCGGAAGTCGGCAATGGTCTTTCTGGCGGCATCCATATCGAAACCGCTTTCCTCATCGCTGAACTTGCCAAGAAACCACTTCTTGGTCAGAGGGTAGGCCTTGGTTCCGCACTTTTTCGCCATTTCCTTGACGGATTCATATTCATGCGCCAAAGTAGCGTTCTCGAAGGTCGCAATGTAATCCTCCATGAACTTGAAGTCCATGCCCTCATAGGTTTTCTTGGCGCTTGTCGCCTTGTGCTTCTGCTCTTTGACCGTCAGCGTAAAGGTGGGATGCGCCGCCATTTTGGCAGTCAGTTCCTCGTACTCAGGGCCGAAGCCCTTTCCGGCCTTGGCAAAGCTGGCCTTGGTGCCGGTGATGGTCTGCTTGAAGAAGTCGATGGTGAAACGGACGGCGGAATTGGTAGAAGTAGTGGTGTTCATGGTAATGTCCTTTCTTGGCTCTTGGCCGTGGCGGTAGGTCGCAACCCTTATTTCTTTTGGAGAGGTTTTTGTTTTGTTTATCTCTCTCAATCTTTACACCCAGATTATACAAAAGAACCTATCCAATATAATAGGATAGGTTCAGAAAAGAAATCACTTATTTTTGATTGGCTTTTCCTTCTCTTGGCGACAGGATGATACAGAGATGATAAAAGATGATAGAGAAGGAAAGAAGATGGAAAAAGGTGTTTAATTAAGTCAAAAGGGCTTGTTTCGTGGACAGAAGATGTGATAAAATGCAGCCAGTTAAGAAAGCACATTCTATTGGAACGAGAAACGTGTTTCCTGATTTGTGAAAAATTGGGCTTGCTGCACGAAAAAGCCTTGCGCCGCAGGCACAAAGCCGCCGACAGGCGGATTTGACGTGGAAATGATGGGCTTTTTGGGCATGGGCAACAACCCCATGGTCGGTGCTACCGTTGCATGCGCTGTTGCTGCAGCTCAGGCTAACGCCTAAGTTTTTCCTAAGTTTCAGCGAGGGGAAGCTGCTTTCCGAATGAGCAGCTCCCCCTTTTTTGCTGATAGATATCCGAACACAAGCAACCCAAAGTAAGAAGGAAGAAACAATGAAAAAGAATCAGATCCGCAAGAGCGTAGCTGCGCTGGCCATGGCGGCTGTTGTAAGCGTCAGCCTGTTGGGCTACGGCTGCGGCAGCAAGCCTGCCTCCTCCACCGCAGGCGGCGTGTCCGGCGAGTTCACCGGCACTGCCAAGGGTATGGGCGGCGATGTTACCGTTACCCTGACCCTGACCGATGGCAAGATCACCGGCTGTACCGCCGAGGGTAAGGACGAGACCCCCGGCATCGGCACTATGGCTCTGGAGCAGCTGCCCGGCGCGATTGCCGAGAGCGGCAGCATTGCCGTGGACGGTGTGGCCACCGCAACCATCACCTCTGACGCCATCAAGGAAGCTGCTGCTGCCGCTCTGGTCGCAGCCGGCCTGAACGCTGACGACTACAAGACCGAGGTCAAGGCTGAGGAGAACAAGGCCGAGGACTCCACCATTGACGCAGACATTGCCATCGTGGGTGCAGGTGGTGCAGGTATGACTGCTGCCATCACGGCTGCTGCCGAGGGCAAGAGCGTGGTCATTCTGGAGAGCCAGCCCATGGTGGGCGGCAACTCTGTGCGCGCTACCGGCGGCATGAACGCTGGTGACACCGTGTATCAGGACGAGAACGAGTTCGGCGAGTCCGCAGGCGTGGAAAAGACCCTGAAGACCGCTGCTGAAAAGTACGCCGACAACGCTACCATCACCGCTCTGGCAAAGACCGTCTCCGAGCAGTGGGCAGCTTATCAGGCAGACCCCAAGGGCTACTTCGACTCCGTGGAGCTGATGGAGCTGGACACCATGATCGGCGGCAAGGGCATCAACGACCCCGCTCTGGTGGAGACTCTGTGCTCTAACAGCGCTGACGCCATCGACTGGCTGGACGAGCACGGCATCACCCTGCACAGCGTTTCCAGCTTCGGCGGCGCATCCGTCAAGCGTATCCACCGCCCCGTGAATGATGAGGGCAAGACCGTTTCTGTGGGCTCCTACATGATCCCCCTGCTGCAGGAAAACTGCGACAAGGCCGGCGTGCAGACCCTGCTGAACACCACCGCTACCGAGCTGCTGACCGATGCAAACGGTGCCGTTGTGGGTGTGAAGGCTACCGGTTCCACCGGCGAGACCATCACTGTGAATGCCAAGGCTGTGGTGCTGACCACCGGCGGCTTCGGCGCAAATCTGGACATGGTCACCGAGTACAAGCCCGAGCTGAAGGGCTTTATGACCACCAACGCCGCAGGCGCACAGGGTCAGGGCATTGAGATGGCTACCGCTGTGGGCGCTGACACCGTGGACATGGATCAGATCCAGATCCACCCCACCGTGGAGGCTAACACCGCCGCTCTGATCACCGAGGGTCTGCGCGGCGACGGCGCTGTGCTGATCAACGCCGAGGGCAAGCGCTTTATCGACGAAGTGGGCACCCGTGACGTGGTTTCCGCTGCCGAGATCGCTCAGACCGGCAGCTACAGCTGGCTGGTGGTGGATCAGGCTATGGTCGATGCTTCCAGCGTCATTCAGGGCTACATCAAGAAGGGCTACACCGTGACCGGCCAGACCTACGAGGATCTGGCAAAGGCTATGGGCGTGGACGAGGCTGCTTTTGCCGAGACCATGAAGACCTGGAACGGCTACGTTGCGGCCAAGAACGATCCCGACTTTGGCCGTACCAGCTTTGCAAAGGCTCTGGATACTGCTCCCTACTACGCCATCAAGGTCACCGCAGGTGTGCACCACACCATGGGCGGCCTGAAGATCAACACCAACACCGAGGTGCTGAAGGCTGACGGTTCTGTGATCCCCGGCCTGTTCGCAGCAGGTGAGGTGACCGGCGGTGTGCACGGTGCAAACCGTCTGGGCGGCAACGCTGTGGCCGACTTTACGGTCTTTGGCCGCATTGCCGGTGCAGCTGCCAGCAAGTACGCTGCATGAGCATAAAGCAAAAAAACTCTGACACCGCCGCCCCCAAGGGCAGCGCGTGGAAGAAAAATGTGATCTTTGCACTGGTGGTGCTGGCACTGGCCGCAGGTATTTTTCTTGCGGTGCGGGCGCAGCATCCCGCCAAGGGCAGCGGCTTACAGGCCGTTGTGGATTTCGGTGACGGCGTTACCGAGACCTTGCCACTTGCGCAGGATCATGATTACCTGTACGAGGTAGGGGACTACATCGTGCACTTGCAGGTAAAGGATGGTGCCATCGCGTTTTTGGACAGCCAGTGCCCGGACCATGTCTGTGAGCAATTCGGCTGGCTGGACAAGGACGGCGCATGGGCCGCCTGTGTGCCCGCAGGGGTGTATGTGGTGGTAGAGCCCACCGCAGACGCAGAGTAAAAAAGAATAAATCAGCCGGGCCTTCGGGTCCGGCTGATTTTCTTTTTGAGGAAAAAACGGCAAAAGAACCCTCTCAGGCATCGCTGCGCGATGCCAGCTCCCCCGAAGGGGGAGCTTTTTAGCGTGAGCCGATAGTTGCAGAGAATCTCCCCCATCTGAGATTCTGAAAAGCCTGCGGGCTTTTCAGAATCCTTTTTCACAGGAAGGAGAGCAGAGAAGAGGCAGTTTGAATCGTATTATATAAAGATATGCAACTGCTCAGCGGCGCACAAAGAAAGCCATTCTTTGTTAAAAAAGTCTGAAACTTTGTGGAAATGCCGTGAAACGAAAATTGGACGCTTGTTTATCGGGGCAAAATGCGATACACTACAAATAAGAGTTTCTGACGGGTGCTTTTGCAAAAAGCACCTTGTCATAAAAGAACCTAGGAGGAACGGCAAGAATGATCTGGAACAAGTCTAAACAGCCCGCCGACCCGCAGCAGGACGCAGCGGCTGCACCCAAAAAAGGCGGTGCGGCAGCCTTTGCCCAAAAGAACTGGAAGTGGCTGGTGCCGGTGGCCATCGTGGTGCTGGCAGGCGGCTGGTGGCTGCTGAAGCCCAAGGGGGCAAAGCCCGCCAACGTGGATACTTCCTATACAGAAGCAGTGCCGGAGACCCGGGATGTCTCCAACACGCTCAGCGGCACTGGCACGCTGAAGCCTGCCAATACTTACAGCGTCAAATCGCTGGTGCCCGGCAAGGTGCTGACCGGCGGCTTTGAGGAGGGCGATATCGTGGAGGAGGGCACTGTGCTCTACACGGTGGATTCCTCCGATGCAACCACCAAGGTGGAGCAGGCAGCCATCACCCTGCAGCAGGCGCAGCGCAGCTACGACAAGACCGCCGACCATCAGTATGTGCGTGCCGAGGTGGCGGGCGTCGTCAGCAGCCTGAAGGTGAACAAGGGCGATGAGGTAAAGAGCGGTCAGGAGGTGGCCGTGGTGCGGGACAGCTCCAAGATGAATCTGGTGCTGGAGTTCCCGGCTGCGGATGCTGCTAACTTCTCGGTAGGGCAGACCGCCCAGGTGACGCTGGACGGTACTTTTGAGGTGCTGCCCGGCACTATTACCGCTGTGACCGGCACCGATGCCCTGAGCACGGGCAACCTGCTCACCCGCACTGTGACCCTCTCGGTGTCCAATGCGGGTGGTCTGACCACGGCACAGGCTGCAACGGCTACTATCAACGGGGTGAGCTCCATTGCAGCAGCCAACTTCCAGTATCAGGCCGAGCGTACCCTGACTGCGCTGGCTTCCGGTACCGTCACCGCCATCAATGTGCGGGAGGGCGGCAGCGTGAACAAGGACGATATCATCCTGACCCTCAGCGGTGAGGAACTGACAGAGTCCATCCAGTCTGCCTCCGAGACCCTGCGCGGCGCGGAACTGTCCATGCAAAATATGCAGGACGCCATGGATAACTACACCATCACCTCGCCCATCAGCGGCACCATCATCGAGAAAAATGCCAAGGTGGGCGATGCCCTGAGCACCGGCAGCGACCTGTGCACCATCTACGACCTGAGTTATCTGGAAATGACCATCAACGTGGACGAGCTGCAGGTCAGCAGCCTGAAGGTGGGGCAGTCCGTACAGGTGACCGCAGATGCCGTGAAGGATAAGACCTACGAGGGCTTGGTCACCCGTGTGTCCATGAAGGGTGATACCAGCGGCGGTACCACCACCTACCCGGTGACCGTGCGCATTGACGAGACCGATGGTCTGCGCCCGGGCATGAATGCCAACGCCGAGATCGTGGTGGCACAGGCTAAAAATGCGCTCACCGTGCCTAACGCCGCCATTGTGCGGGGCGGTTATGTGCTGGTGCGGCAGGATTCTCCCAGCGCCGTGAATGCCGATGATTCCATGAGCGCACCGGAGGGCTATGTGTATGTCAAGGTCAAGACCGGTGTCAGCGACGACAACTATACGCAGGTGACCAGCGGCCTGTCCGAGAGTGATACCATCGCCTACGACCCCAGCTCCGTGAGCAGCGACAGCTACTATGACGACGGCGGCTATGATGATATGGGCGGCGAAGTGATCGGCGGCGCCGGAAACAATGCAGACCTTGCCGAGGGCGGGGAGGAGACGCTGCCGGAGGAGACGGAAAACGGTGAAGCCCCCGCAGCGGACGCTGAAGAGCCCGCAGAGGGCATCGACCCCGCCGAGGCCGGCGCAGTCGTGGTGGATTGACGCAGGAGGGATGAATGAGCGCTCTGATCGAGTTTGATGCGGTGTGCAAGTACTACCAGATGGGCGATACCACGGTAAAGGCTGCCGACCACATCACCATGAAAATCGAAAAAGGCGAGTTCGTGGCCATCGTGGGTCAGTCCGGTTCGGGCAAATCCACCTGTATGAACATCATCGGCTGTCTGGATGTGCCCACCCACGGCACCTACCGGCTCAACGGCCGGGATGTGGGCAAGATGAACCGCAACGAGCTGGCCGCTGTCCGCAACGAAATGCTGGGCTTTATCTTCCAGCAATACAATCTGCTGCCCAGGCTGAACCTGATGGAAAACGTGGAGGTACCGCTGGTGTATGCGGGCATCTCCCGCGCCGAGCGCCACATCCGCGCCCGGGAGGTGCTGGAGCAGGTGGGACTTGGCGACAAGCTGAAAAACCGTCCCAACCAGCTTTCCGGCGGTCAGCAGCAGCGCGTGTCCATTGCGCGGGCACTGGTGCGCAACCCGCCGGTCATTCTGGCGGACGAGCCCACCGGCGCGCTGGACTCCCATACCGGCCGGGAGGTGCTGGGGCTTTTGCAGCAGCTGCACAAGCAGGGACACACTGTGGTGCTGATCACCCACGACAATTCCATTGCCGTGCAGGCCGACCGCATCATCCGGCTGGAGGACGGTCAGGTGGTGTATGACGGCGACTCCCACGCACCGGAGGCCATGGTGCAGCCTACTCTGCTGCCCGAAACGCCGGAAAAGGAGGAACAGGCATGATCTTTGAAACCTTCCGGCAGGCCATCCAGAACGTGTGGAGCAACAAGCTGCGCACCTTTCTGACCATGCTGGGCATCATCATCGGCGTGATGGCGGTCATCGTCATCGTGGGTCTGGGCAACGGCATGACCAAGAGCATGCGGGACAGCTTTTCCGCACTGGGCACCAATACCCTGAGCATTCAGGTGTGGGGCTACGGCTCCCGTACCGTGTCGGTGGAGGAGATGTACGATATCTGCCAGCGGCATTCCGACCTGATCAAGGCGGTGTCGCCGCAGGTCAAACTCAGCGGCAAAGCCAGCGGTACGCTGAAGATCGGCACCACCAGCTACCGCTGGTCCAACATGAGCGGTGTGGACGAAAACTTTACCAAAATGAAGAATTACCAGATCGTTCAGGGGCGCGGCCTGCAGTACATGGATATGCAGGACAACAAGCAGGTCTGCGTCATCGGCGATTACCTCAACCGCGTAGCCTTTGGCGGCAACGGTGTGGGGCAGACGCTCAAGATCGGTGCCAACAAGTTCCGCGTCGTAGGTGTGCTGTCTGCCAAGGTCAGCGACCCCACTATGCAGCAGGGCAGCGATGACGACTGCGTCTACCTGCCCTACACCACCGTGATGCGGCTCTCCAGCCAAAGCATGGTGGACTGCTACACCGCCATGATGGCCGACGAAAGCCTTGCCAACGAGGCCAAGACCACCATGGAAGAGGAATTGATGTCGATCCTCAAGACCGAAAACGGCTACTATGTGTACAGCGCCAGCGAGTGGCTGGAGGAAATGAACAAGATGATCAACATGGTCATCGTGATACTTACCGGCATTGCCAGTATCTCGCTGCTGGTGGGCGGCATCGGCATTATGAACATCATGCTGGTGTCTGTGACCGAGCGCACCCGCGAGATCGGCATCCGCAAGGCGCTGGGAGCAAAGGAGCGCACCATTCTGGCGCAGTTTGTAGTGGAAGCAGCCACCACCTCCGCGCTGGGCGGCGTTTTAGGCATTGCGCTGGGCTATGCGGTGTCCATGGCGGCAAACAAGGTGCTGCCCATGTTCATGACCGATACCACCGTTACGGTAAGCCCCTCCTTCAACTCCATTGTGGTGGCCTTTGGCATCTCGGTGGGCATCGGCGTGCTGTTCGGCTACCTGCCGGCACGGCGCGCAGCCCGGCTGAACCCCATTGAAGCATTGCGCTACGATTGATCGCGGCGGCGTGATAAACAAAGAACAAGAGGTACGACCAATGAAAAAACGGATTCTCGCATTTCTGCTGGCGGTCAGCATTGCGGTGTCGGTGCTGGTGCTGCCGGTCTCGGCGGCCAGCATCAACAACACGGCCCTGCAGACGGCTATTACTCTGGGCGCTGTGCCCACCGGTCAGGAACTGAGCGCTAACATTACCCGCGGTGCCTTTGCCAAAATGCTGGTGTCCTTTTCCACTTACCGGGAGAGCGTAGGCGCACAGGGCACGGTGGGCACTTTGTACCGGGATGTGCCCGGCAGCTCCCAGTGGGCACCCTACATCCGCATTGCGGTGCAGCAGGGCTGGATGAACGGTTACACCGACGGCTCCTTCCGCCCGGACAACACCGTTACGCTGGAAGAGGCCTGTGCAGCGGTGCTGAAGCTGCTGAGCTATAAGACCACCGACCTGACCGGCTCCTTCCCGCAGGCACAGCTGAACAAGGCGCAGCAGATCGGTCTTCGGGATCAGCTGACCTGCACGCAGGGACAGGCCATGACCTACGAGCAGAGCACCCTGCTGCTGTACAACGCCCTGCGCGCCAACACCGCCAGTGGCAGCGCCTACGGCAGCTCGCTGGGCTTTACGGTGTCCAACGGTCAGGTGGATACTTCTTCGGTGCTGCTCAAGAGCCGCAAGGGCCCCTTTGTGGCCGCAGAGGGCACACAGCTGCCCTTTACACCGGTGAGCGTCTACCGCAACGATAAGGCCTCTGCTTCGGCAGAGCTGAACAAGTACGACGTGTACTATTACAGCGAGAGCCTGCAGACGGTGTGGATCTACACCCGCCGCGCCGCAGGCCGCATCACGGCAGTATCGCCCAGCGCCAGCGCGCCTACCGCGCTGACCGTGGCGGGCAGCAATTACACGCTGGGCAGCTCTGCCGTGGCGTCCAAGATCTCCTCCCTGAACGGCGGCGGCGTGGGCGAAGTGGTCACCCTGCTGCTGGGCATGGACAACGAGGTAGCCGATGTGATCACCGGCGAGGAAGCCGACAGCGTGTTCTATGGCGTGGTGCAGACCGCTACCCGCAGCCTTGTAGAGGATAACGGCGCAGACGTGTTGCAAAAGATCTCGGTGATGTGCACCGACGGCATTACCCGCACTGTGAATATCGACAAAAGCCTGAACTACCCCACCGGCTGGCTGGTGGAGATCAGCGTGACCCCCGAAGGGGAACAGGTGACCGCCATCGAGTCCAAATCGGTCAGCGGCACCATCAACGACACCGCCACCGCGCTGGGGGACTATACTCTGGCCGATGACGTACAAATTCTGGATACGACATCGGAGGGGTTGGCTGGGACGGTTCGTCCCAGCCGAATAGCGGGGACAAAGCTGAACGCACTGGCCGTGCGCTACTATACGCTGAATGAGCAGGGACAGATCGACCGCCTGATCCTGAACGATGTCACCGGCGATCTGTGGAAATACGGCGTGCTGGACGATGTGAAGAATCTGGCCTTCAACGCCAGTTCCATTCTGGGCACCCTGACCGGCAGTGGCTCCTCCGGCTCGGGGGATAGCTCTTCCGGGAACGGTTCTTCCGGCTCCGGCAGTGGTTCCACCGGGGACGGCTCTTCCGGTTCCGGCTCTACCGGCGGCACCACCAACACCACCACCGTGGTGGACGATCTGCGCAGTGTGCTGGTGCCCACCACCAGCGAGATCCTGTGGGGCGTGATCGACGGCTCGCTGCTGAGCACGGTCTGGAACCGCATCACCAGCAGTTCCGGCTCGCTGCTGAGCATCGGTCTCAAGCAGCTGGCCAACATTACCGGCCAGCCTATGAGCACCATCCTCAATTTTGTGGGCGGCGGCGCTACCTACATCTGCTACGTCAACGGCAGTCAGGCCAGCTTTTCCACCTCCATCAAGTATCCGGTGCTGGCGGGCGGTCTGGCAGTGCGGCAAAACGTGAACGGCACGGTAAAGGCCATGATCCAGCTGATGCCCATGAAGATCGATCAGGTGGGTGCAGCCTCGGTGATGAGCAACGGCACCCGCTACGAGACGGCTGACGATATGCAGGTGTACCTATGGTACAAGGGGCAGTATTACGCCACCAAGCTCTCTGAGGTGAACTCTGAGGGCTACTACCTGACCGGCTGGTACGATAACTTTGGCTGCGCAGCAGGCAAGCGCGTGCGGGTGATCGTGGCGGTCAAAAAGGACTGATGGACTACTATGACCCCCGGCGCAGGGCGCTGCGGGCGGTACGGCAGCTGCTCTACCCGCGCGAGTGCCCCTTCTGCGGCCGGGTGCTGGGGGATGTACGAGATTGCCCGGACTGTGCAGTGCAGCTGGAAACGCTGCGTCGCAAGCCGGGCATCCGGCTGGACCCGGCGCAGCACTATATCAGCAATCTGGCCGGTGCGGCTGCGCCCTACCGTTACAGCGGCTGTGTGCGGCGCGGCATCCTGAACGCAAAGTATCAGGGCAAGCCGTGGCGGGCTGTGGAGATGGGCAACCGTCTGGTACAGCTGGCCTTTGGCGGTGAACTGACCGTGCAGTACGGCGAGCTGCTCCCGCAGCCGGTGCCGTGGGCGGCCATCGGGTACGACCTGATCGTACCGGTGCCGGCCTCCGGTAAAAGGCGCGGCTACAATGTGCCGGAACTGATGGCGCTGCCGCTGGCCAAGGCTATGGAGGTGCCGCTGGCACCGCAGGCACTGGAGCGCACCCGCGCCAAACGGCATCAGGCCGGTCTGCCGCTGGAACAGCGCATAGCCAACGTGGCAGGTGCTTTCCGGGCGGCGCAGCCGCGGCAGCTGGAGGGCAAGCGCATCCTGTTGGTGGATGACGTCATCACCACCGGCACAACGGCTGCCGCCTGCGCGCAGGCACTGCTTCACGCCGGGGCAGACAGCGTATTCGCGCTGGCCTTTGCCACGGTGGAGTTTGGCGCACCGCCGGACGACACCACCCCCATCCATGAGGACGATGAGGAAGATGCGTATCGCGATTTTTGAAAATAACGCTCTTTCGCACATCCTTTTGGCGGGCAAAAGCCGGGACGGTAAAATGTAAAAACTGTATCAGAAATTTGGAAAAAGCGCTTGACAAAACGGGCAAAGTCGGGTATACTAATCAAGCTGTGAGCGGCAAACGCAAACAGATATCCGGGTGTAGCGCAGTTTTGGTAGCGCGCTTGAATGGGGTTCAAGAGGCCGTGAGTTCGATTCTCGCCACTCGGACCAGACGCATCCCAGACGAACTTTCTTTTTGTAAGTTTGTCTGGGATGCTTTTTTGTTTTTGTTAACGGTTTCGTCCGAAACATTAAAATTGATAACCAGTTCACGGTCACTAACTACCATACTTGTTACGAAAGCGTTAACAAGACGGCGACCATACTCTGGTGTGCGCTCGGACGGCTCCACCAAGAACTGTTCCAGCAGGAAAAGGTACTGCTCTTTGGTGAACGCAACAGGCTTCTCCTTTTCCAGAGAAGAAAGCTGGAAGCTCAAGGTCTGCTCCTGCTCGGTCAGATCATTCAGACGGGCGCACAGCTGCGCATTGGCGGTGCCGTTTTCAATGGCGTCCAAAATGTTTTTACTGCGGCGGCGGACATCGGCAAGGCTCTGTTCGATGGCTACACGTTCGGCGTTGGGCTTTTCAGCGTCGGCCTTTTGCACCTCGACCATAGCTTCGGCCAGCGCTTCCATAGATTCCGGCTGCAAGAGGTGATCCACGATGGACTGCATGACCTTTCCTTCCAGATCGTCCTTCGGGATGTTCCGCAGGTGGCAGTCCTTATTGGGGCAGGTGTAGTAGCGGTAGACCTCGCCAGTGGCACTGTGCCCGCTCATGCCGCGCATAAGGGAACCGCAGGAACAGTAGAGCTTGCCGGACAGGATATAGTCCGCTTTCGGTTCATTCTTTGCCTTGAGCTGACGGTTCAATTTCAACATGGTTTGCGCTCTCTCCCAAAGTTCATTGTCGATAATGGCCGGAATGGCTCCTTCAATGCGCACGTCATACGATTTGCTGACATACACGCCGCGATAGGCTTCGTTCTGGATGATCCGGGGAATGCTGCTCTTGTTGAAGGGGTTGCCCTGACTGGTGCGCAGTCCTTTAGCGTTGAGCTGTTCAACAATAGACATGGCAGATTCCCCGGCGGCGTAATGCTCAAAGATAAAGCGCACGGTGGGTGCGGTTTTTTCATCAATGACGAACCGTTTGTGCTCGTCCGTTTTCAGGCCAAGGGCGCGGCAACGGCTGATGGCCTGCCCTTTGAGAGCACTTTCCCTCATGCCGCGGCGCATCTTCTCGGCCAGCTCGGCGGAATAGTATTCGGCCAGCGCTTCCATCACGCCCTCAATGATGATACCTTCCGCACCGGCAATGTTGGATTCAGCGGCGTAGACGATCTCAACACCGTTGTCGCGCAGGCGCTTCTTGTACACGGCAGAATCATAGCGGTTCCGGGCGAAGCGGTCTGTTTTCCAGCAGATCACCATATCGAATACGCCCTTGTCGCTGTCAGCGATCATTTGTTGGAATGCTGCACGATCATCGGTCTTGCCGCTGATATGGCGATCCACATATTCTTTTTGGATGGTCATGTTGTGCAGGCGGGCGTAGGTCTCGCAGTCCCGGCGCTGGCCCTCAATGGATTGCTCGGTCTGCCCGCTGCCGCCGCTGTATCTGTAATAGGCGACAAGCCGAACCTCGCCGCCCTTGTTGAATTTTCTTTTTGCCATACCTTGAGCGTCCTTTCAAGTAATCGTCTCATTTGACCCGCAGATTAGACGAAAGCGCAACGTGTGAGACGAAAAATCATAAATCGCTGCTGAATTATATAAATACAGTTTCATCTATAGCCCGTCAGGCTTCGGCCCGGCGGGTTTTTTCTTTTTGCAAATTTTACGAAAATGAAGAATAAAAGATAATTAACGTAAAATTGTGGAGTAAAAAGGCGAATTGACTTTGGAAAAGATGGCGGCTCCGCGTGCTACACTGGATATATAAGCAACAGAGTGTAGCACGCGGAGGTTCCCCTGTATTGACAGGGGAACCTCATGGATTCTATCAAGCCTCACCATTGAGATCAAGAAGTTTGCAAACTGCGCTCTGAATGGCAGGTGTCGCGCTTCGATATTGCTCCAATAGGTTACGCTCAAACTCCGAGAGAAGGGGATAACGAACACCACGGCTGCTTCCAAGAAGATAGTCGATGCTGCAATTGAAGTATTCACCGAGCTTTAAGAGCGTTTCATAGTCCGGTTCACGCTTGCCGGATTCATAGTTGCCGTATGCTTGACGAGAAATACCGAGATAGTCAGCGACTTCCTGCTGGGTAGCGTGAGATTCTTTACGGATGATAGTCAGATTTTCCATTGAGCATCCCCCTTTTACTTTATTATAGCAACTGATTGTTGCTTTTTCAACAGAGGAAACAAAATGTTGCAAAGAAACTGTGCAATACGCTGAAAATGCAACGTATTGTTGACATTTGAAAGGAGCAAAGCTATTATGATAGCAACGACACGTTGCAAGGGAGGGAGAGAACAGGTGAGAGAATACCTTATTGAAGCCCGCGAAAAGGCCGGTCTTACGCAACAGGATGTTGCAAACCGCATTGGAATCTCGCGGCAGTATTATCAGATGGTCGAAACCGGAGAGCGTCAGAAGCGGATGGACTTGTCCCTTGCGGGCGGTCTGTCGGTGGTTCTGAATATTCCGATTGCTGAGATTGTGCAGAGGGAAAGCGCCGCACAGGAATCCGAAAGGCAGGAGGGCGGAGCACATGACGCTGAAACCTGAACACATTGTAGAAGCGCTGAACAAAAAGACGTTTGATGAAATCGACCCGGACGAAGTTCTGAAACATTACGGCTACAAGCCGGAAGAAGTTCGTTGCAACGGCGTCGGGATCGGTGTATGGCGCAAGGAAGAAGCGTTTCAGAAGTTGGGGGACATCGGGGCATTCATGAGGTTTGTTGACCATAAAGCAAAAGCCCGGATCGAGTTCAACTACGACCCGGACTTTCCGGCGGCGTTGCTTATTACACACGCCGCCACAAAGACGTAAGATCAGTTTCCCAGAAGCGTGCATTTGCATCCTTGAGGAAAACAAGGAGAAGATTCAAAGTCCTCTGGCGATGTCCAGCAAACCTCTGCGGATTCAAGGCCGGATGTTCCAACCTTTTCAAAGACTTCCCATGCGTACTGTTCCATTTTCTTACAAGCTGCTATACGTTCAGATATGGGTAGTGCGCGAAGATCGACAAAGTAGTATTTCATAAATTCACCCCCTCCCCATTTTATATGTTCAAATTATAGCACGGCGGGGAGTACAAGCACAACAAGGAGCACGAGGGTATGAGCAAATGGCCGAAAAGATGAAGCCGGACAAGCTGATGCTGGATGTCCGGCAGGCCGACGCCGCGGGGCTGTCCTACGGCAGGTGGAGATTTGAAGAAACCGAGCGTATTCGCAAGGGAAAAGAGATCATCCGCCGTCAGTGCGAAGAACGGCGGCGTCGGCGAGATGAAGCCTTATCTGGCAAGGGCTGAAAGAACACGCCAGAGCGGCCCGCATGGGCAGGCGGTATGTCCGACACCGCCTTTATATGGTGCGGCCAGTGCAGGCGGGGAGCGTCAAGCCCCGCCGCCCGGTGTCAACTCCGGGGCGCACCCCCATATCCGAAAATTTACCTGCAAGCAGAAAGGACAAAGAGTATGGCATACGCATTTATTCACGGAGAGGTCAAGGGCAGCGGTGCGTCGGTCGAGTTCAAGGGAAACGGGCTTGATCTGCTGGATTTGACGATCCAGATCGTGGGCAGCGTTGTAGCAGAAGTTCCCGAACCGCTTCGTCCGTACGTTATCAAGAAGATTCAGGACAAAATTCCTGATGCGGTGCAGAACGATTTGGAAGCGCAGGGAAAGGCGGCTCCGGCAGAGAAGAAGGAAAAGCCTCCTGTTGGCGAGACGGTAGGGTTCCGCATGGCACGGCAGTTTGCAGAGACAGAGCCGGGCTTCAAGGACTTCATTGTGGCGCTGGCAAACAAACTGCAGAACGGTTGACTTTGAAGGATAGAGCATGAACTGTAATGTGGAAATTACAGCCGTGGGAACGGCTGATGGTCTGGAAGTCAGCATTCACGGCGGTTCGGTTGGCATGATGACGGCGGCAGAGCTTATTGTGGCCCGTGTCCTCATGGCGGTAGCCGATGACGAGGAAAATCTGGCAGGTCTGAAAGACAGTATGTTTGAGATCATCAATGAAATGGTCAAGGACTGCTGGGCTGAAAAGACGGCCAAGACGGAAGCCGAAAAAGAAGCTGCAGTGAACCAGCTGAAAGCCTTTGTGGCAATGTTCTTTGAACCGGAGGACTGACACAGGGCGGTTCCAATGGCGGGAGGAACGAAAACAAAACCCGCTACCAGAAATACAGGCAGAAAGGCGGGGGAGTGTGAGCAGTGAATTTACGCCCTTTGTGGCGGCGTCCATGCGGGAAATGCTTTTGGATATGCTCGAAAAGCACCCGGAGATTTTCGACAGACCGACAAGATACCCGGAGGGCCGGGCAGAATTTTTGAAACAGAAGGAGCCGAACCATGGATAACGAAAAACTGTATGAGGACATGAAGCCGAAAGAAAAGTTTGAGGTTCTCTGGGCGGAGAGCGGCCTTGCTGATCGTCCGGGAGCGGAAAACCTTTGGCAGCAGATGGTGGCTTTGGGGTTCTTTGAAAAGCCTGCAAGCATTAAGCACCATTCCAACCATCCCGGCGGTCTGTGTGAGCACTCGGTTTGTGTGGCAGAGGCGGCAATGGAACTGTGCAGAACGAATCACGCTTTCAAGAAATGTCACCGGAATGAAGTTCTTGCGGCAGCGCTTCTGCACGACTATTGCAAGGTGGGCAAGTACCGCGATAAAGGCAAAGGTGAGTACGAATACTTTGACGCCGGTCTGGTGGGCCATGGAGAAGGAAGCGTCATCATGGCACAGCAGTACATCAAGCTGACGGCGCGGGAGATCGTGGCGATGCGCTGGCACATGGGAGCATACAGCGGGTCGCAGGACTGGGATACGCTCAGTGCTGTTTATGACCGCTACCCGGAAGCCCTGTGTCTGCACTTCGCGGATATGATCGCTACACACTACGATGAAGTTCCTTTCTGAGGCTGTAAATGAAGGTACATAACAGAAGTCCCACCGAAAAAGACCTGCACAAAAATGAACAGTGCAGGCACACGTTCGAGATCACCCACAAACGGTGTGCACCGTGCAGTGGCTATGATACGAACTGTGAACGTTACGAAAAAACCAAGGGTGCTGCTGATACAAAAACATCTAAGGTATGAATGAGCCGCCACGCACCGCGTCAGCGCGGCGGCTTTTATATGGCGCGGGGCTGAACCTTGAAACGACGCAGGGGGAAACCGCCAGCGGGGCCACACCCCGTCCGCGCCGCTTTGCAGCAGGTATTCATGGAAGCCGGTGCGTTTGTCCATAATTTGACGCACCGACAGGGGCAGAGGGTGCCGTATGGCGGCGTTTCTCCCGTGTAAGCTGGTGCAAGACCACGCTGCCTTTCTGCCAAGCTACGCCCGCATGACGGTGCGGAAACCGATTTGGGCGTGCACGCCGCATGAGCGAAGAAATGCCTTGTCCGATCCGCCCAAGCCAAAGGTGGAAGGTCTGCTTGACCAAGACCGGCCCGCCGCGCTGCTCTCTTGCGCGGTGGGTTCTGATATGCGGGTGCAGCAAGGAAGTTGTCCGCCGTCCTGATCCCCCATCGGTAGGCAAGCCGGTTCGATTCCGGCCACCCGTGCAAGAACTATGAAAAAATCAATAGGAGGTAAAAAGAGTGCTTTACGTCGATGCAATAAGGATTTTGGAGAAAATTGCACAGGCGAGATTCCTTCACGCGACAATGCCGAAACAAGAAGAAATCGAAGAAGCGATTAAGGTTGTGGCAAGTCAGGTAACGGTTCAGGCTTGTCCAGGCTTCGCGCTTCATGCCGCACTGTGGTGGATGGCAATTAAATCTAAAGAGGCAGAAGAATGATTCATTTGGGCGACATTACTAAAATCCATGGAGACCAGATTGAACCCGTGGACTGCATCACGTTTGGTTCGCCTTGTCAGGATTTGTCCATGGCAGGCTTGAGAGCTGGCCTTGAGGGGAAAAATTCCGGTCTGTTCACAGAAGCCATAAGAGTTATTGTAGAAATGAGGGTTGCCACAAATGGAATGTATCCAGCTTTCGCTATCTGGGAAAATGTTCCCGGAGCTTTCAGCTCAAACGGCGGAGAAGATTTCAGAACCGTGCTGGAAAAACTTGCCCACGCGGCACAACCAGACGTTTCAATTCCTCGACCTGCGGGGGGGCGATGGTGCAAGGCCGGAGCAATCATCGGAAACGGCTGGTCTCTGGCATGGCGGTTGCTCAACGCTGAACGTTGGGGAGTGCCCCAGCGTAGAAAGCGTATCGCAGTTGTCGCAGATTTTAGAGGTCAATGTGCCGCAGAGATACTTTTTGAGCGCACGGGCCTGTCAGGGAATCCTGACAAGAGCATCCCGACGTGGCAAAGCGTTACCGGATTTACTCAAAACTGCCCTGCTGGACATGATCGAGTGGTGGCAGGGGAGGCAGCCTACACCCTGAAAATCCGTTCGGGATGTGCAGGAGGCGGGAAAGGCGCACTGGTGCAGACAGAAAAGACGGGAACGCTCTCGACGCTTCAAGACCAGACCCTTTTCCAGCCAATCGTCTTTGACGCTCGTGGAAATGGCAACGGTAAGACAGTTCCGACCATTACCGGGGATCATGAGAGCCGCGTCACAGACTATACGGCTATTGCGGTCGATCTGTACAACGGAGCTGTTACCGGAAGCAAGGCGGCAGCCTTGAGTTGCAAGAATACCGGGACGACAGCGGGGCCGCAGGTTGCTGAAAGAAAAACCTATAGCGAGCAGACTTTCTCTACATACAAGGAAAGCGACAGCAGTGCAACACTGAAAGCGAAAACGGGAAATATCGGAAACGGTGGGGAATGCCTTGTGGCGGAACGTGTCGTGCGCTGGATCGTCCGAAGATTGACCCCGACGGAATGTGAGCGCCTGCAGGGATACCCGGACGGATGGACAGACATCGGGGAATGGACGGACACCAAAGGGAAAAAGCATAAACCGGCAGATACGCCGCGCTATAAGGCACTGGGAAACAGCATTGCCCTTCCGCAGTGGTTCTGGATTGCCCAGAAGATGCGGCCATACCTGAAAGATAAGCCAACACTGGGAAGCCTGTTTGATGGAATTGGCGGTTTCCCGCTTGTGTGGGAGACGGCATATGGAGCAGGTACAGCAGTGTGGGCGTCTGAAATTGAAGAATTTCCAATTGCAGTAACAAAAAGGTGGTTTGGAAATGACACGGAAAATGAAAGCAATTCTGGTGCTGTTCTTCGCGGCTGAGATCGTCAACAGCGCAAAGGTCGGCGTACTGAAAGGCCGTATTGCAGACCTTGAGACCCAGCGGGATATTTACGCAAGCCGTGCCCAGAACTGGCTTGACCGGGCTGTAGAGGACGAAGAAGTTATTGATTCTCTGCAAATTCGCCTTGATGAAACAGCGGACAGGAAAATCGAGCTGACAGAGGCAGGTACATTTTTCTGCACGGCATATTGCACAGAACAGTACGAACATATCTGCGGAGAAGGACACGGAATTACGGCCAGCGGCCAGCCTATACAGGCAGGCGTCACTGTGGCAGCGGACACGTCCATCTTTCCGTATGGAACGGTTCTGTACATTGAGGGCGTAGGAATCCGCATTGTGCAGGACAAAGGAGCCGCCATTCAGGGAAAACACCTTGATGTAGCTGTGGACACTCACGAGAATGCCGAGAAGTGGAACGGCTGTGGAAATCATAGAGTATGGGTTTTGAAGGAGGAATAAACTATGGCGAACTGGGTAAAAGGAAAACTTAAAATCCGCGGAAAGCCGGAAGATATTAAGCGGTGGGTGGAAGAATGCCTGCACTGCTACTTCACAAAGTGGTTTAGAGATGGCTCATACGAAGATGAACTTGTAGATGACGCTGTCGTATTTGAACATGATCCGAAAGCCCGCGAGATGCGTTTGGATACGATCGAGGACGCTTATATCGAAGGAACGAAAAGAAACTTTGTTGAAAAGGGGGTCTACGGGGATTCTTACAGAGAAGATGAAAAGCCGATCCTTGTTGTAAGCATGAAAGCAGCATGGAACGTTGATGAAACGCCCTACATTGAAATGTCCAAAAAGTACAATGTGGATTTCCGCGTGTATGGATATGAAATGGGTTTGGAGTTCAACAGGGAAATTGAGATCGTGGAGGGCAGACTTGTCACGAACCGGAGAATCAAATTTAAGGACTACAAATGGGAATGCCCTGATCCGACGCTTGGAGGGTGAGCGGTGAAGATAAAAAGAGCGCTGGAAGAAGTTGCAGCAGAGGCCCAGAAGGATGGGTATGGGTTTGAATATATGCGAAACATCCGGGATGGATCGCTTGAAATGGGAATTTTCAAGGGACGATTTGGCGAAAGGGTGACTTTACCCGTCAGGGAAGTGGTCGAGCATGAAACGTCCGGGACGGGGCACAAGCTCATTTTCGATACTTACTTTGCCCTGAAAGATCAATACGAGAGGGACGAAGTATGGATGTGAAGCAGTCTCAAAAGGCAGGAAATAATGCAATTCAAATCCAGCAAACGGTTGTCGGAGACAATAACTATGTTGTCGGAATTGAAATTGAGAACGACAGCCGCAAGCCGAACGACAACCAGCCCAAAAGGTCACTTCTGCGTAGGCTTGCTGCTTTTCTAAATGATATGGTAGCGGAGATTATCGACGCATTGGAGCTGTGAAATGACCCAGTATTGCAGATATTGTTCACTGGCGTCCCTGCAGGACGACGATCTAATTTACTGTGAAGCAAGAAAAGAAATCCGGGATAAAAAGAAAATTGTCAGCCCGAACCGCTGCAAGCAGTTTGAATTTAATCCGGTTGATGTCCTGAACGAAGAAAAGGACTACAAGCCGCGCGAAACGAAAAATAAGAATCCAGAGGGGCAGGTGAGCTTCCTGTAATGGGATTATCAAAGTGGCGTCCCTATTTACCACGATCCGATTTAATCCAGCTTTCGCCCGTACATAAACGCATGAGCGAAAGTTGAGGAAACATGATTCTTTTTATTATCGGCGCACTGTTTGCACTGATTGCGCTGGCAGTCCTGATTTTCTCGGATGATGCAAAAAGAGCTGCAATCATCCCGGCGGTGGTGGCCGTCATTTTTATCGGCATTTCCTGTGTGTCCTATGTCCCTACCGGTTATACCGGCATCGTCACAACCTTTGGCAAAGTCGAGGATGGCACGAAGGACGCAGGTGTGGTGTTCAAGGCCCCGTGGCAGTCCATCGTGAAGATGGATAACCGTGTTCAGGAAATGAGCATGGACTTGTCAGCGTTCAGTTCTGACATTCAGGAAGTCTCCACCAGTGTGGCGGTTGGCTACCGGATCAATCAGGCAAATGCAATGACCATCTACAAAGAGGTCGGCAAAAAGTATGAGGACACCCTGATTACTCCCCGTGTCCTTGAAACGGTGAAAGCTGTAGTTGCCCACTACGATGCAAGCAGCCTGATTTCTAACCGGGATGCAGTCGCTTCCCAGATGGACACGAAACTGCGGGAAGTGCTGGCACAGTACAACATCGACCTGCAGTATATCAGCGTAACCAATTTTGACTTCACTGATACCTTTACCGATGCGGTGGAAGCAAAGGTCAAGGCCCAGCAGGAAAAGGAAAAAGCCGAGACTGACGCCGACAAGCGCCGTGTCGAAGCACAGGCCACGGCGGACGCTGATCTGATCGCAGCCAATGCGGAAGCGGAAAAGTCTAAGGTTGCAGCGGACGCAGAGTTATACGTTGCAGAGAAAAAGGCGGAAGCAAACCGCGCCTTGAACGACAGCCTGAACAGCAACCTGCTGGAATACTACAAGATCACCGACGTGGAATCCCGCTGGAACGGTGAACTGCCTGCCTATGTTGGCGACGGTAACAGCATCCCCATTATCAACGGCATCAACTGATCTTTTGGAGCCGCCCAGAGCGGCGGCTCCTTTTTATGTGAGCATAGGGAATAGGCCCCGCCCGGTTCAAGCCCGGAAGTGCCCACCGAAAGAAAATGAGCAGAAAGGAGCAGAAAATGGCAAAGTTCAGTATCATGCTGTTCGGTATTGACAGCTACACGAAAAACAAGATGCAGCTACCGTACAAGCTGGACGCAAAAAGCTCAGATGCAGCACTCCGTGAGGCACGGATGTGCACAATGACCTTTTATCCGAGGTTTAGTGAAACGGAAAAACCGGACGTGGAGGTGGTCAGAAGATGAAACTTTCAGGGCTGACAAAGATGGTCAAGCGGCAGCTTGTCTGCAATGTTTTCCATAACGACGAGAGTGATGATTTCTACATTGGAACTGCGTCGGCGATTTACTGCGCTACCGGTTTCCCGCGTCCGCTGAACCGCAACCAGATGGGCGCTATGCTGGGAATCAGCGAGGATACCATGATCGAAAAGGTGGTTTACAACGACTTCGACTGTGCATACAAAATTGATTTTCAGGGTTTCAATCTTGACGACACAATTAAGGATGAAGTCGAAGTGAAGAAACTGGGCATCGGTATTTACTGCAGTGGAGAAATCCTTATCCCGCTTGTGACCGAGGATCGCCACATGGTCGGCATTATCTGTCAGTCGCACCTTGCGCCGCTGGAGGATGAAATTAAGAATAACGGTTTTATCCGCTATTACCAGAGAAAACAAACCGACGGAACGGTTTATTATGTCGTGAAGAACGGCATGAGGGTACGAGCCGCCGTTATGGCATATACGGTGCCGGACTACGCAGAAGCAAAGCTGCAAGAACTGGTTGCAATGCTGGCAGAAACTCACATCGGTGAACAGGAAGAACCGGAACAGACGTTCGATGATTTGAACGCCGAAAAGGATTCCGAGCAGCAGGAGTAATAAGAAGGAGAAACGACCATGAGCAAGATTTTGAAAAGCACAACTTTGGGCAATGTGAAAAATGGCGGCATCTTCAAGGCGCTGGGCAAAGAGTTTGTGAAGCTGGATGCAGACGAACACGGTTGTCTGGTGCTGGCAAAGGACATTTGGACGAAAATGCCGTTCCGTGACGGCGACGACCCGGAGTGTCCCAACGATCTGCGCCGGAGCGATGTTATGAAGTATCTGGGTAACTGTCTGGCAGAGTTTACCGAGAAGGGTACGCCGCTGGATACTTTTATTCCGTTCAAGATCGACCTGCAGGACACAACCGGACAGACCGAATACGGAACCGTTGAATACAGAATCGGCCTGTTGACCCTGCGTCAGTATGGAAAGTATTGGCGGCTGATCCCGAAGGTAGATACGCCGTGGTGGTTGGCGACGCCTTACGGTACGCCGAATTGCTCTCCGTACACCTACTACAGCTACTACGTCTGGTTCGTCAAGTCTGATGGTTCCGTCGGCTACTGGAGCTACAGCTTCACCTGCGGTGTTCGCCCCGCTTTGTACTTTCCCTCTACACTCTGGGTCTCTACCGAGGATGAAGGAGAAGCCGGGTTTTGCCTCGCCGATGTTCCATTGGATGATCTGCTGGCTGAAATCAAGAGCCGGGCGGAGGAATAACCATGGACGTTATCACAAAAGATGTCCGTGCTCTGGCAAAGAAGGAGCTGGCGGCAGCAAACCGCCGCTTTCGGATGTTCGCAAGTCCGCATGAAGGGTATGCGGTGATCCGGGAAGAACTGGACGAACTGATAGACGAGGTGCGGAAGCTCCACTTTGGCTTGACAATCCGGCTGTGGCGAGATGTCAAGAGAAACGAACCCATGAAGCGGGAGCACCTGAATCTCATTTATGGTGTGGCAATCCACGCAGCGGTGGAAGCTATTCAGCTGGCAGCAATGGTCAAAAAGTACGAGCGCAGCCAGCGGCACAACTGGCCGGGCGGCAAGGTGCCGGACTATGGAGCGGAGCCTGCACCTCTGAAAAAGAAAGGCGGGGAAAAGGTATGATTTTGGCAAAGGATGATATTGAAAAGGCAGTCAGCTGGTGGGCTGGAAAGCTGATGGATCACCAGCCGCATAGCAACGGAGACGATAGCCTTACCTCTGTTGCAGTGTGCTTCCTTGCGGATACGATGCGACAGAGCGTTACGCTGGATCAGCTGAACACATTCAAGGCGGCATTGGCAAAAAGCATTGTGGAATACGCGAAAAGCATTCAAACTTTCGGCTTTTCCATCGGGAGTGATTACGGCCCGTGCAAAATGCTGGCCGATGCTGCCGCCGAAGCTGGCATCGACAGAGCAAACTTTCCGTTCAAGACGACAATGTTTTTTACGGAAAAAGAGGGGGTTCTGGTACGGGATGGCTACGGTGCCCCGGCTGTCAGGATTTGTTGAGGTGACAGAATGGTAACAAAAAATAAGACCCCGGCAGAGGTTGAGGCCGTGACCATCACCATGAGCCGGGAGACAGCACAGGCCGTGAAGCAGGCGTGCGAAGAATACCTCCGGTTCCGCATGGGCCAGTTTGAGGACTTCACCAATGAGGTTTGCTGCTGGGATTATGTGGACAAGATGGAAAAGCGGTGCCACACGACCGAAGAACGAAAGCAGTTTCATAAAGACCACGAAGCGGATTTTCTCAAGTGTATGCGGCTTCGTAACCAGATGCGGCAGGGCATGGACGCACTTTGGAGACAGAATGTTCCGCCTGCATCTATCGACACAACCATGAAAGAAGCATACAGAGCAGAAACCGTTTGGCTGACGATCCGGTACGCGCTTGCGTGGCACGACTTCCCGGAGGGTGGACAGTGGGTCGATTTCTATGAACCGATGAACCGTTCGGATCAGCCCATGCCGAAAGTGGAACTGAAACTGAAAGGCGAAGAAAAATGACGATCACAACATACCCGGACGGTCATTCCGTCCAGCAGGGAACACCGGAAGAACTGGCGCAGTTCATTTTCGCGGCGACGGAGGTTCAAACCTTGCAAAAATTCAAAAGTCTGGTTGAGGCAATCCCGGCGGAAATGGAGAAACAAAGGGATGTTGTGGTAACAATACCGGATTTGCCCAAGAAGAAGCGAACGCCCAGAAAGAAAGCGGGAAAAGAAAATGGAAGAAAAACGTCTGGTTGATGCAAACCATTTCATGCAGGTACTCAAGAACATAGAGTATGCACTGAAAGGGGAGCTGACACACGGGAAAATCAAAACCAGTGTAGTGCAGATAATCGAGGGCAGTTTGAATGCCGAACCTACCATTGCCCCGGAGAGCCTGCAACCGCTGACATACAACGAGAACCGGGACTACGTAGACTGCGACGAATTTATTTGCCACAAGTGCGGCATTCACGTTGAGGACTGGAAGCAAATCAAAATCGACCCGGACGACGGGGAGAAAGAACTTTGCGAGTACACGTTTAAGCACTGCCCAGAGTGCGGCGCAAAAGTCACTTTACACAAAAGCTGTGAATTTTGCAGGTGGCATTTGCGGGACGGGACGTGTTTCAACAAACATCATTCTCAGCCCGTGACAGGCCGGGAAGCTTCCTGCTGGAACTGGGAGGAACGTGAGTGATGGAAAAAGAGTGTTTCACCTGCGCATGGCATGATAACTTTTCATGGGTGTGCTTCAATGGAAATTCTGAGCATCGGGCGGATTTCACAGACCCGGAAGATAGCTGCCCTGTGTGGGAAGGAAGGGAAGATAGTGATGAAAAAGAAGAAAAGTGAGTTCGGCGCTTACGCTATCGGCTGGCTGTACCTGCTGGCACCGGTGATTATTCTTGCCGTGGTGCTGGTGGTAAAGTATTTTATTGCAGCATCCGACCTGCCGGATTGGTTCAAATTCGCCCTGCTGAAATAAGCAAGACAAGCCCTTTACCTTATATATAAAGAGCGTCCGTCGTTAAATTGCCGCCCTGACGAGGCGGCAAGGGGCTTGTATATCGGAGCTAAACTAAGGGACATTCTGAGAAATCAGAGAAAAATAGGAGCTTTCCCCCGGCGGGGAAAGGGAGTGCAGAGGGAAAACGAGGGCAGCGTTCTGATGGCTTGCCGGAAGCAGAATCGTAGGGAACGCGGCCCGGTGTTGTTCCTCTGCATCGTTCCCTTCTCGTGTTTGTGGTTCAAGATTCAGAAAATTCCATGACGTGTACGGAAAGGAGGACGTGGAGAGTATGACCGCGGGATTCAGAGTACGAGAGCAAAAATTTATCTGCGGCAAAGACTATGCCACGGCTGACACCATGCAGGTGGATTTTTTCGAGATCACGGAACAGCAGCACAAGGCCAGCACCCGCAAGAAAAAAGAGCTGGCAAGCTCCATTGCGAAGGAAGCGTACAATTTGCGAAAAAGTGGACGGTATTTAGAGCTGTTGGTTCAGCGCAACTTCCACAAGAGCGATTATTCTGTTACATACACCTATGACGATGAACACCGGCCCGACCCGGCGGACACAAAGCGTGTGGATAAGGATTTTTCCGCCGCCATGAAAAAGCTATACCGGATGTGCGACAAAAAAGGCATTCGGCACCCGAAGTGGATCGTCGTGCATGAATACTCGACGTATGTTGACGGGGTGTGGGTGGGAAAGCACCATCACCACGTCATTATGCAGCGCGTTTATGGCCTGACCCGTGAAATGGTTGAGGAAGCGTGGAGCGGGCGCGGCATGGCCCGTTGTGAACCTCTGCACTTCGATCATGGCTACATCACGAGCCTTGCAAAATACATCATGAAGAACGTGCGGTGCAAGCGCCATTGGCGGCAGAGCCGCGGGCTGAAACCGCCGAAAATGCCCCGCCCGAACGATGGGAAAATGAGCCGCAGTAGGTTGAAAGACGTTTGCGAGAACCGTCTGGAAGATCGTGCATTCTGGGAGAAAATGTACCCCGGATACACCCTGCATTACTGCGAACCTATCATCACCGGCAACAACACCCGGCACCTGATCGTGCGCCTATATCGCAAAGAGACCGGGATGCAGCAGAACAGGAGGAACCGGCCTTGAGTATGAGGATGGAACTCTCCGACCTGCCGCCAAAGTATCGGGCACAGGCAGAAGCGCAGATTGCAGCCAGAAGCAGAGCAAAAGCACCGACGCTGGAAGCCGTGGCCGCAGCCGCCAAGAAAACAGGACGGGAGTTTGACAGCAGGGGCGAGTACGACTACTACATGGGAATAATTCTGCCTAAAGTCCAACGGGGCGAGGTTGTGAAGGTAGAATCACACCGCAGGTTTACCATGTTGCCGGAAAAAGAGTACGGAAATGTGAAACTCCCGGCGATGCACTATACACCGGATTTTGTGCTGACCTACGCAGACGGCACAGTTGAGGTGGTAGAGGTGAAAAGCAAATTCACCCGGCGGCAGCAGCGTGATTATATCCACCGCCGCCGTATGTTCATCGACCTTGTGGCGGAGCCGCGGGGCTGGCGCTTTGTGGAGCACATTACCCCTGATACTGCCGCTGAAATCAAAGCATGGAAGAAGTGCGCCCAACAGACCAAAAGGAAAGGATGAAACAGCATGAGTAGAGGAATCCCAAGGGCAGTGTCTATGCATATGGCACAGAATGCCTTTGCCCGGTGTGCCGAAAAGGTGAACACCAGAAAGAATCTGACACTGAACAGGCAGGCCGTTGGCGAGGTGGTGAGCTACTGCACCATGATCGCCGCCAATGACACGTTGGATTTTGACAGGAACAAGCAGGAGCGGCTTTGCACGGAAATGAACCACCGGGCAGAGGTGTACACAGTTGAAATGAGCGCCTACGGGCAGCCGAAAGCCCGCGAGAAGTTGAGAGAGCGCACGGCACCGATGCTGGATAAGCCGTTTATTCTCCCGGCGGGACAGTACCCGCGCAAACAGCGTGAAAAGGATGCGCTGGCGGAACGGCGGGCTGCTGGTGATCTCGTGATCCGGTTCCTCATCGAAGCGCTGGATGCTATGGGGTATGATCGTGCCCAGATCAACAGCACCGTGGAAGAAGCCAGAAAAAACTATGAACAGTTCCTTGAATGGGCAAAAGACGGGGAATATGTGGCGTATACCAAACTGGGCCGGTGTGTTGCCCAGATGACCGGCGGGAGCGCGGAGGTTGCGCGTGTGCCCGGTGCAGGGCCTATCTTCTCGACAGAATTTTGACGGTACGGAGTGTAGGAGGGCAAAATGCAGGCAGAAGAAACGAAAATGATTTTGCGCTACTTTGGCGGGATTGAAGCACAGCTTGATGATGTCAACATTGAGCTGGCAGAACTGCGAGACCGCTACAATCCCATCAAGGGCATTGCTATGGACGGTATGCCGCACGGCAGCACGCCGGGAGATAGTACCGCGTCGCTGGCCGTGAAGCTGGCCGATGATGTGGAGTGCCAGCGCAGGGAAAATGAACTTCGTGTTCGGCAGGACGTTCTCCGCGCGGATCAGACCACGATCCGGGGGCAATTAGACCGGCTGAACAGTCGTTACAAAACGATTCTGTGCGGGCGGTACGTCTACGATGATCCGTCGTTACAAAAAGGCTGGAAAACCATAGCCCGCGAACTGAGAAAAACAGAGATCACCGCCCAGCGGTGGGAAAAGTTCGCACTGGCCGTTCTGGGTTCCATGCTAGATGAAGTCCCGATGGTCGAAGAACTGCTCTCACGCGCGTATGACGCGCGCGATTAAAAGGGGCTGTAAAATGGCTTATGCCTGATTTTTGATAGAAAATCTACGAAAACGGGGTCTTAGAATCGAATTTCGGCGTTCTTAATTCGTGCCAGAAAGACCATATAGGGTATAGAATGAAGCGAATTTATGCGCGTGCAGAATGAAGGGCTTCCGCGAAACCTCCGAACCGCTCAGAAAAACAAACTTGCGAATCGTCAAAAACAGAAATCCCCCGGCGGGTAATTCCGTCGAGGGATTTCGTGCGTTTATGGTTCGTTTTTCTTGATGATGATTTTCGGAACAGTGGGCGGTTCGCCGTGCTGCTTCATGTACTCGGCGATTTCGTTCGGCAGGCCAACAGGAAAGCCGTTTTCGTCCAGCGGCCCGTCATACCCGGAAAAATCCACAACATGAACCGTGGGCGGTTCCTGCAGGGTGCCGCAATACTGGCCGTCCTCATAGTTTACATCCGTGACACGGTTCCAATAGCCAATGTCGCCGTGCTCGGTCTGGGCGGCTTCCATTGCGGCGTGGGCCTGTTCCTCGGTCAGTCCGTCGAACGTGGCGCGTGTGCCGTCGGCAAAACTGGCAACCAGACGCCAAGGTGCAAAAAATTCGACTTCGTTCGTAAAAATGCCCCCTTTTTTGCAAATTCGTTGTTGGAATTGAACTTTTCGTGATGAAAAAGCCCAATTTCGTTAGTGAAAGTATATCACAAGATGCCCCGGCATGGAACCGGGGCACGGGTCATTCTTGTTCCTCTAAGCGCTTGCGAAAGGCTTTGTTCACGGTGTCGTACTGCTTGTTCAGAATATCGTTGCCGTGGTCGTACTCGTTTGCCCATGAAAGCAGCTTGTCGGCCAGACACCGGCAGGCAGCCGCCATGCAGGTGCAATATTCGTTGTGGGTGTTGGGCAGGGGAAAGCTGTTCAGAATGTACATTTCATCGAAAACCGTGTGCCGGACTTCAATGCGCCCGTTCCAGATCGTTATGTTGACAGTGGCTAAGTGGCGGCAGGAAGTGACCCTGTGCAGGACTGAGAGAAAGTATTCGTTTGGTGTCATGGTTCGTTGCTCCTTTTCGTGGTGGGTGATGTTCAGCGTGCCGGGCGGTGCTGGAAGATAAAGCCGGGGTTGTGTTCGGTCATCCATGCAACGGCATGGTCGGCTTGATCCTTGAGGAAGCGCGGCGCATATACTTTGCCCATGCCGCGGGTGCCTTTCCATGGATTGCAAAGCGTGAAGCGCTTTTCGTTGGGGCCTTTGCAGTAAATGAAGTAGTACATTCGTTTCGTCCTTTCGTGATTCATGATTAACCCCGGCGGGGCGGTCTGTCAGCAGATGCTTTGTGCGATTTCGTGCAGCGTCTTTTCCTGATCCCGAAGATAACGCGCATTGTCGGCAGCGTGGATGAACTTCAGGGAACCGTCCTCGTTCGTTTCAAGGACAAGCCTTTCCCACGCTTCAATTTCGCTGTTGCGGTACTTCGTGGAAGTGAGAAGGTAGAAATACAGGGTGTTCCACTGGTCATTGGTGAGGGTGACGGTGCGCAGACCGCCGCCGGATTCAGTGCTTTGCTGTTTGGCTGTCATGGTTCATATCTCCTTTTCGTGTTTTGCGATGCTCCCGACATTTATGCCGGGAAGATGGGGCGGGGCCGCTTTGAATCGGTGCGGCCCTGCTGGGGTGTCCGCTTTTATTATTCGTTTTCGTTGCCGTCCAGAAACTCCATGACACGGTGCGCTGCATATTTGGCGTTTGCGGTAAGCTGGCGCTGCCAAGCGCCCTGACTGGGTGCCCACCGGAAACCGTTCTCTTTGAGCATGGCGCGGGTTTCGTCGTCCGGCTTTCCGGGAAAGATGAATTGCACGCGCATGATTTCGTTGTTCTCACGGTAGGTGTAGCCGTCGTGCTGATCTTCAACGGGGCCGGATGCAGCGGAGGCTTGCGCTTTGTCGAATTCGTCAAGGCGGGTCTGAATCCGCTTGATCTTGCCGCGGATACTGGTCAACTCAAAATCGCCGTAGGGCTTGCGGTACAGGCTCATTGAAAAGGCGTCCGGGCTGGTGAGGGCATCGGCTGCCGCGTCGCTCATGTTGGAATAGCCGCGCAAGGTTTTGTGCTTCCGGTAATAGGCATTGGCACCCTTGCAGTATTCGAGCAGGTCTTGCTCTTTGTTCAGCTGATCCGTGAGCAGTTCGCGGGCGTGGGGGTCGGCCAGATCAACGGGGCCGGTGCCAACCGCCTTGATTTTCGTCAAGATGGCTTCGATTTCTTCATATTCGTGCCAAAGCGTATCCTCGCGGGCGTTCTGCTTCTGCTTCTTTCGCACCGGGAAGTTACCAGCACCGCACACCAGCACAGAGGGGCAGCTTGCACCGTTCCGGTTGTGGTCGTCCGTCCACTGTGCAAGGCGGCGGGCGTAGCTGTCAAGCAGCGCGTCCAGCTTTTCGTGATAGTATGGGCTGACTTTCTGCTTCTTTTCTTCGACCAGAGCGGCGGCTTTGTCCACGCTGGCACGGTATTCTCTGGTTGCATAGCCGTCCGGATAGGTGCTCATGCTGCGCATATCGTGGGAAGCACGGGCCAGATTTTCGTTGATGGGATAGTATGTTGTCATAATTCGTTTGCTCCTTTTCGCGTTTCGTGTTGTGCCTTTCGGCTGGGATCGGGTCGCTTTACGGTGCGGCCCGTCAAGGTATCCGGCGCGGATCAGATGCACCACGGCGCGGCGTTGTATGCTGCATTCTGCTGGGCGGCGAATGCGTACAAGTGGTTTGAAGTCTTTACAAGCGCTTTCTGTAAATTCGTGTCTGCCGTGGCCTGTTCTTCGCACTGGTAAATGTAGCAGTCAAGCAGCTTCAGAAATTTGAAGAAATCAGCATCGAGAAAATAATGCTCGTTGTAGTCCAGACGGTGCAGCAGGTGCGGCACATTGTCCGGCATGGCTGGCACTTCGTCGGTTTCGTCCGGCTCTGCCTTATAGCGCCCTTCATACGCGGCTTCGTTGTGCCGGTACAGAACGGGGTAGATTCGGCGGTCGTCATACAGAAAATCGTGCGGGTATCTGCAAGCGCCCAGAGCGTCGCGCAATTCGTCGGCGGCGGAAAGCTGGCACATTTCGGATTGATTGAGCAGATACGCCAGACCGTGCGCAACGGTGGCGATGTGGGCGGGGGAAAGCATCATGCAAGACATAAATTCAAGCCTCCTGTTTTCGTTTTTCGTGTTTCGTGACGATCCCCCGGCGGGGTGCCGGTGGGAAGTGGGGCGGGGCCGCTTTGATCGGTGCGGCCCTGCTGGGGTGTCCGTTTTGTGTTATGCAAAACAAAGCTGCTGCACACTGGGAACCATTTCGGGGATCTTTGCCTTTTCCAAATCGTCAAGGGCCATTACAAACGCGGCGGCTTCGCGGTCGCTGCTGATAAGGTCGCCCATGTATTTATTGAACTTCTGGACGGTGGCGGCAAACTGGGGATCGTTGGCGCTCAACTCGTCGAACTTGTCCACGGCGTCGCAAAACTCGCCGCTTTCGTGGTCGTCGTCGGTCTGGTACAGGCGGGAATAGTTCTTGACGAAAGCGTTTTTCAGTTCTTCCATGTCCGGCCCGGCGGGTTTCGTTTCGGCTTTCTTTGCCGGGGCCTTTTTGGCGGTGCGCTTCGTGGCCTTTTTCGTGGGAAGCGGATCGGCGTGCACCAGTTCCGGCAACTCGTGGTGTTCTTCGGTGATGACCGGGGCGGGGGCTTCGGCCTTTGCCTTTTCGACGGCGGCTTTCGCTGCTTTCCGTTCGGCTGCCAGCTTCTTGTTATACTCGATGATTGCGGCGGTCGATCCAAACCGGCCAGCCGGGGCGGGCTTGCTGCTTTCAACCTGTAAGCAACTGAACAGGTACGATTTCGTGGGGTAGTAATGCGGATCGGGGGCCGCTTCCTTGCCCTCTGCCGCTGCTTTTTCTCGCTGCTCTTTGCTGGGCTTCGTGGTGTACTTCCAGAGGTAGCAGCAAACAAGATGCTTTTCACCCTTTTTGACGCTCTTACCCTCTTTCTTCCAGTGGTCGAACGTGTGCAGCTCGTCGGCTGCAAGCATGATTTCGACATCGGCCACGGTGGCGGGCTGTTCGTTGCCGTTCTCGTCGGTGGTTTTGCAAGCGGCGGCAATGGCGGCGATCTCGTCCGGGGTGTGGTGCGCGGTGGCGATGGCGTGCAGGGTGGCAGGGTCAAGCCGGGCGGCTTCGTTGCGGATGATCTGATTGTTCGTCATGGTAAATACTTCCTTTCAATTTTTGTTGTGGTTCTTCCCGGCGGGGCCGGGTGGATGGGATCGGGTCGCTTTTCGGTGCGGCCCGTCAAGGTATCCGGCGGGGGTCAAATCGTGTACATATAGCCGCGGTATGCACATTTCAGAGCAAGCCGGGCATGGTCAATCCCGTTTTGTACAAGATCGGGGCGGCGGGTGTATTTCATTTCCCGGCGCAACTTCTGGATGATGTGCCGCTGGTAAATGATTTCGCTGGCGGTCTCGATGGGGGTTAATTTGGTCAACATGGTTCGTTCTCCTTTCGTTCAGCGATCCAGACCGCAAGCGGCAAGTGCGCGGGTGATGATGTCAATTTCCATCTGGCCCCACTGGGCACGCTTGAGTGTGTCGGCCAGTGCGTCAAGGTCGATGTCCTGCAGATCGGCGGGCTTGATGGCTACAACGTCGCCGTTGCCCCGCACATATTCGGCGGCGTCTTTCTTGCTGGCGGCGGGGACGGTGACGCGGAAAACGTCCTTCCCGTCGTCCAGATACACGCTGTAAACGTTCAGTTTCTTCATGGTCGTTCCTTTCGGCTCGTGGTTCGTGTTCGTCTTTCTCCCGGATGTTTCCGGGGTGGTGGGATCGGGTCGCTTTACGGTGCGGCCCGTCAAGGTGTCCGGCGGGGGTCAATCTTCGGTGCAGTCGTTGCAAAACAGGGCATCAATAACGCGGTCGTCGGTGAAGTCGTCCGGGGTGCCGTTGGCATCGATCACCAGATTTACACGGCTGTAAATCTTCAATTCGGTTTCGTTGTCCACGGTAAAAAACCAGTCGTCACCGTCCAGCGCGTCGGTGCACCAGACTTCAACGGCGTTCCCGTCGTCGGTGGCGGTCATGCCCTGCACAATGGCCGGGGCGATGTACCGGCCCAGCGGGCCGACGGTGTAGGGGCAGACAGCAGCGGCGCGGGGCGCGCCTGCCAAAAGGGCAGCGGCCAGAGCGGCAGCGGTGATGATTCGTTTCATGGTTCATATCTCCTTTTTGCTTTCGTGGTGTGTGTTCGGCTTTCTCCCGGACGATTCCGGGGTGGTGGGATCGGGTCGCTTTTCGTGGTGCGGCCCGTCAAGGTATCCGGGGCGGGGTCATGCGTAAATCAGATTGAACGCTTCCACGGCGTTCCGCTGTACAGCGGTTTCGCGCTGAACCGCTTTTGCGGCGTTCTGGTCGCCGCCGTTCGTCCTCAATGCGTTATAGAACACATCAACAAGGGCGGACTTTTGCCGCTCCCGCTCCCGCCATGCGTCCCACTGTCCAGCGTCGCAAACCTTGACGGCCCACGATTCATAGTGGAGCGGCGACAGGGTTTCAAGGTGTAAACCCTTGCAACGGTTCAGCGCGGCGGCGATCTTCCCGGCATCCTCATAAGTTGCCGCGTCGATGATATAGCACTCGACAGCGGCGCGGGGCTGCTTCTCGATTCGCCACCCATGGCGGGCGGCGATCTGGTTTATTTTGCGGTCGAATGTGGTCATACTTCAAAACCTCTTTTCTTTTGAATTACCCCGGCGGGGTGGTGGGCATGGGTTGCTTTGTTGAGCGGTGCAGCCCTTGCAAAGTGTCCGCTTGACTTTACCGGCGGAAACTGGTAAAATCATTGCAAGATGAGCTGTTCAAATCCCATCTTGCGAGCTGTCAACCGGTGGTGCGGTTGGCGGCTTTTTTCTTTGCCCATTCAGCCATGAGCGCGGCCCAAACGGCACGCTTGACGGCTTTCGGCAGCTCGAAAAAGTGTTTATTCATGCTTTTCACCTCTTTTCTGATTTGATTCACCCCGGCGGGGCGTTGGGATCGGGTCGCTTTACGGTGCGGCCCGTCGAGGTGTCCGGCGGGGTTTAGAAACCCTGATTTTTCATCTGCTGGAGAATGTTCTGGTAAATCGCTTCCCACATTTCGACATTCCGCACGGCGGATTCATGCGCCATCTTGCCCGCCTTTTCATCACGGGCTTTTTCTTTCCAGTCACAAACCACGAAACCGACACTTGCAAGAACGGTTCTCATGTCCTCAGTGTCAAGGGTGATCGTCATTTTTTCAGCGTCCATAATGTAACCTCTTTTCTGTTTTGCGGTGTTTCCTTTGCTGTGGCTACATCATAGCATGATTCATGCAACGTGTCAAGCATGAATCATGCAATTTTACGAAATGCACAAAAAAGCATGATTCATTCCGTCAATTTTTGCATGGTGCATTCCGGGAAAATTTGATATAATGAGGACAGGCAGAAAGAGAGGTGACAAAAATGCCGCTCACAGACAAGAAAAGAATAACGAACGACCGCTATTTATCAAAGTTTGCGACAAAATCAATTAGAATCCCGAAAGAAATTGAAGAGGATTTGAACACCGCCGCCGCCCACGCCGGGGAAAGCGTGGCGGGGTATATCGTGAACGCCACGCGGGAAAGAATGGCCCGCGATGGATTCCAGCCGCCCGCCCCGGACGACACCCCGGAAGAATGACCGCCCCGGAAGAATGACGCGAAAAAAGAGGTAGACACGGCCCGCGCCGCGTTTACCTCTTTTTTGTTGCCTGTTTTCCGTGGGGCGATTTTTCCGGGGCGTTTTCCGTGGGCGGTTCGATGCCGCCCGCCGCCGGGGAGATCGCCGCCGATCTGGACAGGCCGCGCCGCCCCGATGCGGACGACGGCCCGCCCGATGTGGACGACAGACACACCGCCCGCGCCGGGGCGATGCGGGCGACAGTTTCACTACGCCGCCCGCCCTACATAGCTATATAGGAGAGGGACAGCACCGCCCGCCATACTACACCACGCGCCGCCCCGATGCGGACAGCACCGCGCACGCCCTACATAGCTATATAGGAGAGGACAGCGCCGCCCACACACCACCCCGCACCCCGCCGCGCCCGCCACGCCACACCGCACACCGCCGCGCCCGCCACGCCACACCGCGCCGCCCCGATGCGGACAGCGCCCCGCACACCGGCGCGGCGCTGAACCGGTGACAGAATGACACCACACCGCCCGCCCCGCGATACCTTAAAGGACACCGCCGCCGGGGTTTTGCCGCTGATTTTTCCGGCATTTTGACGGCGGAAAATGTCCAATTTTTCGGTCGTTTATACCATTTTCTACCATTTTTCGGGCCACTGGCAAGGTACTGGGAAGGAAATTTCTTCCATTCACGGGTCCGAAAGCCCGAAAATTTTCTAGGTATAAAGGGATTTTTGCCCTTCCCCGGTAGGGGGCCTGAAAAAATTTAGGGGGGATTTTTTGAAGAAAATTTTCAAAATGATGTATCGTGATGCCTTTTTCCTGCTATAATCGGTACAGTGATAGGTGCGAAGCTCCATGACATTCCGTCGTGGGGCTTTTTCTTTTGCGTGTATTTTGGAAACGGGGTGCAGGAGTGATGCCGGATGCCGAAGCGGAACGACAAGCGCGACACCGCCAAGGCTGAGTATGTCAAGCGGCGGCGGTCCGGCGAGAAGATCAATCTCAAGGACTTTGCCAACGAACAGGGCGTGACCTATGGCACGGTCCGCAATTGGAAGAGAATCGACCAGTGGGAGGATGCCATAGAGCGCAAGCGCGGCGGGCAACCCGGCAACAAGAACAGCCGGGGGAAGAAGAATGCAAAGGGCAATCCCGGCGGCGGTGCGCCGGACGGCAACACCAACGCCGAGAAAGACGGCGCATATAGCACGATTCACCTTGAACGTTTGAGCCAAGAGGAACGGGACTGGCTGGATCAAATGCCGACCGGTGCCAGCGAGAACAACATTTATGAACTGAAGCTGCTGCGGATTCAGCAGCGGCACATCATGGAACGGATTGCAGAGTATGAAAGCTGCGACCCGGAAACGCTGTTCACTGCATCCATCACCGATATGCGAAAACCGGGAAAGGACAAAGACGGGAAGCAGGTGGACGGGGCTGTACAGAAGATGGTCATGAATAACAAAGACAGTGCCTTTGTTCGAGTGACCCAGCTGCGGGAGGCCCTGAACAAGGTCTCTGGCAGAATTATTTCTCTGACCACACAAATCCGTCAGCAGGAGGAATTTGAAAAACGGTATGCTCTGGAACTGGAACGCCTTGACATTGCAAAGATGCGGGCGACCGGTGAGGTGGATGTAGACCCGGAGGGAGGGACAGAGGATGAAACTGTACACGACTAAGATCGTTGCACAGTATCTCGACCTGTCCGAACGCCGGGTGCGTCAGCTCCGAGACGAGGGCGTGCTGGAAGAAAAAGCCCCCGGCCTGTATGACCTGCGTTCCAGCGTCCGGCGGTACATCAACTACCTGCGGGGCGACGAGGGCGGCAAAGCTGACCTCAACGAGGAACGGGCGAAGCTGACCAAGGAAAAGCGAATCGCCGCTGAAACCGAAAACAAGGTTCGCAATGGGGAACTGTACCGGAAATCTGACATCACGGTTGGAATGACCACCGTTGTTATGAATCTGCGCTCAAGACTCCTTGCCCTGCCCAACAAGCTGGCTGCAAACATTGCCAAGCTGGACGGTGACGAGGGCAAGATCATGGACTTACTGCAAAGTTCCCTCTATGAGATCATGGAGGAATTTTCTAATTATCAGGTGGCGTTGCAGCCGCCAAAGGATGATGAAGAAGATGAACAAGACGGAGAAGAAACCGGATAAGCCCGGCGGCACTTGCAAGCACTGCCCGTGGGGCAAACGCATCCACAAAAGGCTGATCCTGTGTATGTTCCCGGCCTGTGTAAGAGGTGAACCGAAACGTGAAGAAAAAACGGATCGTGAAACTTGAGCCGCAGACCGTGGAACTGTTCGCCGAGATTCTGAGTAAACTACGCCCGCCGCCGCCCCTGACAGTCAGCCAGTGGGCGGACAGATACCGGGTGTTGTCCGCAGAATCCAGCGCAGAACCGGGACGGTGGCACACTGAGAAAGCCCCGTATCAGCGGGCCATCATGGATGCCATCGGTGATCCTCACGTCCGTTCTGTCGTCGTCATGTCGGCGGCGCAGATCGGAAAGACAGATGCTTTCATCCTAAATCCGCTGGGCTACTACATGGACTATGCACCCTGCCCGGTGATGTGTATGCAGCCTACCCTTGACATGGGGCAGACGCTCTCAAAAGACCGTATCGCTCCCATGATCCGGGACACGCCCCGGCTTACCGGTCTGGTGGACACCAAAAGCCGGTACGCTGGCAATACCGTCATGAAGAAGAACTTCCCCGGCGGGCACATCACCATTGTTGGCGCAAACAGCCCGTCGAGCCTTGCCAGCCGCCCCATCAAAGTGCTGCTGGCGGACGAGATCGACCGCTACCCCAAGAGCGCAGGAACAGAGGGCGACCCTCTTGATCTGGCAAAGAAACGCCAGACGACCTTTTGGGATTACAAGACCGTCATGGTCAGCACGCCCACCATCAAGGGAGACAGCCGCATTGAGGACGCCTACCTACTTTCTACACAAGAAGAATGGAACGTGCCTTGCCCGGAATGTGGGGCATACCAGCCGTTCCTTTGGGAGAATGTCAAGTTCGACAAAGACGACCTCGACAAGGGAATTGGATATGTCTGCAGGGAATGCGGCTGTGTATCAAATGAATACCGCTGGAAAGAGCAGGGGAAATACGGTAAGTATGTTGCCGCCAATCCCGGTGCAGAATCCAGAGGCTTCCACCTGAACACGCTGGCTTCAACCTTTGTTGGCTGGAAAGAGATCGTGACGAAGTTCATCGAAGCGAAAATTGCCCTCGATCATGGCAACCCGGAACAAATGAAGGTCTGGGTGAACACAGAGTTGGGCGAGACGTGGGAGGAACGCGGCATTCAGTTGGAGGACATCGAGCTGTTCAACCGCCGCGAAATCTACGCCGCAGAGGTGCCGGATGATGTTCTGTACCTCACTGCTGGTGTTGACGTGCAGGATGATCGCTTTGAAGTTGAAGTGGTCGGCTGGGGCGAGGGCACAGAGAGCTGGGGCGTTCGCTACCAGAAAATCTTTGGCGATATGCTTTCGGATCAGGTATGGGACGATCTGGACAACTTTCTACTTCGGACGTGGCACAAGGCAGACGGAACGGCATACCCGCTGTTGGCGACCTGCATTGATTCCGGTGGACACCACACCGATGAAGTTTACCGGTTTGCAAAGGAACGGCTCAACCGGCGCATCTTTGCCATTAAGGGCATGGGCGGCGCAGGAGTGCCGTTTATCCGCAACCCGTCCAAGAACAATCGTGTTCGGGCAGACCTGTTCATTCTGGGCGTTGATGCGGGCAAAACGACCATCTATCAGCGTTTGGAAGTCAAGACGCCCGGCCCGAACTACTGCCACTTCCCGTCAAATGAGGAAGCAGGCTACACCGAAGAATACTTCAAGGGCCTAACAGCTGAGAAGAAAGTGGTGCGGTTCGTCAAGGGTCATTTGAAAGAATACTGGGAAATCAAAGATAAAGAGCATAAACGAAACGAGCCGCTGGATTTGCGCAATTACGCAACCGCGGCTCTTGCTATTTCTCGCCCTGTGCTGAAAAAACCGGATGCAGACGGAACGCCTGCCCAGCCGGTCAAGAAATCACGGGGCCGTCGTCAGCTTTCGGGAGGTATCTAAATGGCAGGAATTACGCTGGAAACGGCACAGAAACAGCTTGACCTTTGGATTGCCGCCGAGGAAAAGGTGACACACGGGCAAAGCTACCAGATCGGCAACAGGTCATTGACCTACGCAGACCTGACGCAGATTGGAAAGCGGATTGATTATTGGTCGAACAAGGTGACGGAACTTTCTCAGCAGAGAAAGGGACGGAACCGGATGGGGCATTTTGTGCCGCGTGACCTGTAAGGAGAGTAGAAGATGGGATTCTTCGATACCCTGCTCACGGCGATTGCCCCGGAGCGGGCAGTAAAACGTGTTGCCGCACAGACGGCAATACGGGCAATCAATTCGGGATATTCCAACTATGGCGCAAGTCTGCACAAGAAATCTATGCGGGGCTGGATGTGGCACGGTGGAAGCCCGAAAGAGGACATCGAAGATAATCTTCGCGTCCTGAGAGAGCGGAGCAGGGACGCTTATATGGGCGTCCCGCTGGCAACCGGTGCCATCAAGACCATGCGCACCAATGTAGTGTGCGGCGGTCTGACACCGACACCGCAGATCGACAACGCATTTTTGGGTATTTCAGACGAGGAAGCCCAGAAAATCAATGAACAAATCGCAAGAGAATTTGCTCTGTGGGCCAATAAGCCGACCTGTGATGCAGACCGCATCGACAATTTCTATATGTTGCAGCAGTTGGCATTTACGGGATTTCTGCTGAATGGTGATTCATGGGCAGTCCTGCAGAACAAAAAGACGCCCGGTGTACCGTATGACCTGCGTGTGCGGATCATCGAAGCCGACCGCATTTGTTCTCCTGCGTTTATGGACATCCTTTCGCCGACGGACATTAACGAGCATCATGTTGAAAAGATCGTGCAAGGTGTTGAAACCGATGCAGACGGCATGGTCATTGCGTACTGGGTTTGCGACCGGCACCCGCTGGCGTCTACCAGCGTGACGGGATTGACGGCCTCGCACTGGACAAGAGTGGAAGCCTACGGCAAAAAGACCGGGCGGCAGAATGTTCTCTGTCTGATGCAGCGCGAACGTGCCGGTCAGCTGCGCGGCGTACCACTGCTGGCACCGGTGCTGGAAAGCCTGAAACAGCTTGGGCGTTTTACGGACGCAGAGCTGACAGCCGCGGTGATCTCCGCGATGTTCACAGTGTTTATCAAGAAGTCGGATCAATCTGACGAGGTGCCGTTTGGCGAAATGCTTCCCCCGGATGTGCAGGTAGATACGCCTGATAAGACCAGTGTGGAGCTGGCACCGGGCGCGTTTATCGACCTGAACCCCGGAGAGGAAGTGCAGTTCGCAGACCCGAAGCACCCAACGACCGGGTTTGAAGCGTTCATGAACGCCATTGTAAAGCAGATGGCGGCGGCGTTGGAAATTCCGTCTGAGGTGCTGTACAAGCAGTTCAGCACCAGCTATTCTGCAGCCCGCGGCGCTTTGAATGAATTTTGGAGAACCACGGGAATGCACCGAGACTGGTTCGCGGATTCTTTCTGCCAGCCGGTCTATGAGGCATGGTTCCGGGAAGCCGTGTGCAAGGGACGGATCAAAGCGCCGGGCTTCCTGACAAACCCGGCGGTTGCAGCGGCCTACATGAACTGCAACTGGAATGGCCCGGCAAGAACAAATCTGAACCCCAAGGATGAAGCCGAAGCAGCCCAGATGCGGGTGAACAGCGGATTCTCCACGGCGGCACAGGAAACCGCTCAGATGACGGGCGGAAGCTATGAGGCAAATATGCGGCAGCGGAAAGCCGAAGCCGCACTGAAACGGGAGGTGGACGAAATTGCGGGAGCACAAGTGCAACAGCAAACCGCTGTTCCTCAACGGAGCGGCGGCGACCCCGGCAAGTCCGAGTAACAAGAAGTTTTGGGAGTTCCGCAATGCAGCCGAGACCGGCGGCACGGCGGAACTTCTGCTTTACGGTGATATTAGCCGTACGAGCTGGTGGGGTGATGAAGTGACCCCGCAGGCGTTCGCCGCAGACCTTGCGACGATTCCGGCTATGGATGACCTGACTGTCCGTATTTGCAGCGGCGGCGGGGATGTCTGGGCCGCACAAGCCATTGGCGCAATGTTGGAAAACAGGCTTGGCACGGTGACAGCGCAAATCGAAGGTATCTGTGCCAGCGCGGCGACCATCGTCGCCAGCCATTGCAAAGTGGTCAAGGCGGCAGAGGATGCAACCTACATGATCCACCCCATCAAGGTAAACCCGAACGGGTTTGTGGACATGGAGGGCTTGAAGCAGCTCATGGATGCACTGACCGTGATGCGCACCAATGTCTTGAACCAGTATGCGAAAAAGACAGGACACACCGTCGAAGAAGTGGCGGCGTGGATGGACGCTACATCGTGGTGGACGGCGGCAGAAGCAAAAGAAAATGGCTTCATCGACGAAATCACGGAAAGCAACCAGACTGCAAAAATCGAAAACAGGAATGGTGCGCTGTTTGTCAACAGCATTGCCGTTCCGGGCACATTTGATGATGCCCCTGAATTTGTACGAAACCGCGCCGTGGTGGCCCCTGCCACGACTGAGGGTTTTGTAAATAACACTGACCCGGCAGGAAAGCCGGACAAGAACGATGGAGGTAACGACATGGAGTTCAAGAACGCAGATGAACTGCGCAACGGCTGTCCTGATCTGGTGAAAGAGATTGTGGACGAAGCCCATGCGGAGGCACAGAAGCAGGAGCGTGATCGTTTGGCTGCCATTGACGAGATCGCGGATGCAGTCCCGTCCGATCTGGTGGCCGAGGCAAAGTATGGTGACAAGGCTTGTTCTGCGGAGCAGCTTGCTTACCGTGCGGCGCTGGATGCAAAGAAGAAGGGCCACAAACTGCTGGATGATACCGAAGATGATGCAGATACCAGCGGCGCAAACAGCGTTGGCGGTGCTGCCCCGGACGGTGTCTCTGGCACTGGCACGAAGAACAAGAACCAGACCGACGCCGAAAAGCGTGCGATGGTCAAGAACCTGTTCCACCCGAAGAAGGAGGGCTAAACGATGGCTGAAAAAATGCTGAGTGAAAAGCTGGGCGAGGTTGAGTACGACGGCCTGATCGCAGGCGTGAACCCGAAAAAGCGCGTCGGCCCCGGCGTGATTGCTGGCCCGGAAGCAGAAACCACCTTTGTGCGTGGCACGGTGTTTGCCAAGAGCGCAAAGGATGGAAAGCTGCACATTCTGGGAACCGAGGCGTCCGGCGGCGATACTCTGACCGCTGACTGCATCCTGATTGAGGATGTGACTATGAAGGCCAGCATGGATGAAACCGTTGCAGTCTATCTGGCAGGCTGTTTCAACCCGGACAAGCTGACCGTCAAGGACAGCTACACCATGACCGAGGCAGACAAAGACGCACTGCGGATGCGGGACATCGTTCTGCTGCCTGTGGTCGAAATGTAACAGGAGGACGTTTCAATGGCAATTCTGATTAACTTCTTTGATAATGTTATCCTTCAGGCAATTTCCGAGGAAATTGTCCCGAAGGTCAGCTTTTTCAAGGATCGCTATTTCCCCACCGGGGCAGGTGACATCTTCAAGGCGAACGAAGTTCTGACCGAGTACCGTAGCGGCGACCGTAAGCTGGCGGCATTCGTGGATCAGAAAGCGGGCGACATTCCCATTGGTCGCCGGAGCTATGAGGTGCATTCCTATAAGCCCGCCTATATCGCCCCGTCTCGTCTGCTGACCCTCGACGAGCTGACTAAGCGTGGCTTCGGTGAGGCTCTGTATCCGGGCATGGATGAAGCACAGCGTGCCGCCCGCCTGCTGGCAGACGACATGAACGACATGGAAAACCGCATTGCCCGCCGCGAGGAATGGATGGCGGCGGAAACCATGATCGGCAACGGCTGCGTTATGCAGGAGTACATCGACGGTGCAACCAAGGGCGATTCTCTGGTTGTGAAGTTCTACGACGGCACCAGCGATCATACCTATACCGCTTCCAAGAAGTGGAACGAGAACGGTGGTGACTTCTGGGGCGACGTTAAGGCCATGTGCCGTATGCTGTCTGCTCGTGGTCTGCCTGCAAAAGACCTGATTCTCGGCACTGATGTGGCCGACTACATCCTGACTGACGAAAGAACCCGCCAGCTGCTCGATAAGAACAGCGGCATCATCGTAGGCGAGATTCGCCAGCAGCTCACCCAGTACGACGGCGTTGTGTTTATGGGTACGCTAAACTTCGGCGGTTTCATGCTGAACGTGTTCAGCGTGGACGAAACCTATGAGGACGAGACCGGCAAGAGCGCCAGATACTTCCCGGCTACGGCAGCTATGGTGACTGCGCCGGACTGCGGCCATATGATGTACGGCTCCATTACTCAGATGGACTACGGCAAGACCGACTACACGACCTATGCCGCAAAGCGTGTTGCAAAGCTGGTTGTGGATCAGGACAAGGATACCCGCAAGCTCCGTCTGGGCTGCCGTCCTCTGGCCGCACCCAAGACCTACTGCCCCTACATCTATGCAGCTGACGTTGTGGGCTAAGAGAAAGGAGCAGGAATATGAAGGTCGTTCAGATCATTTCCGGCGGCTATGGCTTCCGGGCGAAAGCTGGTGCACCCACGAAGCTGATTCTGGCGGGCGAGGTCGTTTGCGTTGATGATGCAGAGGCGGAACGCCTTGTGAAATTGGGCGTTGCCGCTGAAGCGGAACTGGATGCGGAAACTAAGGTCATTGTGGAGCAGGCTGACGCCGACAGCAACGATGTGGAAACGCAGGAAGAAGCATCCGAAGCCGAGGAAAAGCCCGGCAGAAAAGGCCGCAAGACTGCAGCAGAGTAAGCAGGTATTACCATGACCGACTTTTTGGAAATGGCAATGGCTGATATTGACGATGTGTTTTTTCAGGAGTTTGTAGAACAGCATACCATCGACGGAGAAACGTTTGATGTGGTGCCGTATGAAACCGGACTGAAAGAGCGCAAGTCACACTGGGAAGCCGGTGCCAAGCAAAACTTTGACCAAGGCTTGTACATCTCGCAAAAGCAGTTCTTTATCCGGGCGGCTGACTATGGCCCTGCTCCAAAGATTGGAAAGCCGATGGAGTACGACCGAATCAGCTACACGATAAAAAGCTGTCAAAATGAGCATGGACTGTATCTGGTCACGTTGGAGAGGGTGCGGCAGTAATGGCAAAGGCAATCTATGACGTGCAGGTGCCGAACATCGGTGAAGTGGAACGTGCACTGGGAGATATGCGGGATAAGGCCCCGCGGGCCATGAAAAACGCTGTCAACCAGACTGCGACGAGAGCCAAAAACATGATGATCCGGCAAGCGCGGCTTCGGTATGCTGTCAATTCTGCTGGCCGTCGTCACCTGAATGCGCTGAAAGTTCGCAACAGGGCGACAACGCAGAACCCGACGGCGGAGATTTTTATTTCCAGCCGGAGAAATGATCTGGGCGACTTCCAGTCGAACCCGTCTGTTCCGCATATGGGAAGGGACTGGGTGTTGTCGCCGGAGTTCCACACATCGCGTGTTTTGAAAAAATCGCCGATGGAAGCATTGACCGGCGGACATACGGCGCTGGGACAGGCAAGCAAGGGCTTTCTTGTGAAGTTTGACAGTGGGCACGTCGGCATGGTGCAGAGGTTGATCGGTCGTCCGGCGGCAAATCCGAAATCGACCAGATGGCGCAGTAAGAATGGCGTCGTAGAAAAACTCTACACCATGTCCAGCCCGTCTGCCAGTGCGATGCATAGCACCGTATGGAGAGAGGAAGTCGAGCCGGACAGCGAGATTATCTTGCAGGAACGGCTGCAGCATGAAGTATCCAAAATTCTGACGCAGGCCGGGAGGAAAACAAAGTGAGAGCGAGTAATTACACACCGGTTGACGCTGTGAAAAAGCTGCATGAAGAACTGGACAAGCTCTTTGCAGGAAAGACATTCAGTGGTCAAGGCAAAAATAAGCCGCTCAACATTTTCGATTTTGAATTTCCGACCGACTTCGGCAATGACGAGGATGTGGATACGGTGGCTGCAGCGGCTCCGTTTATTCTGGTCAAGGCAGCAGGTTGGAGCATTGATAAGATGGAAGAACCTGAAATGGTGGACATGAGCCTGATTATTTGCACATATCAGACACCTATTCGCAACAAAGAGGAAGGTGTGCGGGATAAAAAAGCTCCCGCCGTTCTGGATTTGTACAACATCATGCAGGATATTGGACAGCATTTCCGCGTCTACAACATCTTTGGCGATTATTTCAACGTGTTGCTTCCCATTGACTGCGCAATTCAACAGGACAATACAAGCCCGTATTACTTCGCTACGGTGCAGATGGATGTTACTTGTCCGAGCATGAGCAGCGAAAACAACCCGGAAATCGAGGAACTTATATGAGCAATGCAAAAAATACTCAGACCGAAAAGGCGGCTGCGACCGAAACTCCGGTCAAGAAGGATGGGCCGATGGTTTACTGCGGCCCGACGGTAAAAAACACGGTGAAGCAGTACACGGTGTACCATGACAGTAAGGCGGTGCCGGATGCGGTGAACCGTTTCCTTGATGCCGTACCGATGGCAAGGGGCCTGCTGGTGCCTCTTGATAAATTCAAAGATACTCGCGTGGCTCTTGAGAACCCCAAGAGCAGCGCGGGTATTCTTTTTGCCGCAGTGAAAGCGGCACTGAACTAAGGAGGGAGAGAACATGGCATACAAGCATGGCGTTTATGTTGCCGAGCAGGGAACCAGTATCGTGGCACCCGTGACGGCAACTGCTGGCCTGCAGGTCGTTATCGGAACTGCGCCGATCAACCGCGCAAGTGATCCGTATCACTGCACGAATACCCCCATGCTGGCAAATACGCTGGCAGGCGCAACTGCCGCAGTGGGTTACGACGATGATTATGAGAAGTACACCGTCTGCCAGAGCATGGGCGCAAGTTTCAAGGTCGTCGGCGTGTCGCCGATGATCCTGATTAACGTGCTTGATCCCAACAAGCACAAGAAAAATCTGCCGGAAAAAACTGTGCAGGTCAATGACGGCGTTGCAGTGGTGGAGGAAAAGGACATCCTGCTGGACAAGCTGACCGTTAAGGCAGAGGAAACTCCGCTGGCGGCTGGTACGGACTACACCGCAGCATTTGACGATAACGGTTATGTGAACATCGTGGTGATCCCCGGCGGTGCTGGCGACAGCGCAACGAGCCTGACTGTGAGCGGTGTCCAGATCGACCCGACTGCTGTTACCCCGGCAGACATCGTTGGTGCGGTTACTGCAGATGGTGTTGAGAGCGGCATGGAAGTCATTCGCCAGATTTTCCCGAAGCTGAACATGACCCCCGGCATTCTGCTTGCTCCGGGCTGGTCGGAGAATGCACTGGTGTCGGCTGGCCTGCAGTCAAAGACAAGCCACATCAACGGTGTTTTCAACTGCGTGTGCATCGTGGACATCGACAGCTCTACTGCCGGTGCAACCAAGTATGACGACGTGAAGCGTCAGAAGGAAAAGCAGGCTGTGACCAGTGCGAATTGCTACGCTGTGTGGCTGTACGCAAAGGTTGGCGACGTGATCTATGCGGGTTCGGCAATGGCTGCTGCGGCGACCGTGGCGACCGATGCGAACAACGGCGATATTCCCAACGTAAGCCCGGATAACAAGCCTATCTCTATTTCTGCTGCCTGCCTGAAAGATGGAACGGAAGTTCTGCTGGATCAGGAGCAGGCCAATGTGGTCAACTCCTTCGGCGTTGCAACGTGGCTGAACATGAACGGCTTCCGTCTGTGGGGCAACAACACTGCCTGTTATCCCGGCAACACTGACCCGAAGGATCGCTGGTTCAGCGTCCGCAGGTTCTTCTGCTGGGATGATAACACCTTCATCCAGACCTATTTCCAGAAGGTCAGCGACCCGCTGAACAAGCGCCTGATCGAGGCTCTGGTTGACAGCGAGAACGTGCGCGGCAACAGCTTTGTCAGCCGTGGCATTTGCGCCCGCTATGAGCTGCAGTACATCGAATCCGAAAACCCCACGACCGATCTGCTGAATGGCACGGTGAAGTTCCACAAGTATATGTCTCCGTTTAATCCGGCGGAGGACATCGAGGAAATTGTGGAGTTTGATCCCAACGCGATTTCTACCGCGCTGGCGGGCTAACCCAGAAAGGAGGAATAAACAATGGCACTGGACACGAATCTGACCCCGGAAATCGTCAACAGCTTCAACGTTTACATTGACGGCGTAAAAGCAATTGGCACTGCACCGGAAATCACTCTGCCGCAGATCACCTCGGAGACTATCGACGTTTCCGGCGCTGGTATCCTCGGTAAGATTTCAGCACCGAACATCGGCCAGTTTGAATCCATCGAGCAGGAAGTTTCCTTCAACCTCGTATATTCGAGCTTTGTCAACGTCCTTTCTCCGAAGCGTCAGGTGAACCTTACCTTCCGCGTTGCACAGCAGGCGGTGGATAAGAGCCTCGGCTATGCCTATAAGGGCCTGCGCATCGTTGAGGTTGGCCGCGTCAAGGAGTTTACTCCCGGCAAGATCAAGGCGGGCGAGGGCATGGAAGCCAAGGTTAAGCTGGAACTGACCTACATCATGATCGAGAACGACGGCGAGGAAATCATTGCCATCGACAAGCTGAACGGCGTATACCGCGTTCAGGGCGAGGATATGCTGGCAGACGTTACCGCGCTGATCTAACGCCAAAGAAATGAAGCGACCGCCCCGAAAGACCGGGGCGGTCAATTTTTATATCTGAACAGAAAGGAAAACCACCATGGAAAAGAATGTTTCTTCCGTCGCAGAACAGGACAAGACCGCTGAGGTTAAGAAGAACCCGAAGCTGATCGAGTTGGCCCGCCCGTACAAGTTTGATGATAAGGAGTATACCGAGATCGACCTGTCCGGTCTGGATGATCTGACCATCAAGGATGCGGTGCTCATCATCAAGAAACTGTACAACGAGGGCGAAATGGCCGTGATGATTACCCCTGAAACTGCGACTGCATACACCGACGCTCTGGCCGCTGCCGCAACGAAGCTCCCCATCGAGTTTTTCCAGCTGCTTCCCATCGGCGCAAGCAAGAAGGTTCGCCAGACTGTTCAGGCGTCGCTCCGTAGCGCCGCCGCAGAGGAAGATGGTGACAAGGACGAGCACAGCCACATCATGAAGTTCGGAAAGCCCTACACCTACAAGGGAGAGAGCTACACCGAAGTTGACCTGTCCGGCGTGGCGAACCTTACCGGCATGAACGTCCGTCAGGCGGAAAACCGCATGGAGGAAGAAGATATTCGCGCAGCGGAAAAGACCCTGAACTACTATTACTGCTGCCTGATCGCATCTATGGCCACCGGTAAAGATGTGGCATTCTTCCTCGGCCTGCCGCTGGCGGAGGCTGTACAGCTTCGCGCAGGAGTGAACCACAAGGATTTTTTCGCCTAAAGGGCGGATACAAAACCATCAGAAAGGCGGCGATAGCCCTCGCCACGGCTACACACACGAGTGCGGATTTCTACCTAAATCTGCCCGTGCGTGAGCTGGTGGAGATCAACGAGGAGGTGGCGGAGGAGTGGCAAAAAATCAAACCCTAGAGCTTTCTATTTTGATCGGCGGTCACGTTGACAACTCGCTGACGCAGGCTGTAAAGTCTGCGAATACTCAACTCAGCAGCATGGCGAACGGTGCATCGAAACTGGCGGCGAATATCGCAAAAGTAACGGTGGGCATAGCCAGCGGCATTACGGCTGGGCTGGTAGATGCAACAAAAGAAGCAGTTGCATTTGAAAGCGAAATGCTTGATGTGACGAAGTACGTTAGCGGTCTGACGGACGCGAACGGAAAGGTCAAAACGGACGCTTATGCGGAAATGTCGCAAGACATTCTTGACTTGAGCACACAGATTCCGTACACCGCCAAAGAGCTGACACGTCTGGCGGCTGCAGCTGGTCAGTCTGGCAAGAGCATGAACGACCTGATAGACGAGGGGTTCCTGAAAGACGTTGCCGAAATGGGCACGGCCATGGATATTTCTGCGGATCAGGCGGGCGACTGGGCGGCAAAGTGGGAAGTTGCATTCAACGTGAACCACGATCAGGTCATGGAGCTGGCAGACCAGATCAACTATCTGGGTGCCCACTACGCAACGACCGCCGCTGAAATTGCCCAGACCGTAAACGACACCGGCTCTCTGGGTCAAATCGCTGGCATGGATGTTCAGAGCACGGCAGCGCTTTCTACGGCACTGCTGGCAATGGGCGTTGATTCTGGCAAAGTGGCAACATCCATCCGCCGGATGTATACGAACCTTTCTATGGGTTCAAAAGCTACAGATGCGCAGTCTGCGGCTTTTGAACAGTTGGGATTTACTGCAGAACAGTTTGCGAAGGATATGCAAAAGGACGCCCCGGCGGCGTTGAAAAGTTTGTTTACTGCTATCGGTACTCAGCCGAAAGACAAACAAGTGGGATACCTGAAAACGTTGCTTGGTCAGTGGGCCATTGAGAGCGGCGCAAAACTGACTGGAAATCTTGGCTTGTTTGTAAAAACACTGGACGATGTAGGTGATGCTTCCAAATATAACGGCAGTATGTACAAGGAGTTTATGCTGAAATGCGAAACCTCTGAATCCGTACTGACGATGCTTGGGAGCGCATGGCGGGCCGTCCGCATTGAAGTTGGAAAAAATTTCCTTCCGGTGCTGAAAGATGTAGCCGGGTTTGGCATCGAAAAGCTGAATGACCTCCGTGCCGCTCTGCCGGATATTGCAGAACATGTAAGGCAGGTAATCGAGTATCTGCTGAATAATGGCGATAAGGTGGCTACGACCATCGCGGGTATCGGCACGGCATGGGCAGGAATGCGGTTTGCACCGCAAATCCTGCAGGTGGTATCCAGCGCGACGAAGTTTGCAAGCGGGGCGGAAAGCCCTGTGGGGCTTGTACAGAAGGGCGTGTCTGGTGCAGGAAAAGCTGGCAATCTGTGGCAGGCTGCAAAACTTGGAACACAGCTGGCAAACAGCGCTGTTCCGGCGGGCAGCAATCCTAGCTTCGGACAGAGAGTGCAGAACACCATCCTTGGTAGCGTCCTTGGAATGCAGAACAGCAAAAAGCTGTTTGGGGCAAAGACGCCTGCTGGGATGGCAAAGGCAACGAGTGCGCTGTTTGGCAGCATTCAGCAAGCACAGGCTTCCGGCGGAATAATCGGACTGTTGAAAGGCAGTTCGATAGGGCAATACGGAGCCAGAGTTGCAAGGTCTGCAAAAAATCTGGCGGGGACAGACTTTATACAAAACACGGTTGGAGTTGGAAGGTGGCTAGGACAAAAAGTTGCCGGTACACAGCTTGGCGGATTTGTAGGGAACATGGGCCAAAAGGCTATGGGCTTTGGACAAGGATTGCTGGGTGGAGCAAAGAACATTGCGGGAACGGCAATTGGCGGCGTAAAAAATCTGGCAGGCCGCGCAGCATCTACTAAAGTCGGGCAATTCGCCTTGAACGTTGGTGGAGGAATTGCGAAAGGAACAGGGGACACGTTCAAATTCCTTGGTTCTGGGCTGAGCCTAGCCAACACGGCGGTAGGCCCGATAGCCGGTAAATTGGGCGGTGCTTTTATGGGATTGCTCGGCACCTTCGGCCCGGTGATTACCGGAATCGGTGGAATCATCGCAGTGGTCAGCCTGCTAGGAGATCACTTTGAGGACATCCGCCAGATCGTCGGGAACGTGTTCGGCGAAAAGGGATTGGCAATGTTTGATGGATTTACGAGTAAAATCCACGATATTGCAGGCAACGTCCGCGATTCGGTGAGCAATGCATTCTCTTTGGAAAATCTGCAAAACATCCAGCAGAGCTTGAGCGGAAAGAGCATTTTCGGCATCGACGACTTGGGAACCACCTTCGGGGCAGTGATACCGATTATCGAATCGGTGAAAGGGCTGATTGGACAGATCGTAGACCTCGGAGTGAATCATATTAAGCCGCTGCTGGCTGATATTATGAGCTTCGCTGTAAACGAATTGTTCCCCGCAGTGTCGCCGCTGATAAGCATGATTATCAGTCTGGTTGGCACAACCCTGATAAACGCAATCAAGCTCGTCGTCGATGTGATCCATGGACTGTTGCCGGTGATTGAACCTGTTATTCAGGGCATTGTCGGATTGATAAAGGGCATTGTATCGGTGACGATTACGGTTGTGAATGCAATCATCGGCACGCTGAACAAAGTGTCTTTTACGGTGCCTGATTGGGTGCCTGCTCTCGGTGGAAAAAAATTCGGCTTCAACCTGAAAGAAGTTGCAGTGCCCGCCTTTGCGAACGGCGGTTTTACTCACGGCGTCAGCATTGCGGGTGAAACTGGAACAGAGGCAGTTATCAGCTTCAAACCTAGCGTTCACGATAGCAATGTCGAAAACTGGGTGCGTGCAGGACGGATGCTGGGAGTGTCTGGCGAGGATGCAACTCGTGCGGCGGGTGTACGGTATTTTGCAAACGGCGGTTTCACCGACGGAAGCAAGGAAAAACTGGACAACCTGATTGATTTCTCCAAAGCATACGGTAAGTACGCACTGCGTTCCAATGGCATCCGAACCACCGGCGACGCTTTGTCGATGCTATGGACGGTCGCCAACAACTCAATGTCTGGTGACGCTTCACTTGCACTGGCGGCGACCAGCATTGCAGCTGATGTTGCTCCGCTTCTGCTGAACAAGTACCTCGGAAGTGACAGCCCTGTAACCACTGCACTGACTGAAGCAGCCAAAAACTACAACGGCGGCACGGTGCTTTCAAGCTGGCAGGACGGCGTTCTTACAGACACCGGAACGCCGCTTTATGTGCTGCCGCCGAGGGATACCGGGCGCACGCTGTCCGAAATCCCGGTGAGCGCATATCAGAATACACCTACACCCGGCGGAAACGGCGGAAACTCTCCGCAATTTGTATTTGCCCCGAACATCACAATCACTGGTGATGCAGACCGCCAGCAGATTGCTTCGATTATGGAGGACGAGTACGAAAAGTTCAAAGCCTTTATGGACAAATACAACCGAGAAAACAATCGAACCCGGTATGCATAAGGAGGTAGCCTGATGTCTTACACGACAAAGAGCGGTGACACTTGGGATGGCATTGCAAAAACTGTCTACGGTGACGAGCTGAAAGCCGATGTGCTGATGACTGCCAACCGAGAGTATATCGAGGTGTACAAGTTTGATTCCGGGGTGGTGCTTGCCACGCCGGAAGTGGAAGTTAAGGCAAAAACAGACGAAAGTCTGCCGCCTTGGAAAAGGTGAGGTGTGAGGGATGATTACGCCGCGTCAAGCGTTCCTGACGCTTGAATATGACGGAACGGATATTTCAAGCGACATCCGCAAAGATGTGGAAAACTTCACATACACCGATAGCGGTTCGGATTCGAGCGACAGCCTTTCCATTAAGGTGAACGCGATGGATCACAAGTGGATCGATTCGTGGATGCCAGACAAGGAAGCTGTGCTGCACCCGACCCTCTGCACGACAAACTGGATCGTGCAGGGGGACAGAACCGTTTTGGATTGTGGAACGCTGGTAGTTGACGATCTGAGCTTTTCGGCCTGCCCGGATGTTTTGACGATCGGAGCGGTCGCCCGGCCAAACGGGACGAGCTTTCATGAAAAAAACAGAGAGCAAGTTTGGAAGAATACGAGCATCAAACGCATTGCAGAAACCATTGCTGGACGGTACGGTTTGGAATGCAAGATGGATGCAGAGGATGTCAGCGTCGCTCTGAAAGAGCAGGATGATAATGACAGCTCTTTCCTGCAGAAAATTTGCGGCACATACGGGCTGATCCTCAAAACATACCGGAACAAAATCTGGATTTTTGACCGCGAACAGTACAAGAAAAAGGATTCGGTGGCAACGGTAAAACCGATTGACATTGTACCCGGCTCTTTGAGCTGGAACACAACGCTGGCAGGAACATACACCGGAGGCGAGTTTACTTATTCCAACCAAAAGAAAAAAGTGAACATCAAGGTGACAATCGGAACAGCAGACCGGATGCTGAAGCTAAACCAGTACGCATCAAGTGAGGCGGACGCAAAACGGCAGCTGCAGGCGGCTATCGACAACAAAAACCATTCGGCTACGACCATTTCCTTTACGACTATGGGAAACCTGACATATTGCGCGACGCAGTGTATTGATGTGGAAGGATATGGGAAAATCGACGGGAAATATTACATGGACAGTGTAGGGCACACCATGAATAAATCTGGCGGTTTTGTGACGAAGGTCTCAGCAAGCAGAGTGGGAGGATGACACGATGAGCAGCGTCATTCGCATTGGCACAGTGTCCAAAGTGAATTACGAGGATGGCACCATTGAAGTTGCATATGAAGATCGGGACGGTTCTGTGACCGATGAAATCTGTGTGGTTTCAAATGCGCTGTACCGGATGCCGGTTGTCGGTGCTATGGTTTGCGTTCTCCACAATTCCGATAGTCAGGAAATGGGAACGTGCATCGGAACGTTCTGGAATGAGGACAACAAGCCGGTCGGTGGAAAGAAACAACGTTACCGGTATGACTACAACGATAAGCAGGGAAAAGCCTTTGAGCAATACGATGGAGACAGCGGAGACTATGAAGAAAAAATCGACGGGAACGCAAAAGAGACCATCGGTAAAAATCTGGACTTCACTGTTGGCGGAGACGTGACCTTCAAGGTGGGGGCTTCGACCGTCAAGGTTTGCCAGAGCGGAACGATTGAAATTACCGGAACGACGGTGAAAATCACGGGAGCAACGGTGAATATTTCGGGCGGTTCTGGCGACTGCAAAATCAATGGCGTAAGCCTTGTGAATCACAAGCACGAACATGACGGGTCGGCAAAAGCTGGCCCGTATACTGTTTCGGGGAATACCGGCGTCCCGGTAAAGTGAGGGGGTGTTCTTTATGGCATGGGGCAGCATCGGGAGCTTTGCTGGACTGGTGTTTACAGTATCAAGCTGGCGAGTTCTTACGCCGGACAACATCAGTGGAAGTACGTCGAGCAACTGGGCGACGCACAGCGTGATCGGCGGAAAAGATAAAAGCGAATATGTAAGTCCCGGCCTGCGAGAGTATCAGTTCAACATTACGCTTAGTTCAAGGCTGGGAGTAAATCCGCGAAAGGTCTTTGACGCCCTAATGGATTTGTGCGAAGCCGGAGCAGTAGACTACTTCATCATCAACAACAGGCCGGTTTCTCAAAATCCGTTTATGCTTGAAAAAGTAGCGGATGAATGGGGCGCGGTACATCGGTTCTGGGGACTGACAAGCGGAAAGCTGACCTTGACGCTAAAGGAGTACACATGAGCGGTGAGCTGGAAAAGCTGATACTGGGCGATATTGATGTAGAGATCAATCCGTCCGAAAGCACAGAAGAACGGGATGTATATAACTGTCTCAAGACGCTTTATGGGAGCCGAGAAGGTGAACAGGCACTTGACCGGGAGTTTGGCCTGAACATGGACTGCTTGAGCCTGCCAGCCGAAGCTGCCGAAGCGAAGCTCACGGCAGAGATCATCCGAAAGACAAAGAAGTACGAACCGAGGGCACAAGTGCTGGAAGTAAGCTATGAAACCAGCCGAAGCCAGCAGGGGAACATTCGACCGAAGGTGGTGATAAACATTGTCTAATATCGCTGAATTTGCCGAAATCCCGGAGTATAGCGTCACAGATAATATGACGCTTGAGGATGTAAATAATCTGGTGACAGAAATTTACACCCGAAATTACAAAGCGGTAAACGGAACAACCCCGCCGTTGCACAGTGCTGACCCAATCACTCTTACGCTGAAAAGTATTTCTGAGCTGTATTACATGGTGCTGCAGGTTGCAGAAAAAAGAACCCGCTGCGCCTTGCTGAAAACAGCAACGGGTGCAGCGCTGGATAATATGGGGCTTCCGTTCGGCGTGAAGCGGAATGAAGCAACCTATGCAACGGTGACAATCCGATTTAATCTTTCGGCTGAACAAAAAACAGTTGTAATGATTCCACAGGGAACCCGCGTCAGAACTGCCGCGGGTATTTATTTTGCCACAGCGGCCTATGCACAGATTGCCATTGGCGAGACCTATGTTGATGTGTTGGCGCAAGCCGAGGTGGTAGGAGCCAGCGGAAACGACGTTCCAATCGGCGTTGTCGATACGCTGGTAGACGCCATTCCTTATGTTGCGGCAGTGGAGAATGTGGATACATCCAGCGGCGGCGCAGACGCGGAAAGCGACGATAGCTTGACCCGGCGGATTTGGCTGTCACCGACAACGTATAGTTGCGCAGGGCCGCGAGACGCCTACGAGTATTGGGCAATGAGCTTCCGCTCTGATGTGGAAAATGCAATTGCAGTCAGTCCACGGAGCCAGCCTTGCACAGTGTATATCTTTTTCATGCTGACGGGCGGAAGGATGCCGAGTGAAAAGGATATGAGCGAAATGCAAGCATATCTGATGAACGAAGCTCGACGCCCCATGACAGATCAGGTGATCTGTAAGGCCCCGGAAGAAGTGGAGTACGGAATTGACTTTACCTATTATATCGGAGCGGGCAACGCGAAGGGCGCAAGTATTGTTCAGGAAAACGTTACAAAAGCTGTTGAGGAATTTCAGCAGTGGCAGCGCTCCATCGGGAGAGACATTAGCCCGATGGAATTGATTTATCGCTTGCGTGTCGCTGGCGTAAAACGAGTAGAGCTTAGACAACCGGTTTACATGGTAGTCGAAGGCGGTTCGGATTTGGAAAAAGCAACAGTGCAAATCCCAAAACTGAGCGGAACCCCGACGATCATCTACGGAGGTGTCGAGGATGATTAAGCTGCAGGACGCGAGAATTGCAGATGGACTGCCGCGGGTCGTTGCTGAACAGCCGTGGGCAAAGGTGCTGTCTGCAGTATACGGGGAACTTCAAGGCCGGATGCTGGAATATCTGGCAACGGGCATGACGTTCTCGGATGTGGATAACTGTAGCGAGGGAATGCTGGATCAAATGGCAATCTATCTCAAAATCGAATGGTACGATTCTGCCGCCGATATTGAGACGAAGCGTAAGCTCGTAAGGACCGCAATTGAAATCCAGCGTTATGCAGGAACGGTAAAGGCTGTTCGTGAACAGGTGGAGACAATTTACAAAAAAGCCAGAATTGAGGAATGGTTCTCGTATGGGGGGACACCGGGATTCTGGAAACTGTATGTTGACATCACCGACGATCAGGAAACATATCACACCGCAGCAGAAATGGAAAAGCTGCTGGGCTACACAAAACGCTGCACTGCTCACCTTGAGCACATCATCTACACCATTGAACCGCATGAAAGATCGCCCGCCTACATCGCCGCCGTACCCTGCGGCATGGCGACATCCTGCACCGTAAAGGTCCCCGGTAGGATCAAGCCGCGGGAAGTTGGCGCAAAGGCGTATGTTGCCGGTGCGGTCGGAAGATCGAAAATGCAGGTTGCCGTGGCGCTGCCCGGTGCCGTTGAAGCAAAGGCAGTGAAAGCACGAGCCTTTACGGCGGGCACTGTTGAGCGGTCGCACACGGCGATAAACATTGTTATTGGAGGACAGACAACGTGAGTTGGGAAAAATCTAACTACACCGCCGCCGGTGCCGCCCTGCTGTCGGAATCTCTCTCCGGTGGTGCGCTGGTAATCACCCGCGCTGTGAGCGGCACCGGCACGGCAGACGCAGACCTTTCGGAGGAAACCGGGGTAAGCGGCGAAACACATGACCTGAAATTGCTGGACATCGAAACTGTTGAAAGCAACGGCGAAACTGCCCGGCGGGTAAAAATCCAGATCACCGGTGCAGATAAAACCTACATCATGCATCAGGTGGGCGTTTACGGCAGACTGAACGACGATACCGAAACACTCCTGTTCATTATGCAGGATGAGCGCGGCGTGGAAGTTCCGTCTACAAAAGTGAACGGTGATTTTGAAATTGAGTTGTCGGCGCTGCTTGCTGTGTCGAACAAGGCCAATATCAGCATCACCGTAGACCCGCAGATGCAGGCTCTCGCAAAGATGGTCAGGGCAGAGGTCGAGAAGCACAACAAAGACGCTTCCGCCCATACCGAGGCCATCACCGCCGCCGTCGGCAACGCCATGGAATCCCTCAAGGAATCTGGGGACGTTGTAAGCGAAGAACAGGTCAAAGCTCTTATTCAGGAGCAGGGCAGCTCTGGCGGGGCTGCCATCATCAAGGACATCACGATCCCCGCAGACGGTTGGGACTGGCAGCGGGAATCTGATGACGAGGAAATGCTGGGGATGGATGACTTCCGGTGCGTTGTCAATGTCACAGTTGACGGCGTAACGGAGGATATGTTCCCCAGTGTTGCCTTACATAAAGCGGCCCTTGAGGTCGCAAAGCGTGCCGGGCTTTGTCCGACGGTGCAGGCTCTCGCCGGTGTCCTGCGCTTTTGGGCAAGGAACATCCCGACGGAGGATATGTCCGCCACGGTGGCGCTGTTTGCACCGGGAGGCACAACGGGCGGCGGTTCCGCCTATGTGCTGCCCGTTGCAACGGCGACCCGGCTCGGCGGCGTGAAGATTGGTTCCGGTATTTCCGTGACGGCAGACGGAACAGTCACCGTATCGACCAGCGGCATCACCCCGGAGGAAGTCGTATCTGCGGCGGACACGGATAAGATGCTGGACGAAATCTTCCCCGCAGAAAGTTGAACGAATCACCGGCATAACAGGAGGCTTATATGGCAGACAACAAGTTTGTAACCCTCGAAGCTCTCAAATCCACCGCTGCACGCCTGCAGCAGGAATGGCTCAAGTCTATTTCCAAGGCGGGCCATGCCACTTTCCGCAAGGCCGAAGCCATTCCGACGGTCGATGAAGCGCAGGACAATGTGATGTATCTGGTCATGAATGACAAGACGCAGCACTATGACATCTACGCAAAGGTCGAAGGTGCGGTCGTCCTGCTGGATGATACCACCGTTGACCTTTCCGGCTATGCCACCAAGGAACAGCTGGAAGCTGTTTCTGGTGGTCTGGGTGGCACGGTATACGCCGCGACCAAAGCTGACCTGTCCGCATCCGACGACAGCGTGATCTCCGGCTACTTCGACCAGAACAAGGACGCAAAGCCCAAGAAGGGCGATGTCTTTGTCGTGACCACCACCGTGGACGGCTCTACCTATGAGCAGTCCGCATACTTCTATGATGGTTCCGCATGGGCAGCAATGACCGGCAGCGTGGATGCCGACAAGGTGATCCTGCGGGACAACATCACGCTGGCCGGTGGCTATACGCAGGTCGGCAACCTGACTAAGAGCCAGAACGGCACGGCGACTTTCCAGACCAAGGGCAAGAGCGTCATGGATGCCCTGACCGAAATCTTCTCCAAGCGCCTGCAGCCCACCATCACCGCACAGCCGTCCATCGGAACCTTTACCCTGACCGGTGCCGGTGCGGTTGAGGCGGGCACCAAGGTGGCCGCTGCAGCCTACTCCGGGGCAACGCTGAATGCTGGTTCCTACCAGTACGGCCCGGCGACCGGTGTTGTAGCGACCAACTTCAAAGTGGAGCGCATCACCAACGCCGCCACCACGCAGGTTGCATCCGTGGATGCTGCATCCCTGACCGCTGGCTCCGACAACAACGGCGGCGTTGGCTTCATCATCGGCGATGCAGGCGGCGACAATGCCGTGTCCAGCCTGAAGTACCGCGTCACTGCCACCCACGGCGCAGGCGTGACCGCAAAGGACAATCTCGGCGCTGCATCCAGCCCGGTCGTTGCCATTGCGGCGGGCAGCAAGACCAAGGATACCGCTGCCTACACCCCGTTCCGCAACACTTTCTATGGTGCATCCACCAGCAAGCCTGCTCTGGACAGCGCGGCCATCCGCGCACTGGGCAAGACCGGCAAGGCATATGCAGCTGGTACGCTGACCATCAATGTCCCCGTCGGTGCGCAGCGTGTGGCAATCGCCTGCATTGCGACTGCAAAGGGCGTCACCAAGGTCATCAACGAGACCGCCATGAACGCGGATGTCACCGGCACCTTCGTGAAGTCCACCGTGTCCGTTGAGGGCGCGAACGGCTACGCCGCGAAGGAGTACAATGTCTGGGTGTTTGAGCCTGCTGTTGCCTACGGCAACGCCGCAGTTCTCAAGGTCACTCTGGGCTGATAGGAGGGATAGACAATGGCTGTGAACAATACCGCAAAGACCTATGCCAACATGGAGTTCCCGCTGGCTATGAAGCGTCAGGACGCTTTTGCCCTTGATCCTTCCACCGTCTGGCCCACTCTGGCCGATGCCCAGAGCTACGCAAAGACCAATCCGACCGCCTATGTCGGCCAGATGCTTTCCGTCGTCGTGAACGGCACGGCTACTCCGTATGTGATCCAGAATGCCGCTGGCGACCTCGCCCCGCTGGGCGCTGCCGCCGTGACCATTGCTTCGGACGACGAAGCAAACGAAATGCTCACTGAGATTTTCGGCGAGTAATGCACGATCTGTAATCGACCGGCTGTCCGGGAAGTCTGGGCAGCCGGATATTTTATCATGAACAAATAAGAAAGAGGTATTTTACTATGGCTTACAATGCAACTGCTCTCGTCCGTCTGGCTGCTCTGAAGGCTCTGGCCGCAAAGACCAAGGCCGAGATCGACAACATCAACACCGACGTTTCCAAGGCCATCAAGTCTCTGGGCGTGTCTGGTAACACTGTCAGCTTCTACACCAGCGCCGACAAGTCCGGCGATGCCGCATTCACCTTCGACTTCCCGAAGGAGCTGTTCCTCGATCAGGCCAAGACTACCTTTGTGCCGAAGTTCGCATTCAGCACCGAGACCTACCCCGGCGCTACCGACCCCAAGCTGGCAGGTAAGCCCGTCATGGTGCTGGCTGTGAAGGGTCAGAACCCTGACAGCTGCACCTACAGCTTCCTCGATATGTCCGCTCTGGTCGATACCTACAAGGCAAAGGCCACCGGCAAGGACGCTTCCACCACAATCACCGTCTCTGGCTATGAGATCGAGGTGAAGGTGAACGTCTCTGCCGCTGCCGGTAATGCTCTGAGCCTCAAGGCCGACGGCCTGTATGTGGACATCAGCGGCAAGGCCGACAAGGTGAAGAACGCCACCTCCGGCAACTTCGCCGCTCTGGATGCAAACGGCAACCTGACCGATTCCGGCAAGAAGCCCGTTGACTTCGTGGCCGCTGAGACCGGCAAGCGCCTGATGACCGATGCCGAGGGCACTAAGCTGGACGGCATTGCCGAGGGCGCAACCAAGGTGGAGAAGTCCGCCACCAACGGTAACGTCAAGATCGGCGGCGTGGAGACCGTTGTTTACACTGAGCCGTCCGACGTGATCCATGGCACTGTTGCATCCGACGAGGATGTGACCGCTATGCTGACCGAGGTTTTCGGCGCATAAGCTGACTGACCTTACCAAAGAAGTATGAGGGGCGAGACCGTCACATGGCGGTCTCGCCTGCTTTTTTAGGGAGGACAAGCGTGAATGAGTATTATCGCACTCGTAACCCACCTGAAACTGGTAGCACAGGAAGCAAAGAAGTATGCGGCAGGGCTGGCAAGTGAGCTGTCCAATGCAACGCTGGAAGCAATGCAGGAAATGGACAGGGCAAAGGTTGACCGGCTGTCCTCTGTACCCGTCACGATCAAGGCGGACGGCTGGGTGAAGGATGAAACGTGGGAGGAATACCCCCTGCGTTATGACATCACTGTCAACGATGTGACGGCGACCGATCGTGCAGACATCATCTTGTCGCCGAACAGCCTGACCGCTGCGATGGACTGCGGTGTTTGCCAGACCTGTGAAACGCAGGCAGGGAAAATCTGTATCTGGGCAAGGAAAGCTCCGGCGGAAGCACTGACTGCGGAGTACCGGATCATTCAGGGCGAAAAGCCGAAGGAGGAATAACCATGGCATACGGAAATGTGAACGTCGCTGTACCCGGCGTGTCGAACGATGAATCCAGCTATCTGAAAACAGAACAGGCCGGTGCCCCCGGTGGCGTGGCAACGCTGGACGCGGATGGTAAGTTGTCTGAATCCCAGCGCCCGACGGTGGACGCATACACCAAGGTTCAGACCGACCAGAAAATCAGCTCTGCCGTCGATGCCCACAACTCCGCAGAGAATGCACACGGCGACATCCGCGCCAGCGTGGCAGCGATGAATGCCAGCATTAAGGCAATCGAGTTGAAGTTCGGCACGAACGTCACCAAGAATCCTTTTTCTGCCACGTTCGGCAGCCTTGACGGCCTGACCGTCACCGGCGTGTGGAACGCAGATCAGGCGAGGGTGGAGTTCTGATATGGCTGAACAACCGTTTCTGGTTGGCAGCAAAGCGCGGGAGCTTCTGAGATATACACAGAGGGCGACCCGCATCGTTTCGGATGACATCAGCCGTAGCGATGCCCGAAAAGTATTTCAGAAAGCCGCTGCGCTTGAGGACATCCGGGAAATCAAGCAGGTCTGCACCACCGCTGTCCATGCTCTCGATACGAGGGAGAAGGAGGGCTTCACGAAAAGCACCTTCAACCTCTACGGCAGGGACATCCGGGAAACGGCCAAGAAGATTCTGCTGGATGCCCATGCGGCCAACAACGTGAACTTCGCCACGGAGTACGACAAGCGGATTGAAAAGATCGGCGAGGTCGTGGACGGCTGTTCTCTGCTGCTGGAATATCTGACCCTCTGCACAGAGGACGGTATCATCAGCACAAAGAAAGCCGGTATCTGGACGAAGAAGATCACGGATGTAAAATACCCTGCCATGAAATGGCTCAAGTCCGAACGTGGCAGAGCAGAAAGTCTCCGGCAGGAAGCAGAGAAGAAACGGCTTGAAATGCTTGTCAAAGCACTTCGGGCCGTCTTTGCCCAGCAGGAGCAGAAAACGGCATAACAGGAAACTGTTTTGCAATAGGGGTACGGTTTATATTCTGACGCTGCCGAATGGTGGCTGCGCTCTCCGAACACCAACAACAGCAACAACGTCTGGAACGTCAAGTCTGATGGTTCCAACGACAACTGGAACTACAACAACACCTACGGTGTTCGCCCCGCTCCGGCTGATCTGCGAGACGAGTAGGCATTTGCCGAAAGCAGTGCAACAGCCAAAGGAAACCGTATCCCGTCACTTGCCGATGCAGGCAAGTGATAAATACATCCCGCTGAGGCGGGCCATCCCTGCGGGGATGCAGCCTGCTACCGCAGCAGCGAACCAGCGGAGGGTCAAGTTTGACATACGAAGAACTGTGCAGCTTCGAGACGCTTTATAATGCGTATCTTGAAGCCCGGAAGGGAAAGCGCGGTAAGAGCAAAACAATCCAGTATGAGGCCAACGCTCTGGCCTGCACCGAAAAACTGTCCTGCAAGCTGGCCGTTCGCAGTGCACGGCAGCCGGGCGGGAACATCCGGCAACAGATATGCTACACGCCGAGCCGCTTTGAAGTGTTCTACGTCTACGAGCCGAAGAAGCGTATCGTACACGCACCGGCATTTGTGGACAAGGTGGTACTGCACGCGCTGGTGGACAACATCCTCTATGAGGCTTTAACCAAGAGCTTCATCCGGGACAGCTTCGCCAGCCAGAAGGACAAAGGTACGGACGACGGCCTGATGCGCCTGAAAACCCACATGGTGGATTACTACCGCCGGAGTGGGTGCGGCGCTGACGGCTGGGTGCTGAAAGGCGACGTCCGCCACTTCTTTGCCAGCATTGACCACCTGAAACTCAAACGGAAGCTCAAGGCGGTGTTGGACAAACGCGGTGTTGACCCGCGTGTCTATGAGCTGCTTTGCATCTATATCGACGTGATGGAAGATGGACTGCCGCTGGGCTACCAGACCAGCCAGCTTTTCGCCCTGATGTTCCTTGACGAGTTCGACCACATCATCAAAGAAAAGTACCGCATCAAATACTATGGCCGGTACATGGATGATTTCTATATCATCTGCCCGGACAAGCAGAAGTTGCAGTGCATCTTGAAGGATGTGCGGGCACTCATGGACAGCTACGGGCTAGAGCTGAACCAGAAAACAGCCATCTTCCCATTGAGGAACGGCATTGATTTTCTCGGTTTCCATTCGTACCTGACCGAAACCGGTGCGGTCATTCAAAAACTGCGTCGGGAAAGCGCCCAACGGATGAAAGCCAAAATCAGGCATTGGGAAAGGGCATACCCGGCGGGCGAAGCGACAAAGGAAGAAATCCTTTGCAGCTTCCTTGCGTGGGATGCCCATGCGGCACACGGCGATACCTACGCACTGCGCCGCCAGTACGCCGATCGTCTGGAAAAATTGCTCAACTGCACAATTTCTATCCACCGAAAAATCAACTCGAATAAACTCGCACGAGACCGGCGACGCGCCCGGCAATGCCGCTGCATCTACAAGAAGCAGCACAAAGCCATGACCGCCACTGTCTCGCAGAACACAAGGCCCATTGGCGTTTTGCCGTGGGTCTGATTTTTTGCAAGGAGGTAACAATGGCAAACGTAAAACTGAGCACAAAGGCCGTTGGCAGTATCGTCAAGATCAAGGTCAACGGCGCGACCAAAGACTTCATCATCGTGCATCAGGGCTTGCCCAGCAGTGCATACGATGCAAGCTGTAACGGTGTCTGGGTTGTGATGAAGGACATCTATACCACCAGCACGTTCGGCAATAACAACTCCTATAAGGATTCCAGCATCTATTCCTACCTGAACAGCACCTTCTACAACCTGATTGATTCTCAGATTCGAGCGGTTATCAAGCAGGTCAAGATTCCGTATACCAACAGCGGCGTTCAGAGCGGCGCAAACGGCCTTTCGACCAAGGTGTTCCTGCTGTCTGGCACGGAGGTTGGGTTCAGCGGCGTAAGCTACATGAACACCGAAGGTGCAAAGCTGTCCTACTTTGACAGCGCAAGTAAGCGTGTCGCCTACAACGGCAGCAGCGCTGCCGAGTGGTGGCTGCGCTCTCCGGGCGCCAGCGGCAGCAGCGGCGTCTGGAGCGTCAAGTCTGATGGTTCCTTCGGCTACTGGAGCTACGGCTACGCCTACGGTGTTCGCCCCGCTTTTGTACTGCCCTCTTCACTCGTGGTCTCTGACGACGGCACGGTCAGCACCAACACTGCCCCGGCCATCAACGCCAGCTCCACGAATCTGGGGGAGAAGAACGCACCCTTCGGTTTCGGCTACACCGTTACCGATGCCGACGGCGATACCCTGACCGTCACCGAAAAGCTGGACGGCAAGACCACCGCCACCCGAACCGGCGTTGCAAGCGGTACTGCACTGACCTTCGGGCAGGGCAGTACCGCCGAAAATTTCCAGCGCATCCTCAACGGCAGCCACACCATCCAGATCACCGCGAACGACGGCAAGGAAAGCACCAGCCTGAGCGCTACGTTCACCAAGAGCGTTACCAGCGCCACCGTGACGCTGACCACCCCGCTGGCTGTGGACGGCGACATCACCGTGGCGGTCTTGCAGGTGACCGGCAGCATCCCCGATGATGCCACATTCAAGGCCGAGGTCACGAACAACGCAAACGACCCGTCGCCGGTCTGGCAGGATGCCACCGAGGAAGTGCAGAAAGGTGTGAACATCGTGTTCAGCAATAAGACTGCTGCCAACGGTGCAGCATTCAATTTCCGCATCAGCGTTGCCCGTGGTGCATCCGGTACCGGCGGTTATATCGAAGCCATCAGCGGCGCATTCCAGTAAGAAGGGAGAACAGAGCAATGGTTGAGTGGAAGAAACACGACCTGCCCACTCTGGCGGAGAAAGAAGCCGCAGAAAAGAAGCAGAAGGAACAGGAACAGCTGCCGGAAACGGTAGCGGCCCTGAAAGCTGCACAGAGTGACACGGACGAAATGGTGGTCGATCAGGAATATCGCATCACCATGTTGGAGCTGGGTGTCTCCGATACGGACGATACCGATAACGCTGATAACACCTGATAGGGAGGAAAAACATTATGTCTAAAGCATCTGAAATGGTTCTGTATCGCACCTGCAAGCGCATGATCCAGCGCGGCACCATCGACGGTCTGGCTGAGAAGATCGACATCTTCTATGCCGCTGGCAAGCTGACCGACGAGCACTACACGGAGCTGACCGGTCTGCTGGCAGCAAAGCAGAAAGAGCAGGATTAACCGATGGGTTGGCCTGATCTATGCGAAAGGCTGCTGACCCGGCTGGAAACCAGCGGTGCGGACACGACCGCAGAGCGCAGTGAGTTTGCGGTGCTGGTGGCCGAGTGCGGGTCAAGCGGCTGCAAAATGGCGTTGAGCCAGAAAGGAGAAAACGATAATGGCGATTAACGCATATTCGTGGGCGAAGGACGGCGAGAAGAACCTCTCCCCGTCCTTCAAGGTGCGGGAGTTCCGCTGTTCGGATAATACCGACCCGATCTTTATTGATTCGGAGCTGGTGGAAATCCTTCAGAAAATCCGCAATCACTTTGGGAAGCCGGTGAACATCACCAGCGGTTTCAGAACGGCCAGCAAGAATGCCATGATTAAGAATGCTGCGAAGTTCTCTCAGCATCTTTACGGCAAGGCTGCTGACATCTGGATTTCCGGTGTGACGGTGGAGCAGATTGCGGCATATGCCGAGACCCTGCTGCCGAACCGCGGCGGCATTGGCCGCTACCCGAAGGAAGGACACGCCGACCGTACTCACGGCTGGGTACATATCGACACCCGCACGGCAAAGAGCCGGTGGGTGAGCTGAAAATAGGAGGAAAACAGTATGGAGAACATTCTGAAAGTTTTTCTGATGGCATTCCCTGAATGGCTGGCCTGTATCTTCATGGTGGTCGGCCTTGTGGTCACGGCGCTGGCGGCGGTACGTCTGGGCTACGGCCTTGTGGTCGCAAAGACTGTGTACAAGTGGATCGTCAACGCAGAGGAAAAGTTCGGCAGTGGCGCGGGTGCAGAAAAGAAAGCCCATGTCATTGCCGTACTGCGTGGGTACACCCCGGACTGGCTGGACTGGGCAATCAATGAGCGGACGCTGGATTGGATCGTGCAGCTTGTGTTCGACTTTACCAAGAAGAAGCTCGAAGATTACATGGCAAAGAAATCCGCAGAAACCACTACTGTGGCCCATTTCGGTAACGTGGGGGAGAACAAGCGTAATGACTGACGAGGAACTGGAACATCGCCTGACAGCGGTCGAAAACCGTGCACAGAGCAACACCCACCGGCTGGACGAGCTGGGGAAGCTGACCGATGCAGTAAACGGCATGAACACCAATATCAAGTTGACCATCCAGCAACTCGAAACCACAAACCGGAGCCTTGAAGTTGTGACGGCACAGAACAAGAAGCAGGACGACCGCTTGACCGCGCTGGAAAAAGCCCCCGGAGTATTTGGAAACAAACTCTGGTGGGCGGTCATTGCGGCATTGATCGCAGGCTTTGTTGCATCTGAATTGGCAAGGTATCTCCACTAAGTAAAGCAATGCCCCGCTGGCATCCTGACGGATTGCTGGCGGGGCATTTTTTGTTTGCGCAAAGATTACAAAATAATTACAGATTATGCGGTGCGCCACAAACGGGCCGAAAATTGGTGTTCAACCAGTGAAAAGTAGCCGGAAGCCGCATAAAGGGAATAGTTCGCTTGTTGATGTGCAAGGCGGACCATAAGTCCAACGATTTCACGTTAGAAATCGTTGGACTTTTTTGTTTATAGGCTGGCCTCATTTGGCTTTGACCACAATTTTGACCACAATGCCAAAGATTTTATCTGGTCAATCGCAGGGGCAAGTGGGCTTTTTTGACGCAACATCATCTGCTGCGATATGCGAGCCAGCGTTGATGCCAACGATTTGAAAAGCTGGCTCGCGATAATTCGTGCCGTTCCGTCCAATTTTCAGGCCGAAAACGCCTCGCTGAACAACTGGATCGCACTCTGCCGAATGGATTCCTGAACATGGAGATAATGCTCAGTCATCTCGGTGTCGGCGTGGCCTACGATGCTCTGGATGGTCTGGATATCCACGCCCAACGCCTGCATCGGCGATACAATTCCTTTTGTTTAATGGGCCTGTTTGACGGAGCATACAATCAAATTGTCGGGTTTTGGGCAATACTGTCGATTGCGTCAAACAATTTTTCCCCCAAAAAAATTGGATTTTGGAGTGTTTTTCATTGACCGATTGCGGAATTAGCTGTAAAATCTAAAAAAGAATAGTGGCTGTAAAGTGGGGTACTCTACGATCTGCTCGATCTTTAAGTATTATGATAAGGATTACGCCAATGCGGTGCTGGAACTGCAGGCGGCCGTCCGGTTACAGGGAGCAGGTACTGAAAGCTATCGGGGGTCTTGCTATTGCACTTGCCAATGATGGAAAGCTGGAAGAAGCACAACAGGAGCTGGATACATTGCAGAAAAAAGGCGCTTCCTCCGGTGACCGTGATCTGGTTGCGGCAGAGATCCTGTCCTTGCAAAAGAACTATGATCAGGCACTTGCACTTTACACAAAAGTGTTCAATGAGGTGGAGGACCCGCAGCTCCTGAGCCATGCTTACCTGTCAGCCGCAAATGCAGCGCTGAATCAGGACGATATGGAAAAGGCTGTGCGCATTCTGAAACAGGGATGCCAGAACCTTCCGGAAGGTCAGGCTGTGCTTCAAAAGGAGATGCTTGCGGATCTTATGATGCAGCAGGCAGCATCTGACAAAGAAAATGCAGAAGAATACTATGCTGAAGCGCAGCAGCTGCTGGAGGAACTGGTGGACAGCGGCTACGATACTATTGCCACCCGGTTGAATCTGGCAACTGTACTGCAGGCATTGGATCAGTACAGTGAAGCTGAAAAGGTTTTGAAAGATCTGCAGGAGCAGTATCCATCGGATTATCGTTTCGATATGCAGATGGCCTATTTTCTGATCGACCAGCTCCGCACCAGCGGATGGCTCAAATAAGGAGGGAATACCTGCGTCTACCGGACAAATCTTTTGTGTGGTTGGAATCGTTGACATGATCGTTTCGGCTGTTGCGGCAGTCGTTTCAGCATGGATCCTGCGCAGGCAGGAAAAAAAGCTGAAGGAACAGATCTGGAACGAGTATCAATAAAAATCAATCGATTAAGGGGTATGAAAAAATGCTGAAAAAACTTAGTGTAACGGCTGTTATTCTTGCAATGTCGGCCATGCTTCTGGTGCCGACTGCATACGCGGTGCAGTCAGTAGACGCACCGGCACAGGTGGCTTTGTGACGATTGACGGCAAGCTGTATCATGTTTCGAAGAATGGCTATGCCATCGATCGGTACGCCAAGGGTTTGCACGAGATCGACGGAGGAATGTACTATGTCAAAGAGGATGGCTCGGTCCTGACGAACAGCGCGGTAGAATACCTTACTTTTGATGCGAATGGCCGCTATACCTCTGGCAATGCAACGCTGGACAGCTATGTGGATCAGGCACTGGCTGCGTGCACAAACTCTGGCATGACGAAGGCGCAAAAGCTGCGCGCCGCCTATTTGTATGTCCGGGATCACGGCGCATACCTTGCCCGTCCGCATCAGGCAAGAGGCACAACGGCTTGGGCAGAAGAGAGCGCTTTGTTCATGTTTGAACACAAAAAGGGCAACTGCTACTGCTTTGCAGGCTAGTTCCTTTATATGGCCCGGCGGCTGGGCTACAATGCCTATGTAGTGTCTGGCGGTGTGGGCCGCAAGGACTCGGACCATGCATGGGTCATGATCTGCGAGAACGGAGTTCCCTATATCTATGATGTGGAACTGGAGTGGGGCTATCGTGCCGGCAGATACGGCCATGCAGAATATAATATGTATAAAATGCCGCTGAATAAAACGGTGTTCAGCTACCAGTTTCCGTGATTGCTGAGGTAGCCGAAAAATGGCTTTTTTCCGTAATTTTCTTGTTTCTGTTTTTGCCCATCGTGCTGGGATGCTATTATCTTTTGCCCGGGCGGGAAGCAAAAAATCTCTGGCTCGTCGCAGCCAGTCTGCTGTTCTATGCCTTCAGCGGGCTGTGGTATGTTCTGCTGCTGTTGTTCTCTGTGTTCTGCAATTATCTGGCCGGTCTGTTCGTCTCCAGGCGAAAGAGCGTGCTCTATGCCGCTGTGGCCGTTAATCTGGGAATCTTGGGTATTTTTAAGTATCTGACTTTTCTGGTACAGACAGTAGACCGGCTGCCGGGCGTGACGATCCCGGCGCCTTCCATCGTTCTGCCGGTGGGTATCTCGTTCTTCACCTTTCAAGGGCTGAGTTATGTGATCGATGTATACCGGAATGAACGCCTGAAGAGCACTCATTTCCGGGATGTACTGCTGTACATTGCTCTGTTTCCACAGTTGGTGGCAGGACCGATCATCCGCTATGAGGACGTGGCAGATGAGATACATAGCCGCCGAAATACGCTGGAGCAGCTGGCAAAAGGCCTGCGCCGGTTTATTGTGGGCCTGAGCAAGAAGCTGCTGATCGCCGATATCTGCGGCAATGTTGTAGCACTGATCTACAACGCCGACCGCTCTGTGCTGGACAGCCGGACGGCTTGGCTGGCCGCGGTGTGCTATCTGATGCAGATCTATTTCGACTTCAGCGGATACAGCGATATGGCCATCGGCCTGGGCTTGTGCTTTGGGTTCCACTTCAAGGAAAACTTTAACTATCCGTACATCTCGGCCAGTATTCAGGAATTCTGGCGCAGATGGCATATCTCCCTTTCCACTTGGTTCCGGGAATGTCTGTATATCCCATTGGGCGGCAACCGGAAGGGCAAGGCAAAGACTTACTGGAACAAGCTGATCGTGTTTTTCTGCACGGGGCTGTGGCATGGTGCAAACTGGACCTTTATCGTCTGGGGCCTGTGGCATGGCTTCTTTATCGTGGCAGAGGACGCCGTTAAAAAGCTGTTCGGGCTGGAAAAACATGGCAAAGGCGGGCGGAACCCTGCATGTGTGGTGCTGAAACATTTGTACACCCTGCTTGTGGTGCTGGTTGGCTTTGTGATCTTCCGTGCAGACAACATGGGGCAGGCCTTCTCAATGATAGGAGCCATGCTTTCCGGGGTCTCTGCCTCTGCGCAGACAGGGCTGCTGCTGGCGCAGTGTCTGACCCCGCTGACCCTGTTTGCACTGGCGGTTGGCCTTGTGGGCAGTACGCCGGTTTTGCCGCTGGTCTGCCGTAAAGCAGAGCAGCAGACCGGAAGCGTGTATGCATGCCTTCAGGCACTGAGTTATGCAGGGGTGCTGGCGCTTTTGCTGGTGGATATCCTGCATCTGTCGGCTGCATCCTATGTGCCTTTTATCTATTTCCAGTTCTGAGGTGGAAAAATGCAAGTGAAAAAATTAGGATATATCCTGTTTGTGGGGGTCATTGCCACAATTTGCATTTTGCCTGTGGCTGTGATGCCTTGGCAGACGGAAAAAGCGGTGGGCAATGAGCAGCTTGCATCCTTTCCTGAATTACGGAAAGAGGATGGCAGCTTCAATACCGGTATCCTGAATGAGTTTTCGGATTATTTTGCGGATCATTTCGGGCTCCGTCATGAGATGATCACCTTGAACGATCAGCTTACCGGAACCGTGCTCAAAACGCTGGACAGCAGCAGTGTGCTGTTGGGAAAAGACGATTGGCTGTTCTATAAAAGCACCCTTGCGGACTATACCGGCGCAGAACCCTTTACAGCCCGGCAGAGTTATGCGGCCGCTCATGTACTGGGTCTGATGCAGGAATACTGCGAAGAGAACGGCATTGGGTTCTGCTTTACCATCGCACCCAATAAAAATTCCCTGTATGGCGGTCAGATGCCGGCACGGTATACGGCAGCCTCCGTACGGAACGCCCAACTGCTTCAGCAGCAGATGGAACAGCAGAATGTCCGGTATGTGGATCTGTTCAAAACACTGTCTGACCACGAAGAGCAGCTGTATTACCGTCGGGACAGCCACTGGAATATGCGGGGCGCACAGCTGGCAGCACAGACTTTGCTGAAAGAACTGAAAGGCTCTGAAGCGGAGTTTGATTCCTGCATCAATGGAAAAACATCCCCGCATACCGGCGACCTGTATGAGATGGTGTACCCTGCCGGAAACGAGACGGAACAGGATACGGCATACGACTTTACCTATCAGTATGACGAAAAATTCCACTCGGCAGATGATATCACGATCCACACGGAAAATTCGGCGGCAGACGAAAGCATTTTTGTATACCGCGATTCCTTTGGCATCAATCTGCATCCTTTTCTGGCACAGAGCTACGGCAATGCCTGTTTCTCCCGGAATATGCTCTACCTTTTGACGGCTGTTACAGAAGAGCAGCCCGATGTGCTGCTGGTGGAACTGGTGGAACGCAACCTGAACTGGCTGCTGGAACGCGCCCCGGAAATGCCTGCTCCGGAACGCACGGCAGTCCCGGCAGCAGATACCGGTACAAGTGCGAAGGCACAACGGAAGGACAGCCGAATGGAGGGGACTTTCTGCCTGACAGGCGATCTGAGCGGGCAGCGTGTGGATGACGACTCTCCGATCTACATTCTGGCAGAGACCGAAACCTACGAAGCTTCCCCCTGCGGAGAGGGAACACAGCCGTTTACGGCGTATCTTCCGCAGAATATGCGGGAGCAGCAACTAAAAGCAGCATTTCTGTCGGACGGTGAATGGGTCTTCTGCGCTCTGGCCGACTGACTGAAAGAATAGAAAGAAGGAACAAACAAAATGAATGTAAACTATAAGATGATGGGTGTAGTGCTCTGCGGTGCGATGCTTCTGGCATCGGGATGCGGGGCAAAAGCAGAAACGACCGCTTCCTCGGCTGTGGAATCCGAATCGGTTTCCGTTGTGGCATTGGAGGCTGCTTCGTCGGAGGCAGTGTCGGAGGCTGTGCCGGAAAGCAAGGCGGTCTCGGAGGCAGTTTCCGAAGCTTCTTCTTCGGTAAGCAAGGCGGCATCGGAGAAACCGGCCGAATCCAAGGCAGAGTCCAAGGCAGAATCCAAGGCCGAGACTGCGGCAAAATCTAAGCCTGCAAAGCAGGAGACGGCTGCTTCCTCCAAAGAAGAAAAGACGGAGCCTGTGGAAAGCAAGCCCGTTACAGAGACTGCTCCGGCAGAAACTGCCAGCTTGGAAACTGCCCTGAAGTATGTGGGCAAAGACGTTTCCAAGTTGTATGCCGCTATTGGCAAGCCGAACAGTTCGGAGTATGCTTCCAGCTGCATCGGTGATGGCGAGGATGGCCTGCTGTATTACAACGGCTTTACTGTGACGACCTACCGTGAAAACGGTAAAGAGACGGTACAGGACGCCTATTAAACATGAAATTCGGCCTCTGGCATTCCACCGGGGGCTGAATCTTTATATGGGAAGATGAGAATGAAACGCCAGAAGATCAAACGATATCGGTTTAGCGTGACGCAGAATACGCGCAGAAGAAGGGCGGCAACGCCGCTGAAAGCCGTCGGTGTAGTACTGGTGTGCCTGTGTCTGCTCACAGGGGCCGCTTTTGGAGTTTACAATGCGATCCAGAGTAAGACTACGGGGTGGCACGGCGAAGGACTGCATCGCTACTATATCTCGCCGACTACCGGCACCCGTGCGCAGGGGCTGTATGAGATCAACTATAAGCTCTACTATTTTGGCAGCAACAACTTTTTGAAGACCGGCTGGATCGAAGAGAACGGCTATGTCGGCTATGCCAACGCAGATGGAGAGCTCACCCAGGGCGAAGCGAAGATAGACGGAAAATACTACTATTTCCAACCGGAGACCGGCCAGTTGTACACCGGCTGGATCATGCTGGACGGAGTGCAGTACTGCTTTGACGAAACCGGACATCCGCGCACCGGTACTTATCAGGAGGACGGAAAGGTCTGGGAACTGGATAGCGATGGACGGGTCAAAAACCGACTGAACGGTTGGAAAAAAACGGACGGCGTCCTGAAATACTACAACAACAGCGGCGCACCGGCACATGGCTGGACAGAGATCGATGGAAAGGATTATTTCTTTGTGGACGGTGTCAGTCAGGCCGGCTGGGTTGAAACGGATGCGGGCACGCGCTATTTGGACGGCAACGGAAATCAGATGACCGGGTGGTGTGTGATCGACGGCCAGCCCTATGCATTTGGGACAAATGGAGAACCGAAGCAGGGATGGGATCATTCCCATGAAAAAAGCTACTATTTTATCAATGGCGTCAGTCAGTCGGGCACATTCGGAGAAGGCGCACTTAGCAGCAACCTGAACGGCAGCGGCAGTGTTCAGCCGGTTGGGAATCAGGCACCGGAGGACGATCTTGCAGAGGATGCCGAGGGCGAACCGCCGGAGGAAGAACTGCTGGAAGCGCAGCCGACACAGACCGAAACAACGGAAGCGGGGCAGACTGCCCCGGCGGCACAACAGCCGACGCAGTCGCCGGAGGGATCGGTGGCAGAGCAGGAGACCGCATCGAAGGCACCGACAGCGCCGGAAACTCCGGCACAGGAACAGCAGGAAGAAGGGACGGAAAATACATGAAAACAACAAGACGTGATTTTCTGTGCCTTTCGGCCATGGCATGCGCATGGCTTCTGACGGGCTGCCAGAACCCCACAGTGGAAGAGCAGGCTGTCAGCTGGCAGCAGCAGGAAGTCAGTGATCCGGTCTCTGAAACCGGACCGATGTGGAATGCCGCACTGGACGACAATGCGGTTCTGCGGGATGGCATCCGCGTTCCCCAGAACTTCGAACTGCCGTTGGAAGGTTCAACAGGCTTTGCAGGGGCGGCTGTGATGCTGCTGTACGAGAGACCGGATGGGACCAGTACGGTACTGCGCAGACTTGCAGCGGGAGATATGTTTTATATCCGGCAGGAGTCTGGCGCATATTGGCAGGTCTGCCTGCTGGACGGCACCGTGGGCTGGTTGGAAAATGAACTGTGTATGATCAATCTGCCCGATGTTCTGCCTTCCATCGTATACGAAAACCCCAATGCCAAGGCATCGATCTTTAAATCCTGCGGAAAGGATATTGAAGGCATTACGGGACAGAAACTGTATGACGGCCTGTTCTACAACCAGCGCCTTGGGCGGGATGAGTATCTAATGCCTATCAATTACGCTATGGCAAAAAAGGTTGGTGCAGCGCAGAAAAATGCTTTGAAGGCGGGCGATTGCCTGAAGATCATAGAGACATTCCGGCCCTATGAGGTGCAGATGCTGGTAAAGGATGCAGTGTACGCCAAGGCAAGGACGGACAAGGAACTGATGACGGCGCTGAACAAGGGCGCGTGGAATATCGGCTGGTTTATTGCAACGTCTCTTTCCAACCATCAGCGCGGTGTGGCAATGGACACGACCCTGCTGCGCATCACTGAGCAGACAGAGCACAGCATGGCGGGGTGTCCCTTTGTACAGGTGACCGGTGAGGAATACGCCATGCCCTCTGCCATGCACGAGCTGAGCAGTGCGGCGGCCTGCTTTACCGGCCCGGTAACTTCTAATTCGGCCACCGCATGGAAGCGGGCCACTGCAGCGGCATCCATGACAGACGGTGCGCGGCGGCTGCAGGGGTACTGTACCAATGCAGGCATGACACCGCTGGCCTCGGAGTGGTGGCACTTTAACGATCTGGATGCACAGAATAAGGTGCGCATGACCTCTGGAAACGGAAAATTCTGGCTGGACGGCTGTGTCAGCTGGAAAATGTTTGAAGCATAACTTTAGGGCTGCACTAAATTGCGCAGCAGGTCATTCGGATCGAGGATGGGCAAACTCTGTTAGGAGGACTGTATTATGAATACCACATTGCGGCGGGATGCGGATGAGATCATCTGTTCCAGCATTCAGGCAGTGCTGCCGGATAAAGCGGTGTGCCGCGCGCTGGAAAACTTTCAGCCCGGAGGCGGCAGAGTACTGCTGGTGGCGGCAGGCAAGGCCGCATGGCAGATGGCGCATGCCGCCGTGGAGGCACTGGGACGTGTGGACGGCGGCGTGGTAGTGACCAAGTACGGCCATGTGAAGGGTGAAATCCCCGGCGTGGATTGTTACGAGGCGGGCCATCCCGTGCCGGATGACAACAGCTTTGCAGCCACCGAAAAAGCTTTAGCGCTGGTGCAGGGACTGACCGCAGAGGACACGGTGCTGTTTTTGCTTTCCGGCGGCGGCAGCGCCCTGTTTGAAAAGCCGCTTGTCCCCGGCGAGGAATTGCAGGACATTACCAATCAGCTCCTTGCCATCGGAGCCGATATCGTGGAGATGAATACCATCCGCAAGCGGTTGTCCGCTGTCAAGGGCGGGCGGTTCGCTCAGCACTGCGCGCCCGCAAGGGTGTTCAGCATCGTGCTCAGCGATATTCTGGGCGATCCGCTGGATATGATCGCCAGCGGCCCGGCGGTGCCGGATTCCTCCACCTGTGCGCAGGCTTTTGCCATTGCGGAAAAATACCACCTGAACCTGTCGGAACAGGCGAAGGCGCTGCTGGCGCAGGAAACGCCGAAAGCCCTTGACAACGTGACCACGCAGATCACCGGCAGCGTCCGAGAGCTGTGCACCGCTGCCGCTAAAGCCTGCCGGGAACTGGGCTATGAGCCCATCCTCCTCACCGACCGGCTCTGCTGCGAGGCGCGGGAGGCAGGCAGCTTTCTGGGTGCCATCGCCCGCACCCATGCGGGACAAGGAAAAAAGCTGGCCTTTATCGCGGGCGGGGAAACCGTGGTGCACCTGACCGGCAAAGGGCTGGGCGGACGCAATCAGGAGCTGGCGCTGGCCGCAGCCCCGGCACTGGCCGGACAAAACACGGCGGTGTTCTCCGTGGGCAGTGACGGCACCGATGGCCCTACCGATGCCGCCGGCGGCTATGCGGACGGCGACACCGCCGCAGCACTGGCAGCAGCGGGCCGGAACGTGTTCGATACCCTGCAAAACAACGATGCCTACCACGCCTTGCAGGCGGTGGATGGGCTTATCATCACAGGCGCTACTGGTACCAACGTCAATGATGTTGCCGTGGTGCTGATCGGGGGAGAAGAGCAGGCAGACGCCTGAAACTCTGTCTGCCTGGCACCCATAATGCTTGACCCTGCTTTGCCCGCTTTACCCGGGCAGGCGGGGTTTTTGTTGAAAATACTTGACAGCCCTTCTACAAAGTGATATGATTTTGATATCAGAAAGAAACGCTTCCGACCCTGATAAGGAGGGACTTGTTATGGAAGAGAAAATTTTGAACACCCGCAAAAACGGCATGGCCGCGCTGCTGCTCACCCTGCTGGGCTATGTGGTGGCCGTTGCTCTGTTCATTTACAGCGTCACCCTGCTGAATGCAGACCGGATGCTTCTGGGCGTGCCGCTGCTGATTTTGTCCATTGCGTATTGGATCGCAGGCATTTTCCTGTTCTGCGGTCTTAAGGTGTTAAAGCCGCAGGAGGCGCTGGTGCTCACCCTGTTTGGTGATTACATCGGCACCCTGAAAGGACAGGGCTTTTACTGGGTAAACCCCTTCTGTACCGCCGTCAACCCCGCTGCCGGCACCCGCCTGAGCCAGAGCGGAGACGTGAACAGCAAGGAAAACAGCGTGGCTGCGCTGTTTGGCAATAACGGCCAGAATGCTCAGATGAGCGTCGAGTCCATGAGCAAAAAGATCTCGCTCAAGATGATGACCCTGAACAACTCCCGCCAGAAGATCAACGATTGTCTGGGCAATCCGGTGGAGATCGGCATTGCAGTCATCTGGCGCGTGACCGATACCGCCAAGGCTGTGTTCAACGTGGATAACTATAAGGAATACCTCTCCCTGCAGTGCGACAGCGCCCTGCGCAACGTAGTGCGGGTGTACCCCTATGATGTTTCTCCCAACGTGGACACCACCGGCGACGGCGTGGCCGACGAGGGCAGTCTGCGCGGTTCCTCTGAGGTGGTGGCTGCCCGCATCCGGGACGAGATCCAGAAGAACGTGGCCGAGGCAGGTATCGAAGTGGTGGAGGCCCGCATCACCTATCTGGCCTATGCACCGGAAATTGCAGCGGTCATGCTGCAGCGCCAGCAGGCCAGTGCTATCATTGACGCACGCAAGATGATCGTGGACGGCGCTGTGGGCATGGTGGAAATGGCTCTGGATCGTCTGAACGAGAACAAGGTAGTGGAACTGGACGATGAGCGCAAGGCGGCAATGGTATCCAATCTGCTGGTGGTGCTGTGCGGCAACCGGGATGCCCAGCCCATCGTGAACAGCGGTAGCCTGTACTGATATGGCAGAGCCGAAAAAACAGGTGCCCCTGCGCCTGAACGCTAAACTCTACGATGCCCTTGCCGCTTGGGCAGAGGATGACTTCCGCTCGGTGAACGGGCAGATCGAATATCTGCTTACCGAGTGTGTGCGTCAGCGCAAAAAGAATGGGAAATATGTCTCCGACCAGCTGGATGTCCCGCCGGAGCTGGATCTCCATTGAAGAACCCGTGAAAAAACGTTTGGAGCGCGCCGCAGAGCACGCCAAACGCCAATTATTCACAAGGCCGCTGCACAAGACCGGTGCAGCGGCCTTGTGTTTGTCGGGAAAAAGCCGTGCCTTCCGGCGGGAAGCGGGGACAAATGAGCGCTGATTTGATATATCAATTGAGCGCGCAATGCTCCGGTATTTCGTCGAAAAAGGCGACCGAAGCTGCGGAAATGTCTTGAAGAGACAGGAGAAGATGGACATATATCTGGGCGAAAACGTTTCTTTTTTGGCTTTTTCCGGAAAAAAACTTGCCTAAAAGTTTGCGGCGTGCTAAACTAACAGCGGGGAATTGTTTTGCGTAAGCAGATAGGGGGTGAAGCTATGAAAATACTGGTTGTGGATGACGGTCAGCTTGCGATCAATTCGCTGATCCGCATCCTGTGCCGGGTGGCACCGGACTGTGACTATATCAGTGCCATGACAACTGACGATGCCCTGACGTGGATGCGGCAGGGCCCAATGGATGCTGCCTTTTTGAACTTGGAAATGCCGGGCATGAATGGCCTTGCCCTTGCCCGCATGATCCAGAAATTGCAGCCCCGCTGCAATATCATCGTGGTCACCGAGCATCCGGAGTATGCGTTGGAAGCATTGCAGATCTTCGTCAGCGGTTTTCTGCTCAAGCCCGCCAACGAGGCGGACGTGCGCAATGTGCTGGAAAACCTGCGTTACCCGCCGGAAACGGCACCTGTGGGCATCAAGATCCAGTGCTTCGGCAACTTCGAGATCTTTGTGGGCGGACGTCCGCTCTCCTTCAAGCGCAGCAAGAGCAAGGAGCTGCTGGCCTACCTTGTGGACCGCAACGGTGCCACCTGTACCAACGGCGAGATGCTGGCTGTCCTGTGGGAGGATAAGCCTGACACCGCCTCGCTGCACAGCCACCTGCGCAATTTGATCTTTGACCTCAGCCATACGCTGGAGGATGCAGGGGTCAACGGGCTGCTGGTACGCGGCCGCAGCACCTTGGCGCTGGATACCAGCAAGGTGGACTGCGATTATTATAACTTCCTGCGGGGAGACCGCTCGGCCTTCAACTCCTACCGGGGCGAGTATATGACCCAGTATTCCTGGGCAGAGGTTACCCGCTCGGCGCTGCGCCAGCAGGCCGCAGCTACGCCCAAAAGCGGGTCTATCCCAAGCTATTACGTCCCGCCTACGGGCTTTTAAAACTGCATAAAACGCCAAAGGCTGCTGCGCAAACGATGCGCAGCAGCCTTTATCATTCTCTTAAAATTGTTCCAGTTCCAGTAGATATTCCTTGATCTCCAGTCCCTCGGCGTAGCCGGTCAGGCTGCCGTCTGCGCCGATGACCCGGTGGCATGCCACCACGATGCACAGCGGGTTGCGGTGACAGGCGCTGCCCACGGCGCGGCTTGCCTTGGGTTTGCCCAGCGCCGCCGCCAGTTGTCCGTAGGTGCGCACCTCCCCGTAGGGAATCTTGCGCAGCTGCGCCCATACTGCCTGCTGAAAGGGCGTGCCCTTTGCTGCCAGCGGCAGGTCGAACTCCCGGCGCACCCCGGCAAAATATTCATTCAGCTGCTCCTCGGCTTCCTGTAACAGGGGCGTTTCCACCACCCTGCGGGGCAGAGGTTCCAGCTCCGGCGCACCGTCCGGGCAAAAATGTACCCCGCACAGCGCGTCATTCTCCTCCTCTAAGCAGATGGCACCAAGGATGCTGTTGATGTACCAGACGTTCAAAATCGGCCTCTTCCTTTCCTGTAAGAATGTGCTATACTGGTATTATCTTAGCACAAAAATTTCCGTGAGGAAAGGGGCGTTTCAACTATGGTCAAGGCACTGGAAGACATTATTGCAAAAAGCAGCAGCATCGTCTTTTTCGGCGGCGCGGGCGTTTCTACGGAAAGCGGCATCCCGGATTTCCGCAGCGTGGACGGGCTGTACCACCAGAAATACGACTACCCGCCCGAAACCATCCTCAGCCATACCTTCTGGGAGGAAAACCCGGAGGAATTTTACCGTTTTTACCGCGACAAGCTGATCGTAAAGGGGGCAAAGCCCAACGCCGCCCATCTGCGGCTGGCAAAGCTGGAGCAGCAGGGCAAGCTGCGGGCCGTGGTCACCCAGAACATTGACGGCCTGCATCAGGCGGCGGGCAGCAAAACGGTGTACGAGCTGCACGGCAGCACCCTGCGCAACTACTGCACCCGCTGCGGCAAGTTCTACGATGTGGATTTCATCGCAAACAGCACCGGTGTGCCCCGCTGCACCGAGTGCGGCGGCATCGTAAAGCCGGACGTGGTGCTTTACGAAGAGGGCTTGGACGAGGAGGTGCTGTCCGGCGCGGTGGATGCCATCCGTCATGCCGATACCCTCATCATCGGCGGCACCAGTCTGGTGGTGTACCCCGCCGCCGGGCTCATCCGGTATTTCCGGGGCGATAATTTGGTGGTCATCAACATGCAGCCCACCGGGGCTGATGCTTCTGCCGACCTGTGCATCGCAAAGCCCATCGGGCAGGTGCTGAGCGAGGACATCTCGCTGGACTGATTTTTGCACTGTAAGGCGCGCTGTTTCGCGCCGATTTGCACGCAGTTTTCCGTATGCTGATGGAAAGAACATCAGAACGGAGGAACTGCAAATGATTCAGGTATGCGACCCACCGCGTCAGAGGCAGGTACGGCGGCTTTCCGCCGAAGAATTTTTTACATTGGTGCGCTGCGGTGGGGCGGGGTTTTACCGCCCCTGCTCCGAGGTGCTGCGGATGCTGACCGCAGGCGAGGCGTGGGGCACAGCCGGGGCAGCGCTGCTGGTGCTACCCCTTACCGCCGATACCGCCGCCGCAGCGGCACTGCGCAACTGGCTGGGACGTCGGCAGCTGGAGGGCGGCTGCCTGCTCACCCCGCCGGTAAATACCGGCGAGGAGCTGCCCACCCGGCTGGTGGAAATTGCCGCAGCCCGGGCAGACCGGCTGCGCCGCAAGGGCACGGCATGGGCGGTGGTAGAGTGCACCGAAACGGCGGCAGCGCTGTTGCCGCTGTATTTTCGGCAGGGCTTCGGGCTGCGGGCGCTGCGCCCGCTGGAAAGCCTTGCGCCCTGCTTTTTGCTGTGCACCGGCTGCGCGCCCGTCCGCACTGCACCGGTGTGGGTGCCGCTGGAGGACAGGGTGCAGCTGGCGCTGCTGCTGGCAAAGGGCTATGCCGCGCTGGACAGCCGCCCCTACGGCGGCAGTCTTGCACTGGCGCTCTATCCGCTGAAAGAAACGGAATAACGTAAACCAGAGAGGGAATGGGAAATTATGAAGGCAGTGATTCTGGAAAGCTATGTGATGGAAGAAGGGGACTTGGACTGGTCCGGGGTAAAGGCACTGGTGCCGGACACCACCAGCTATGTGCGCACCGACTACGCCGACATCGCGCCCCGCATCGGGGATGCAGAACTGGTGCTCATCAACAAGTGCCGCATTGACGAAGCAGTGCTGGCGCAGTGCCCGAACCTCAAGTGGGTGGGCATCATCGCCACCGGTACGGATAATATCGATCTTGAAGCCTGCCGCCGCCATGGGGTGGCAGTAGCCAACGTGCCGGGATACTCTACTTATAGCGTGGCGCAGATGACCTTCAGCCTGCTGCTGGCCATCTGCCAGTGCGCCCAGCGGTACGACCGGGCAGTAAAGGCCGGATACTGGCAGCTGGGCATCCCGGCAGAGTACGGTCTGCTGCCGCAGGTGGAGTTGCTGGGCAAGACCTTTGGCATCTACGGCTACGGCAGCATCGGCCGCCAAACCGCCCGCATTGCAAAGGCCTTTGGCATGGAGGTGCTGGTGTGCACCCGCACGGTGCGCCCGGAGTACGCCGCCGATGGGGTGGAATTCGTGGACTTTGACACCCTGCTTGCCCGCAGCGATGTGCTCAGCCTGCACTGCCCGGCCACCCCGGAAACCCGCGGGTTGGTCAGCCGGGAAGCCCTTGCAAAAATGAAGCCAGGCGCTATTTTGCTGAACACTGCCCGGGGCGCACTGGTGGACGAGGAAGCCGTAGCCGATGCGCTGGAAAGTGGCAAGCTTGCCTTTTACGGCGCCGATGCCTTTGCCACCGAGCCACTGCCGCCCCAAAGCCGGTTGCGCAGTCTGCCGGGCGCGGTGCTCACCCCGCACATTGCATGGACTACCAAGGAAGCATTGCAGCGGCTGATGGATATCACCACCGGCAATCTGCGCAGCTTTCTGGCCGGGAAAGGCGAGAATATCGTCAACCCTTGATTTTGGCAGGGCACTGTACTATACTGTTCCATGATTTCAGGCTCTCCCGGCAAAGGAACTGCCGTAAAAATAACGTATGCACAAGAGCATCCGGCAGCCTTGCCGCTGCTCTGAGGGAGGTAAAAGTGATGAGTTACGCCATCGTATTCAGCAGCAAAACCGGCAACACCGCACTGCTGGCACAGACCCTGCAGGAGCAGCTGCCGCAGACAGATTGCTGCTATTTCGGCGCACCGGATGCTGCCGCGCTGGCAGCAGACACCCTGTATGTGGGTTTCTGGACGGACAAGGGTAAGGCGGACGCCGACACGCTGGATTTCTTGCAGCAGCTGCACGGCAAGCGGGTATTCCTGTTCGGCACCGCAGGCTTTGGCGGCAGTGCGCCCTACTTCGAAAAGATCCTTGCCGCCACCCGGAAGGCGCTGGACGGCAGCAACACCGTCATTGGCAGCTTTATGTGTCAGGGCAAAATGCCCATGTCCGTCCGGCAGCGGTACGAGGCGATGAAGGCGCAGCCTGCGCACATCCCCAATCTGGATGCCCTGATCGAAAACTTCGATAAGGCGCTCTCCCACCCGGACGCCGCAGATCTGGAACAGCTGAAGCAGGCCGTAAAGTGAGTGAAAAAGAGCGACCGCACATTGTTTTGTGCGGCCGCTCTTTCTGTATGGGCTGTATAGGACAAGCGCTAGTCAATGGTGGTTTTGGTGCGCCCGATGCCAATGACGGCGGTGGAGATCTTTTTCCAGCTGTCGCAGCCGCATACGCCGTCCACCCGCAGGCTGGTGCGCTTCTGGTAGCCGCGCAGAGCTTGCTCGGTGCGGGCACCAAAGATGCCGTCGATGCGGGTGCCGGTCTGGTAGCCAAGGGTGGAAAGTGCATCCTGCAAAACCATGACATAGCAGCCCCGGCTGCCCCGGCGCAGGGTAGGGTAACCGGCGGTGGTGCCGCTGCAGGCCGGGGTGCCGTAGCGGCGGTCAAAGTGCACCCATGTGGGGGTCTGGCTCAGCGGCTCCACATAGCCCCACGCGCCGCTAGCGCGGGCGGCGTTATAAATGGCGGTGCGCTGGCGCTGGTTGAGGCTTTGCCCCACATCGAACGCTACCCCTGCGTAGTGCTGGCTGCGGGTGCCGTGACCGCCCTCCCAGATGCGGCGGAAGGCGTACCCCACCGGGATGCCCCTGCCGTATTTGCGGCGGGTCAGGTTCCACGCTTCCATGGCGGCAATGGTGGTCCATAGGGTAGGACTGGCCGATTTGCCCCGGAACTCCCGCAGCCGCAGGGTGGTCAGGGTGCTGTAAGGCATGGGGTCGTTCTCGTTCAGGTTTGCGTAGGTGTACACCTTGTTTTCGTAGGCGTCATAGATCAAAAGGCGTGCCATCCCTCATTCCTCCTTATCGCAGCCGCAGGGGTCGGCGCACTGGGCTTGCAAAGCATTCCATGTTTCCCGGTACACGATGCCGTTTACCGGCTGCAGCCCCGCCTGCTGCTGGACAGCCCGCACGGCAGCGGCGTCTGCCGCGCCAAAGCGGTTATTGTCGGCCACATAGTCCTCACCGCAGGAAAGCTGTGCCCGGCGGTTGAGCCAGCGCTCCACCTGTCCCACCTCCTGCCCGGCGCTGCCCTCGGCGATGGCGCGTCCCGGGTAAGCGGTGCCGGGAGGGGTGTCTCTATCGGGATTCGGGGCGTGAGCGGCCAGCTGCAAACTCAGCGCCTCCACCGCCGTCCATGTGTCGGCATTTGCAATGCCGGTCTGCTCCAGCCCTAATAGCTGCTGGGCGCTGCGGGTGGCGGTGGCAGTTTCGTCGGTATAACGGTCGACAAGGGGCGGAGCTTCCACACTGGAAAAATAATAGGCGATGCGCTGCAAAAGCAGATTGTAATACAATACGGTCTCACCGCTGCTGCCCACTGTCAGCGGCGTGCCGGGGTAGGGCAGACGCTTTAAGGTGACCACCGGGCCGGAAGAGCGCAGCTGGCTGGCGCGGCCATAAAGGGAGTTCCATGTGGTGCGCCCCACTACGCCGTCCACGGTAAGCCCCGCAAACCGCTGGTACGCCCGCACCGCCCGCTCGGTATCTGCGCCGAACTTGCCGTCAATGCTTACCGGTGGGATGCTGCTCTCGTAGGCGCTCATGAGGTAGAGGTAAAACTGAAGTTCCCGCACCGATGTGCCGGTGGAGCCGCTGCGCAGCACGCCCGGGTACTCGCCGGGGCGCAGGGAAGAGGAGAGCAGCCGGTTGGCGATATCGTTGTACACCTCGTACATCTTTTGCCATGTGGTGCGCCCCACCACGCCGTCTGCTGTCAGACCGAAGTAGCGTTGGAACCGCCGCACAGCCGCCGCCGTGCCCGCGCCGAATTTTCCGTCCACGGTCACGCTTTCAAGGCTCGTGTACACGGTGCGGGCGATCTTCAGCCAGAACTGCACCAGCCGCACATTCTGCCCGGAGGAACCCTCCCGCAGCGGCGTGCCGGGGTAGGCGTTGGGTGTGCCGTTGTCGGACTGGATGCTCAAAAACTCATCGTACAGTTCTTTCCAAGTGGTCTGGCCCACTATGCCGTCCACCGTAAGGCCGTATTTGCGTTGGAAGGCGCGTACCGCATTGGCGGTGGCGGTGCCGAATACGCCGTCCACTTTTACGGATGGAATGGCGCTGTCGTACTGCGCCAGCGTGTTCAGCCAGAACTGTACCTGCTCCACCGCGCTGCCGGAAGCACCGGTGCTCAGCACCGTGCCGTTCCATGTGCCGTTGGACAGGGTGCCGGTGGAAGTCTCGCCCTCGCTGGTCAGCTCGGCGAGGTCCTTTACCGATACATAGATGTAGCTGATCTTGTACCATGTCTGCCGCCCCACCACGCCGTCGGCGGTCAGGTTGAACTGCTTCTGGAACGCCCGCACTGTGGCGGCCATCCGGCTGCCGAATACGCCGTCCACCGTCAGCTTGCCAAGGAAGGGATAGTCCTTGGTGATGCGGTTCAGCTGCCTTTGCAGAGTGAATACCGCCGCGCCGCGGCTGCCCTGCCGCAGCGGCGTGCCGGGGTAGCTTTGCGGGATAGAGCGGATATTTTTAGTGCGCACGATCTCGATGCTGCTGCCGTAGTAGTAGCGCAAGATCTGCAAGGCGCTGCGTCCGTTGTTGGCCAGCGTAACCGTGCCCCACTGCTTGAGCCCCGGGCAGGTGACCGACTTGCCATCGCAATACTCGGAATAATAGGGGTTCACCGTGCCACGCTTGCGCAGATAGGTGTTAAAGATATCGTCCGTGATGCGCACCATTACCTCAAACACCGTGCGCCCGTGGACGTAGTACTGGTCGTAGCTGGTGGAGTTGGTAATGTTGAAGGTGTAGCCCTTGCTGGGGTACCACTCGGTATAGATGCGGTTCAGCGCCAGCGAAATCTGGCAGTGGATGTTCGCCCGCAGTGCCTGCTCCGGCCAGGTGGGATACACCTCGCTGGAAGCAACATTTGCGATATAATCCCGGAAGGAGACGGTCACGTTGCGGGCGGAAGCTGCCGGTTTGCCCAGATGCACCGTGATATTTTTGGGGATGATGACCTGTTCCAGCACCCTAGGCGTGCAGTTTTCCCGCGGCTGCGGGCCGCTGCCGCCGCTGCCCGCAAACAAAGCGTGCGGCGGGATGATGATGGGCGCGTTCGGGATGTCCCGGTCTTCCTCGGTAACAGGAAGCATCTGGGGCTGCGCCAGCGTTACCTGCCCGGCAAAGATCTGGATGCCCTCAATGCGCACGGTGCGGTAGCCGGGCTTTGCAGCGGTCAGGCTGACAATGGCGTAGGGGCGAGTAGTGTTGTCCTCGTCCAGAGAGAGGGTGCAGGCGGGGGCTTCAACGGGAATATCGGCGGCGCTGCCGGTGGTATCAGTGATGCGGTGCAGGGTAAAGCCGTCCCCCTGCACGGTAACGGTCACCCCCTCCACGGGGGCAGACTGGCGTGCCGCAAAGGTCTGGATGCGGAGAATTCCGGTGTTTTTCATGGAGATACGCTCCTTTGCTGGTAAAAGTATGCTTCTGCCCCAGCGTATTCCGTCCGGCACCCGGGCGTGCATGGCAATGCACACCGCAAATAAAAAAGCCGCCCGAAGGCGGCAGGGGAGAAAGGTTTATTTGGCGCTGTCCTTGGCAAGGGCGGCGTCGATATTTTTTTGCAGAGCGGCAAGGTTTTCTTCCTTGTCGATGCCGCCAAGCAGGGGCTGCCCCACAACGTTGCCGTCCCGGTCAAAAACGTAGGTGGTGGGGAAGGCCATGATGT
>ERZ773190.144-NODE-144-length-88953-cov-11.581914_pt1 | contig 88953 bp, 111 predicted proteins | sample MGYA00511111_ERZ773190 | MGnify/ENA primary metagenome ERZ773190 (study PRJEB29015, sample SAMEA2737777) | human gut metagenome | biome: human gut; feature: human-associated habitat; material: faeces | place: China | collected 2012 ... | reverse complement strand
AACCGTAAAAAGAATAATTAAGACAAAGTCTTCATATATTGATTCAAAGTACATTTTGATGGATATATATGAAGGCTTTTTTATTGTGGGCAATTAAGAATGTAAGATTTGCTGCATTAATTATTGCGGGAATTATACTTGGTACATGCTTTATAAAAATGTGGCGTTATGGTGATGTGTTTTCAACTGAATATCTGATTGTATACATTAATTCTAATGTTGCATATGCAGATGTATGGCAGGAGGTGCTTGCTTACAGATTAAGGAGATTCATAACATTGGCAGTATTGATGATTACTCCATTCAGAAAATTGTATGTATACTGGCTGTGTCTGTATAACGGGTTCTGTCTTGGAATATGTATGACAAAGGCTGTTATGTTCCATGGAGCAGGGGGAGTAGTTATGGTTTTGGTCTGGTTGTTTCCACATTATCTGTTATATATAATGACCGTTCTCCTTATGTGTCATTATTTTCTAAACAGAATTGACACTTTAAGAAGAACGGTCATTATTGTGAGTATGTCATTGTTACTTACATTAATCGGAACATTTGCAGAAAGCTACATTAATCCCGACATAATGAAAATGTTTTTAAACAAGGTCTGCAATATCGTATAAAAGCTTTTCAGACTCAGCCCATCCGAGGCATGCGTCTGTGATTGATTTTCCATAAACACCGTCGCCAACCTTCTGGTTACCCGGCTCAATATAACTTTCAATCATAACACCCTTAACAAGCTTCTTAACATCAGCAGAGTGATGGCAGCTATGAAGAACTTCCTTGACAATACGGATCTGCTCAAGATACTGCTTACCTGAATTGCTGTGGTTAGCATCTACAATAACAGCAGGATTCTCAAGATCTCTTGCAGCATACATGTTATAAAGTCTTATCAAATCTTCATAGTGATAGTTAGGAATGGTCTGGCCGTGTTTATTTACGGCACCTCTTAATATTGTGTGTGTAAGAGGATTTCCAGGTGTATTAACTTCCCAGTTTCTGTATATAAATGTCTGCTTAGACTGGGCAGCAACTACAGAATTTAACATAACTGAAAAATCTCCACTTGTAGGATTCTTCATTCCGGCTGGAACATCAATTCCTGAACATACAAGTCTGTGCTGCTGGTTCTCAACTGATCTTGCACCAACGGCAACATATGAAAGAACATCTGAAAGATACCAGTAGTTTTCAGGGTAAAGCATTTCATCAGCAGGACTAAGATGTGTCTCTTTCATTACATCAATATGCATTTTTCTGATTGCAACAAGACCGGCAAGAAGGTCAGGTTTCTTTTCAGGATCTGGCTGGTGAAGCATTCCCTTGTAACCTACTCCTGTCGTTCTTGGCTTGTTAGTATAAACTCTTGGAATAATAATAACTTTGTCTTTAATCTTCTCCTGAACCTTAACAAGTCTTGATGTGTAATCAAGGACAGCAGTTTCATTATCTGCTGAGCAAGGTCCGATAATAACAAGAAGTTTGTCTGATTTGCCAGTGATAACATCAGCAATTTCAGCATCTCTTTCAGCTTTTAATGCTTTTATTTCTTCCGGTACAGGGTACTGTTCTTTGATTTCAGTAGGTGTAGGAAGCTTTGTGACGAACTCAAAACTCATATAATTTTCTCCTTAAAAATGTATATTCAATTAATTACATTTGCATAAAAAACACAATGTCTATGTGATTATAACATTTGTTTTCAAAAATGCAAAATAATAATACAGAAAGTATTCTTTGTGGTACAATATATTAAAGATTGTCGGGAGGCGTGGCTATGAATATTAACAGAATTATATGGATAGTTTTGGATAGTGTTGGAATTGGTGAGGCCAGGGATGCAGCTAAGTTCGGTGATGAAGGTGCAGATACATTGGGACATACTGCAGGGGCTAATGGAGGTCTTAATATTCCTAATATGGTAAAGCTTGGAATTGGCAATATTGACGGTGCACATAACCTTGAACGTTGTGATAATCCTATTGGGTGTTTTGGAAAACTTGCAGAAATATCTGCCGGAAAAGATACAACAATTGGGCATTGGGAGATGGCTGGAATATATTCTCCGAATCCGTTTCCTGTGTATCCAGACGGATTTCCGCAGGATATTATTGATGAATTTATCAGAAAAACAGGTGTGCCGGGTATACTATGCAATAAGCCGGCTTCAGGAACACAGATAATTGCAGAACTTGGTGATGAGCATGTGGCAACAGGAAAACCGATTGTATATACATCTGGCGATTCGGTTTTTCAGATTGCAAGCCATGAAGATGTTATTCCGGTTGAGAAACTTTATGAAATGTGTGAAACAGCAAGACACATTCTTACAGGAAAGAATGCTGTAGCAAGAGTTATTGCACGACCTTTTGTCGGGGAGAATGGCAATTATAAGAGAACACCTAACAGAAGGGATTTCTCACTAAAGCCAAGTGAGGATAATATATTGTGCAGAGTCCGTGATAAAGGGTTTGATGTAATCGGAGTCGGTAAGATTCATGATATATTTGCTGGTGTGGGCCTTACAGAGTCTAAGCACACTAATGACAATCAGGATGGAATGGATGTAACACTTGATTACATGAAGCAGGATAATAAAGGAATTATATATACTAATCTGGTTGAGTTTGATTCAACATGGGGACATAGAAGAGATTATAAAGGGTATGCCAGAGGTCTTGAAGAATTTGATGAAAGGCTTTCACAGGTGTTAGACACTTTGAAAGACACAGATATGCTTGTTATTACGGCTGACCACGGTTGTGACCCAACCTATAAGGGAACTGACCATACAAGGGAATATGTTCCACTGCTTGTATATGGAAAATGCTTAAAACATGGCGTTAATCTTGGAACAGGTGACACTTATGCTGATATAGCACAGACACTGGCTGAGATTTTTGGCACAGAACCGGTTAAGATAGGAAAGAGTTTTCTTAATAAGATTATGTAGGAGGTCTGCATTATGAGAATGGTTGATATTATAGAGAAGAAAAGAGATGGTGGAAAGCTTACTAAAGAAGAAATAGAGTTCTTTGTTAATGGCTATGTCAGGGGGGATATACCTGATTATCAGGCTTCTGCCCTTCTTATGGCAATATATTTCAGACATATGGATTATGATGAGACTCTTAACCTGACGCTTGCAATGGAAAACAGCGGAGATAAGCTGGATTTGTCTGGTATTAATGGAATTAAAGTAGACAAGCACAGTACAGGTGGCGTTGGAGATAAGACTTCACTTGTTCTTGCACCTATGGTTGCAGCACTTGGTGGCAAAGTTGCAAAGATGAGTGGAAGAGGACTTGGACATACAGGAGGCACGATTGATAAACTGGAAAGTATTCCGGGATTTAACACTTCTCTGTCTGAGGAAGCATTTGTTAAGCAGGTTAATGATATAGGAATTGCAATAACAGGGCAGACAGGTAATCTTGCACCTGCAGATAAGAAGATATATGCGCTAAGGGATGTTACGGCAACGGTCGAGAATATTTCGCTTATTGCAAGCAGTATTATGAGTAAGAAACTGGCTTCTGGTGCTGATGCGATTGTTCTTGATGTCAAGACCGGAAGTGGCGCATTTATGAAAAATGAGGCTGATGCCGTAAGTCTTGCTAAGGAGATGGTTCGTATTGGAAAGGGAGCTGGAAGAAATGTAACAGCACTTATTACTGATATGGACCAGCCGTTAGGATATGCAGTCGGTAATGCACTTGAAGTTATCGAGGCTATCAATACGTTAAAAGGTGAAGGACCAGAGGATTTAACTAAACTGGTTCTTAATCTTGGAACTTATATGGTTCTTGCAGCAAGGAATGACCTTGACAAAGAGACTGCAAGAAAAGAACTTGAAAGGGTAATCAGTGACGGAAGCGCACTCGATAAGATGGCAGAATTCGTCAAAGCACAGGGTGGAGACCCTGACGCTGTGTATAATACGGATAAGTTAAAGATATCTGATACAATAACAGAGGTGTGTGCAGATAGCGATGGATACATCCAGTCAATCCAGTCTGAGCTGATAGGAAAATCTTCAATGATTCTTGGAGGCGGAAGGACAGCCAAGGACGATGTGATTGATTTATCAGTTGGAGTTGTGCTTTCTAAGAAAATAGGCGACAAAGTCAGCAAAGGTGATGTGATTGCAAGAATTTACTGTGATAATGCAGAAAAGACTAAAGAAGCAGAAACAATGATTAAGGATGCGTATACATTTTCGCGAGAATTTGTCGAAAAAAATGTACTTATAAAGGGAATAGTTGGTTAATAGTTGTAAATAATTGAATTTTGTGATATTATATTGACTAAACGGGGCTTTGCCCTAGGTTTGTGAATTGAAAAGGAGAGTTACGATGGAAGTAAGACAGGGTGCTAACGCAAGAGATGTAAAGGGTTATGATACAGAAAGACTGAGAAATGATTTTCTTATCCAGAATCTTTTCCCAGCTGATGATTTCAAGCTTGTTTACAGCCAGATTGATCGTATTATCGTAGGCGGATGTATGCCGGTTAATAAGGAACTTACACTTGAGGCAGGTTCTGAACTTAAGGCTGCATATTTCCTTGAGAGACGTGAGATGGGTATCTTTAATGTAGGTGGCAACGGTTCAGTTATCGTTGATGGTACTGAATATAAGTTTAAATATAGAGATGGTCTTTATATTGGTATGGGTTCTAAGGAGATTAGTTCAAGAGCGAGGATTCTTCTAAGCCAGCTAAGTTCTACTTTAACTCAACACCAGCACATAAGACATATCCTACAGTATTTATTGATCCAGAAAAGGATATCAAGGATGAGTTCAAGCTTCAGCTTGGTTCTGTTGAAGGATGTAATAAGCGTCTTAACAGAAAGTATATTTTACCAGGTCAGGTCGAGACATGCCAGTTAGAGATGGGTATCACAACTCTTGAGCCAGGAAGCGTATGGAATACAATGCCATGTCATACACATGACAGACGAATGGAAGTTTATTTCTACTTCGAGATTCCAGAAGAAGATATCGTTGTTCACTACATGGGTGAGCCAACAGAAACTCGTCATATCATCATGAGAAGCGAAGAAGCAGTTATTTCACCAAGCTGGTCAATTCATTCAGCATCAGCTACACATGCATATGCATTTATCTGGGGAATGGCTGGAGAAAACCAGGATTTCGATGATATGGACTGGGTAGACATGAAGGATTTAAAGTAATCCGTCAGTACATATTTTACTAAGGAATGTAACCTGTAGAGGGTTTCATTTATAAATTATTATTAGAAAAAGGAGAATTAAAATGTCAGTTAATTTTTCACTTGAAGGTAAGATTGCATTTGTAACTGGTGCATCATATGGTATCGGCTTCGCTATCGCTAGTGGTATGGCTAAGGCTGGTGCAACAATCGTTTTCAACGATATTAAGCAGGAATTAGTAGATAAGGGACTTGCAGCATATAAGGAAGCAGGTATCGATGCTCACGGATATGTTTGTGATGTTACAAGCGAAGAACAGGTTAATGCTATGGTAGCTCAGATTGCTAAGGATGTAGCTCCTATCGATATCCTTGTAAACAACGCTGGTATCATCAAGAGAATTCCAATGTGCGATATGACTGCTGAACAGTTCAGACAGGTTATCGACGTTGACTTAAATGCACCTTTCATCGTATCTAAGGCAGTTATCCCTTCAATGATCGAAAGAGGTCATGGTAAGATTATCAACATCTGCTCTATGATGTCAGAATTAGGCCGTGAAACAGTTTCAGCTTACGCTGCAGCTAAGGGTGGTTTAAAGATGCTTACAAGAAATATCTGTTCTGAATATGGCCAGTACAATATCCAGTGTAACGGTATCGGACCTGGTTATATTGAAACACCTCAGACAGCTCCGTTAAGAGAACGTCAGGCAGATGGTTCAAGACATCCATTTGATCAGTTCATCTGTGCTAAGACACCTGCTAACAGATGGTTAAAGCCGGAAGAATTAGCTGGTCCTGCTGTATTCTTAGCTTCAGAAGCTTCAGATGCAGTAAACGGACATATTCTTTATGTTGATGGTGGTATCTTAGCTTATATCGGTAAGCAGCCACAGTAAATTAAAAGAGCCGGTAAAATCCGCAGTGCGAATCTGCAATACGGATACATACCTATAAAAGAACGCAGGAATGATTTCCTGCGTTCTTTTTAATGTTGTGGGTGGCCAGGCGAGGATAAGCGCCTGAGCTGATTGAATATTTGTACCATTTATTCGATTTTTAGCATCCTGTATCCGATTCCAATATGTGTTTGAATATATTGGATATCATTTTGGGAAACCTCAAGTTTCTTTCGTAGTGTTGCCATAAAAACGCGCAGGGAAGCAATATCATTTTCAAGGCTGCTGCCCCAGATCTGCTGGGTAATATAGGTGTGTGTTAATACTTTTCCGACATTGCGGGAGAGCAGGCACAGGAGTTTGTATTCAATTGGCGTTAAATGAAGCTCCGTTCCATTTAGATAGGTACAGCCAGCCGTATAATCTATTTTTAGCTGACCGTTTATAAAAACAGAGGATTCCTGATTTTCGTCGGATTGAATCATTGCAAGACGGCGCTGGGTAACGCGTATGCGTGCAAGAAGTTCTTCAACGGAAAAAGGTTTCGTGATATAATCATCAGCACCGGCATCAAGGGCTTCTATTTTATCAGCATCCTCACTTCTGGCGCTGATGACAATAATGGGCATATTGGACCATGTCCGGATGTTTTTGATTACATCAACACCTTCCATATCGGGAAGACCAAGATCAAGCAGTACAATATCCGGATTATGGGACGAAGCTTCTAAAATGGCCGAATTTCCGTTTTCGGCGGTCAGATATTTATAGTCGTGTGTTTTTAATGCGGTTACAATCAGATTGCGTACCGGACGGTCATCTTCAACAACCAGAATTAATAATTTATTCATTTAATGTCACCTCGCTCAGTGGTAGTGTAAAAGTAAAAATACAGCCATGTGGTACATTGTCAGTAAGATTAAGTTTTCCATTATGTGCTTCAATAATAGAATGACAAAGCGCAAGTCCAAGTCCAAGACTGCGATGACTGTCAGCAATTGTATTTTTTCCGGTATAAAACATTTCAAAGATATGCGGTTTTATTGGATCGGGAATACCCGGACCGTTATCCGTTACGCTGATTTGTGCTTCCGCGCTTTTTTTGACGGCATGGATATAAATTGTTGAACCTGCAGGGGTATATTTTACAGCATTGTCAATCAAATTAACAAGAACCTGAATAATAAGGCGCACATCCATACGGGCAAGAATTAATTCATTACAGTCGGCAATGATTTTATGATTGTCGTGTTTCCGGTTAATATGCCGCAGTGATTCTGCAATAACTTCATCTACAAGCTGGTCGGTAAATTTAAATTTTAACCGTCCGTCATTTAATCTTGTAATAGATAACAGGTTTTCTACTACACCAATCAGCCATTCAGAATCGTCATAGATATCCGTGTAAATCTGATGTTTAGTTGACGTATCGAGGCAGGTATCATTGTTTAGCAGCATATCGGCATTGCCATAGATGGAACACAGCGGGGTACGCAGATCATGGGAAATTGCCCGTAAAAGATCGGCACGAAGCTGTTCGTTTTTTGCTAAAATCGCATTTTTTTCTTTTTCTATTGCATTTTGCGAATTTTCCATGGCAAGAGCACATTCGTTAATAACGGAAAGCAGAATACTGTGCTCAAAGGAATCCAGGGAGTCTTTTTTTACGGGAATTCCAATGACACCATACACATTATTTCCGATACGGATTGCAAGATATAGACATTCTGCATCGTTAAAATGACGGGTTGTGGCACCGGCGCGTTTTTTATTCTCATACACCCATTTGGCAATTTCATATTCCTTTTCGGTTAAAATGTCTTCTGCGGGAGTCTCCTTTTTATTAAAAAAAAGCTGCCCCTTTGAGAGTGTGCCTTGCTCTGCGACGTAGGCTGTAATATTGCGGTTGAGCAGCCGGGCAAGCTGTGAGCAGGTAATACTAAGAATCTCTGTACTGCCGGTTGCTTTTTGCAGTAAGCGGTCGGTATCAAATAAAATTTGTGTCCGGAATGCAAGCTGCGCAGAGATCTTTGCATGCGTTTTTAATTTAGCTGCAAGTGTTCCGGTTAGTACAGAGGATATCAGCATAATCAAAAAAGTTACGGGATATCCAACGGCATAAGTCTGAAAAGACATACGTGGTTCGGTCAGGAAGAAACAAAATAGGACCACACTCAAACAAGAACTGCAAATACTACAAAGATATCCGTTTGTTACAATAGAAGTGAGCAGTACGCCAAGGATGTATATTGTAACAATATTTGTATCTGTAAATTTCAGCTTTTGAAACAGCAATCCGATGAGTGTACAGATGGCAAATATGGATATTGTTAAAAAGCAGTCTTTTAAGGATGGTTTGTTGGTATACAGTAAAGGCTGCTTTTTAGGATAAATTTCTGATTTAACAGCATCCGGAATAATATGAATATCAATGTCAGGAGCTGCTTTAATCAACTGCTCTGTGAGTGCGGCCCTGCTGAAAAAATGGCTTCGTTTTGCATTGCTCTGTCCAATAACGATTTTTGTAACATTAGATAGATGTGCGTATTCTGCAATTTGAACAGGAATATTTTCACCATGCGTTGTTACAATTTCTGCACCGAGTTTTTCAGCAAAATGAATATGTTCTTCAAGCCTTTTTTTATCAGATGTATCCGATAATATTCTGTTTTGAACATAAAGCGCGGTAAAACGTGCATGCAGGGCAGCAGCCATTGCTGCTGCTGTATGCACAATTTTTTTATTGGAAGGAGAGGAAGACAGACAGACTAATATGTGTTCTTCTGTCCGGTCTGAACCATTTGTGTATGTCTTGTCCATTTATTTTACCACCTTTGTCCGATTTGATTTATTATACCATGATATAGAATGATAATCTTCGATTTTTTTTAATTTTATACTTCAGAAGTTGTTTTACCAATCTTCATGATCATTACCTTTTGTGTTATCATCTTCCATGGCATCATCTTTTTGAAGTTTATCGCGCAAGCTGTTAATAAAGCGGTCGATTTTGGACATAATCCAAAAGCCGACGATAATAAAGATAAAAAGTAAACTGAAAGCAAGAAATATATCTGTCATTAGAACCATCTCCTTACCTATTAAATATGAAAACATTTTTGAATTGCTTTATATTCACCAAGAACCAATAAAGTAATATTATTGGTAAACAAAGTGTTTGTTGAGACAGACATATTAATTTTTCCGTTGCTTTTAACAGCCATAATATTGATATTATATTTTTTACGAATATCCAGTTCACCGACTGTTTTGCCAATCCAGCCGGAAGGAACTTCAACTTCAATAATAGCGTGGGAAGCATCCACCTCCATATAGTCCAGAATGTGATCATCGGTATATCGGATGGATGCCCATTTTGCTACCTGTTTTTCAGGATAAATGACTTTATCTGCACCATTGCGTAAAAGAAATTTTTCCTGTACATCACGTTCGGCACGGGAAATGACTAATTTCCCACCAAGCTCTTTTAACAGTGATGTAGTTTCAAGTGAATTCTGGAAGCTTCCACTGATAGTAACAAAGCAGATATCAAAATTTCCAATGCCAAGTGATTTTAAAAAATCAGGGTTGGTACTGTCGCCAATCTGTGCATTAGTAACAAATGGAAGAATGTCATTGACTCTTTCTTCATCCGTGTCAATAGCCATAATATCATGACCAAGCTGGCTGAGCTGAATTGCAATGTGTCTGCCGAAACGTCCGAGTCCGATAAGTAAAATGTTTTTCATAATAATCCTCATTTCTGAGCGACTTTGTTGTGAAGTTGCGATGAGAAATTCGCGCAGGCGATTTCTCATCTGCAATCATGGCTATTTGTTTTCGCTCAGAAACAAATAGCCGTATGAAAAATAAGCGCATCAGCGTTATTTTTCATAATGATCCTCATTGTATTATCCAATAGTTATTTTTTCTAAAGGCATTTTTGCATTGTTTCTGTTTTTATTAGACAGAATTGCGTAAATTAATGTTAGTCCGCCGACACGCCCGAGATACATAAGAAGAATCAATATAAAACGGGACAGAATGTGCAGGTTTGGAGTAATGCCCAATGTCAGTCCAACGGTACAGACCGCAGATACAGCCTCATATAAACAGCTTGAAAGAGGAAGACCTTCGTAAATACTGATTGCAATGCCCCCGGTGAAAAAAAGTATAAAGTACATCATCGTAATGGTTGCTGCATTTTTTATAGCCTGACAGTCAAAGCGGCGTCCAAAGGCACAGACATCTTCTTGGCTGCGGAAAGTTGCCAAAGCATTTAATAACAGAACCGCAAAGGTGGTTGTCTTTATACCTCCGGCAGTAGAGCTTGGAGAACCGCCGATAAACATAAGCAGAATCATAACAGCCTGTGAAGAATCCGTCATGGATGAAATATCGGCTGTATTAAATCCGGCGGTTCTGGGAGTTACGGATTGGAAAAGAGAGAGTATCAGCCTCTTTCCAAACGGTAATTCTTTAAAATTACAAAGAAAGAAAAGTACAGCCGGAAGGATAATTAAAAGAGCTGTTGTTGTAAGGATGATTTTGCTTTGCATGCGGTATCTTTTTATATGAAATTTATGTGTATAGATATCGTCCCAGGTAAAGAAACCGATACCTCCTGCAATAATTAAGAACATAATGATAATATTAATGATATAATTATTGCTGTAACCTGTAAGAGATGGATAAAGGCAGTCTTTGCTTCCCAGAATATCAAATCCCGCGTTACAAAAAGCGGATATGGAATGAAATACAGACATCCAGAGACCATTTATCCCAAAATCATGAATAAATATGGGCATCATAAGCAATGCACCTAGAAATTCAATGATAAAAGTTCCTTTTAAAATAAATTTTGTCAAACGGACAATGCCGCCGATTGTCGGTGCTGAAATGGCATTTTGCATGGTGCTGCGCTGCATAAGGGATATTTTTCTGCCGGAAAGCATAAAAACGAATGCGGCAACCGTTACAACACCAAGTCCGCCGGTCTGTATGAGTATTAAAATAATCAGCTGCCCTACAAAGGACCAGTAGCTGCCGGTGTCCTGTACAACAAGGCCGGTTACGCATACAGCGGATGTGGATGTAAACAGAGCCTCGTTAAAAGGTGTGATTGTCCCCGTGGCAGATGAAATGGGCAGCATTAAAAGCAATGCACCGACAAAAATAATTCCGGCAAAGCCAAGAATAATAAATTGAAAAGATGTAAGGTGTTTTTTTCTATGTAATGTTTCTAACATATATAGCAGCTCCTTGTTGAGTTAAATGGTTTTGTAATGATTATTATATAGAATACAGTTTAAAGATGGTGTAAGGGTATTTATCAGAACATTAAGATTGTATAAAGAAAACCTCCGCCGCATCAAATTTATATTCGATGCGGCGGAGACCTGAAATATAATGATTATATTATTTAGTATTCCGTATCCGTGTCACTACCGGACATTGTATCGTCTTCATCGTCTGACGCTGATTCATCATCTGCTTTATCTTCTGGTTCTTTTTCATATTCTTCCGGAGAAAGAATATCGGTCAGCTCGTAGAGCGTGTAGCCCTCAACAGTTCCAAGCTTAGTCATGTCACGGCGGTAGTAAGGCTCAATGGAATCGTAGGTTTCGTCGGTGCATACAATAATAACCTTATCAAACGTTTCCATAGGATCATAGTAAGTGCGGCTTGCGCCCCAGCCAAGAAATGAACCTACGGAAATTCCATCAATGATATTCAGACGATTTTCCAAAAGCCGTGCGATACGGGCAACTTCGATAATTTCCGAATCACTGTCACCGATAAAATATACTAAATCACAGTCGGAATGTTCCTGTACATAACTGGTAATTGCGGTACTGGTTTCGTAATTGTTGCGGCTTGTATAATAATAGTAAAAGACGATATTGCACAACAGCCAGATGATTGCAATCGAAGCCATGGCAGAAGTAAAAATAAGCGGATTCGGGTGGGCTTTAAGCCATGCCACCAGGCCGCCGATGCCGATACCGACAATCAGAAATCCGGATACCACAGGAATTAAGTGGTATCTGAATTCAAAGGTTTCAGAACCGTAAGTTGTATCGGTTAAAATCAATACGGCAAGATTAACGGCAATAATACAGCATACCATGCCGGCAACCGTCTGTACCGGGGAATCTGTCTGACCGTTTTTTAACAAGCCAGACAGCGGGAGGACAGATTTTATCGTTGCAATCAGAATAATGACAAACAGCAAGAAAGCCGCCATATGTGACAGATAATGGATACCAAAGGCTGATGTTATGACAATCTTCTGATTTGGCAGTGCACCGAACAGCTCTGCAATACCGACAATACATTTTGCAAAATTATTGACAAATTTTTCTGCCGTGGTAAGCACCATTTCATTTGTAAAAATGTCAGCACCGTAAATTTTTGCACTGGCATAGCCCAGTCCGTAAATGACAAGGCTTGCAGCGAGCAGAAGCATGTTTTTGCTCAAAAAATTTTTGAAACTGCCACTGCAGATGACGGTAAACAATTCATATAAAATGATTGGAAGCAGACCGCAAATCAACAGGTACAGACCGCAGGAGAGTGCAGTCAGATACACAGCAGCAAAATAAGTAATCAAAATATGAAGATATCTGCGGACCGGTATCTCAAGCCTGATTTTTAAAAGAATGTCAATCAGCATAATCGGAATCAGCACTTTAATGATGTAATAGGCGGCACCCGTAAACATCATCGGCATATATCCGAGCGGTTCCAAAGAATACGGTGTCAGCAGAAGTACATAAACAATCATGCGTACCAGCTTCGGCAGCTGTAACATTTTAAAAATATCCCTGAAAATGTAAATGTAGAGCAAAACACCCAGACAGTCAGCAAGGCCGTAGGCTAAAAAAATGTTGTGGGTAATCCCGTAAAAAATACTCGCGGGAATAATCACGGAATCGAGTCCAAGTGTAGACTGGTAATCCCAGTGTTTTAAAAAAATGCTTTTCTGATTCCAGATTTCCATTGCCTGCGCCATGGCGGCGGAGGAATCAAAGCCTGCTTCATATTTTAAATGGGTCAGGTTAAAAACAAAAATTAACAGCAGCTGTGCAATGACAAAAATTTCAAAAAAAACAATCCACGGACCGGAGTCTTTGATTTTAGCAATCCATGTTTTCATAAAGTTCCTCATGATAAGTGTACCAGTGTTCCGCCCTTGACTTCTACGATTTGTGTGTTGTTAATGCACAGCCATGCAGAAGCAGCAGACGGATTGTATACAAAGCTGTTGTCTGCGGCAAACTGCAGACGGTCAAAGACTTTGTTGTAATCGACGATTTCAATATTGGTAGCATACCAGATGTCATTGTGGCCGCCCATCATTTCCGCAAATTCTTCCATGATTTCCCAGTTGTTGTTACGGGTAAATTCAAAACTGTGTCCCCATACATACATCATATAGAGATACTGTTTCTTTTTTAACGAAAGAAATGCCTTGCCGAATTCTACCAGATGATGGTTGTGGTGGCAGGTCGGAAGCCACTGCATATAATTTTCAGGCATGCCAAAACCGGTTTCATCGCCTAAAAGAATCGGGCCTTCAGCTTCTTTAGCACCTTTTTGTGCCGCATAGACAGCTGCATATTTATCGGCGGCAACACGACCGTATTCCATGCCGAGGCTGTTTGCGATACGGCAGACCTTTTCATTGCTTGAACCGTTCGGATAAGCTATGCCGCGGATTGGATAGCCCATGATTTTTTCAAGCTCCATGCGGTTATTTAAAATTTCGTAGACAATTTCATTGTCAGGGCATCTTGCGATTGTCGGGTGGGTGCAGGTATGAACCGCAACCTCATGTCCGGCATATAAATCCTTCCATTCGTCTTTCGGGATACGGATATCCGGCTGGTCAATGCCGGTGTTTAAGTTAAAGGTACCACGCAGACCGTTTTTGTTAAAAATCTCAACAAGACGTCTGTCCTCTAGTTTGCCGTCATCATAGCTGAATGTAAGTACTTTGTGCTTTCCGCCCGGAAATGCTTTATAAATCTTATTCATCGTAACATTATCACCTTTCTTTAAAAACTGTAAACTTCATACAGTATAGCGCAAAACCTGTTATTTGTCGATAAAACAAAACGATTTTATCACCTGATTGAGAAAATATAAGTAATCGGTGCGGCGGATACAGGCATTGGCATAGACAGGTGTAGAAAATAAAAGCGCATCATTGACGTAGACACAGACAGAACCGACAATATCACCGGTAAAGACAGGGGCGGCAATGCTGTCCGGTGTATTAATAACAACGTTGACAAGGTCTTCTTTACGCAGCAGCAGACGGCAGGTATCGTGAATGGAAACCGGCAGTTCCTTTTCCAGCCCGTCGGTAACGGTGATGCTTTTTAGAGGAAAGTTTTTACCAATAATTTCTTCATGATTAAAATGTTCTTTCCCCCAGTTTAACAGCGTGCGGCAGTCCTGCCACTTGTAGGTTTTTGAAGGCGGCCAGCCGCAGGCAAGCAGTGCTGCAATAAAGGTTTTGCCGTCATACCGGCAGGCACAGACATAGCAGTAGCCGGCATTGCCGGTAAATCCGGTTTTTCCGGAGAGCACGCCGTCATACATATTTAAAAAGGCATTGGCATTGGAAACACTGTAAGAACCAAACTGATGTTCCTTTGTCTGGGTAATCGCCAGGAACTCTTCATTTTGTATACAGTAGGACATGATAACGGCAAGTTCTTTTGCCGTTGTGGCATGTTCCCCGGTTTCATCAGAGGCATCCAGTCCGTTTGGCGTAATAAAATGAGTTTGTGTACAGCCTAGAGATACGGCTTTTTCATTCATCAGCCCTGTAAACACGGCAACGAGGATTTTGCTTTGCTTGGTTGTGATATTTTGCAGAAAAGAAGTGTCAAATCCGGAAGGAAATGACACAAAGGAGAGGTCTTTTCCGGAAAGTACGTCATACGTATCGGGATAAATGCCGGACTGAACCTGATAAATATAGTAACAGGCAGTATTTTCTGCAATAATAACTGCCGAATCATTGTGGGATTTTAACATCAGCGAATAGAGCAGATCATTTAAGGTAAACGTTTCGCCTTTCTTTGCATTTAACTGGACATCGGGCATGGAAGCGGCATAGGCGCTTGTGGTGCAGGTCATTTCCTTTAAACCGTATTCTAAGGCAATGACACAGCTCATAATCTTTGTGGTGCTTGCCATGGGGGCAGGGGTGTCTTCATTCTTTCCATATAAAACACGTCCCGAATCGCCGTCTAACAATACGGCATATCTGGCATGCAGCTGCAAATCGTCTTCGGCAGCAGAAACACGGATACGGGACGGCAGGAGTGCCGTAATGGAATATGTAAGGGTTGTCAGAAAAAGCACGAGGCAGAGCCATTTTTTCATAGTGCGCTAAAACCTATCTTTTTTAATTAGATTTATGATAAGAATGTGCGAAAAATGCCACCAAAGAAAAGTGGCAAATGCCACCAAAGAAAAGTGGCATATCACAAAAGCTGTCCACATATATTGGGATAAACCAAAAAGAAACAGGCGGGGCGTCTGTAGAATGGAGGGAAAATGACGGACAGAATAAAAGAAATTGAAAATTTACTGCCGGACAGGCTGAAAAACAGTCTGTTTTCAGGGATGTTTGGTTTCCGGGTTACCTATGACGGACTGGAAGAAATCCGTCTGCGGTGTGCACAGCCGCCAGAAATCCGGTTTAAGGGAAAGGATTACCGGACAGACAAAGTAATTATAGCGCCTCAGGATATCCGGCAGTGTCTGGAATATATGAGCCATTATTCCCTCTATGCGTTTCAGGAGGAAATCAGGCAGGGGTATCTGACCGTGCGGGGCGGACACCGGATTGGTGTGCTAGGGCATGCCGTGCTGGAAAACGGTATCGTCACCGGACAGACGTCCCTGTCATTTTTAAATATCCGGGTGGCGCATGAAAAAATCGGCTGTGCAGATACGGTTATGGATTTTGTATGCAAAGACGGAGTCCTGAAACATACGCTGATTATTTCGCCGCCCTGCTGCGGCAAGACTACACTTTTGCGGGACATTGTAAGACAGCTTTCACAGGGCAGTGTGATTCCTGCAAAAAAGGTGTGCGTTGTCGATGAACGTTCTGAAATTGCCGCCTGTGTGGACGGGATTCCGCAGAATCATCTGGGAGAGCGTACCGATGTCATCGACTGCTGCCCGAAGGCAGAAGGGATGCTGATGGTAATCCGGGCGATGTCGCCGGATATTGTGGCAGTCGATGAGATTGGCGGAAAAAAAGACATAGAAGCCATTGAGTCAGTAATACACTGCGGCTGTATCGTGATTGGTACGGTGCATGGGGCAGACGTTAAAGAACTGTATCAGAAACCGGAACTGGGTGCGCTGCTAAAACGCGGGGTATTTGGCAGATTGATTGTATTATCCGGCAAAAATGGTGCGGGAACAGTACAGGAATGTCTGGAATTATAAAGGAGGAGTGAGCGATGATAAAGTTATGCGGTGCAGTGTGCATTGTAGCCGGTACAACCTGTTACGGACTGTTTTATGCGTTTCAGAAAAAAAGCAGACTGTGGCGGTTAAAGCAGTTTAAGGAATCCCTGCTTTGCCTTAGCGGACAGCTGCGTGTGGCAAGAATGACCATGCCGCAGGCACTGGCACAAATCGGGCAGAAAAGCCGTTATGATTACCTTTCACAGTTTTACATCTTTGTATCGGAAAATCTGGAACAGCATACATACAGCGGATTCTGGGAAACGTGGGCGACCGGTATTGACAGCTATGTCCGCGATATTTATCTGACAGAAAGTGACAGTGAAATTTTAAAAAATATTGGAAGTATTCCGCTTCATCTGGATATTCAGATGCAGCTTGCCTTTTTGGAAGAAAATATTTCGGAACTGGAGAATCTGATTGAAGAAACACAAAAAGATATCCGCGCCCGGTGCCGCATTTATCAGAGTGCCGGAGTTATAGCAGGACTTGTGATTGTATTAATTTTGATTTAAAGCATCAGACCGATAAGGGGGGTGGTTATTTGGAGGTCAGCCTGATCTTTAAAATTGCGGCGGTCGGAATTCTGGTTTCTGTCATCAGTCAGATTTTAAAGCACAGTGGGAGGGAAGAACAGGCGTTCTTAACAAGTCTTGCGGGGCTTCTGCTGGTGTTGTACTGGATTGTGCCGTATATCAGCGATTTATTTGAAGCCATGAAAAAAATGTTTGAATTATAGGCGGGAGAGGCATGGAAGGAATCAAAGTGATTATGGCGGCGTTAGCCGGTGTGTTTCTGGCGGCGGTTTTAAAAAGCGTAAAAAGTGAAATGACGATGCTTGTCGCCGCCGGCGTATCGGTATTGATCCTGTTTTATATTCTGTCGGGACTTTCGGTAATCGTAGAGCAGTTAAAAATGCTACAGGGGTACATCGGAATCAGCGGAAAATATATCGGAATCCTCGTTAAAATGATAGGCATTTCCTATATGACACAGCTTGCTGCAGACATCTGCCGTGACAACGGCCAGAGCGCGGTGGCGGGACAACTGGAGGTGTTTTGCAAGATCACGATTGCCGCACTGGGTATGCCGGTGGTGCTTACATTATTTGAGGTTGTGACAAAATGCATTGGATAATAAAAGTATCGTATCGGAAAAGAAATGCGGCGGGGGAAAAACGTTTTTTTGGGATCAGGGTATTGGGGGTGATGGCGGCGGTGTGTGTCAGCCTTGCGGCGGCAGGCATGAGGGCAGAACCGGTATGTGCCGCAGCCGGTGCCGAAACTGTATTAGAAAAGACATCAGAAACGGCGGAGGTCAGTACAAAACCGGCAGCAGACACGGTGCAGGAAGCCGGTTACGGTAATTATGATTATTCTGCTATTGACAGGGCAGTCCGGCAAAACAGCGGTTACAGCATTTCTTTTCAGGAAATTATCAATCAGATAACGGGAGAGGGCGGTGTCACCGGACAGGGAATTTTTCCGGTACTGAATAAAACATTTTTACAGGTCATAACAGGCAGTAAAACCGCAGTCGTACAGATTATCATACTGGCACTGTTTTCGGCAGCAATCCGCTGTTTCGGTCCGTCTGCATGCAAAGAGCAGATATCCGACACGGCACAGATGATTCTGTCCATATCACTGACGGCGGTGCTGATTGCTTCGTTTTATACGGCATGCACCATCAGCACCGATACGCTGGAGGGCTGTATCAGCGTATATAAAGCGGTTGTTCCGGTATTTTTTTCAGCGGTTGCCTTTGCATCCGGCAATGTGACGGCGGCAGTTTATTATGAAATTGTATTAATGCTCATTACCACCGTGAATCTGCTGTTTAAAAGCGTGTTAATCAAGGTGGACCAGATTTATATGCTGATTTCCATGGCAGATGCCGTTGCAAAAGAAGAACGTTTTACGAAAGCGGCGGAACTCTGTGTGCAGGTCATGAAATGGTCGGGCAGGACGGCATTGGTTGTTTTTACAGGGCTTGGAGGCTTAAAGGGAATGCTCGTACCGGTATCGGAAACCTATAAAAAGAAAATGCTTTACCGTGCCGTGCAGACACTTCCCGGTGTGGGCAGTTCAATAGAAACGGTTACGCAGACTGTCTGGGGGGCGGCTAAAATTATTAAAAATGGTATCGGTATGGCGGCGGTCATTGCTGTGTTGATTGTCTGTGCAGTTCCTGTTTTAAAGCTGGTACTGATGGCAGTGCTGTTTAAAGTGACAGCGGCAGTAATTGAACCGGTGGCGGATAAAAGGGTGGTAAAGGCAGTCAATGCACTGGGAACGGCAGTCGGAATGCTTCTGATGACGGTACTGGCAGCAGTCAGTTTATTTTTACTGATGCTGGCAATGATTGTGATGATGACGGGATTACAGTAAGAAGGGAAGTGGACAATGGAAGCTGTACTATCGTGGGTAAAACAAATTTTTATTTTGAGTATTTTATCAACGGTTGTCACACATTTGATGCCGTCAGCAAAATATACGAAGTACGCATCGTATATCTGCGGACTGCTGATTGTCATGGTGTGTATACAGCCGCTTGCGGCAGTTTTTCACGGAGGCATTTCACCGGATAAAATTTATGAGTCTGTCATGACCTATAATCAGAGTAACCGGCTAAAGCAGGAACTGACGTACCGGGAAGGGGATTCTGCACAGTCTGTCATGGAAGCCTATGAAAAAGAAACGGTAAAAACCGTGGAAGAATATGTACTGGAAAACGGTTATTACCCTGCAAAAACAACCGTTACGGTGGAGAAAGACAAAGACAGCAAAGATTATGGAAAGATATGCGCTGTATCAGTGGTTTTATCGGAGAAAAAAGAACAGCAGATTTCAGTTGAACGGATTGTTATCGGGGAAAGCACAGAAGAAAAAAAACAGGAAATATCGCAGGATTACAGTACACTGCGAAATGAACTGGCACAGCTTTTACATATTACAATTTCATGTGTGGAGGTAAAACAGAAGTCCCAGTGAAAACAGGAGGTGAAAAGATTTCATGGCACCGATAAAATGGAACAGAATTTTTGAAAAAATTCAGAATAAATCCGGTAAAGAGAAAATAACAATAGTAGTACTTACAGGGATTTTACTGCTTGTAATTTCACTTCCGACCGGTTCAAAGTCCGGACAGACAGAAACGAATGAAAATACACAGACCCGGCAGACCGGATTGTCAGAAAGCGCAAAAAGCTACGAAACGGTGTTGGAAGAAAAACTGGAAAAAGCATTAAAAAAAGTAGAGGGGGTCGGAGAAGTCAGTGTAGTCATCACATTAAAAAATACATCAGAAAAAATTATTGCGGCGGATTCGGATTACAGTGAAAGCGTGATCCAGGAAAGCGACAGTGCCGGGGGCATGCGCAGTACTACACAGCAAAGCGGAAGCACAAGCAATATTTATTACGATACGCAGGAGGGCAGTGAGCCGTATGTCACCAAAGAAAATATGCCGGAGGTGGAGGGCATTGTCATTGTTGCAAAGGGAGGTGGTGACGGAAATGTATGCGCTGATATTACATCCGCGGCAGAAGCACTGCTTGGAGTACCCGCACATAAAATTAAAGTTTTGAAAATGAATTGAAAATCTGGAGGTTGTTTTGAAAAAGATTAAAAAGAATCAGCTGATTATTACGGCACTGGCAATTATGATAGCTGCGGCAGGCTACATAAATTACACCGGCAATTTATCGGATATTATCACGGTAAATGACACGGTAAGCACACAGGACCCGACGGCAAATCCGGTCGATGAGGTATCCGGCGATATTTTAAGCAACGATGCCGAACCGGATGAGCAGAGCCTTCAGGAACCGGGCAGTGTGGTACTCACTTCGGGTAACGGTGTGTCTTCAAGTGTGGTTTCGGAAGCAAAGCTAAACCGCGAACAAATCCGTGCAAAAAATAAAGAAACCTTACTGGAAGTTATTAATAATGCCGCACTGACAGAGAGTGCAAAGGCAGAGGCGGTAGCGCAGCTTTCAGCAATTACGGATAATTCGGAAAAAGAAATTGCGGCGGAGCTGCTGCTTGAAGCCAAAGGCTTTTCCAATGCGGCAGTGTCCATTTTAGACGGAAACGTGGATGTTGTCATCAATCAGACACAGCTGACCGATACGCAGAAAGCACAGATTGAAGATATCGTAAAAAGAAAAACAGGAGCTGCGGCAGACAAGATTACAATAAATGTTTGCAATAATCAGAAAAATTGATTATAATATCTAATAAGTACATTTCGATAATTAGGAGGTTTATCTATGACGAAAGAGTTTGAAGATAGAGGAAACACTTATACAATCCGCGAGAACGTAAGCAATATCGGTGAAGTAAGAGTTGCGGATGAGGTTGTGGCAATTATCGCAGGACTTGCTGCAACAGAGATTGAAGGCGTGAAATCTATGGCAGGCAATATTACAAATGAACTGGTAAGCAAGCTGGGCATGAAGAACCTTTCCAAGGGCGTAAAGGTCAATGTCAGTGAGGAAAACGTTTCTGTTGATTTAGCACTCAATATCAGATACGGTTATGAGATTCCGGTTGTATCCAAAAAGGTACAGGAAAAGGTAAAATCTGCAATTGAAACCATGACAGGGCTTGAAGTCAGTGTCGTCAATATTAAGATTGCAGGCGTAGATGTTGAGGCACAGTAAACAGGTGCCGGCGCAGCATGAAAGTGGAAGAATCCGTAAGATATTTTTTTGACATATCGGACGGGTTTTCCATTTTTATGTGCGGATTTCAGACAGATTTTAGGCGATTGTCCGTAGACAGGGCAATGGAAAAGTGTTTACTTGGAATCAATTCTTGTTTGGTTTCAAGATATTTTTTTGTAAAGCTGTTTTACAGCAGAAAGGACAACAATGACAAGATCGGTAATCAGGGAACATATTTTTAAGCTGCTGTTTCGTGTGGAATTTCATGATGCACACGAACTGGACGGACAGATTCGTCTGTATATGAACGAACTTGGAACAATCAGCGAGGCTGACTGCAAATATATTACAGAGAAAACACAGACGATTGCAGCACTGCTTCCTGAAATAGATGAAAAAATTAACAGTGTATCGGAAGGCTGGCCGGTAAACAGACTGGGTAAGGCAGAACTTGCCATTATGCGTCTTGCCGTTTATGAAATGCTGTATGATGAGGATATTCCGGTAAATGTAGCGATTAACGAAGCCGTGGAACTGGCAAAAAATTACGGCGGGGATAATGCACCGTCTTTTGTAAACGGTGTGCTTGCAAAGCTTGCAAAATAGAAAAAAGGCAGCGTCTGCGGAAAGGAGAAAAATATGCCGGGCGTGTATACGGTAACACAGATGAATTCTTACATTAAGAATATGTTCCGGCAGGATTTTGTGCTGAGCAGGATTTCTGTGAAAGGTGAGGTTTCAAACTGTAAGTATCACACTTCCGGGCATATTTACTTTTCCTTAAAGGACGGGCAGGGCGTGATGTCTGCAATTATGTTTGCGGGCAGTGCCAAAAACTTAGAGTTCCGGTTAGAGAACGGCATGCAGGTGATTGTAAGCGGCAGAATTGACGTTTACGAGCGGGACGGAAAATACCAGCTGTATGCCAATGCCATTGAAGTGGACGGACAGGGCGATTTATATAAACAATTTGAAGCGTTAAAGAAAAGCTATGAAGAAATGGGATATTTCAGCCCGGAATATAAACGTCCTATTCCTTCTTTTTCACGAAGAATCGGTATTGTAACGGCGGCAACGGGTGCGGCGGTGCATGATATTATGAATATTTCATACCGCAGAAATCCGTATGTGGCGCTGTATCTGTACCCGGCACTGGTGCAGGGAGGGCAGGCGGCAGAAAGCATTGCGGAAGGTATCCGTACACTCGATGAAAAGAATCTGGATGTATTGATTGTCGGCAGAGGCGGCGGTTCCATGGAAGACTTGTGGGCATTTAACGAAGAGCCGGTGATTGAAGCAGTTTTTGCGGCAAAGACACCGGTGATTTCCGCGGTTGGACATGAAACTGATTTTACCATTACCGATTTTGTGGCGGACTTACGCGCACCGACGCCATCTGCGGCAGCAGAGTTGGCAGTCTGTGATATTTCTGCAATAGAAGCGCAGATTGCAGCATATGAAAAGGCATTGTATACGGCGGCAGTGCGTAAGATTTCAGACAGTAAAAATGTACTGGAAAACTACAGGCTCCGGCTGGCTGTTTTTAACCCGGTGAGCAGGATTGAGGATGGACGGCAGTATACCATGCAGGCAGAAGAACGGCTGGAGAAGGCACTGTATCAGGTGCTTGCGGCAAAGCGGCATCAGATGGAACTGCTTGCAGCACGCTTAAACGGTGTTTCCCCGCTTGCAAAGCTGGGACAGGGATATGCGTATGTATCCGCAGAGGACGGAACGAGAATCAGAAGCACCGCGGATGTGGCGGAAAAGTCCCTGATGAAAATTTATTTAAAAGACGGATATGTAAAGGCACAGGCATTGGAGGTTACGCATGGCAAAGGCACAGACGCTTGAACAGTCATTTGAAAAGCTCGAACAGATTATAGGAAATCTTGAAAACGGAGATGTTTCGTTAGAGGATTCTTTCAAATTATATAATGAAGGCATGAAACTGATTCAGAACTGCAATCAGCAGCTGGACAAGGTGGAAAAAAAGATTGTGGTACTCAATCAAAAAGAGGGTGACGAAGATGAATTTTAATGAGGAATTAAAGCAGCGTGTAGAGCAGATTAATGCCCTGCTTGCGGCAAAGCTCCCGGCAGAAGAAGGGATGCAGCAGCGCGTGGCGGAAGCGATGAATTACAGTGTCAATGCGGGCGGAAAAAGACTGCGCCCGATGCTTCTTTTGGAGGTGTACAGACTGCTTGGCGGGAACGATGAAAAAATTATGGAACCGTTTATGGCGGCGCTGGAATGTATTCATACGTATTCACTGGTGCATGATGATTTACCGGCAATGGACAATGACGATTACCGCCGCGGCAAATTAACAACCCATAAAAAATTCGGGGAAGACTTTGGTGTGCTGGCGGGAGACGGATTGCTTAATTACGCGTATGAACTGCTGTTTAACGGCATTTCGGAAGTGACGGAACCAGACGATTTAATCCGATGTGTAAAGGCGGCAAAGGTGATTGCATACAAGGCAGGCATTTACGGCATGGTCGGAGGCCAGTCACTGGATGTGTGGCTGACGGACAAGCCGATGAATGAAGCACAGCTTGAATTCATCTTTAATCTAAAGACCGGAGCGCTCATTGAAGCAGCATTTATGGCGGGGGCAATTCTTGCCGGGGCAGATGACCGGACGGTTGAAAAAATGGAAAAAGCCGGCAATCTGATCGGTGTGGCATTCCAGATTCAGGATGATATTTTAGATGTCACAAGCACGCAGGAAGTCCTCGGAAAACCGGTATTAAGTGATGAAAAAAATCATAAAACGACATATGTCACATTATACGGAATGGAAAAAGCCGAAAAAGATGTGATAGAGATGTCAAATGAAGCACTGCGTCTGATTGAAGAAACCGGGGAAAATGAATTTTTAGATGAACTTGTGCGCAGACTGATTCACAGAGAAAAATAAGCTGTTTGGTGACAGCGGAGGTTCGTATGATACTTGAAAAGATTAACAAGCCCAATGATATTAAGGCACTTGACCCGATTGAATATAACCAGCTGGCAGATGAAATCCGGCAGTTTCTGATTGAAAATATCAGTAAAACGGGCGGACATCTGGCATCCAATCTGGGTGTTGTTGAATTGACGATGGCACTGCATCTGGTATTTAATCTTCCACAGGATAAATTAATCTGGGACGTGGGACATCAGGCATATACCCATAAAATTTTAACGGGCAGAAAAAATCAGTTTGACCAGCTGCGTAAATTCGGCGGCATGAGCGGATTTCCAAAGCGCAATGAAAGTCATTACGATGCATTTGATACGGGACACAGTTCGACTTCAATTTCAGCGGGACTGGGATATGTCAGCGCCCGCGATATCAAAAAAGAGCATTACAGCGTGATTTCTGTTATCGGTGACGGCGCTTTGACCGGCGGCATGGCATATGAAGCGTTAAATAACGCATCACAGGTAAAGGGAAACTTTATTATTGTGTTAAATGATAACAATATGTCAATTTCCAAAAATGTCGGCGGGGTATCCAAAATGCTTGGTGAAATCCGTGCTTCCAACTCCTATTATGATTTAAAGGAAGGGGTTACCAACACATTGTATAAGATGCCTATGGGCAGTGTGATTGTGGACAAGATTAAAAAGACAAAAAGCAATATTAAGCAGCTTATTGTTCCCAATCAGATGTTTGAAGGCATGGGCATTACCTATTTAGGTCCGGTAGATGGTCATGATATTGAAAAACTGATAAAAATTTTTAAGGTGGCTAAGCGGATTGACCATGCCGTGCTGGTACATGTGGTGACCCAGAAAGGCCACGGATACAGACCGGCGGAGCGTAATCCGAGCAAATATCACGGTATTGCACCGTTTGATATTAAGACCGGAAATGTGTTAAAAAACGAGAATGGCAAAAGTTATTCGGAAGTTTTTTCAGAGGCGGTCTGTAAGCTGGCAAAGAAGGATGCAAAGATTGCGGCAATTACGGCGGCGATGCCGGACGGAACAGGTCTTGCCAAGTTTTCACGGTGGTATCCGGAACGCTTTTTTGATGTAGGCATTGCGGAGGCACATGCCGTTACATTTTCGGCAGGACTGGCAGCAGGCGGTTTAAAGCCGGTATTTGCCGTGTATTCATCTTTTCTGCAGCGTGCCTATGACCAGATATTACATGATGTCTGTATCCAGCAGTTACACGTGGTCTTTGCAATTGACCGCGCAGGACTGGTAGGCAGTGATGGAGAAACTCATCAGGGAATATTTGACTTGTCGTATCTGTCAAATATTCCGAATATGACAGTGTTTGCACCGAAAAACGCGTGGGAGCTGGAAGCGGGGCTTGAATTCGGACTGGAAGAATATAATGGTCCGTTTGCGCTCAGATATCCGCGTGGAACAGCGGTGACGGCATTTGAAGAATTTAAGCAGCCGATTGTATATGGTGAAGCAGAAGTGATGTATTATGAAAAAGATATTGCCCTGCTTGCGGTCGGCAGCATGGTGGAAACAGCAGACATTGTACGGAAAAATTTAAAAGCACAGGGGTACTCTGTCACGCTGATTAATGCACGTTTTGTAAAGCCGATTGACGAATCGGCGGTATTTAAATGTGGCAGGGAACACAACCTGATTGTAACCATGGAAGAAAATGTGATTTCCGGCGGGTTCGGTGAGAGTGTCTGTCAGCTGGTTTCAGATTTACAGTTACCGGTGCGGGTGTTAAACATTTCACTGCCTGATGATTACATTGAGCATGGCAGCGTTGATATTTTACGCTGTGAAGCCGGAATTGATGCGGAAACCGTAACGGAACGCATTATTTCATTTTATGAAAATATCGTACTTTAGAATGGAGCAGATATGGCAAAAGAACGTTTGGATGTACTGCTGGTATCGCGGGGACTGGCAGAGTCAAGAGAAAAAGCAAAAGCAATTATTATGTCAGGAAATGTCTATGTAGACGGTCAGAAAGAAGACAAGGCAGGCTCGAATTTTCCTGCGGAAGCCGTGATAGAGGTCCGAGGCAATACATTAAAATACGTAAGCCGCGGTGGCTTAAAATTAGAAAAAGCAATGGAAAATTTCGATGTGACACTGGCGGGGAAAATCTGCATGGACGTCGGTTCTTCCACGGGCGGATTTACGGACTGTATGTTACAGAACGGTGCAGTCAAAGTCTATGCGGTTGATGTGGGACACGGACAGCTTGCATGGAAACTGCGCAATGATGAACGTGTGGTCTGCATGGAAAAGACAAATATCCGCTATGTGACACCGGAAGACGTTGCAGATAAAATCAATTTTTCAAGCATTGACGTATCCTTTATTTCACTGACTAAGGTTTTAGGACCGGTTAAGGAACTTTTGTCCGATGACGGACAAATTGTCTGTCTGATTAAGCCACAGTTTGAAGCAGGCAGGGAAAAAGTCGGCAAGCATGGTGTGGTACGTGACAGTGCAGTGCATCTGGAAGTGATTGAAAAAGTGATTGATTTTGCAATATCAATTGGATTTGAAGTGCTCAATCTCGAATTTTCACCGGTAAAAGGACCGGAGGGGAATATTGAATATCTGCTGCATTTACAGAAGCATACAGAAGGCAGTTATCCGGACGTTCCGTTTGAAGCGGCACAGGTTGTAGAAAAAGCACATGCGGCACTCGATTAAGAAACACTGGAGGCGCAGATACGCTGATGAAGAAGTTTTATATTATTACAAATAAGGCTAAAGATGCAGATTACAGTTTTACAAAAGAAATTGAACGGTATCTGCAAAAAAACGGTGCGGTCTGTCTAAGCAGCAATCAGGAGCAGACCGGTGGCGATACGGATTACCGCTATACCGATGCAAGGCAGATTCCGACGGATACAGAGTGTATTATTGTACTTGGCGGGGATGGAACGCTGATTCAGGCAGCAAGAGATGTCAATAAAACCAATATTCCGCTGCTTGGCGTGAATATCGGGACACTCGGGTATCTGACCGATGCCGACAGAAGCACCGTATATGAAGCGCTGAACTGCTGTATGCAGGATACTTATGAAATTGATACGCGCATGATGCTTTCAGGAACAATTTACCGCGACGGTGAACCGGTTTTTGAAAATACGGCATTAAACGATATTGTAATCAGCCGGTGCGGGACACTGCGTGTCATAGATTTTGATGTACACGTAAACGGCGAATATTTAAATTCCTACAGTGCGGACGGTGTAATTGTATCCACGGCAACAGGTTCCACAGCATACAGTCTGTCAGCGGGTGGTCCGATTATCCAGCCGAATGCACAGATGATGATGATTACACCGATTTGTCCGCATACATTAAACCAGCGCAGCATTATATTCGGCGCGGAAGATGAAATTGTGATTGAAATGAGTGACAATAAGCGCCTTGCAGAAGAGCGGATTGCTACATTTGACGGGGAAATATCCCGCAAAGTAATAACCGGGGACAGGATTGTGGTACGCAGGTCAGAGAAGGTATCGCAGTTTATCAAGACCAACAAATTAAGTTTTTTACAGCGTATCCGCAATAAAATGTAAAAAATGTATTTTGCGGCGGGAGGATGGAATAAGTATGAAGTCGGAAAGACAAAATAAGATTATTGAATTAATCACCAAAAACAGTATCGGAACACAGGAGGAACTTGCAGAAGCGCTGAAACAGGCCGGTTTCAGCGTGACGCAGGCGACAGTTTCCAGGGATATCCGGGAACTGAATCTTACGAAGACGTCCATAGATGGCAAAAATCAGAAGTATGTTGTCTTTCAGGCGGACAGACAGCATATGAACGACAAATTTATCCGGGTCTTAAAGGAAGGGTTTGTCGGTGCTGATATGGCACAGAATATTCTTGTTATCAAAACGGTTGCCGGAATGGCAATGGCAGTCTGTGCGGCACTTGATGCAATGCAGTGGCATGAAATTGTCGGTACGATTGCAGGGGACGACACGATTATGTGTGCGGTGCGTACGGTTGATGATACCGTAAAATTAATGGAAAAATTGAAAAAAATAGTTCACTCCTGATAAAATATTTGTTATACTAAAGAAAGCAAAACAGTAGGATACAATCCGCAGGGAGTGACATATGTTAGCAAATTTACATGTAAAAAATCTGGCTTTGATTGAGGAAGCAGATATTAATTTTAAGGACGGATTAAACATTCTGACCGGTGAAACCGGTGCCGGTAAATCCATTATTTTAGGGTCTGTCAATCTGGCACTGGGCGGAAAAGCAGTGTCGGATCTGATTCGCAGCGGTGCGGACTATGCACTGACGGAGCTGTCTTTTGACATTGAAAGCGAAGCGGTAAAAGAAAAGCTTACGGCATTCGGTGTCGAGGAATTAGAGGAAGGACAGCTCATTATTTCCAGAAAAATTACGCCCACCCGTTCCCAGATAAAGGTCAACGGTCAGACCTATACGCTCGGACAGGTGCGTGAAATGGCATCGTGGCTCATTGATATTCACGGTCAGCATGATAACCAGCTTTTGTTAAATGAAAGTCATCACATTGACATTCTGGATGCCTATGCAAAGGAGAGTCTTGCAGAGGTCAAAGCGGCATTAAAAGAGGTTTATGCGGCGTATGTAAAGCAGAAACAGGAATTGCAGGCACTTGATACGGACGAGGAAAGCAGAAACCGCGAGATTTCATTTATTGAATTTGAAGTATCCGAGATTGAGTCGGCGCAGTTATCCGAAGGTGAAGATACACAGCTGGAAGCCGATTATCAGAAAATGCTGCACGCACAGAAGATTATGGAAGAAATGGCGGTTGTCGAGCAGAATCTCGTATCGGGACAGGACAATGTCAGTGATAAGCTGGGACAGGCAGTGCGGGCATTAAACAGCGCGGCGGTATATGATGACCGGCTTAGCGGACTGTGTGCGACACTGGCGGACGTGGAAAGTCTTTTATCCGATGCGGCACGCATGACGGCGGACTATGTGGAAGATGCGGCATTTGATGCGGAAACCTTTCAGCAGGTACAGCAAAGATTGGATTTTATCAATTCCTTGAAGATGAAGTACGGTCAGACCACCGCTGAGATTCTTGCCTATGCCGAAAGCAGAAAAGAACGGCTGGAGCAGCTGCAAAGCCATGATGAACTGATTGCAAAGTTAAAACGGGAACTGGCTGAAAAAGAAAAACGGCTTTCCGGTTTATCGGCACAGCTTTCGGATTTAAGAAAAGCGGCGGCGCAGAAGCTGTGCGCACAAATCCGTGCAGCATTACAGGACTTGAATTTTGCCGATGTGCGGTTTGAAGCGGTCTTTGAGCAGACGGGGCATTTTTCGGCAAACGGAACGGACAATATGTATTTTGTGATTGCAGCCAATCCGGGTGAAGCATTAAAGCCATTGTCAAAAGTGGCTTCCGGTGGTGAACTGTCCCGTATTATGCTGGCAATCCGTACCGTAACAGCCAATCAGGACGATATCGGCACGCTCATTTTTGATGAAATTGATGCCGGAATCAGTGGCAGAACGGCACAGCGGGTTGCAGAAAAGTTATGCACGCTGTCGCAGAAACGACAGGTAATCTGCATTACGCATCTGCCACAGATTGCTGCAATGGCAGATGTGCATTTTATGATTGAAAAATCGGTGCAGGACAATAAAACAGTTACATCCATTTACCGGCTTTTGGATACGCAGTGCGTGGAAGAACTGGCAAGGCTGCTTGGCGGCAGTACCATTACGGAAGCGGTACGTGCCAATGCACAGGAATTGTGCCATCAGGCGGCAGCTTATAAAAATAAATAACCATAAAAAACCTATATTAGATTTTCAAATACGGCAGATACTAAGATTAAACAGTTGAGGGCATTTGCTTCAACATCATTAATAATGCCTATGGAATGGAGCTGCGTATGAAAAAGAAAATTGTATATAGGTTTTTTATATTTGTTCTGTTTTTTATTGTGTCGGCATCGGGAATGGGGATTTATGCCCATATGGTTGCAAAGCAGCTGCCCGGAGAAATATATTTACAGAATAACCGTATCACCACACTGCAGCTGGGGCTTCCGGTTACGGCGGAAAATGATACGCAGAAAGTGAATCTTAGCAGACCGGCGGCATTTGCAGCGGATCAGACCGGCAGTTATCCCATGCAGATTAAACTGTTCGGTGTCTTTGATATCCGGACAGTTGATGTCAATGTTGTTGAACCGGATTATGTATATCCGTGCGGTTTCCAGATAGGGTTATATTTAAAGACAGACGGTGTGCTTGCGGTGAATACGCAGAGTATTACTGATATTTACGGAAATGAAGTCAATCCATGTGAAAATATTATCCGTCAGGGGGATTACATTTTAGCGGTAAATGCAGAAAAGGTATCTTCAAAAGGCACACTGGCTGAAGCGGTCAAAAAATGCGGCGGTACAGAGGTTGTTTTTACGATACTGCGCAATGGACAGCAGTTTGACGTCAGCGTGACACCGGTCATGGACGAGAGTGGAAATTATAAAATCGGTCTTTGGGTAAAAGATGATGCACAGGGAATCGGAACGATGACATACATTGACAGCTCAGGTGGATTCGGTGCATTAGGACACGGTATCAGTGATGAAACGACAGCAGGACTTTTGACGATTCATGACGGAAGGCTTTATAAAACGAAAATCGTTTCAATTATAAAAGGAACAGAAGGTACGCCGGGCGAATTTATCGGAACGATAGATTATCAGGAAAAGAATTTTCTGGGCAGTATCAGAAAAAATACGGTCAGCGGCATTTTTGGCACGTTGGACAAAAATCTGGCAGAGGAGTATGAACTGGAATATATGCAGGTCGGTTACAGCCATGAGGTAGAGAAAGGAAAGGCATATATCCGTATGTATACAGATAATTCCTATGAGGATTATCAAATTGAAATTGACCATATCAGTTATGGCGGTCAGAAAAATCTGACGTTTACCGTCAAATCCCCGGAACTTCTGGCGATGACAAATGGGATTGTACAGGGGATGTCCGGTTCGCCAATCCTGCAAAACGGAAAATTTGTCGGCGCAGTGACCCATGTTTTTATCGACAATCCGACAAAAGGGTACGGAATTTTTGCTGAAACAATGCTAAAAGAGGGAAAATAAAAACTGTTTTGTCGAAAAATGTCGAAAAACGCGAAAATATAGGATTGCCAATTTTTGTCGCAGAAGATATAATCAGTTTTTGTAAGGGGAATGAGAAAAATCTTATGGAGGGGAAATGAATGGAAGCCTTAAAGGTAGCAATTGCAGATGATAATGAGAATATGTTAAAGGTACTTGGGCAGGTCATCGGACAGGAACAGGATTTGTCCGTAGTCGGTACGGCGACGAATGGAGAAGATACATTTCACATCATTAAGGAGAAAGAACCGGATGTTGTTCTGCTGGATATTATAATGCCACAGATTGACGGACTGACGGTGATGGAAAAAGTGCATAAGGATAAGGAGATACGAAAGACGCCGGCATTTATTATTATCAGTGCTATCGGACGGGACAGTGTGACAGAAGATGCATTTAATATGGGTGCTTCATATTATATCATGAAGCCGTTTGATAATGATATGCTGATTAACAGAATCCGGTATATCAGAAATGTCCATGCGGAAAATACGAAAGCAGGAGCAGCACCGGCGCTGGAACATACGGTGGTCAGTGACCGGAATCTAGAAAGTGATATTACAAACATCATACATGACATTGGTATTCCTGCGCATATTAAAGGGTATCAGTATCTAAGAGATTCTATTATGCTGTCAGTCAAGGATAATGATGTGATTAACAGCATTACCAAAATACTTTATCCAACCATTGCCAAAAGATACCAGACGACATCAAGCCGCGTGGAGCGTGCCATCCGTCATGCAATTGAAGTGGCATGGAACCGTGGAAATACGGAAACACTCAATGGTTTGTTTGGCTATACAATCAGCAATGGCAAAGGAAAACCCACAAATTCAGAATTTATCGCGTTGATAGCCGATAAAATCCGTTTACAGTACAATATTAAATAAAAAAGTTCTTAAAAATTTCACATATAGATTAGATTTATGTCTTGCGTAATAGTTTGTAATATATTATAATATTGAAAGCAAATTTTAAAAAATATGTAACAAATTTGTAATATATTATGAGGTTTAGAAACTTATGCGTAAAAGAATTGCAAAAACTTTTGTGGCAGCAGCTTTAATTACAAGCATTGCCGGCACGTCTGTATGGGCAGATGATGTAACAGATTTAACCAATAAAAAGAATGCGGCAGAGAGCCAGTTAAGCCAGACACAGTCAGAGCTTGCTTATCTGCTTGTGCAGATGGACGAACTTGAAGTCAAGATGCATGATAAGAATGAAGAGATTGATCAGGCAAATGCGGATTTAGCAGTTGCAGAGCAGAATATGCAGAATCAGTATGATGATATGAAACTGCGTATTAAATATATGTACGAAGACCAGTCAACATCGATTGCAGAGGCATTTCTTACAGCAGAAAGCATGAGCGATGCACTGAATAAAGCGGAGTACGTACAGCAGGTTTATGATTATGACCGTGGAAAGTTAGATGAGATGGCAGCAACCGCTTCACAGATCCACCAGTTAAAGAGTACGCTCGACGCGGATAAGAAGGAGCTGGAAGCACTTGGGCAGGAGATGACAGATAAGCAGGCTGTTTTATATGCGGCAATTGCAGATCAGGAAAATACAGTGGCTGATTTGACAACACAGCTTTCAGAAGCACAGGCTGCCGCAGCAGAAGCACAAAGACAGCGTGAAGCGCAGGCCGCCGCTGCAGCAGCTAAGACAACGACAAAGACAAAGAGCAGTACGACGACAACCGTTGCAGCAGCCAATAATTCAGGCAGTGCTTCCGGTGTGGTCAGTGCAGCGTATAGCATGTTAGGTGTGCCTTATGTATGGGGTGGTACTTCACCGAGTGGATTTGACTGTTCCGGTCTGATGTATTATATTTTCAGACAGAATGGTATTTCCGTGCCGCATTCATCCAGTGCCATTGCAGGTGGTGGCTCATCAGTCGGAAGCCTTTCGCAGGCACAGCCGGGCGATATTATCTGCTATCCGGGCCATGTAGGTGTCTACATCGGTAGCGGTCAGATTATTCATGCACCGACAAGCGGTGATGTTGTAAAGATTTCATCGGCAAACATTTTACCGATTACAGCAATCAGACGTTACTGGTAATTTAAAATGAAATATGGTATAATAAAGTGTAGCTGAGATTCTTAGCTGCACTTTTGTACTATGTGGATAAGAAAAAATATGAGGCTCTTTGCTTCCGGGCGAAAGCGGGAGATATCCTCTTAAAAATAACTCGCTCAGAAATGGAGATAGGTATGAAGAATGTTTTATTTATTGCATCAGAAGCGGTTCCATTTATAAAAACAGGGGGACTTGCAGATGTTGTGGGAGCTTTGCCAAAGTATTTTAACAAGGATGAATTTGATGTCCGGGTGATGATTCCCAAGTATACGTGTATTCCGTGGGAGTATCGGGAAAAGATGGTCTATAAGACACATTTTTATATTGACCTTGCATGGCGCACACAGTATGTCGGTGTTTTTGAAATGGAATATCAGGGTGTTACATTCTATTTCATTGATAACGAATTTTATTTTTCGGGACCGAAGCCGTACAGCTGGATTCATGAAGACATTGAAAAGTTTGCGTTCTTTAGTAAAGCGGCGCTATCGGCAATTCCGACACTGGGATTCCGGCCGGATATTATCCACTGCCATGACTGGCAGACAGGTCTGGTGCCGGTTTATTTAAAGGAGCGGTTTGCACAGGGCGAATTTTATCAGGGTGTAAAGTCTGTGATGACAATACATAATCTGAAATTCCAGGGAATCTGGGATTTGAAGAAAGTCAAAGATATTACAGGTCTTCCGGACAGCTATTTTACTTCGGATAAGCTGGAAGCGTATAAGGATGCCAACTATTTAAAGGGCGGTATCGTCTATGCGGATATGGTAACGACTGTCAGCTCAACCTATGCCGAGGAGATTAAGACACCGTTTTACGGGGAACATCTTGAAGGCTTGATGCAGGCGCGTTCAAACTGTCTGCGCGGTATTGTAAATGGCATTGATTACGAAATTTACAATCCGGAAACCGATGAGAATCTGGATGCAAAGTACAATCAGATTACCTTCCGGAAGGAAAAGTGGAAGAACAAAGTGGCATTACAGAAAGAACTCGGACTGGCACAGGATAAGGGGAAATTCATGATTGGCATTGTCTCCCGTCTGACAGACCAGAAGGGATTTGATCTTGTGGCTTATGTGATGGAACAGCTCTGTACCGAAGATGTGCAGCTGGTTGTGCTGGGTACGGGTGATGAAAAATATGAAAATATGTTCCGACACTATGACTGGAAGTATCATGACAGGGTATCAGCCAATATTTACTATTCAGAACCAATGGCACATAAGATTTATGCGGCATGTGATGCGTTTTTAATGCCGTCCCTGTTTGAGCCATGCGGACTCAGCCAGTTAATCAGCCTGCGTTACGGAACGGTTCCGATTGTAAGAGAAACAGGCGGATTAAAGGATACGGTTGAACCGTACAACGAATATGAAAATCTTGGAACAGGATTTTCATTTGCAAATTACAATGCCCACGAAATGCTTAGCATTGTCAATTATGCAAAGAGTGTTTATTACAACCATAAGCGTGAGTGGAACAAGATTGTTGACCGTGGCATGGCGGCAGATTTTTCATGGGATAATTCTGCAAGAAAGTACGAACAATTGTATAAAGATTTATAAAAAGATAAAAAGAGCCTGTATACAGTTATGAATTCTGTATGCAGGCTTTTTTGGCGGTGGTCTGCGGCACACGCCGTGGATATCCGAAAGTCTGGCCGGACAATAAAAAAACTTCCCTGACCACTTACTGTCAGGGAAGCTGTATGCCGATGATGGGACTCGAACCCATATGGAAATAGCTGAAATCACAGAAGAAAGGGGCTTTCCGCACATACGGTAATTAAAAGGTAATCAAAAAAGGTAATCAATTTTATAGTCTTATTTTTAGAAGTTGTCCAAAGGGACAGCTATTTTTTTGCCCTAAATTTCATGCTAAAAAATTTTATACCCCCTACCCTTAAAATTTAATTTAGATTTTTAATTTGAAAATTTATGGAAATATGATTCAGATCTTAAAATTTCATGCTAAAAATTTTGATACCCCCCTAGGGGTGCAATTTTTAGTAAAAAATCCAGTTGAGAAATGCCTCGAAATTGTATCCGGATTTTATGCTGATTGTGCCAGTAGAAGAGAAAGTAATCTTTATCAGGGTAAAGCATTTTACACATGGAAACAATGCTGCATATATGTAAAGCACATAAATATATAGCTATAGCTTGTCTAGCGTGCCCAAATAAGAGCAAAATAGGTGCGGTAGGCTTTCTATATGCTGCTTGGCAATAAAATGCCTTAAAAAGGATTTTACGCGGTTGTAATAAAACTGTCAAGGTGCAAAAATAAGACGGAGAGCATCCGCCTATAATAATTTGATGTGATTATGTAAAGCCATTTCAACCTGCTTTTGTTGGATACCTATATATTTTTGTGTAACTGATGTGCTAGAGTGCTGCAAGAGCTGACGCACAAGCTCAATGTTATAGCCGTTGTTTATATAAATCTGGGTTGCAAAGTATTTTCGGAAGCTGTGTGTAGATATTCCATCTAATCCCAGGTATTCACAGGCAGCCTTCAAGTGCTTCTGTACTTGTCTTTCTGACATGGCAAAAAGCCGTTGCTGCTCCGTCATGTGATTTCTGATGCGGTATTGTTCTATAAATTCTCTGATTTCTGCCGGCACTGTAAAAGTTCTTTCTTTCTCGGTCTTAATCTCTGTAATGTTCAGCCGGTAGCGTTCACCGTCTTTTACAATGTCGCAAAAATGCAGTTGTAAAATGTCGCTGATTCTCATTCCTAGATTGGCTTCAAGCGTTAATACGGTAGCAATTCGCTCGTTTGGCTTGTATTCTCTGCCAGCATGACAAAAACCGCTTTTTATAGCGGTTATGATGTCAATATACTGTTGGTCTGTTAGTGCTATGGTTCTTTTGTTCATTTGGTGGGCTCCTTTCGTGTTGTAATTACCGCGATTATGCGGTAAACCCTCCCGCGGTCATGAGCCGCAGCCGACAATCCGAGAAGAGGGTGGACGCTCCAAGGATAACCCAGGGAGCGTTTCGGCTTATGCGATTGATAAATAATGGACCTGCATGTTTTTAATCTGCTCAATAGCTTTTTTGTTACTGCATCCGCTCCATTTAGATATGTATTTAGCGATAACAGTTGCTAATCTTTTGGCTCTTTCAACTTCTCCGTTCTCTGTGATTGCTTTGTACAAATCCATAAGTTCCTTTATTCGTCTTTGGTGTGCCCATGTCATAGAATAGAAAACCATGTTTTTATCAGTCCCAAGTTGCTTATATGCTCGACTGATTACGTCATCATCTTTGAAATCTTCATAAAAGTAAAAACATCCATCAACTTCAACTCCTACACCATCATTTTTACTTGCGCACATTTTCATCATCAGTTCGTCTAAATTCTTTAACATAATAATCAAACCGCCTTTCTGCTTTTGTGGCTTGTCTCATCAGTTGGAAGGTTGCCAGCCTACCCAAGACCGCCGAAGCGGTTTCGACTTTATGCCGTTATTCTGTTAAATATTTCGATTGTCTTTTCGGCTTCGGCCCTTTTTATGTCGCGCCAATAGCCTTTCCGCTTGCTATTTATTGCCTTTTCTGCTGTTTTCTTGGAAACTATGCCAACTTGTGCGGCTTCTCTCAACAACTGGACTTCTTCAATGCTTAATTTGATAGCTTTCAAGGTGCTTGTATTGATTTCAAAGCTTTCTTTATCCCCTGGTCGCAAATCTTGACAAATCGGGATATATTCATCAATTCCCATATTTTCGCCAATGTTCCAAACAAAGAAATTATTCGGGATTTTTTCCACGATTTCGAAAATATCTTCTCTTTCGCAAAGATTTGATTTTGTATAGATTTTTCCGTTTTCGATTTTAATAATAGTATTCATATGTTTACCGCCTTTCGTGTTGTTTTTCTGTTCCTTTGCCATTTTGGGCGATTCCGTCAGTTGCTTTGCTGCGTACGGCTGAACCGCTGACGGATTGTTTTATTTTGTAAACTCAATTTTTCCATTTGACAGGCATTTACAAGCGTATGAAAAACCGGCTATAAATGCGTTTTGCTCAATCTCTAAGCAACTTTCACAAAATGTATTGTAGATTTTGTTTTGTAAATCAACGGAAAGGATTTTTTCTAATTCATCAAGTAGCATTTCGCCGTTTTTGAAAAATAAATTTCTTTCCTCATTTTCTTCTTGTCTGCTCCATTGTTCATAAATCATTTTTGCAAATTCATTCATGCTGTTTCCTCGCTTTCGTTTGTTTTGTTGTAGTTATTGTATAATGATATCATTACAAAAACAAGACGTAATAATTCACAAAATGTATAATGATATCAATACAAAAATATGTGCAAATTGTATAATGATATCATTACATATTTGCTATAACGATATCATTACATATTGACATCTTGTTTTTGACGTGATATCATTACAAAAAGAGAGGAGGGGAAAAATGCCAACACCAAAAAGCAGAATAGAGGCTAACAAAAATTACGAGAAAAGAAATTATGACAGAATACTCGTTCGATTTCCTCAAGGTACTAAGAAAAAAATAGAAGATGCAGCACAAAAAGAGAACCAGAGCGTTAATAATTTTATTGTAAATTCGATTTGTGACAGAATTGGGATAGAAAGACCGGTTTTAAAAGAATTAGAAACGCTAAAAAATAGAAATGAAGATGACTAACACACGAAAGATAACCCCTATAAGTTGGGGAAATTCTTTCGTGTTTTCTATTTTCTAGGAGGTGGTAGGAAAAATTATAGTTATACAAATGATATTAAAACATACACAAGACATAATATACTTTTTGATTTTACGAATGAGATTAGCAGATAAGTCATACAAGAGATAACTATATTTGAATTTTTAGAAAGAATGAACGAATTAATGATTTTTGAAGGTCACGAAGTGGAAGTATTGGAAGTTGGAGGGCAAGTGTTGTTTAACCCGAAGCACGTTGCAGAATGTTTAGAGATTGCAGACATAAACAGCAGCATCAGAAATTTCAACGAAAATCAAGTTGTAAAGCTGACAAATTCTAAACTGCAAAATATGCATTTTAGAAAATTGCATAATACAGGCGAGAACTTTTTGACAGAGAGAGGAGTTTACAAGCTGGTTTTCAAGAGCCACAAGCCAAACGCTGAAGCCTTTATGGATTGGATTGCTGACGAAGTTCTCCCGACAATTGAAGTATTGGAGAACGTGGAAATGATCATTTCCGAGTGGACAGAAACAGCAAGGGAAATGGGGATAGAGATTTAGGAGCCAAAAGGAAAATTGATGTAGGCAGAAGACAGCGAAGAGACCGCCAGCAATGGCGGTTTTCTTTTTGTTCAAAATCAAGAAAATGATAGGATTGTACAAATTTTTGTTGCAATGCAATAAAGATATAGTGTAAGAGATAGAATATATTTTAATATTAAATAATACAATAAAAGCTGTATATTATATATATAAATTATATCCGCATATGCGTGCGGCTTTATGTATTATATATAGCCAGTACATGGAATTTTAAAATTAACTATTGACAGAATAATATACATGATATTATTATAAAACTATAACAGAAATGCATTCGGGCAACATCTTGATATAATTGAGCAGGTCCCGGAGAACGGAACGGAATTCATGCAGCCGGCACAGTTTGGAATTAAATCCAGATTGTGCCGGCTTTTTATTTTTTCAGGCCTAGAAGAAGGAGAGGTGTAAATATATGGCAAACAATACTATTAGGGCGGAGAATGGAACAGAAATATATGAGAATGATATATATTTATTCCTCGACCAGTATATAACAGAACACGATATAGAGGATATGCACAAAGAACCCCAGAGCAGATGGAATGCAGCTCTTTTATATATTAATAAAAATTATTTCAAGGTAAAACCTGATATATTAAAGTCTGATAATTACTCTTCTGGTAATTTATTACATGGGAATAAAAGTAATAATAATGCTTATGATATAGAGAAAGTTAATAATGTATGTGATATATATATTAATCTATGTTATGAGTATGACAAAGAAATTAGTCAAATGGGATTTAGTAAATTAACTGGAATTGCTCTTGATACTTTGGGCCAATGGGGGAACGAAACCAGTAGACCCGGCTCATCGGCTTCGGGAATATACAAAAAGCTGACCGCAGAACGTGAAGAAAGTTTAAGTAATATGCTCATATCTGGAAAGAGAAACCCAGTCGGATTGCTTGGCGCACTGAATAGGCACTACGGCTGGAATATGGGACAACCTAGAGGAACAGGAACAGAACAGAAGCAAAGCATAGAGCAGATACAAGAACGTTACAACATAGCTCAGAGTACAGAAAAGCCATTGATAGAGCCACCTAAAGCAGACTTTTAATGCGTTTATAGTCAATATGCACAAAGGATTTTTTGAAGAATGGCTTAAAATGGCGATAGTTCGTATAAGTGTAGTTTTACGAACTCGGAAAACGGCAGAGAAAGAGCCGGAACAGATGCGAGTTGACAACCTGGAACGAATGACCGGGGGAGGGGTTATTTGAGGACTTCCACCAGTGCTATTCAGTCCCTCAACCAAATTTAAAATAAAAAAGACCTACTCGATACAGAGGTGCCAAACAATGAATATTCTATTTCACATCCGATAAAATTCAAAAGTTACATTCGATAACGCTATTTCAAAATTTTTCAAAAACAAAAAAGACATTTGCGAGGTATAGATATGGCAAGAAATTGTGGCAACTGCGATTACTGCACAGAGAATGGCGAGGATTTGGTTTGCGTGAACTCTGAAAGTGAGTATACGGCAGACTTTGTAGAAGAATTGCATTCGTGCGATGATTGGTCTGGTAGCGAAGAGGAAGAAGAAGGATAAATGAGCCGTTATTTGTATATGTATGTCACATCGGACAAATATGAGTTGCCGATGGCTGTTGGAACAATACCAGAGCTTGCCAAAGGTCTTAGAATGTCAGAATCAACAATTAGAGCATATTTATCAACTGGCCGAGTGACGAGATATGGAAAATTCATCAAGTTAGGATTCACAGACAAGGAGATTAAGGACGAATGCGAATAGTATCACAGAACAGAGATTTGTCGGTTGATTTCAATCGGTGCGAGATATGGATGCAGGATAACATCATTTATCGGCGGATTGGAACGGATTCAAAAGTTATTGGCCAGTATGCAACAGAGGAACGTACCGCGGAAGTATTTGAGAATATACATAATAGATTCTTGGAAACTACAGGAAATGGAAAATTTATTTACTATATGCCAAAGGAGTGATGAAGATGTATGCATTGAAAATTGTAACAACCGTATTAGAGGTAATGCTTATGCTGATTTTTTTGTTATTTTCGAGAAGAATGACTTGGAAGAGAGATAAAGCGTCAATTGTCGGTTTTGGATTTATGGAAATTGTCTACGTGCTAAGTTTGATTTGCATGTGGATGTAGTTTTCGGAGTGTAGCTCAGCAGGTTAGAGCGGCGGCTTATGAGCCGTGTGTCGCACGTTCAAATCGTGCCGCTTCGATTTAGCAGAGATAGGGTAGCTCCCGAACACGACAAACCCTAGTCGTTTCTCTGCTATTTACAAAATAGGGTATTGCGAAGGGGTGGTAATAATATGGCAAAGATAACAGTCAAGAAAGAAAGCAATTATACAGTAATCGACAATTCGATTTTTAACAATAAAAATTTATCTCTCAAAGCAAGAGGTTTGTTAGGCACAATGTTAAGCCTTCCAGAAGAATGGGATTACAGCGTTGAGGGATTATGTGCGATTCTCAAAGAGGGACAGACCAGTATAAAGTCAGCTTTGAAAGAGTTGGAAGCAGAAGGCTATCTTGTAAGAGTACAAACGAGAGCAGAAAACGGATGCCTTGGGAAAATGGAGTATTTTGTTTATGAAATACCGCAAAATAAAGAGGTTCAGCCGTCAGTTGAAAATCAGCTGGCGGATAAACAGCCAGTGGAAAACTCAAGACAATTAAATAAACAAGAATTAAATAAACAAGAGATAAAAAAATATAGTGCGGCAGAGCCACACCATGAGCAACACCAGTGTGTTGACGATGTTCTGAGAAAGGCATGGTATATTGCTAAGGACAAAGGAGTTGAGAGCAAAGATTGTGATACCTTGGTTGATACAATTAAATATTACTTTGACAAATACTATTCTGTGTTTGGAAAACCACATAAGCAGATTTCGGAGAGGTCACTGGAAACCATAGTAAGCAATCTTATCGGTGCTGATGGTGATTTGGATTATCTGCTCTTGGAAAATTCGTATATAGACATGATAGACCGACATTTTGCCACGAAGTATGGCCAAAAATGTGATTACAGTCTACAGCATTTTGCTGCTGTTGGAATTATTGAGTATCAAGCAAGAAATTGTGGATTCCTTGATGGGTATAAGGAATAGTCGAAGTTTTGAACATTGATAATTGAATATTGACGGTTGGAGTGGTATAATTCCTCTATCACAAGAGATTGGGAGGGAAATTACGATGGATTTTATTGAAAAACTTTTCAAACAGCACCCATTTATATATTATATCGGTGGAAGATACTATGCGCTTGGTTCCTATGTCTGTTCTGAATGTGATACACGCAGTATTACACTTGAAGGCAGGTATAAGGAATATGAGGAGAGCGTAGATGAAAATCTATCAACGCAGGAAGCATGGAGAATATTTCATCGATTGATCTTTGAAGCGGAGTGTGTAAGGGATGAAGTTGGGTATTGCAACGCCCCGCAAAAAGAGTTGTTGAAATTTCAATTCAATGAAGAGGAAATGAATAATCTGAAATCGCAGGTAGAAAGATATGTGGCGTATTGGCAAAAATATTCATTCAACACATTTCTTCATTAAATTTCACAAAAATAGTAAAATACCAACCGTCAATATTCGATGGTTGGTATTTTTTTACGCAAAATTAGGAGATGAGCATAGATATGGGATTTATTTGCAGAAAAAGAATCAGCAAGTCAAAAAAAATGTGTTTCGTGCAATGGATGTAGATACTATACAAAAGTTGTATGGCAAGGAATAAAGTGTTGGAGATGTACTTGTTAAAGAAAGTAGGTGTAGCATGGCAGAATTAACCGAACAAATCAAGCAGAATGCCGAGAAGATAGCGGAAATACTTGCAAAAGGGCATGACTGCGAAATCCGAAAATCGAAAAATGGAATTTCTGTTGCGGAGATTTCCAAGAAAGTGGTCGTAAGATGAATTAGAGAGGTGATACAGTGTTTAAGTTGATGGATAAAATATTTATGTATTTTAACAGAAGATACTTTTGTAAAAAAGAATTAAAGGAAAGTAAGTGTGACAAATTACATAAACAATGTTGTATGTATCGGGATATATGTAAACTTTAAGCATAATAAACTGAACAATCATAAATAAATATATTCAAGGCATATCCGAGAGGGAGCGATATGCAACAATGCAAGAGGGTGCATTACTTTTTTAATTTGGAAAGGTGGTGCACTCTTTTTCTATGATTTCTGAAAGCACAAAGCAGTTGGCAAATGAAATTCAAAATAGAATATCGCAAGACGGAATCAGTTATCAATGCCTAAGCGATTTGCTGGGCGTTGCAATTTATGCGTTTGAAACTGAATGTGATGAAAAATGGGCACTTAAAGTTACCTCTTACATAAAAGAGTGCTGCGTGTATGGGATTCAGAACGGAATAGAGGTTCTTCAGCTTGACGAGTTATATTGGAAGACCATGAAAGCGGAAGCTCCGTATTGGTTTGAAAGTTATCTGTTCTACATGGAGCGTAAACGTCAGCCACAAAAGCGATTCTATGAACCCAGACAGGAAACATTAAATGTTGTTGTTCAAGATTTGCAGGATTTGGAAGATGGTGTAATCGAGTTTTATGGATTATCACTTCCACCACGAGTTGGCAAAAGCACTGTTTGTATATTCTTCCTGTCATGGGTAGCCGGTAGACATCCGGATTTGCATAATGCGATGGGCGGTCATTCCGGAATACTTGCGAAAGGGTTCTATAAAGAGTTTCTGAACATCATAACATCACCAGAATATTGCTACAACGAAATTTTCCCGGATGTTGTGTTGGAAAGCAAGTCTGCGGATGAATATACAGTAAATCTGAATACACCGGACAGATTCGCAACTTTGACTTGTCGCGGTATTGATGGTACATGGACCGGTGCGATTGATATTTCTGTTGGTGGATATTTATATGTGGATGACCTTATCCGTGACCGGCAGGAATCGTTAAGCCCTGTTCGATTGGAAGGAAGATACCAGGATTATTTGAATATCATGGTTGACCGTAAAAATGACGGAGCCAAGGAACTGATGGTAGGCACCCGTTGGAACGTGCTGGACCCATTGGGAAGAAACGAGGAAAGATTCAAGAATAATCCAAAAGCACGATTCCGGAAGATACCGGCATTGAATGAACATGATGAATCCAATTTCAATTATAAGTACGGACTTGGATTCTCTACGCAGTATTACAGAGACTTACGAGATAGACTTGATAAAAACGAATGGATGGCTAAATATCAGCAGAAACCATTTATTCGTGAGGGATTGCTTTTCCCGGAAGATGAACTGAACTATTACAACAGTGTTCTTCCTGATGGGGAATATTTAACAGCCGCAGCGTGTGACGTTGCATGGGGCGGAGGAGATAGTTTGTCAATGCCATTTGGTTGTGCATTTGGTGATGATGGGCCTATATACATACCAGATTGGATTTTTAACAAAGGAGATAAATACACCACAAAGCCTTTGGTTGTAGCGAAGACAATGCAACATAAGCCAAACATGGAGCGATTCGAGGCGAACAATGGTGGCGATGAATATGCAGAAGATATTGACAGGTTACTTCGTGAACAGGGGTTTAAGACAAATATATCTTGGGCGAAGGCAAGTAATCAGATTGGAAAGATGGCAAAAATCATCCAATATGCTCCGGATATTAAGCGTAGGTTCTATTTTCTTAAGCCGGAGTTGCAGAGTGAAGAATACAAGGCGGCAATGGAAGAACTTTGTATGCTTACACAGGTTGGAAAGAATGAGCACGAAGATAGTGCTGATGGATTAGTACAGTTGTTACAGTTGATTGATGGTTGCGGATTAGTTAAGACAACAATTATAGATAGCCCAATGTAAGGAGAGTGATATTGTATGATTTCAAAAGAAATTTTAACTCAATACAGCGATTTACAGGAAGAAGTCAAAGAAGTACGGGAGAGGATTGAAAAGACAGAGAAACAAATCGAGAAAATCAAGGAAGAGGGAGAAGTGATTGATACTGTAAGCGGTGGAAATGGCGGTATTCAACATTTCAAAATTGAAGGATTCCCCTATCCAGAGTATAGCAGAAAGAAAACGCTATTATATTCTCGAAAGGCAACTCTTGTCAGCCTTGAATTAGAACTTACGGAAACACTGAACCAAGTAGAGGAATTTATTGCCGGATTGGAAGATAGCCGGATGCGTAGAATCATCACTTTACGTTTCGTTGATAATTTGTCTTGGAATAAGGTGGCAGACAGAATAGGTGGCAACAACACAGAGGATAGCGTGAAAAAGGCATTTTACAGATTCATGGAAAATACATAAAGGTTGTCCTATATGTCCCGAAAATTTTTGTTATAGTTAAAATAAGCAGAAATGCAAAATGATTGAATTTCGTTGTCCACATTGCAAACTTTGGAATAAACCGATTACGGCAGATATGGGCGATAAAACAATAAAATGCAATTCATGCGGTTCATATATCCATTACAAGTTCCGCACATCAGAATTTGAGATAGTTAAAAGACCGGGGAGAACATCGTCTTCCGGTCTGATTTTATATTGAGAGGAAGTGAGATTGTGTGAGCGAAAAGGCATATAGCACGGAATATAAGGGTAGAAAGAAAATTTATACAGATGTAAGTGAGATTACAGACAAAAACGTGATTTCCGTACTGAATCGTGCACTTATCGACCATCAGAATAATAGAACGCAGATAGACTTCCTTGTAAATTTTGAAAAAGGGTTACAGCCATTACAGAGAGAAAAAACAGTACGCAAGGAAATTGATATTAAAAGTATTTCAAACCTTGCACATCAGATTACAGAGTTTTGGCTCGGTTACTTTTGGGGAAATCACATGGCATTTGTTCAGAAATCGGACAAACACCCAAAAGGGAGTATACCATCTGATAATGATTCCGCAATTACACTTCTCAATCAGATGTATGACGCAGAAGATATGGAAAAGAAGGACCAGATGCTTGCATATTATCTTGAGGTAGTTGGTATTTGTCCTCAGATGATAGACATTAAGCGCGAGGAAGACGAATCAGCATTTGATTTGGTTACGCTGAATCCAAGATACGCATTTGTTGTATACTCTTCGGATGCTTATGAAAAACCTATGCTTGGTGTTTCATTCTCTGAAAATGAGGACGGCTCCAAGATTTACACATGCATTTCAAAAGACAGGGTTTACATCATTAAAGATGCATCCAAAATTGTCAATGGCAAGAAGAATGAATATAAATTTCATATGGAACGCTCTGGAGAAGCAAATCCATTTGGAATGATTAACATTATCGAATTTGAGCGTTCTACAGATCGTACAGGCGTATTTGAACGACAGATTGATGAATTGAATGCTTTAAACATTCTTGAATCTGATTTGGTCAATGATGTTGCACAGACCACACAGGCAAATTGGTGGGGCAATGATATTGAGCTGGAAAGAGATGATGATGGAAATATAAAAGGAATACAGGGCGGTCAATGGATTCTTACAAAGACAAATGGTAGCGGTCAGAAACCGGATATTAAATCTCTGGTATTGAATTATGATTATGCCGGAGTTTTACAGAATATACAGGCAAAGCATGATGGAATCCTTGAAAGAACATTTACACCGAAGCAGACAGAACAGAGCGGAGGAAGCACAACAGGAGCAACAAGCCTATCTTCCGGATGGACTGCAACGGAAGCGGTTGCTTGTAAGCAGGCACAGATTGTTAAGAGTGGCTACAAGCAGAGAAATAAACTGGCCTTGATTGCCATTCAGAAATCTCCGTTTGTTCCTGCGGATAGTGAATTGATGAAACTGAAAAATACAGACATTGAAATTCGACCTATCCGGCAAAAAACATTCGATATGGCAACAAAAATTAACTCATTGGCAACAATGATTCAGAACCAAGTACACCCAAGAGTTGCAATGGAAAGCATAGATTTCTTTCCAAATCTAGCCGAAGCAATCGAAGATTCCGTTCCGCAGATGTTGGAATATCAGAAGATGCTTAGAGAGAAAAGCAACAAGGCATCTGAAACAACGCAGAATAACCCAAATCCAGACAAAAAACGGATTATGGCAGATTCTAGCGACCAAGTAACAAACAGCCCTTTAAAGGACTTATAAATCGTTATCTAGCACTTAGCTTTTATGGCTAGGTGCTTTTTATATGCGGCAGGGAAGTCGCAATACAAATTTCGCATTCAAAACGTCTAGGGAAAGACGAAAATTACGCACAACAATTTATCAATAGTGCAGGGACGCACTTAAAAAAACGCAGAAAGTAGAGGTATCGCAATGAAAAGAAATGAGAACCCGTTTAGAGAAAAAATGAATTTGCAGTTTTTTGCAAAGGAGCCAGAACCAGCACCGAATCCGGAACCAACACCAGAACCAACACCAGAACCAACACCGAACCCGGAACCGGAACCACAGTTATCAGCAGAGGAACAGTTGCAACAGGCACTTGTGGAAATTGAAAAGTTAAAACGTGCACAGGAAAAGGCTGCTACGGATGCTGCTGATTGGAAGAAAAAGTACAACGCTACTTTGACGGATGCGCAGAAAGCCGCACAGGAAAAGGCTGAAAAGGAAGCTGAACGGCAGGAACAGTTTGACAAGCTGTTGAAAGAAAATACTGTAAATAAACTGGAAAAGAATTTCTTGAAGTTGAGATATCCAGAGGATAAGGCAAAAGAAGCTGCAAATGCACAGTATGACGGAGACACGGAAACATTGTTTCGTATTCAGTCAGAAGTACAGACAAACCTTATCAAACAGAAAGAAGCAGAGTGGTTAAAAAGCAGACCACAGGTAAATACTGGAGCTGGAGAAGGAGAGGGAGAGGACCCATTCCTGCAAGGCTTTAATTCGGTAGGTAACCAATATATCAATAAAAAATAATTCGGAGGTAAAATATTATGGCAGTAAATTATGCAGCAAAATATGCAAACGTGGTAGATGAGAGATTTAAGTTGGGTTCTCTTACATCTGCAATTATCAATAACAACTTTGACTGGCTCGGTGTCAAGACCGTTAAGGTATTCAGCCGTGATTTGGCTACACTCAATGATTACAAGACGTCTGGAAGTAATCGTTATGGTACACCGGATGAGCTTGGCAACAATGAGCAGGAAATGACAATCACACAGGATAAGTCATTTACCTATACAATTGATGCATCTAGTGAACAGGATACAAATGGAACAATGGAAGCTGCAGCAACACTTGCAGAAAACATCGATAATCTTGTTATTCCTGCAATGGATACTTACAGACTTTCAGTATTAGTCGCAAATGCTCCGACAGAAGGTTCTGTATCTAAGAAATCTCACATTATCACAAAGGCTGTAACAAGTGCAAATGCTTACGAGGAGTTCCTTGCATGTCAGGAAGTACTTGACGATGACAAGGCTCCGCAGATGGGAAGAATTTGTGTTGCGACTCCAACATTTTTGAACATGATTAAGTTGGACGAGCATTTCACTAAATCTGGAGATATGGGAACTAGAATTGCTATCAATGGATTCGCAGGAGATATTGATGGAGTCCCAACTATTAAAGTTCCAACATCTTATCTTCCAGAAGGTGTAGATTTCATTATCACTAATGCAGCAGTAATGCCATCTCCTGTTAAATTGCAGGAATTCAAAATCAACTACAATGCACCTGGTATTTCCGGAGCCTTAGTTGAGGCGAGAGTTCGTTACGATGCATTTGCGTTGAATAAAAAAGTTGATGCAATCGCTGTTCACAAGACTGCAACAGCGTAGGAGGGAGTAGAACATGAAAGTTAAGAAAAACGGAGTAGTTATGGTGGTAAGGGACGAACATCAGCTTGCCGCATTTGTAAATAATGGCTGGGAAAAGGTTGCAGAAAAAGAATCTGCAACCAATCAGAGAAAAGAAACAGCAAAATAGATTGTGAGGTGGCAGAATGGCAGATATTGAAACAACTCCAACAGAGGAAGAAGTAACGCTTACTCCGATGGAAGAGTTTGAAAAGAAAATTAAAGACATGACAACTGAATATGGTGCGGATGTGTCTAACTTGTCTGTCAATCTTGCTATTGAAGCATTTATGGATTTACGAAATTATCCGGCTTCATGGACGGAAGAAAAGATTCTTGCCGACACGGAGAAGAATAAAGCCAAGATTGCTATGGCGGCTATCGAGATTGATTCCAAGGATGGTGTGGAAAATCAGATATCGCACTCTGAAAATGGAATTTCTCGTGGCTACTATTCCGGCATCATGGCTTTTAAGGATGTAATCGGATTTGCTAATTGCATTTAGCAGATTGTGCGTGGAGAAATCCGCAGGGTGGCACTCATTGGTCGGTGGTGGGCAGAGTGTCTTATGAAATGAGGAATGTTATGCGAAATTGCAAGAAAAACCAACGTAGTATGTATTATTCAATTTATAAAACAGACGTTCCAATATTGGATGAGAATGGATTCGAGGAATTAGAAACCAAATCGGTGTATGATACACCAGTTCCATTCAAAGCTTCTCTTTCCACCGGACAGAGTGATGCGGAAGAATCTCCATTCGGTAAAGATGTGAAGTATGACCGGGTTATCAGCACTTGTGATACTTCCTTGCCGATTGATGAAAATGCACTTGTTTGGGTAAAGAATGAGCCGGTCTACAACGCTGACGGAACTGTTAATCCGGATAGTGCAGATTATGAGGTGGCAGCTTTACCTTTGGATGGTCTGAATAGCCTGCGTATCGCCATAAAGAAGCGTTCAAAGACAGTTATTGAGGATTCCTCGGCAACTGATGAAAACGTGCCGGATTCGGGCGATAGCGGTGGCTCTGATAGTGGAGAAGAAGATGGATTTTAGGAAAGGTTAGGTAATAATATGAAAAAGTTATTTATCAGTCAGCCAATGCGAGATAAGACTGACGAAGAAATCAAAGCAGAGAGAGCGAAAATCGTTGAAGCGGTAACAGAGCGATTTGGAGAAGTAGAGTTAATAGATTCTTTCTTTGAGTCAGCGCCGCACGATGCAAAACCATTGTGGTTTCTTGGTAAATCATTAGAACTTCTTGCAGATGCTGATTGCGCTTATTTTGCAGAAGGGTGGAAAGATTACAGAGGATGCAAGATTGAGCATGAATGTGCTGTTCAGTATGGTATTGATATTGTCGGAGAGTAGGAGGTTCAGATATGCATAATGACGAGTTTTTAGAACTGTGTAAAAGAATTGTGGTTGATTATTTCAATACACATTCTGATAAAACAGACAACAAACAGATAACAGAGGACGATGTATTTGTTGTTTGGTCTTGTAAAACTTTAAAGAACAATAAAGCACTTGTAAGCACAACTGTATCAGATGGAATGTATTACGAGATTACCTATAATGGAGATAAGCATGAAACATATGTTGATGCTTATAAAAAGTGGGAGAATTTCGTTGTTAAAAATGAGTAGGTGATCTGATTGTCAAAGAAGATAACCATGAATCTTAGCGTTTCAAGCGTACAGAACGCAATCAAAGAACTCCGGCAGTATCAGCAAGACTTGAACCGGAAATGCGAGATATTCTGCCAGAGATTGACGGAACTCGGGAAAGTTACCGCCGAAGCAAAAGTGAATGAAAGTCCACTTGGGAAGTATGTTGTGGTTACAACCGATATTAAGCCGGAAAAGGCAGGGTGCAAGGCTATACTGATTGCTACCGGTGTTACCAAGTCAACGGATTACGGAGATGTGAATATGTTGCTTCTGATTGAATTTGGGGCAGGTATTCATTACAATTCCGTTCCAAATCCGAAAGCCGGAGAACTTGGTTTCGGTGTCGGAACATTCCCCGGACAGACACATGCATTTGAAGATGGGTGGTATTATCCGGATGAAAACGGAGAATGGCATTATACGCATGGTACAAAGGCAACAATGCCGATGTACAACGCATCAACAGAAATGTTGCTGAATATCAGAAAAATAGCCAGAGAAGTATTTGGAAGTTAGGTGGTGGTTAAATTGCTCTCGGTAAGAACATTAGTCAATTCCAGATTGAGCCAACGATTGCGGAAAGATGAAGATGCTCCGTATTCTGTGTCAACATTGAATATGACATCGACAAGAAACGGAACTCCTGCAAAATTCCCGACATTGAATGTGGATTCGCTTGGAGAACCGTCCACGGCTGACGATTTGGAACGGAATGCGCAGAACGCAATCAGTTCCACTATTGAATTGAAAGCGTACACCACGACATCATTGACAGATGCAAGAACACTTATAGATGAAGCAGGAGATGTGATGATATCAATGGGTTATTCGTTAATATACGGACCCGAAGATATTTCTTCCGGAGATAAAAATATTATGGTCGCTCGCTTCCGGCGAACAGTCGGAGCAGGAGATATAGAAACAATGAAACAAGGAGCCTAAAGGCTCTTATTTTTATGCACCGGATACCAACACGTGAGGTATTCGCTGACCGCTCAAAGTTATGCGGTAGAAAGTGAGGGTATTATGGCAAGTACAAGCTATCTTGCAAGAGTTATTTACAAAGAACATACTGATGCAGACGGAGCAACAAATTTTACAGGAACATACAAACTTTTGGTAAAAGCAAAATCAATTCCATCTCCAGCATCAGCACCAAACACAGTAGAATCCACTACTATGGAAGATGATACGCAGACCTTTGAAATGGGTATAAAGACTTCTGATTCAAAGGAAATTACAGGAAATCTTGAAAAAGAATACCTGGATGCCATTGATGAACTTGGAACAAAGAAGCTTGATATCATGCATTTGTATGGAACACAGGGAATCGGAGAAGTTGCAAAGTATGCCTATGTCGGACAGGCAGTTGCAACACCAACTGATGTCGGAGGAGTGGATGAAATTCTTGAAATGGCTGTTACAATTATTCCAAACACGGCTGCAAAGAAAGTTACGGATGATTTTACCGTTGTTGACAACAAGGACGGCACATTTACTGTATCAAAAAAATCGTAAGTTCTGATGCTGAATCAGCAAGCGTTCAGAGCGATGATAAAGATTTGGCTGATGAAACAACTTAATCATTGATGTTAAATGGGGCGGCTTTCGGGCTGCCCCATTACCATAATATCAGAATGAAGGGAAAGGTATAAATCATGAAAACAATTAAAATCGGAGAAAATGAGTATACATTAGAGTTTACATTTGAAGCAGCAGAACATAAAGAACTTGTGCAGGCAATGTTTGAGATGATGTCAGGTGCATATTTCGCTAAAAAAGGATTAGCTGAAGAAGAGGAAGATAAAAATAAAAAAGTAGCTATGGCAGCAGCAATGATTGATGGTGCATCTGAAATGGTCGCAGATGTGCCTCGCGTTTGCCGTATTGCTTTTTATGCCGGCTTACTTGAGAACAATCCGGTAAAAGAAGATGAAGCAAGGGCATTTATGAAACAGTACATGAAAGAGAATAATCTTTCATTCAGTAAACTGTTTGAAGACTTGAAGAAATGCATGGAAGATGACGGTTTTTTCGACCTGTCGGGAATCAAGGATATGATTCAGCAGATGAACTCAGCGGCACAGGAGAAAGCAGAGGAAATTCAGAAAACGAAAGCTGTAAAGAAATCAACTTCCACAAAATAATCTGGGAAGAATATTTGCCGAATGCGTTGGCAATAGGTGTTCCGTATGATGTGTTCTGGCATCTGAATCCGAAGAAACTGCAATCGTTTTATAAGGCTTATAAGATAAAACAGAAAATGCAGGATGAACAGTCATGGATGCTCGGTATTTATTTTGAAAGTGCAGCATACACGGCAGTATCAAATGCATTAGCAAATGCCTTTGGAAAGAAATGTAAAGCTGAATACATGAAAAAGCCTATCATGTCAAAGATTGAAGATGATACAGGCCTTACGCAGGAAGAGATTGACGAGCGTGAGCTTAAGAAGATGATTCTTGCAGAAGAACAATGGATTAGGAATGATAAGGAAAGAGGATTGCCGACTACGGTAATCAAATAGCAAGGACGGTATGGTGTCATAGCCTACCGTCTTTTTACTGGCTATCGAATGGAGATAGTCACTAACCAAGAAAAGTGATTGGAAGGAAGTGGAAGCATGGGCGATACGATTGATTCCTTAAACATAGAGGTACAAGCATCTGCGGTAAAGGCAAATGATTCGGTCGAGAAGTTAATAGGAAAATTAGATAGGCTTTCCACGTCGTTAATGCAGGTAAATGGACACAATCTTGTCAATCTAGCATCTGGTGTAAATAGACTGTCATCTGCAATGCAGAGTATGAAAAACGTTGGGACAGCAGATTTTACACGTCTTGCAAAGAACATCAGTAAAATGGGTTCGATTGACAGTGCAGGGATTAGCAACGCGGCTGCATCTATGCATCAGTTTAGCAATGCACTTAATTCGCTTGGAAGTACGCCTGTTTCTGCAAATGCGGCACAGTTCGGGGAACTGGCAAAGGGTATTGCACAGTTAGGGTATAAGAGTTCCACACAGGCAATTGAAAACATCCCGAAACTTGCCGCGGCTATGCAACAACTTATGACAACGCTTTCCAGTACACCAAAGGTTAGTCAGAACCTTATTGACATGACCAATGCATTGGCAGGATTGGTTCGCACTGGTGCTTCATCTGGTCGTGCGGCAAATTCTCTGTCTACTAGTCTAAACACCTATACAGGAGCAACTAAGAAGGCAGAAAAAGCAACAAAAAGTTTCTCACAGATTGCCGGAAATTTTTATTCAAATTTCTTTTTGATTATTCGCGGAGCGAAAAAAGCATTGAAATCAGTTGAAAGTTCAATGGATTATGTTGAGACTTTCAACTATTGGAATGTTACGCTTGAAAAGATTGGAAAAGAGTTTGGAAGTCAGTTTGAGGGATATGGGGAAGACAACGCTGAATCCTATGTTGATTCATTCAGAGACAGACTGGCAACATTAACCAAAAAAATGACCGGATATCAGATTGGAGATTCCGGCGATTTAACGATGACTTCTGGCATGAATCTCGGTCTTGACCCAGAGCAACTTATGAATTTCCAAGCAAAGATTGGAGCTGTAACCAATGCCGTAGGATTGACAGGAGAAGCGAGCATTGATACATCAAAAGCATTATCTATGCTTTCGGCAGATATATCTTCCTTTACAAATGCTGATTTGTCCTCTGTCATGACAAACTTACAATCTGGTCTTATTGGTCAAAGCCGTGCGTTGTATAAGTATGGAATTGATATTACAAACGCCAATTTGCAGAATTATGCATATGCTAATGGAGTAACCAAGGCTGTATCAGAAATGACACAGGCTGAAAAGATGCAATTGAGATTGATTGCTATTTTAGACCAGTCCAAAGTTGCATGGGGTGACCAGGCAAACACTCTTAATTCCGTAGCAAATCAGTACAGAATTTTAAAACAGCAGGTATCCAACCTTGCAAGAACGATTGGAAATTTGTTTTTACCAATTGTCAAGACGGTACTTCCGGTTGTAAACGGACTGGTTATTTCGCTGAATAGATTGTTCACAACACTTGGATTCCATCTGTTTGGCAGTAACTGGCTTAAAGATTTGCAGGATGGAATCAGCGGCGGATATGGCGGCGATGGGCTTGATGATATTGCGGATAGTGCAGAGGAAGCAACTGGTGGCCTTGAAGATGCGGCAAATGCAGCGAAGAAGCTGAAAGGTACATTGCGCAGTTTTGATGAACTGAATGTCATAAATACGGAAACAGATTCCGGTAGTGGAAGCAGTTCCGGCGGCGGTTCCGGTGGAGGTTCTGACATTGACTTGTCCGGTGCGATTTCCGGTGCGTTAGCTGACTATGAATCTATATGGGGAGCGGCGTTGGCAGATTCGGAGAATAAGGCACAGGTATATGCTGATATAATATCTTCTGCATTTACAAAGGCATGGAGTGCAGTAGAGCCGTTTAGAAATGCAATAGTTAATCTATGGGATAATGGATTAGGAAAACTTGCAAATTTTTCATGGACAAGCCTAAAGGGGTTTTATGAAGAGTTTTTAATTCCAATAGGAACATGGGCATTTGGAACAGAGGATTCCGGTCTTACAAGGTTTGTTAATGTAATAAATGCTAGTCTTATGGCTATAAACTGGGATGAATTATCAGAATCATTAAAGAATTTCTGGATTGCAATAGAACCGTATGCGGAGCAGTTTGGAGAGGGATTAATTGACTTTTTCGAGGATTTGTCTGGAATAGCCGTAAGCGTTATAAATCAATTTCCTTCATTGTTTAATGGAATTGCAGATGCATTGAATAATGGAAACCCGGAAATGGCAAGACGGTGGGGATATGCACTTGGAGAATTGGCGGTTGGAATTTTTGCACTAAAAGGAATAGTTTCGATTGCCAGCGGAATTGCATCGTTATATAAAGCAATAAAGACTTTTTTGGCAGGAGATATTTTTGCTACATTTTCCGCGGGTGTATCTTCCTTGTTAGGAAATTCAGCAGCAACAAGTGCATTAACATTTATGTCTACAACATCAAAATTGATAACAGGAATAGGTTCAGTTTTAAGTGGAGTGGTGTTATCTGTAACGAATTTTTTCTCCATGTGGAAATATGGTTGGAGTGTTGTAAATGAGATTTTAAAAGACATAGGAATAGCGTTGGCGGCTGTTGGAGCGGTTATTTTAGGTATTGCAACTGGTCCAGTAGCTGTTATTGTGGCAGCAGCTGTAGCAGCTGGCTCATCAATTGCGATTGTGGTACATGATAACTGGGCTGCAATATGCGAATGGTTCTCAAACGCTGCAGATTGGTTTGATACGAATGTTGTAACTCCCATAGTAGATTTCTTTAAAGGTTTATGGGAATCTGTTGCAGGATATTTTTCAAATTTATGGGAAGATATATCAGCGATTTGGAATACGGCGTCTAAATGGTTTAGTGATAATGTAGTAGAGCCAGTGGTTGGATTTTTCCAAGGTTTTTACAAGAGAGTAAGGCAAATTTTTGAAGGACTTTGGATAATTGTACAAGCTATATGGATTGTTGTTTCTGATTGGTTTAACGAAACTGTTATTATGCCAGTGGTTGGATTCTTCCAAGAATTGTGGGAAGATGTATCTGGGTTCTTTTCACAATTATGGATAGACATACAGACGGTATGGAGTGCTGTGTCAACTTGGTTCAACAACACGGTAATTGTTCCTGTAACAGACTTTTTTAAAGGGGTATGGGAGAATGTATCTACATACTTTACAAATTTATGGGAAGATATACAAGGAGTATGGGAAAATGTATCTACGTGGTTTGATACAAATATCATAGCTCCTGTTACAGGAGCATTTAAAACAGCTTGTGAAGCAATCGGAGGTTTCTTCGATGGACTTTGGGAAGGAATAAAAAGTGGTGTTGTTGGTGCAATGAATGCTGTTATAGGCGGTATTGAATCTGGAATAAATTTTATTGTTAGCGGAATCAATAATATCATCGGTGGCTTTAATAAAGTAGTATCTTGGGCTGCGAGTATAGTAGACGTTAATTGGAATGGTGTTGATTTAGTACCAACAGTGACATTGCCGAGAATACAGGCATATGCAGTCGGTGGTTTCCCAGAAGATGGGCTGTTCATGGCAAATCACGGAGAGCTTGTTGGTAAATTCTCGAATGGAAAGACGGCAGTTGCAAACAATGAGCAGATTACGCAGGGAATTGCTGATGCAATCTATCCGGCAGTTTACAACGCGGTATCAGCGGCTATGAAGAACAACGGAGGAAATTCTAATGTGACATTCCAAGTAGAGGGAGATCCTAATGGGTTGTTTAAAGTAGTACGAAAGAAAGCAAGTGAGTATAACGATAGAACTGGGAGACCCGCATTTGACTTTTAAATATACATATTTTAATAGTAGGTTTCCTTTTTTCTACAAATGTTGTATAATCGTTGTAATAAATGATAGGGGGTGCTGTTATGGCTCTTATTAAATGCCCGGAATGTGGTCGAGATGTAAGTGATAAAGCAGTTAGTTGTCCGAATTGTGGATGTCCGGCAAGTGAATTTAACAAAAATATTAGTGTACCTCGCGAAAAAAGTCGAGTAGATTTAATAGTCGAAGAGGTAAATCGAATTCATAGAATCTATCCAACTGAGAAAGTAAAAGCAATTAAGGAGTTACGAACATATACTGGATGGGGATTGAAAGATGCTAAGAGTGTGATAGATAAAGCATATGCGGGTCAAGATATTTATGATACAGTACGAATATGTGCAGCGTCTGTAAAGCCATCTAATAGCAATAAAGATTGTACAAGCAATAATAGTAGCTCAAGCAAAGATAGTACACTTGATAAATTTTTAGCGTGGTGTGATGATTATAGCGAAAAGTCAAGGACTCCTCGTTGCCCGAAGTGCCATTCAACATCAATCTCCTACGATACTAAAAAACTTAGTTTTGGCAGGGCGTTAGTCGGAGATGCACTTGCAGGACCGACAGGAGCGATTCTTGGTGGTTTGAGCAGCAAAAAAGGTTATGCGGTGTGTTTGAACTGCGGAAAACGGTGGAAAATTTAGATTGACAGCAAGTAAAAGTCGTGATAAAAATATCTATCATATATATGCAAATAGAATAAAAATCACACAGGCAAGACCAAGAAATTGGAACGTCCTGTAAGCCTATGATGGATAGGTACGGATTCGTGACCGTCAGAGATTAAGGAAACTTAGTCTTTGGCGGTTTTTTGTATGCAAAAGATAACAAATTCCAAAGTACAAAACAGTTAAGAGAAGAGTACGGAATATCAAAGAAAGATAGTCTTAGAGATTGCTTTCCGGAAGAAGAACTTAAGAAAATTCAGAATGCAGAAATGCTTGTAAGTTCTCTTATTGGCTATGGTTGGGGGTATAACGAGATAAAGAGTTTTATAACAGAACAGTCAAGAAAGTTTATTGCAGCATAATGGATGATACAGGCACCCAGAGAAATTTAGGTGTCTTTTTTGATGCATAAATACCGGCTACCGGATAGAGGTAGTCGCTAACCAGAATAATTACTGGAAGGGAGTGAGAACGTGGCATATAGTGGATTTTTAGTAAAGGCTGGAGATTATATAATCCCGGCAAACCAATACATTAAGGCGGACAGTTACAGTGTATATTCCAATATGCAGGATTTAGACCCGTATACGGATGCAAATGGATATCTGCATCGTGAAGCGTTGGATTTAAAAGCGGTAAAAGTCGAATTTGAAACCCCTGCAATGCTGACAAATGCACAGTTTGCAAATCTCATGAAAAAAATACGTGAAAACTATACGATACCGAAAGCTAGACAGCTGATATTGACCGCATACGTACCAGAATATGACGATTATGTGACGCAGACAGTATATCTGGCTGATTTTACACCGTCTATCTACAGTACGGCTGGTGGAATTATTCGGTATAAGCCGGTTCGTCTTGCATTTATAGGGGGTGTGTACGATGGTTGAGTATAAGTATTCCGATTTGTTTTGGAAAGATAGCATAGACAAACAGGTGAAAATCGCATATGACGGCGGAATTATAACAAATGAGGACCTGTATTCGGAAGAGTTTGAACTTGGCGAAAGCCTGTGTTCTGAGTCGGAATTACGGTTCGGGTGCTGTGAAGCAGGCGTACTAAAATTCAAGGTAGCAAATATATTCCAGCCTCTAAAGGATAAGTACCTGACTGTGACAGAAACGATAAACGGAAATACAGATGCTCCGTTTGAGTTTGGCAGGTACAAGGTTTATTCAGATAAGCCTACCGCAGACAGAAGATATAGAGAAATCACAGCATATGATGCCATGTACGACATTATTAATGCCGAGGTGTCAGACTGGTACAATGTATTGTTGCCGGATAAGACAAGCGCTGTAACGATGAAGCAGTTCCGAACCAGCTTTATTTCGCATTTTGGTTTGGAACAGGAAGAAATCGACCTTGTAAATGACAGCATGGTTGTGGAAAAGACCATAGAACCATCTGAATTAAGCGGCAAAGATGTTATTACAGCAATCTGTGAGATTAACGGCTGTTTCGGACATATCGGGCGAAATGGGAAGTTTAAATATGTCTTTCTTCCAAAGTATATACAGGGACTATGGCCGGCGAATGATTTATATCCGGCAGATAACCTGTATCCGAGAAATCCAAACACTGAAAGAATAGGCAGTTTTCTGTACATAAACTGTGAGTACGAGGATTATGTAACACAGAATATTACCAAAATACAGATTAGGCAGAAAGAGAATGACATTGGTGCGATTGTCGGGACGGGGAATAATTGCTATATAGTTGAAGATAATTTTCTTGTATATGGCAAAAGTGCAGAAGATTTAGAGGATATAGCCGGTAATATGTTCTCTATAATTTCTGATGTGTCATACAGACCGTTTTCGGCTGAATGTAAAGGGAATCCGTGCCTTGAGGTTGGCGATGCAGTACGTCTGGCTACCAGGTATGAGATTATCGAAAGCTACGTGTTAAAACGCACGCTAAAGGGCATACAGGCACTTAGGGACAACTATGAAGCAACAGGTGAAGAATACCGTTCTACACAGGTAAATAGCGTGCATAAAAGCATTATACAGCTTAAAGGAAAGACCAACGTGCTGACACGGACAATCGAGGAAACAAACAGCAAAATTGCAGACGTTGCAAGCGGATTAAGTTCTGAAATTAAGCAGACAGCAACGGATATAAGAGCAGAAGTTAAAAACACGGCTGACGGCTTGTCAAGCAGTATTGAGCAGACTGCTGAAAGTATTACTTCCGAAGTTAAACGAGCAAAGCAAAGTGAAGAAGAATTGTCTTCTAAAATTACACAGACGGCTGAATCAATCACATCAGAAGTTGGCAAAAAATATGAAACAAAAGAAAACGCTACAAACACAAAAACAGAGCTACAAACTTCAATAAGGCAGACGGCAGACGGATTTACGGCAGAGTTATCAAAACAGGTGACGGAAACTAAACAATATGCTGAATCTGCCGCTGAAACAGCTGAAAGTAATGCAAAACAGGACACGGCAGATAAGTTAAAGAATTACAGCACAACAACAGAAATGAATACCCGAATCAATGCTACAGCAGAGGGAATTTCGGCAGAGGTAACCCGAAAACTGCAAAGCTACAGCACTACTGAACAGATGAATAGTGCAATAAGGCAGACGGCGGATAGCATTAATACAGAAGTATCAAAAAAAGTAAATGGCGATGAAATTATTTCAAAAATCAACCAATCCGCCGAAAGCATTTCGATTAACGCGAACAAAATAAACCTGAACGGTGCTGTAACGGCAAATCAAAATTTTAAAATCGGTTCGGACGGTAGCGCAGAAATGCCAAAGGGCAGAATCGGACCGTGGAACATAAGCGCAGAAGGATTGTATTATGCTATGGGAGAAAATGAACAGGCATATATAAATATCGATACAATAATTTTGAGTACGGCTTCGGCAGCATTGAGAATATACCCAAGTGTTTTAAGACTGGCGGCAAAGGACGAAGATGGAGAAGAAACGCGGGTATTTGAAGTTGATGTAGGAAATGGCACAGTGACATTTGCTGGAGATTGGGATTTGCCATGGGGATAGGAAAGGAGTAGTCAATGAATAAAACATACGACCGCATAAATTGGGAGAACTATCCCAGTGATGTAACACCGTTGAACGAAAGCAATCTGAATAAAATTGACGCTGCTACAGACGTGATTGACAATAGAGTTATAACACTAGATACCACAAAGGCAACAAAAGTTGAAGTGTCAACACTGGTGCAGGACGTTACATTTGAGGAAAAGACAGGCATTATTACTATTACAAAGAAAAATGGTTCAAAATTAACGATTGACACGCAGATGGAAAAAATTGCTGTCAATTTTACATATGATGCAAAAAGCCAAAAAATAATATTAACATTAATAGACGGAACTAAGCAGTATATAGATTTAGCGGCGCTTATTACACAATATGAGTTTTTAGATACAGATACAATAACTTTTGCTATAGACAGTAATGGAAAAGTATCTGCGATTGTGAAAGAAGCAAGTATAGAGGAAAAGCATTTGCAGCCCAACTATCTTGCAGACATTAAAATTGAGGTTGCAAATGCACAGGTAAGTCAATCCGCAGCGGCAAGCAGTGAAACTAATGCAAAGTTAAGCGAAACAGCAGCGGCAACAAGCGAATCCAATGCGGCGGCGAGTGCCACAAAAGCACAGAGTTATGCCGTAGGCGGCACAAACAGCCGCATTGGCGAAGATACGGATAATGCAAAGTATTACAGCCAACAGACGGCGCAGAGCCGGTCAGCAGCGGCAATAAGTGCAGATACAGCAAGTACCAAAGCGGAAGAAGCGGCGGCAAGTTCAGAAACAGCTAAAACGAGTGCCAATAATGCCGCAGGAAGTGCAAATGTAGCAAACGAAAAAGCAAATAACGCAGCAAATAGCGCGGCAATCGCAATTTCAAACTCAAATGCGGCACAGCAGTATGCTTCTAATGCGGCAACAAGTGCAAGTATGGCACAAAACTATGCTGTAGCAGATACGGATAGTGCAAAATACTATTACGAGCAGGCCAGACGGATTTCTGAATCGTTTTCCGGAGCATTGCGACCGATGGGAACAGTAACATTTGCGAATCTTCCGGCATTATCATCGACAGCGAGCGGAAATATGTACAATATTTCAGATCAATTCACAACAATTACGGACTTTAAGGAGGGCGCGGGAAACGTTATTCCGGCGGGTGCAAATGTATACAAAACAGAAGACGGAAAGTGGGACGTTCTTGCAGGTACGCCGGTCACTGGGGTAAAGGGCAGTGCAGAGAGTACGTACAGGAGAGGAAATGTTAATATTACGGCAGAAAATGTAGGGGCAGTGCCACTAGGCGGCAATGCAGGAAGTGCAGACAGGGCGGCAAGGCTCGGAAGAAATGGCAATGCTGGATATCCAATGACCTTTAATTGGACAGGCAAAACCGGGCAACCCTCGTGGTTGTGGGGCGGCGAAAATGGAGAAGATATGTATGTTTACAATCCTAGTAATTTCAGTGTAAATTATGCGGCAAGTGCCGGAAATGCAGCGAAGGTAAATGATCATACAGTTAACTCGGATGTACCGTCTAATGCAAAGTTTACAGACACAAACACATGGAGAGGAATACAGGATAATCTCACAAGTGCATCGACGGTAGAAAGTTTAAGTGCAAACCAAGGACGAAAACTTGCAAACGGTTCAGCAAGAGATTCGACAAAGATTCCTCTAACCGGCTCTACAGAAATAACTGGCAATTTGATACCTAAAACCCACGCCGAAAAGGCACTGGGTGACAGCACCCATTACTGGAAAGAAGCTTATATTAATAATGTGTATGGAAAAGTAAACGGTCATGCGGTTAATGCAGATGTACCGAACAATGCCCAATTTACAGATACTACAGGAAGTGTTGTAACTAATAATGGTGTTAGTTCGGGATACGCAATGTTGACTTTGGCAAGTGGATATCGGATTTTGGCGTTTCATACGGCAGCGCAAAATTACACGATGACAAATCAGTACGGAAATATGTACTGGGCACCGTTTGAAATAATAATACCAGTGCAGATAATAAAATACTTTAGCAGCGTAGAAATAACGCCGTTTGCGACAAGTGGATTAATAAGTGTAAGCATAACGAATTACACAATGAGCAAAATTCAGGGTTTTGTATTTTCACCGCTCGCAGAAACCAAGAGCATTAGTTTTCATGTAACTCTGCATGGAACAGCATCTTAAAGGCGGTGATAGTATGTACTACGACAGCAGTTAAAAGTTAAATAAACATTTATTACAAAGACACTTTCGTGTCTTATTTTTTTACCTCGAAAAAAGTAAAGTTGCACCGGTGCAACAGAAAGGAAGCAGAATGGAAGTAATTATTTCAGCAGCATTATCTGCCGGGGTCACGCTTGCAGTGTGTATTATCAACAATACATCACAGGCACGCCAGACACGCTCCCTGCTTGACTACAAGCTGGGAGAACTTACAAAGAGAGTAGACAAGCATAACAATGTTATTGAACGCACGTACGCACTTGAAAAACGTGTCGAAGTGCAGGAAGAACAGATAAAAGTGGCAAACCACAGGATTCAGGATTTGGAGGACAAATAGTATGTTTAAAAACACAGTATTTAAAGTATCAGTAAACACAACAAAGTGGGCAAAGGCGGCAGCAGTAAGAGCGATTAAAACAATGGCGCAGGCAGCGATTGCAGGAATCGGCGCAGCGGCGGCAATGGGACAGGTAGACTGGAAATATGTAATGTCTGCAAGTGTACTTGCTGGTGTGCTGTCCGTGCTGATGAGCATTACAGGTATTCCGGAAGTAGAAGCAGACACAGAAAACAAGCAGTAAAAGAAAGCGAGGACAAATAATATGAAAGTTGGATTAATTAGTGGACACGGCGCCGGTGACTGCGGTGCCTGCGGATATGGATATGAGGAAGCAAATGAAACAGTAAGAATTGTTAAGATGTTAGATGAAAGATTGCAGGACTGCGGCATTGAAACAGTCGTGTATCCATACGGTCGTAATGCATTTAAAGACTGTAATAGAGGTTTGGGCTTACAGGTAGATTTTTCGGATTGCAATTATGTGTTAGAGGTACATTTAAACAGCGGCCGCGGTGATGAAGCCGGGGACGGCGATATTGGCGGCACAGAAATCTATGTAACACCGCGCGAAGCCACAGTAGGCACAGAAAACCTCATCTTACAGAATATGGAAGAATTGGGATACCGCAACCGTGGTGTAAAGACAGAAAACTTCCTTGTAATTAACAAGGTCAAAAATCTAGGCGTGTCTTCCGCATTATTAGAAACGTGTTTTGTAGACGACGTGGACGACATGGAACTTTACGAAAGAAAATTTGATGAAACGATGAATGCAATTACACGCGGAATCTGCGATGGATTCGGGGTAGGATATACGGAAGAAGACACGGACGATTCGACAGACGAACCGGAAGAAAGCGCGGACTGCATGAGCCGGGAAGAAAAAGAATACTACGTAAACTGTACATATCTTGAACTATTAGGACGTCTTGCAGACCCGGATGGATTGGAAAACTATGTTGCTGCAATCCCGGACGATGCAACGTGGGATTCCAATCTGTATGAGTATGTAGATGCTAATATTAAGCAGTCAGATGAATATGCCCAGTGGCAGCAGCAGGAGTATATCCGTAAAGTTTATCTTGCAGAGCTTGGCAGAGAACCGGACCCTGCCGGAATGGAAACGTATATGTCTTACGGAAGATACCGCGACATCTACAGAGATATTCATGACTCGGACGAGGCACGAGCATACAGAGGAGAATAAAAAAATGAGTGTATATATATCGAAAAAGAATTTGACGTTGCCACTAATAAGGAATACAAAAAGCAGGACGGCTATGCCGGAATGTTTGGGAAGGCTATCGACAGATTGCAGATTACCATTTCGTGATTTACAGCTAAGCCGGGGTGAAATAATCCCCGGCTCTAAAGGTAAATTAATGTTAATAGCTGTTACCCAAAATTACCACGACAAATATAGCTGTAGTAGATGATGAGCCGATATCTGTAAGGATTATTAAAAATTTTATTGAACATTTGTTCTTGTTGTGATATGATTAATAACAGAACAAATGTTTGCATTACAAAGGGGGCTATGAAAAATGAAGGAACAGAATGAGGAAATGGAAATGACAAATGAGGAATATCGGATTGAGTTGCAGAGGTTATTTAATGGAGTGGATAGTAATAGACTGCTCCGATATTTTTATATATTTGTTTCGGAAAAATTAAAGAGGGTGCAGTAATTGCACCCTATATTTTCTGTATATCAGCATTTTCAACTATAAGATATGTGTATTCTTCCATTAGTGCTAAATGGAAATCATCATCAAAAGATTGATACGTAATTTCGTTTTCTTTTTTCTTATATTTGGCATAACTTTGGTAAATGTTACATATCCCTTTGAACCTTTTTTTGCGGTAAATACATATCCTCCAAGTGGCAAATCTCTGCCAACAAGATATTCTCCAAATGGATAAATTCCTTTATTTTGTTACATATTTCTAGTTATTCTTCACTCAATAAATTTATCAGTTCAATAACGTGCTTCTTTTTCCGGCAATCGAGAGAATAGTATTTCTTGATGGCTTCTTTTAGTTCAGAATCTTCGGAAATCCGAACGTCTAATAAAGCATCTTCGTCAGAAAGATTTTTTTCTTTCCCATAGATAATATAATCGGAATCTATTCCAAGATAAGATGAAATGGCGTCAATTTTATCTTTCTTTGGCATACTGATGCCCTTTTTCCAATCGGACAGAGTAGCCGTTGCTATTCCGGTGTCTTTATATACTTTGTATGGGGTAATTTCCCTTTTTTCAAGTTCTTTTGCGAATCTAGCGTATGCGGCCAGCCTTTCAGCTCTTTTTTTATTCTGTTCGTTTTCATTCTCAATAATTATTTTAGACATAGTTATCCTTTCTTGATAAGAAAGAAAACTTTCGTACTTTGCTATTGACACAGAAAGGAAACCGTGATAAAGTAAAGATACGAAAGAAAACCGATATAGACAAAACGGAAAACTTTCTTATCTGGAAATACGTTATAAATTTTTCTTGGCAGTTAAATTATATCGTATTTCCGTGATAGTGTCAACAAAATATCACGGAAAGGAGTGAGGTTATGCCTAGTTACGAAAAGTATGCATCTCTTCGGGATGAAAAAGGAATTTCTGATTATCAAGTCTGGAAAGATACGGGAATTGCTACGGCAACTTTATCTGATTGGAAAAATGGAATATCGAAGCCAAAAACAGATAAACTGGTGATTCTAGCTGATTATTTTGGTGTAAGTATCAATGATTTATTGGAATAGGAGCATTTATATGAATGATTTAACAGTAACCGAGTACAGAAACATTCGTGTACTCACAACACAGCAGATTGCTGAAGCGTATGAAACAGACGCGAGAGTTATTTCAAATAACTTCAACCGCAACAAGGAGAGATACATAGAGGGCAAACATTTTATTTGCTTAGAGGGAGAAGATAAGCGTGGATTTGTTGACCGTCATCAATTTGATGACGCTTCAAAGAAAGCAACGAAATTGTACCTCTGGACCGAAAAGGGAGCGTTTCTCCATGCAAAATCTTTGAATACGGACAAGGCATGGGAAGTATATGACCATTTGGTAGATACCTATTTCAATAGGAAGGAAGACTTGCTGAATGGTATATCTCCCGAATTAAAGGCTGTTCTTGTTGTAGACAGAAGAGTTACAACAGTGGAGAAGAAAATTGACAATTTGGAAAACACTATGAACATTGATTATACACAGCAGAAGAAACTTAGGGATTTTGTTAATGAGGTTGTTAAAAATGTATTAGGCGGTAAGGACAGCAAGGCATACAGATATAAAGATGAAGAAAATGGAAAATTATCTGCAAGAGTATTTTCACGTATTTGGCATGATTTTTATGACTACTTTAACATTAATGCTTATGCGAATCTTCCAAGAGTTAAATTTAAAGAAGCAATAGAATACATAAATCGCTGGCAACCATCCACTAATATGCAGTTGGAAATTGGCAGAATTAACAGAATGGAGTAAATATCCACGGAAAGGAGAGTCTAATGCTGACAGTAGCAAAGATTATTCATTTTAACAAGATGATTGATAGGGCTATTGAAGATAAGCGGTTTAATACCGTCGAAAAGTATGTGTTGCTGTTACATAAACAGGAACATAAGGATAAAGTACCGATCGGTTCATACCGCATAAAAAGCAGCTAAGGAAATACTGTTCCATTTAGCTGCGTAGAAATAAACATATACATTTTATAACACTAAAAGGAGATACAAGCAAATGTTGAATACAAATATTAATAATGTAGTTACTTTAGAGGGTACAGTGGTTAGAGGTGCAGAATATAGTCATGAAATATATGGAGAAAGTTTTTATACAGTATTGTTACAAGTAAAGAGAGATAGTGGTACAGATGATGTACTACCGGTTTTAATTTCAGACCGTTTGTGTAGTGAAGAATTACGACATGGAACAATTCTCTTTGTAAGAGGTGAATATCGTTCTTACAATAAGCATACAGAAAATAGTAATAAACTAATTCTGTCGGTATTTGCACGGGAAATTGAAATTAATAGAACAGAGAAATGCAATAACTTAAATGAGGCTGTATTTACAGGCTATATTTGTAAACCTCCTGTTTATAGAAAAACACCTCTAGGCAGGGAAATTGCAGATATTATGTTCGTTGTTAATCGTTCTTATGGGAAATCCGATTACATTCCATTAATCTGTTGGGGCAGGAATGCAAGATTTATTTCAGAACTTAAAGTTGGAAAAAAACTACAGATTTGGGGCAGAATCCAAAGTCGTGAGTATGTAAAAAAACTGTATAAAACAGAATCAGAAGTAAGAACAGTTTATGAGGTTTCTGTCAGTAGATTAGAACTCACGGAGGAATAATAAATGGATAATATTAGAACATTGACAGAGAATGCTTTATTAGAACTTGGTGGAAATCCGACAAATCAAGGATTTTTATATATCGTAGATGCATTGGAAATAATTGAATCAGACATTGAAAAACAATATCACCTAATGGAATTGTATGCCGATATTGCACGGAAGTATAGAACAAAAGCGTTAATTGTAGAACGCTGTATAAGATATCAGAAAGATGAAATTTTATATAGTTGTAATTCGAAAATTCTTGAAAAATATTTCTGTTCAACACGGCAAAAATTTTCAAATGGAAAATTCATCTCAACATTATATTTACGTATTGACCAGCAGAAACGAAGGGAGAAACAAAATGCAGATTAAATTAAAATCACTACATATTGAGAATTTCAAGGGAATTAAACTACTAGATGTGGCTTTTGGAGATAAAACCAATATCAAAGGTCAGAATGCAGCAGGCAAGACAACTATTTTTGATGCGTTCACATGGCTTCTGTTTAATAAAAATAGTTCCGGAGAGGAAAAGTTTAATATTCGTCCTTTGGATGCAGACGGAAAACGCATTGACAATGTGGAAATTAAGGTTGTTGCTGTTTTGGAAGTAGATGGCAAGGGAGCTGAACTTTCAAAAGTTCAGAAGCAGAACTGGGTAAAGAAACGTGGTACAGATACCGCAGTGCTGCAGGGCAATGTCAATTCTTTTGAAATTGACGGATATCCGAAGTCAGAATCGGAATACAAGGCTTATATATCAGAATTGGTTGCAGAGGATTTATTTAAAATGCTGACCAATCCACAGTATTTCGTAAATATGAAGTGGAAAGACCAGAGAGATATTTTAATGAAGTTTGTTTCTGATGTATCTGATGTAGAGTTGGCACAGAGCAACCCAGAGTTTGCAGATTTGATTCCGGAATTGGAAAAAGCACCATCTACTGATGATATCCAGAAGAAATATTCCAAAGCACTGTCTGAATGGAAAAAGAAACAGGCAGAGATTCCGGTCCGTATTGACGAATTGTCGAAGTCGTTAGTTGATATTGATGTAGCAGAACAGGAACTTGCAAAAGTTGACTTGGAACGCAGAATTGCAGAGATTGACAGTAAGATTGCTGATGCCGGAAGTGCGGTTGATGGTTTATGCAGTGAAAGCATGGAATTACAGTTTGCTATAAATGGTTTGTATACAGAAGTAAACGATAAGCTGATTCATGAGCGTAGAGCATTGGAAAATGCAAAAAATGATGCTGAAAATGCATTTAACGAAGCTCACAGAAGCATTTCTGAAACCAATCGAAAGATTGAGCATAATAAGGATTTGATTGCTGCAGAAGAAGGTAAGAAACCAGAAATTAATAAGCGTTTTAAAGAAAATCTTGCAAGAAAATTTGATGAAACCCCGTATCTTTTCCACGAGGAAGAGTGGCAGTTTGACGAAAACAGCACGCTTTGTAAGTCATGCGGGCAGACATTGCCGGAAGATAGAATTGCTGAAATTAAGGCGGATTTTGAAAGTAGAAAGGCAAAAGCTAAAGCTGATGCAGAGAAGAAACTTTCAGATGCAAGAATGAAGTTTGATAATGATGTGAAAGCTGTAAAGGTTTCAATCAACAGAGAAGCTGATGATATTAAGGTTAAAATTGCCGAACTTATCAACGATAATGCTACATTGGACAGCCAACTTGAAGAATATCGTAAGGCAGAAACAGAAGCTATGAGAAAGAAAAATCAGATTGAAAAGCAGATTTCAGAGTTGCCGGATAAGCCAGATATGAGTGGAAATGCAGAATATCAGCAGAAGAAAGCTAGATATGATGAGCTGGAGAAGCAGATTGCAAGTCTGAAAGATACATCAAAGGTGGCTGATACATTCAAAGAGGAAAGAAATTCCTATGTTGCTGAGTTGGATGCGGTAAAAGCTGAAATTGCCAAGGCTTCCAAGAATGTAGAGATTGAGGAACGTATCGGGCAGTTGGAAGAGGAACAGAGAGAGGTCGGACAGAAAGTTGCTGATCAGGAGAAGATGATTTATCTGTTGGAACAGTTCATTAAGGCAAAAATGCTTATGATTTCCGAGAATATCAATTCCAAGTTCAATACAGTTTCATGGAAGCTGTTTGAAACACAGTTAAATGGTGGAACGAAAGAGTGCTGCGAATGTACTGTAGATGGAGTTCCATATTCCACATTGAACAACGGACACCGCATTGTAGCCGGATTGGACATCATTCAGTCATTAAGCGAGCTGTACGTAGTGACAGCACCTATCTTTGTTGATAATGCGGAGAGTATCAATGAGTTTAATCTTCCGAAGATGGACACGCAGTTAATCACTCTTTCGGTTACGGAAGATGCAGAGTTGAAAGTTGAGGTGGAGTAGATGAAAGAAGAATTATTGAAAATAGCACAGGAAAGTCTTTCTTCTGATGAAGTAAATGCGATTGTGAAAGAAAAGTTTATGAAAGCATTAGGTAGTGCTATTGAAGATGCTTTTCGTTGGGGAGATGTAAAACATGCCTTAGAAGATAAGGCAAAAGAAGTCATGGTTCCGTATATAGAGAATTACGATTTTTCAGTTTATCTTCCGAAACTTGATTCTGTATTGACGGAGTTAGTTAATTCGGATGCTTGCATGGCAAACAAGACAATCTTGGAAAATTTCAGAGATTTAATGACCGCACCAGAACAGAAAGAAATTAAGGTAACTGATTTGTTCAAAGCATGGATAAAGCAGTGCAACAAAGATATTGATACGGATGATTTGGAAATATGCTATGACGATGGTGTTTCATACTCTTGCGTTGATTGTGAAATGAGAGTGGAAGAACAGTACAAGCCATCATGGAGCAGTATTCAGAGGTCTGTAATCATATTTAAAAATGAACATGATGAAAAACTAAATATTGAAATACCAATATCTAAATGGATATGGAATAGCGGTAAAGAAGATCCATACAAACTTTCTATTTCAAATGATGTGAGTATTTCTTCGTTAAGAAATTTGAATGAGTTTCAAGTATTGTTACTTCGTTTAGAAAGAGCACAGACCGCAATTATTATAGACAGAGATTATGAATCAGATGAAATTTATCCGGATGCAGAGCCGGAAGCATCATTCAGTTAGGAGGTATCAGAATGAACTATTTCAAAGCCAGATATTTAAAGGACGGAAAGCCATCCGGTTCGGTTTACACATTCAAATCGCCGGATGATGTAAAGACCGGAGATACAGTTGTGAATGCCAAATGCTCAAAACTGATTGTCGTAGGCGAAGCAGACGAGGGTTGGCTTGATACATATGGTCGGGAGAAAGTGGCAGAGGTTAGAAAATTGGTTGAGCCGGTAAAGGAATACACCCCACAGAATGACAGATATGTCATTGAAAGAGTGTTTGAACATGCAGGATATACTTGCGTAGTCACTTTTGGGAATATGGGGCATAGATGCGGATATGTTGGCATTCCTAAGGAACATCCTCTTTTCGGGAAAGATAACAATGACTACTTGGAGATTAAGAAGTCGGATATTGAGGGAAGAGAGGTAAGCGGAATATTCCCATTGCTTGGTGCGGTGCTTGATGAAGATGAAAGAGTAAGAATTGAAACATATTTTCAGTGTCACGGAGGTATTACATTTGCGAGTGGCGGTGTCGGTTCAAAATATCCAATTGAGAGTGATTTGTGGTGGTTCGGTTTTGATTGCGGACATTATGACGATAAATGCGATTCGCAACTTGCTTATGAGAGATTTCCAAAAGATAGGGAATCAATTAGTCTCAGAATTGAGATTGAAAGCAAATGTGAACTTGGCGGAGAAATTCGAACAGAGGAATATGTTGCTGATGAATGCAAAAAGTTGGCAGAACAATTAAAAGAATTTGAGCCGGTAAAGGCAGAAAGCGAGGAAAATTGATTATGGCAGGAGCGAAAAGTACAGCAGTAGCAGAAACAGGAAAACAGCAGGCAGGACTTGTAGTGAATAATGCATTTGTGGATGGTCTTGTGGTCCAGTTGCAGGAGAAAGAAAAGTATGGTCTTACTTTCCCAAAGGATTACAACTACTCAAATGAGTTGATGGGAGCATATCTGATTCTGAAAGAAACGCAGGATGCGAACAAGAAACCGGTTCTTGAATCGTGTTCACAGGTATCTATCGCAAACACCCTCATGGATATGGTTACTCTTGGTGTTTCAATGCAGAAGAAACAGTGTTATCCAGTAGCATATGGCGGTAAACTGCAATGCCAGATTTCCGTTTATGGAAATACCTGCATCGCTAGAAGATATGGCATGAAGAACATTGATGCAATGTGCATTTATGATGGTGATGAGTTCAAGTATCACATTGAAAATGCAAGAATCGTGATTGATTCTCACACGCAGGATTTTATGAATGTAAACAAGGACAAAATTGTTGGTGCATATGCGGTTGTGACTATGGAAGATGGTAGCCAGTATGTGGAACTCATGAACATGGACATGATTAAGCAGGCATGGAAACAGGGATTTGGTTACAAAGAGAATGGTTCTGGCACGCATCAGAAATTCACAGACCAGATGGCAATGAAAACGGTTAAGAATCGTGCATTGAAGTACATTATCCGTACATATGGAACACAGGCGGTTTCAGATGCCTATGACAATTTTGAGGAAACAGAAACGGATGACAGAGTTGTTATGGATGTGCAGCATGATATTTCCGAAAATGCAAATTCGGTAGATTTTGAAGTGGCAGATACCGTTGACGAGCCGAAAATGGCAGAGCCGGAGAGAGTTGAAGGGGAAGTAGTGGAAGAGAAAGCACCATTTGAGGATTAAGCATATGGCAGATAAGTATTTAAGCATTATTACGAATTTTGGATGTCATGGGAAATGTCCGTATTGCATTGTTAGGGAAAACGGAATCAAGGTTCCCAAAACAACTCTATCAGGATTAGATAACTTGGACAATTTGTTTCATGTTAATAAGTTCAATATTATTTCCGTTTCTGGTGGTGGTGACCCACTTCATGAGTATAATAAACATTTTGATTGGTACAGAAAACTTTTCAAGATTGCAAAGGAATATAACTCAAAGCATAACACTTGCAGTCCTTATCCGGTACCTATTGAAATGCATACAAGTTATATGACGGATGATGTTTCATTTCCGTTTTATGATTGCAAAAGGGTTGTGTATCACCTGAATAGCATTGAGCAACTTTCCAAAATTCATCGTACCGGCAATGAGATTGTCAGAGTTGTATATGTTGTTACAGAGGACTTCACTTTGGAACGGATTATGGAAATTGCAATGCGTGTCCATGATAGCGACCAGATTGATGAATTGAGTTTTCGGCAGTTAGTTGGGAAGAATTATGAAACTACTGATTATTGGCATGATGTATTGAAGTTCGGTCATGGTAAGTTTTGGCATTACATAGAACAACGCGATTACAACATCTATTATGTAGAAGGAAAATTATATAGCGAATTTTCCAAGATTGGAGAAGAATATGAAACTTAAAGTAATTGGCTCCGGTTCATCCGGCAACTGCTACATATTGGAATCCGATACCGAAGCATTGATAATCGAAGCAGGATTGCCATTTATGGAAGTCAAAAAGGCTCTGAATTTCAATGTGAGAAAGATTGTGGGAGTAGTTGCTGGACATTGTCATAAAGACCATAGCGGTTATATTGAGCAGTACAAAGGTATATGCCCCATTTACAAGCCGTATGAGGTTATTACACCAAATGAAAGGTTTGGCAATTTTTATATAAAGGCTTTCCAACTTGTGCATGATGTTGAATGTTACGGATTCTATATCACGCATCCAGACATCGGAAGCCTTGTTTATGCCAGCGATACAGAATACATAAAATATCGGTTCAACAACATCAATCACATTCTCGTAGAAGCCAATTATAGCGACGATTTGATTGACAATAAAGCAATTAATCGCGAACACGTTTTACGAGGTCATATGAGCCTAAATACGGCTCTGAACTTTATTTCTACTAACGATAATCCGGCATTGAGAAATGTCGTTCTAATTCACTTATCAGATAAAAATGCCGATTCGGAACAATTCCTACAAAAGACAAAAGAAACAATTAAATATGGAGCAGATTGTTATATTGCAGAAAAAGGGCTAGAGGTCGATTTGAACCTTTGTCCGTTTTAGGAGAGGAAGCAGAAAGAGAGGATGAGAAGGATGAATAAGGTAATTCTTATGGGTAGATTGACCCGTGACCCAGAGGTCAGATATTCGCAGGGAGAAAATTCTACGGCGGTTGCAAGATATTCGCTTGCCGTAGATAGAAAATTCAAGCGTGACGGAGAGCCGACAGCAGATTTCATCAACTGCATTGCATTTGGCAAATTAGGAGAGTTCGCAGAGAAATATCTTCGCAAGGGAACCAAGATTGCCATTACCGGCAGAATCCAGACAGGAAGCTATACGAATAAGGACGGACAGAGAGTTTACACAACGGATGTTGTCGTGGAAGAGCAGGAGTTTGCAGAAAGCAAGAATGCTGCAGGCAACAATCAGCAGAACGACCGCCCGGCACCAAGCAATGACGGATTCATGAATATCCCGGACGGAATTGATGATGATGGATTCCCGTTTAACTAAAGAAGCGCAATTACCAATTAAATTGTGAAGATATGTGGGGTTCTGTAAATTCTTATACCGGACGAAGAAAAATGGAACGTAATTATCATGAAAACGTCACAGACATATTTGAGAGGAAGTGATTTGAGAAATGATGTTGATAGAGGATAAAGGTCAACAAGAGGGCAAGCATATCTTGAAAAACAGATATTTTGATTGCCATGACATAGAGGTTCTTCGTGCTCCATTGCCTGTCGGGGATTACATTGTGGCATCTGACAAGGTGTTTGATGTGATTAAGAGGAAATGCGACAGAAAAATGGAAGTTAAGAAGATGGATTTTCTTGGAAGCTATGATGTTTCTGTAGATACTAAAAAGGACATTCAAGAAATTATTGGAAATGTATGTGGAAAACAACACGCGAGATTTCGTGATGAATGCATCCTGGCACAGAACAATGGAATTAAGTTGTATGTGCTGGTTGAGAATACGGATGGTGTGAAATGCATTGAAGATTTGTTCCGTTGGCATAATCCAAGATTGGAAAGATATAACAAAATTGCTTATATGCACAATTACGGGAAATGGTTGAATACACCACTTCCCAAAACACCGCCTACAAGCGGTCAGACACTTGCGAAAGCATTGTTGACGATGCAGAAAAAGTATGGTGTAGAGTTCCGGTTTTGCCGACCGGACGAAGCAGGAGCAATAATATTAAAATTACTGGAGGCGGTATAGATATGGAAATTTTATTGGCAGAGAAAAACTAGGCAAATAGCCAAGACAGATGCGATATATTTCCTAAACAGAAGTTTTAGAATTAATGAAATGGCTGGTATAGAAGCCATGTATGGGATTAAACAGTTTGCTGTAATCGTTCAGCTCTGTTTTCTATCAGAGCAGGGTTATTGCAGTGGATTTATTAAAGTCGGTGCTGTTTTTGGCAGCTAAAGCTGGTGGTGGCAGTGGCGATAACAGATTATCGTAAGAGGTGTATATGGCAAAAGTAGGAATGGACAGTTTTCTACTTGATTGCCGCACTAACGATGACATAGCACAGATAGAAGCTATGTACGGAATAAAAGGGTTTGCTATAATCGTTCGGCTCTGGCAGAAAATATATGCAGAGAAGGGTTATTATTGTGAATGGACAGACAGAAGTCCGGTGCTGTTTCTGGCGAACTGGTTCGGTGGTGGCAGTGGCGTAGACGTAAACATAATAACAGAAGTTGTAAATACTGCGATAAGCATTGGTATATTTTCCAAAGAAATGTACGACAAATACAAAATTTTAACATCTGAAAGAATACAGTCCCAGTATTTTGATGTAGTAAAAAGACGTACAGAAATTGAAGTGGAAAACGCATACCTTTTATTAAGTGCGGTCAAAAATTGGGAAAACGTACATATTAATAACAAAAATGTTGACAGAAATGCAAAAAATGTTGACAGAATTTCCACAAGTAAAGTAAAGGAAAGTAAAGTAAATAATAATACTATGTGCAAAGCTGACGCTTTGGCACTGTTTGAGCATCTATGGAATCTGTATCCGAATAAGAAGGGCAAAGCACAGGTTTCAGATTCTGCAAAGCTTAAACTGTTAAAGGTCGGACAGGACGAGATGGAACGTGCAATTACAAGGTACAAGGACGAACTGGACAAAGATAAGGATTGGAGAAAGCCGCAGAATGGCAGCACGTTTTTTAATACGGGCTATGTTGACTACCTGGACGATAATTATGTTCCTGGCGTAAGACAGGCAACAGCTAAAACGGAAAAAAACAGGTTTAATAATTATCATCAGCGGGATACAGATGTTGCCAGCATGGAAAGTATGCTGATTAGTAATGGGACTGTTGGAAATACTCTGTAATTGTCTACATCGTGGAATTTAGCAGGAGCAGCAAGTTTAAAGATAAAGAGATAAAAAGATTGGAGGAAAAGCATTGAACATTAATGGAAATATCACAAACACTTGCGATAGATGCAAGTATGCAAAACTGTTGGGAACAAACAGCCAGAATGAGCAGATGTATGGCTGCACTAAAAGAATCGGCAGGTGTCCGACAGTAGAAGAAAGATTGCAGGTTGAAGAACGGAAACAGGATAGACAGGAATCACATACCGGCAATAGTAGTTATAGAGAGTATCTGTTAAGCAGGTTTATGGAGAAAAAATAGGTTTTTTAAATTATAAGAAAGTTAATGGATTTGTAGGTGAGAAAATTGAGCCAAATGGTTAAACCAAAGGACAGAATAATTAAATTAAAGGGCGAAATAGCATCTTTACAATGGCTGCTAGAGGAATTGCCTAATGTAGATGTTGCTTTTGTAAAAAATGATTGTGTGATGCCTGTAGACAGCTTTGTAGAAGAAGTTTCTGGAGATTTAAAGACATTCTTTAGAAATTACATAAAGCAGAGCATAGAGCTGTTTGAAAGTGAATTGCAACAACTTACAAAGTCGGAAAACCGTAGGCAGAACAAAATTAAATATAACGGGGATGGCATTAATACCTGCCGCGTATGTGGAAAAACTCTTTGCTTTGAGGCATACGACAGAGAAAATTATGTTTATAAGCAGAAAATAAAGATAAGAGGAAATATAAAGACGGTTTATTATTGCGGTTACAGTTGCAAAATTAAAGATGAATAACAATTAATACCATGACAACATGGAGAAAGGAGCACGGGACCTTCCCGGGAATAAGGCGCGCCGGGTTCCTTTTGAAAGAATGACATATAAAGAATTTTTAGAAACAAAAATTGAATTGGCAACAGAAAGCGGATTTGTTGTAGATCCGGAAAAAGTAAATAAAGCATTAAAGCCACACCAGCGAGATGCTGTGATGTGGGCATTAAGAGGTGGAAGACGGGCACTGTTTGAATCCTTTGGACTTGGAAAAACAGTGCAGGAAATAGAGTTCTGTCACTTAGCTGCAGAGTATAGCGGAGGTCGAGCGTTGATCGTGTTGCCGCTTGGAGTGAAACAGGAGTTTACGCACGACGCAGTGGAGGTACTTGGATATGAGAAACCGGAATATTGCCGGACAATGGAAGAAGTAGAACAGAGCACCAGCCAGATTGTGCTGGCAAATTATGAACGTGTCCGGGATGGTGATATCCGGCCAGACTACTTTGCAGCAACATCCTTGGATGAAGCCAGCGTTCTTCGGTCTTTCGGAAGCAAGACCTATCAGACGTTTTTAGATAAATTTAAAAACGTACCATATAAGCTTGTGGCAACTGCTACACCGTCACCGAATAAATATAAAGAGCTAATCCATTATGCCGGATATCTGGAAGTTATGGACACCGGACAAGCACTAACACGATTTTTTCAAAGAGACAGTACGAAAGCTAATAACTTGACGTTATATCCGAATATGGAAGATGAATTCTGGATGTGGGTATCGAGCTGGGCACTTTTCATCACGAAACCTTCAGATCTCAATCCGGTATATTCTGATGAAGGATATGATCTGCCGCCACTCGATGTGAGATGGCATGAATTACCGGTGCATTATGGCGATACCGCAGATCGTGACGGACAGATACAGTTATTCCAGAAAGCGGCAGAAGGATTGAAAGAAGCAGCAACTGTAAAAAGAGAGAGCATTGACCGCAGAGTGCAAGAAATGAAACGAATTGTAGAAGAATCGCCAGAAGATCATTTTCTTTTATGGCACGATCTGGAAAATGAGAGACATGCAATAAAAAAAGCACTGCCGGAAACAGTAGATATCTACGGATCTATGGATTATGACTTGCGTGAGCAGAGAGTGATTGATTTCTCGAATGGACGAACAAAATTATTTGCCACAAAGAAATCATTGTCAGGATCCGGATGCAATTTTCAGAGGTATTGCCATCGCGAGATATTTCTTGGAATTGATTATGAGTTTAACGATTTTATCCAGGCGGTGCACCGGTGTTATCGATTTTTACAGAAAGAGCCGGTTGTGATTGATATTATTTACATGGAAAATGAGCGACAGATCAAAGAAGTATTACTGGAAAAGTGGAAAAATCATAATCACATGGTAGCAAAGATGATCGAGATCGTAAAAAAATATGGACTGAACTCAGCAAATAAGGCGCAGCGATTAGAAAGGAAGATGGGTGTGGAAGGTAGCAGAGAAGAAAGAACAGTGAGAGGAAATCATTATGAAGCGGTATATGGGGATTGTGTAGAGGAAACCCGGGCAATGGAAACAAACAGCGTTGATTTGATACATACCTCGATTCCATTCGGTAACCATTACGAATACAGTGCCAATTATAACGATTTCGGACATAACCAGAACACAGAGCGATTCTTTGAACAGATGGATTATCTTACACCTGAACTCCTCCGAGTGCTAAAACCTGGCCGTGTAGCTGCAATCCACGTGAAAGACCGCGTACTTTTTGGAAATGCCACCGGTACCGGAATGCCGACCATAGAACCATTCCATGCACAGTGCATCAGCCATTATATGAAGCATGGTTTTCAGTATTTCGGGATGATTACAGTAGTAACGGACGTTGTTCGAGAAAACAATCAGACGTATCGTCTTGGATGGACAGAACAGTGTAAGGACGGGTCCAAGATGGGTGTAGGGTGTCCGGAATATATCTTGCTTTTTCGCAAACTTCCAACTGACAGATCAACAGCATATGCAGATGTGCCGGTAAAGAAATCTAAAGAGGACTATACAAGGGCACAGTGGCAGATTGATGCACATGGATATTGGAGAAGTTCAGGAGACAGGCTTGTAAGCAAAGAAGAGCTGAAAGAATTCCCGGTAGATAACCTTCAACGGGTATATAGAGAATATAGCCGCGGAAGTGTGTACAACTACAAAGACCATGTGAAGCTTGCAGAGGATCTAGATAGAGACGGAAAGCTCCCGGCTACATTCATGGTGGTTGCCCCTGGGTCATGGAATCAGCTTGAAGTATGGGATGATATCAACAGAATGAGGACACTCAATACCACACAGAGCAGAAGAAGGGCGCAGATGCACGTATGCCCGTTACAGCTTGATATTGTAGAACGAATCATCAACAGGTACTCAAATGAGGGCGATATGGTATATGACCCATTTGGAGGGCTGATGACAGTACCAATGACAGCGGTAAAAATGCACAGAAATGGTAAAGGCTGTGAACTGAATCCAGATTATTTCAGGGACGGTGTCGGATACTTGCAGGCGGCAGAGAATGAAGTCGATGAGCCAACGCTGTTTGATTTTATGTGAAAAGGAGCAAGAAATGGAGAGATTAACAAGCAATAAACCAGTAGCTGATATGATGCCAATGATTGAACTGGCACATAACAGTTGTTACATAGATGAAAAACACAATGCAAGATATAGGGATTATGAGCAGGATATTGACAGCAGAGAGCTCGTTAGAAAACTTGTCAAAGATATGTGTGATGAAGATTTATCTTATATGTCAGATGAGAGATTTGACCAGTATATGGCTGAAATGCTGTCAGTTGGAGTGAGTGACACAATAGGACTTTTAGCTGTATTCTATCGTAACTTATGGGCTATGGCTGAGTTAAGGGAGAAGTTAAAAGAATATGAGGACTTAGAGGAACAGGGCAAGCTTGTTATTCTACCTTGTAAAATTGGAGATACATATTACAGCATTGAAGTTAATACGGACTCTTGTGAAGAATGTGCTTTCTTTCAAAAAGGATATTACTGTGACGATTGGTGTACCAACAATGCTGTACGAGATGAAGATGGAGATACGTTAATTAATCCTCAATATTCAGATAAGGCGTTCTGTAAAAAACATTTTTATGAAATTAATAAATGCTGTTTTGACGATATTGATGAAATTTTTAATTTACGACAGTGTTTTGGCAAAACAGTATTCCTCACAAAATCAGAAGCCGAAGCAAAACTGAAAGAATTGAGAGGTAGTAATGAGTAAAAGAAAAGCAATACCTAAAAAAGTGAGACAATCTGTATATCTCATGTATAACGGACATTGCGCTTATTGCGGCAAGCAAATTGACTACAAAGATATGCAGGTAGACCATGCAACGCCGCTTAGGATAGGTGGAACAGACGACATTTCAAATTACATGCCAGCTTGTAGGAGCTGCAACCATTATAAAGCCACTCTAGATGTCGAGGGATTTCGAAAGTATCTTTCAGAAATACATAAAAGGCTTATGCGTGACAGCATACCTTATCAAGTGGCGGAGCGGTTTGGAATCGTTAAGTATGTGTCTGACGATGTAAAATTCTATTTCGAAGAATTGCGAGGTGAAGATAATGCTGATACCTAAAACAAAAGCTAAAGAATTTGAGCGATTTGGCTTTAAAAAATGTAAGGGCGAATATGGAAAGAACGGTTGTTATTATCTTTGTGTTGCAAGAGGTGTGAAAATGCTGTTTGTGAGCGATGTGTGTTTTGCGGTTATGGATTGGGGAAAACACGACCCACGGATACATAAAAATGCAAATTGCAGATATAACGATAATAGAACATACCTTGATATTATCTATGAACTTATCAAAGCAGATATGCTTGAAAGCGATAATATGAAAGTAGGGTATAAGGAAAATAGTATTTGTCACAAGAGAGGTGAGGCATGAGGAACAAAAGTATCAATATAAACAGCCCAAATAAGCAGTGTGGCAACTGTAGATTCAGAGTTGAACTTGGAACTAACAGCCAGGGACAGCAGGTTTATGGGTGTAGGAATAAAGAAAAATGTAAGGAGCGTGAAATACATGAAAGATAGACATCTATTTAAGGCAAAGAGGCTTGATAATGAAGAATGGGTTCGTGGAAGTCTAATTTATACTTTTACTGGCACACCTTATATTGTGGCAGAATACGACCACATAATTAACCTCATTAGTATAGATGAAGTAGACACATCCACCATCTGCCAATGCACAGGCTTAAAAGATAAGAATGGTAATCTGATTTGGGAAAATGATATCATGGTTGCACATTTAGATGATGAATATCCAGAAGATGAGACTTATATAAGAATTTTGTGGCGCGGAAGTGGATTTTGCTCAAAAGAAAATGGAAGCGAAGATATAGCACCAATTGACAAATTTGACAGAGAACATTTTGAAGTGTGCGGCAACATTTTTGACAATAAAGATTTGTTAGAAAAGGAGTTTTTTGAATGAGAGTAATATCACAGGACGGAACAATAGATGTTCCTTATGAAATGGTAGTTATTCAGAGATTTAGAAATGCTATTTATTTCTTGAACCGTAATTTAACAGGAGTAGAAGGCTTGATTAATGACATTGCGTTGGCTGAATATTCCACTAAAGAAAAGGCAATTAAGGCTATGGAAATGCTGAGAGAAGCATACGCAGGAAAGCCAAAATTAAATGTAGACAAAATCCCTAACTTAACACCACAGGAGTTTGGAGAAAAATTAGGAATTGGCGATATTCTACTTTGCAATAAAGTTAATGCAGATGTCAGTTTTTCAAGCAATTACTATTTTCAGTTTCCACAGGATGATGAAATCGAGGTGTGATTATGGCAAAACACACAATGCAGGAATTATATCAATGGCAGGCATTACCGCTGAATATCAAGGTTTTAATGACAGCAGAGAGAGTAAGGAACTGGGTAAATGAATTTGGTGAAGATGGCGTGTATCTGTCGTTTAGTGCCGGTAAAGACAGCACAGTTTTAGGGCACATAATCAGAGAAGTTTGTGGATATAAAAATATCCCTTTTGTATTTGTAGATGTGCCGACACAGTATCCAGAGTTAAAGGAGTTTGCACAGACTTTTGATAATCTTGTGATTTTAAAACCTAAGATTTCATTTGCACAGGTTTGTGAAAAGTATGGATTTCCGATGATTAGCAAGGAAGTGTCAAATTGTGTAAGTGGTGCGAGAAAATATGTTAAATATCTTGACAGTCAAAAATCTAACAACACAATCTTAACAGACAGACAGACAGACAGACAGACAGACAGACAGACAGACAGACAGACAATTCCATATGCTTGCTATATGGCAGACCTGTTAGGAATAGACAGGAGAATAAACAAGCAGAACGAAAAGTACAAGAGTTTGCAGATGGGAGTTATCCCTAGCGGTTCAGAATATTGTCTTAAAAAGTTAAATGGAGAGCGAATAAATAAAGATGGCAGTTACAGTTCTTTTAATCAAGAAAGATATAAATTCTTCCTTGAAGCACCATTTGAAATAAGTAATAAATGTTGCGACATAATGAAGAAGAAGCCCTCACACGACTACGAAAAGGAAACGGGTAGAAAACCAATAATGGCGACTATGGCAAGCGAAAGTGTTCAACGTACACAAAAATGGCTACAGGATGGCTGCAATGCTTTTAATGTCACAAGACCGCATAGCAATCCTATGAGCTTTTGGACAGAACAAGATGTGTTGCTTTACATTAAAGAAAATAATCTGCCAATATGTTCCGTTTACGGCGAAGTAGTCACAGATTATGAAGCTATGGGGCAATGTGAAAATCAGATGTCACTTGCTGATTTTGGAATTTTTGATAAGGAAAGACCATTGCTAAAGACTACAGGTTGTCAAAGGACAGGTTGCGTACTATGCGGATTTGGCTGTCATTTGGAAAAGGAAAGCAGATTTTTGAGGCTAAAAGAAACACACCCTAAATTTTACAACTTACTGTATCACTTAAAAAATAATGGTGTGACATACGCAGAAGCTATTGATTGGGTAAACGAACACGGAAATATGAGTATTAAGTATTAAAGGAGTGAAATGTAAATATGAAACAAAATCCAATAATAATTGCGTGCGAATCGTGCGGAAAGCCACAGCAAAAAGATGAATCACGTTCTAACGAAAATTGGAATGTTTATGACACAAAAGCTGTTTGTGAGTGTGGTGGAAAATTCAAAATAATGTTAAGAGAGGATGCAGAAAAATTAAGGAATGAAACTTAAATGTATAGCAACAGGAAGTACAGGTAATTGCTATGCCTTAACTTCCGACAATGAAGAAACACTTATCCTTGATTGTGGAATCTCAATTAAGGAAATCAAGAAAGGCTTGGATTGGAACATAAGAAATGTGGTTGGCTGCATAGTCAGCCACGTTCATTCAGACCACAGCAAGTCAGTAAAGGATTTTAAAGCTATGGGAATACCAGTATTTGCCCCATACATAAGCGAAAAACCTATGAAAATTGGTAATGAAGATTTTAGAGTACAGGCATTTGACCTAACAACAATAGATGGAAACTGGACACATACTAATGCAGACGGAACGCCTTGCCCGATATTCGGCTTTCTGATAACTCACAAGGAAATAGGGAGAATGCTTTATGTTACCGATTGTGAATTAATCAAGTGGAAATTTAAAGACATAAACCACATTCTCTTAGGTGTGAATTATGACAAGGATTTAATCGACAGGGATAACACAGGCAAAGCTAATCACGTTTTCAGAGGTCACTTATCCATTGACACAGCTTGCGATTTTGTTAAGGCAAATTATTCAGACAGCTTGCAGAACGTCATAATGTGCCATCTATCAAGTGAAAATTCTGATAGATATAGTTTTATCGAGAAGATGAAAAAAGTTGCTTGCGGGGCAAATGTGAGTGTTGCAGAAGCCAATAAAGAATGGATTCTAAAAAATCCGAATGAATGTCCGTTTTAGAAAGGAGTAAACAAGCATGAAAGTTAAAGAATTAATTGAGGAATTAAGCAGATACAATCCTAATGCAGAGGTTGAATGTACATATAGCAATGATACGTTTAACATTAATGAAATTGTGGATAAAACGTTTGCAACATTTTATCCTACGGTACTTATAGAGCTTGAAAATCAAAATTTGAAAGGAAACTAGAAAACATGATTAAAGGCAGAAAAGTCTATGACCCACTGACAGATACTTGGAGTACTGGATATTGGATTGTGGACGACAAAGGAAATTATTACCCGGTGTGGTAGAAAGGAGCAGAAATGAATATTGATGAAGCGATAAAAGATTTTAAAGACGATGCAGAGAACAACCGTGCTGATTTAGACTTAGAATTTGCTAAAAAAAATGAGCAGGTTGCAAAATGGCTCACGAAACTCAAAGAGTATGAAAACTTAGAGGAGCAGGGCATGCTTATTAAGCTGCCTTGCAAGGTGGGAGATATTCTATGGACTAATCACAGAATGCAAGGTTGGTATTTTAGGTCAAAAGATGCACCATATCGTGTACAGGTTGCCTTTATTGGCTTGAATGATTCAGAAGAAATGGGTGGCGGACTGTTCAATGTTTGCTATGAAAATCATGGCTACATGATGCAGTTTAATTTTTCCGATATTGGCAAAACCGTATTCCTCATTCGTGAAGAAGCCGAGGAAGCGTTGAAGATAGCAGGTGGAGAGAATGTTTTGGTGTGAATACCTAGAGCGTTGGTGTTCTGTTTGGAATTGTGACAAATTGGTGTGCGAATTTGATGGAAGGAATGGAGAAGAGAATGAGACTGATTGATGCGGATGTCAATAGAGAAGATTTCATGGAAAGAGTGTATGACATTCTTTCAGACTAACCGGATAATATCAAAGCAAATTTGATTATTGATGCATTTGATGAAATGCCGACCGCTTACGACCCGGACAAGGTTGTGGAGCAGTTGGAGAAATCAATACAAATAAGCGAATCAGCGAAGACAGAAGCAATCGCCGGAATGTGCGGAGCATCAGCAAATTACTATGGCGGTGCGGAATGCGCTTATGAAAGAGCAATCGAGATCGTGAAAGGAGGTGGAGTGGATGGCAATTAAACCGATTTTATTCAATACCGAAATGGTAAAGGCTATTCTTGACGGAAGAAAGACTGTTACAAGGCGATGTGTGAAACCAAAACAGATTATAGGACTTGGATGTGATAAATGCCCTAATAATCTGCCGAAAGAGTACATAAGAGAAAAGAAAATGTTGTTCAAACCTTATTGCGATATGACGGACAATGAATTGATAAATGCAATATATAAAGAGCCATTCCAGCCGGGAGATATTCTGTATGTCCGGGAAACATGGACAGACCATTATGTTCCGGACGAAGATGGAAAGCCAAAACTAGAGTATTGTTACAAAGCGGATGGTATTGATATAAAAGCAGAATGCCTTCCAGGAGAAAACAACAGATGGTATTCGTCCATCCATATGCCAAAAGAAGCAGCAAGACTATGGTTAAAGGTTACGGATGTGAGGGTTGAGCAACTGAATGATATTACGGTTGAAGAGTGCAAGAAAGAGGGTATCTGGGATGATTACCGGACTTTAAGCGATGAGTATCACGATATGTTAATGGAAAAGGCATATCCGGAGACTTTCGGAAAGTTGTGGAACTCCACCGTCAAGAAATTTGACCGATACGGCTGGGATGCAAACCCTTGGGTGTGGGCAATCGAATTTGAGCGGTGCGAGAAACTGAAAGATAATTATGATGATTTGCCAAACCATATTAACGAAAGAAATTGGACAGAGTCTATTGACGAATTACTCAAAGAAATGGGGTGTTGTGATGAATGAACAGGAAACAAAGGCAATTAAGTGGATTAAAAATGTCAGAGACGACGCCGTGGTTACTTTAGACCATATCGCAAAGAATGAGCCTAATGTAAGTCCTATGCTTTATGCAGGGAGAAAAGAAAAAGCAGAGGTTATAATTGCAGGTTTTAAAGAACTGGACCAGTACAGAGCATTGGGGACGGTGAAAGAACTGCAAGAAGTAAGGGGGAAGCAGATACCAAAGAAACTTGTCGGATGGGATTTGTGTACTTGCCCGAGATGTGGTACATACAATGAAACAGTCAAGAAGCGTCGAAATACTGTAAATCAAGACACTGTGTATTGTTGGCATTGCGGACAGGCTATGGAGATTACAAGATTGGAGTGATAAGTGATGGCCTGGATGCCCAAAACGATGCCAGAACCATATCGGCAAAAAGGTGATATGGAAAAACAGAAAAGTAACTAATGTTGTATTTTTGCTAATAAACATAGCATTTAGTAAGAAAATATATAGTTTGTTTGTAAAAATACAAGGTTCGTTAAATGTACATTGATAATTGAATATTGGCGGTTGGAGTGGTATGATTAACTATTGATAAAACAAAAAAGGGAGAATGTACATGCAAGATATATTTATATCATTAATTATATTTGTGTTATATATTGGTGTGATTGAGCCGTTTTTTCATGAAATGGGACACGCATTAGAATTGAAAAAATATGAAGAGCATCCAGCTATTGCTTTCTATATACCATTTTACAAAGGAAAATTGTCATTGCTAGGTGTAGATATTTTCTTTGTGAGAAACAAAAAATATAAAAACATAACATATTCGGTTTCAGATTATCAAATCTTGGATGAAGATGAAGTTCGTATAGTTGCAACCGGTGGCATTAGAAATTCATATATTTTATTAGGTATATTATTTATCATATCTATATTCGGAAAATTATGCTTCCTTTTTGGGTTAAGCGTGTTTATGTTTTTTGTTTTTATACATAGTCAGTTCTTCTCTAAGTTGTACAGTGATTTTAAAATAAGAAGAAGCCCAAGAGAATTTTTAGAGCGATACAAGAATTTTCCTAAAGATAGTGAAATGTTATATAAAAATTTAATTAATAAATATAAGGAATAGACATTACCAGCCGTCAATATTCGATGGTTGGTATTTTTTTTGCAATAAAGTTACAACAACAAATTTTTGAAACGGAAAATAAGTATTATGAAACGTAAGAGAACTATATTGAATTAAAACTGGAGTGTTTATAATGGCATTAGCCATATCAGAAGATGAAATATTGAAATATGCGGTGAAAAATGGTATTCTAAACCTACCGTATGTGCAGAATAAAATAATTATGCATAAAAGAGAAGAATTATTAAAAGAACACCCATATAAAATATGGGAAGGAAAAGATGGTAAATGGAGAACATATTTGCCAGATAAAGAAAAGGGAAGAGTGTTAAAAAAACGCACAACAAAGGAAGCTATTAATGAACTTATTATAGAATACTGGGATAAAGCAGAGAAAGAATTGAATCCAACGATGAGAAGTGTATTTGACGAATGGACACAGGAAAAGCTCAAATATGGAGAAATATGCAGAGGAACATATGACAGATACGAAGCCGATTTTGTTAAGTTTATCGAAACATCTGAGTTGAATAACATTCCAATTGCTGATATCACTGAAGAGATGTTGGAAACATTTATAAAAACTACAATAGCAGACCACAAATTAACATCTAAATGTTATTCCAATATCAGAACTTTAGTAAGTGGCATATTCAAATATGCAAAAAAGAAAAAATATACCCAATTAAGCATAACAGGATTTTTTGGAGATTTAGAAATTTCAAGTAAAATGTTTGCAAAGACAATAAAAAATGATGAAGAACAGGTGTTTCTCGAAGATGAAATACCAAAGGTAATTGAATACTTAAAGAGTAATCCAACAATTGAAAATCTTGGAATTTTGCTTGAGTTTCAAACTGGCGTAAGAATTGGTGAATTAGCAGCATTAAAACCAACGGATATTGTAGGAAATCGTCTACATATTCAAAGGACGGAGATTAAATATAAAGATGAATTTACTCGGAAATATATATTTGAAGTTCGAGAATATCCAAAAACAGATGCTGGAGTGAGATATATTATACTTACTTCCAAAACGATGGATACAATTAACCGAATTAAACAGCTTAATCCAAACGGAGAGTATCTTTTCATGAAAAATGGAAAACGAATCCGTGCAAGTGCTCTAAATGAAAGAATTATTAAAGCTTGTAAGAAGTTGGAGATAACAAGAAAATCATCACATAAAATACGAAAAACATATGGAACTTTACTTGTAGATAGTAATGTTGATGATAGCCTGATAATTAAGCAAATGGGACATACAAATATAAAAACAACAAAAGAATTTTACTACTTCAGCAATAAATCGAGAGAAAATCAAACGAAACAAATTGATGAAGCAATAAAATTCTAAGAGAGTGCCAAAAGGTAATCAAAAGTAACCGAAGGTAATCAAATTTTGAAGTACCAGCTATGGCTGTAAACCCACTGTTTATCGCGCTTTGCGAAGATAAAAGAGAGTGCCGATGATGGGACTCGAACCCATACGATGTTGCCACCGGCAGATTTTGAGTCTGCTGCGTCTGCCATTCCGCCACACCTGCGCGACTTTGATAGTTTATCATAATAAATCTTAAAAATCAAGTAAAGAATACTTGCGTACATAATAAATTTCGAATATTATTTTATTATTGTATTATAATCCTTTTATGGAGGCGTTTATGGATAACTGTAAGGAAATCCAGAGCAGGATAGAAAGCTTTGAACATGGCAATCTGTCACTTAAAGATGAAGAAGCATTTACCAATCATATTCTTAACTGTGCAGACTGTCGTGAAGAGATGGAGATATATTATATAATTTTATATGGATTAGAAGATGATAATGAGAAAAGAACAGAGAACAGCAGATATAGTGCATATTTAGATGCATTTGATTTTACAGGGCTGGTTGAGCAGAAGCTTAAGGACAGTGAGGCTAAATGTTTGTTTTTAAGACAATGGACTCATTTTACCAGGGTAAGATATATTTTTGTTTCTACAGTTATGGTTCTTACAGCATTGCTTCTTATCATTATTAAATTCTTTTAAAGATGGGAGATTGTTATGGGTGAAAAACTTATATTAATAGATGGACACAGCATATTAAACAGGGCATTTTATGGAGTTCCTGACCTTACTAATGCAGAAGGCATACATACCAATGCCATGTATGGCTTTCTTAATATTTTATTTAAATTTCTTGATGAAGAAAAGCCTGACTATATTACGGTTGCATTTGATTTATCTGCACCGACATTCAGACATAAGGCATTTGATGGATATAAAGGAACAAGAAAGCCTATGCAGCCAGAACTAAAGCAGCAGGTTCCTCTTATGAAGGAGCTGCTTAAAGCAATGAATATTACAGTTGTCGAGCAGGAGGGATACGAAGCTGATGATATTCTAGGTACAATTGCGAAGGAAAGTGCTGCTAAAGGAATAGATGTATCAATTGTTTCAGGTGACAGAGAT
>ERZ773190.124-NODE-124-length-96209-cov-6.411236_pt1 | contig 96209 bp, 83 predicted proteins | sample MGYA00511111_ERZ773190 | MGnify/ENA primary metagenome ERZ773190 (study PRJEB29015, sample SAMEA2737777) | human gut metagenome | biome: human gut; feature: human-associated habitat; material: faeces | place: China | collected 2012 ... | reverse complement strand
GCGGCTTCTCCGGATAAAATGCCTTCATTGCAAGATGAAGCATTACTGAACTATCTTTACCGATTGAGTAAAGCATTACCGGTTTTTCAAATTCTGCTGCAACTTCTCTTATTATGTAGATTGCCTCTGCCTCTAATTCATCAAGATGAGATAAATTTCCCATAACGAACCTCCTGTTTCTTTTATCAATATTTATTAGCGTCTTTCTTATTTATGATTATCTCCTCTACGCTTCCATCAGCCTTCGTGATAGTCCATGTATTTATATCACCTTTAGAAGATACTGACAGAACACTCCCTGCACCTCCAACGTCAGCACCAAGGAAAAAGTCAATCGCTTTTATTTTACACTCTTTTATGCAGGATGTACACCCCCAACAATCTTTTTCATGTTTAATAAAAGCTTTCCCATGTTCATTTTTTTTAATCAGATTTCCCGGACAGGCTTCTATACAAAGTCCGCATCCGACACATTTTTCATCATTTATCCGAATGCTCATAAACCTTACCTCCTGTCACCAAATCTCTGTAAATAATTTTTATTTTTCCATCCTCATATCTTGAATTTACATATTTGAGATAATCGTTGTTCTTATTAGGATAATCTAAATTTTCGGCAAAACTGTGCCATCTTGTCTCTTTTCTTGCTTTTAAATGCTCAATCAAGACTTTACATACGACTAATCTCTCTTTTAATTCGTAAATTCTGAGCAAATCGTCCATATCATCTGCATGAAGATTTACTGAAAGTTTTTCTATATCATCAATTTTTCTTTTTGCTATCTCAAGTCTGCTCTCATTGTATTCGTAATTTGTACTAATACCGCCTGCATACTGATCCATAATCTTCTGCATCGTTTCTTCAAGCTGTTCTGTATCGATAAATCCTTTTGGATTTGAAAAATAGCTTTCATACTCGGCTTTTTTATCTGCTGATGATAATCCATTGACCGCATTATCACTGTTTTTGGAAACATTGCCGTAATCAGCTTTTTTATTTTCTGAATATTTAATCACCCTAATATATTCAACAGCCGACTGTGCTGCTATCTCGCCCTCAACCAAAGCTCCTGTCACATATTTCTGCGGACATCCGCCTGCAACATCACCGGCTGCATAAAGCCCTGTAATCGTTGTCTTTCTGTCATTGTCTATCCAATAACCGCTCGCTGTATGTCCTCCTACTATATATGGCTCAGTACCTTCTATCTCAACATTTTCATTTTTAGGTCCTCTGCCCGATTCAATCCATTTAAGTGTCTGGCTTGGTGCCATATTAAGATACGCTTTATACAAATCACTTTGCTGTTCATCTGATATTTCATCCGTCTTTAAGTAACATGGACCCCTGCCTTCTTTGTTCTCTGTTACCGTACCGTAAAGACGCTGTGATGTTGTAAGACCATACTTATCTTCATATATCTCACCGTCAGAATTTAACTGCTTTGCATGAACTCCCTGTGCAATAGTTCCCGTAGGAGCTATCGTATCTTTACACCTGAGTGCTATAAATCTCATCTCAAATGTTGTCATCTCTGCACCGGCTTTGATTCCCATAGCATATCCTGCTCCCGTATTAAACGGAGGATACCACATTTTGTGTCTTGAAAATCCCGGATTGTTTGGTCTGTAAAGACCTGCCGCACCACCTGTCGCACAGATAACTGCTTTTGCATTTATCTTATATGCCGTTTTATCATTTACATCAAATCCGTAAGCACCATTTATAACACCGTTTTCAACTATATAATCTGTAATATTTACATGATTTATAACTGTTGTGTTCTCAAGGCTTTTTACCGCATCGGCAAGAATAGGTTTAATGTTTTCACCATTTATTTTTATATTTCGGTTTCCCCTTGCAACATATTTGCCATCTTTGTCTTTTAAAATAACAAGACCGAGACGTTCCATATGCGCTGTAACTTCATTTAGTCTTTCTGACATGGAAAGAAGTAAATCCTCTCTGACTATACTGTCAGCATCTTTCTTCGCATAGTCCACATAATCCTGTGGAACATGTCCTTCAGTTATATAAGCGTTTATGGCATTTACGCCTGCTGCAAGACAGCCGCTTCGCTTAATATTGGCTTTCTCTACGATAAGGACCTGTATATCCTTTTCCTGTCCAAGTGTAATTGCAGCATAACAGCCTGCTGTACCGCCGCCGACAATTAACACATCGGTTGTCAGTTCTCTAAAATCCATTGGGCAACCCCCTTCATTTTTCGTATCTCCTACTTTTTCTATATGTTTTAGTAGTTCATGGCTATAACTATACCCTACTTTTCCTATCATGTCAATAGGAATTATATATTTTTTATCAAAAAACAGATTGCCATGGTCTATCTTTAATAAGACAAACCATAACAATCTGTTCTAAATCTTTTAATGCAATTCAAATATCCTCATTTTAGTTTTTAGCTGAAATTCGGTGATACATTAGTATTTTGAAACATACACACTTGTTGTATTAAACAACTCACTCTTATATGTCTTTTTTCCGACTTTTGCATTTGTGCATATTCTTAAATAATAACGCTTATTTGCTTTAAGTTTATTTTTTCCGCATTTTGTGATTGTAAGACTTCTTGACTTATTGCTTACTGTTTTAACCTTCTTAAAACCTGCATTTTCATTTGTGGAAATGTAAACTGTATAATCGTTTGCATTTGCAACCTTTGACCAGTTAAGTTTAATCTTCTTTTTTGATGACGTAACACTAAGACCATTAGTCTTAATTGCACCAAAGTAACGATATCCTGACCATGCACTATAGGCTTTTCCCTCTGTTCCGCAATCTACGTATGTACGAATACGATAACGATAGAAAGTTCCGTTAGTGTTATTTACACTTGTTGAAGTTCCGCTGCTTGTCAATGTCTTTTTAACCTTGCCTGCCGGTGTCTGAAGCTGTACCTGTACACCATCGAAATCACCTAATGCATCACTTGCTAAAACGCCCACACTATATGAATTGATATTGTACCAAATGCTTGTAAAACCAAAATTATTTGTTGCAACTTTCTTTGTCAATGTCTTTTTGCCATACTGGCTTGCATGACCGTCTCTTGCTATAAATCCTGTAGATTTTGCTACACGACAAGGATAGCAGTATATTGAATATGACGTTCCCGGTGTGAGAGCTTTATCTTTAGATGTTGTGATGATTGTAGTATTGCTCTCACCTATTACAGAAAAATCGTTATAGGCATCGTTGCTAAGCTGATATAAGTTTGCTCCCGGAACTTCTGAACACTTCATTGTAATTGAAGTTGTACTTGCACCAATCTGAGTAAGCGTCATATTATTTACACTTGGTGCAGTAACCATCTCGACCGGATCAGACCATCCTGTAACTGCTTCCGGAGTATTTTCTTTATCAATGTCCCATGAATAAGTATTAAAACCGCCAACTCTCACATAATAAGTGTGACCTGATGCTAGATTTCTTATACTTTCATTTGTGCTTGATGTTGTTTCCATAGTAACCCAGTTTGAATTTCCATCCTCACTAAGCTGTATCGCATATGACTGTGCTCCAAGAGCTGCTGACCACTGAAGAGTAATCTTTGTGTCCTCGGCATCTGTCTGTTGAACATCTACAACAGCAGCTTTACTTTCTGCCTTTGAAAAAGCAAGCACCCCTGCGGTAAGTGCTACCGTTGTCATAAGAAATTTAATTGATTTTTTCACTTCATATCCTCCTTTTAGTTCCCATTCCTGTATTATATATTATCCATATGGTATTATAAAAACCTTAGTACACTGCAATCTCATTGATTAAACACCTTTTTCCGGTGTACTGTATCTCTAAGGCACCTCAATATACCATACACTAACTACAATACACAATTTCTATTTTTATGTCAAATAAATATTGTCTTTTTTAACCAATAATCTGTTGTATAATTATACTCCCCGATTTTCAAAGCAATTTTATAATTTCCGTTTTCTATTTCATCTAATGGCACATTTATGTAATACTTATGTTTTACGAATATTTCGCTTTTTTGTTCTGTGTCAGAATAATCCTGTTCATAAAATTCTTTTTCATTATATAAGTATACTTTTTTTATTAAATGATCCCTGCTGTAAATCTGAAGTATATCTCCGGTTATACGCGGTATAAACGGCAGACCGTTCTCAAAACAATCCTCTTCATTCTTTTCTTTATATAAACTTATATCAATAGCATTATCAAATTGTCCAAAAATCCTTTTACTTCGGTTGAGATTTTTTAATTTTCCAACTACTATAGGTTTATCCCCAAGAATAGGTTCTGATAATCCTCTAATGTCAAATTCCATTTCCATTCCACTAAAAAAATCTTTTTTACACAATATCTCGTTTACACATTCTCCTGATTTATAATCATATTTGTATATTTTAGCCCTATATCCGTCAATCTGCTCTTTTAAATTTCCACACATTGCAAATATATAATCACCTTTGTCGGTCACAAATGCATTTGAACGGGTAATGCTTAAAGAAGTCGGTATCCTTTTCTCCTGTGAAACCTTTCCGCTTTTTTCATCTATATTTAATATCAGCACATTTGACTTTTCTACTTTATCAAAATATTTTACGGGTCTTCTGTTCGCCGTGTGATTGTCAAATAATATAATTTTGTAAGTATGTGCTGTACTGTCACATTCCAGTATTGATACTGCATGCTGCTGGAAAAACCAGTCTATATGTCCATCCGGTTTTAAAACTTTATCTTTCTGCTCTGTCTTTTTATAAAATCTTGGATTTGCAATAATCCATATAAGTTCGTTATCCTTTAAGCTTATCTTTGCGATAGTGTGAATATTTCTCATCGAAACTATAACACAGTCCTCTTCAGGTATATACGCAAATGCATTTATATGAGCCCAGTCACTTCTTGTAACGTATGTCTTATCAAACAAATCATTTACATTTATACTTCTTAAAACATTTCCGGTTTCCGGGTCTATTTCAATTATCATATTTTCACATGATAAATCCTGAACAGAACTTGATGCTACAAGATAATTTCCGCTGTTTTCTTCCCTGACAGCCCAATGGTGGTATCCGTTTGGATGCAGAAATGTTTTGTATACTCTGCCCATATAATCCATTTCATGCATAACGACTGAATGTGCATTTCCGAAATTTGGACGACGCATGCTTTTTTCTGCATACAAAAATTTCCCGTTGCCAAGGTCATGTATTCCATAAGGATGAGACGGTCTTCCCAGTATAAAACGTACATTTCCGTTTTCGTCAAAAGCATAAGTTGAACCGCCATAACCGCCTGTCACAAGCATAAATTTATTGCCTTTATTTTCTGCCTGTCCCATCACTTTTACTTCTGTTTCAAGCTTTCCCCTTAACTTAGGTGTATGTATCATAATCTTATTCATGTCGATTATCTGCCCATGTGAGTCTAAAAGATATATTTGAACGATATTATATGCATTTTCATAGAGCCCCATTATCGGAACACGATGTCTCTTCGTATAGTTATTGTCACATATGATATAATTTTTAGAACCACGAATACCTTTAATTTCGTATTTAACCATGCATTCAACATCCGTATTGAAAATTAAAAGTGCTGTTAATAATGATATTTTATATGGATTTAATATTAAAAGAGAATTTCTGAAATCATAAGTCCTTTTATCAAGCATATGCTCTATGACCAATTCTTTTTTATAAGTCCGCACCGCCAAAGACTGCTGAACATTTTCAATATTTGTTTCGTATCTGTATTTTTCCTGTTTATCTGAAAGCTGTTCTTTTTCAGCCATGAGAGAAAATACATCTTCGTTTATAATAAATGTGTTAAATAATTTCTTTTTTATAGCATCACTTATCTGACTCTTAATTCTCATTCTAATGACTCCTTTTTCTCTTGTTATAACTAAATTAAAAAAAATTCATGTCACTAGAACGAAAATTTTGTGTCAGTTTTATATTATTTTTGTGTCAATCCCATATTTGCTCAAATCTACTTTTCCGTTTTTAACCTCTATTCCGTCAGCCTCAAGTCTCCTCTGCTGTTCATTTTCACCGCCAAATGCAAAGGCTCCCGAAAGTTCCCCTTTAGAATTGACCACACGAAAACATGGTATCTCCTCCGGATTCGGATTTTTATGAAGAGCATTGCCGACCGCTCTCGACATTTTAGGATTTCCTGCCATCTGCGCAACCTGTCCGTATGTCGCAACCTTTCCTTTTGGAATTTTTTTGACCGCTTCATAAATCCTTTTTGTCGGACTGTCAGTTACAATCTCATAGCTCTCCGTTATCATCCTTTTAACATCTTCATCCGGAATTGAACCGTCAAGGATTATGGTATTCCAGTTTTCTTTATTCTGATGCCAGCCGGGTATGACAGACTCAAATGCATCTCTCCAAAAATCACGCCACTCACTGTTTACTTTCACGTTTAAATTTATATAGCCGTTTCTTTCATATGTCCACAGAAAAGCTTTTTTACTTCCTTTCACACGCACAAGCTGCCAGTTTTCATCATGAAACGGTGCACTCTTGTATGTGTCCGGAAACGAAAGTCCAAAATTTAATGCTTCTTCTCTTGTTGTCATGTATTTCCCTCTTCTGTTTATGTCTACCCAATCAAACCCTTATCCATATATTCTGCAATCTGCTCTGCAAAATATGTAAGATATATGCTTGAGCCCGCTCTGTATGTTGCTGCTGCCATCTCACACACAATCTTTTCCTCATCAATGCATCCTGCTTTTGCTGCCGCTTTTACCATCGCATACTCTCCGCTTACGCTGTATGTAGCTACAGGAACATCTACTATATCCGCAACTTCTCTTACAATGTCAAGATAACTCATCGCCGGCTTTACCATTATAATATCCGCACCTTCTTCTACATCCTGCAAAGCCTCCTTAATGCCCTCTTTTCTATTATGGTAATCCATCTGGTAAGATTTTCTGTCACCAAATGACGGTGCTGAACCTGCGGCATCTCTAAACGGAGAATAAAAAGAGGACGCATATTTTACGGCATATGACATTATCGGTGTATTCTTAAATCCATTTTCATCAAGTGCATTTCTGATTGCAAGCACTCTTCCATCCATCATGTCAGATGGTGCTACCATATCTGCGCCTGCTTTCGCATGTGAAACTGCTGTCTTTGTAAGAAGTTCAAGTGTGGAATCGTTGTCCACATCATGACCGCAAAGTACACCACAATGTCCGTGTGATGTATACTCACACATGCACACATCAGTTATGAAATACATATCAGAAAAATCTTTCTTTGCAGCTCTAAGTGCCTTTTGCACAATTCCCTCATCATCATAAGCACCTGTTCCAAGTTCATCTTTCACATCAGGAATACCAAACAAAATAACACTGTTCACTCCTGCTTTTTTCAAGCTTTCAAGTTTTTCAGACATCCTGTCAACACTATAACGGAATTGTCCCTCCATTGACGGAATTTCCTCAACAATATTTTTTCCCTCTCTGACAAACATAGGATAAACAAGTGACGATTTGTCCATTCTTGTCTCTCTTACCATCTTTCTTAATATCTCATTCTGTCTCAATCTTCGTGCTCTCTGAATCATATTATCCTCTTTTCTGCTTACGTTCTTTGTAAATAATTTATTTATCAATAATTTCTGATTTTTATATCAACAATTCGCATTAATATTTGAAATTATATCAACAAAACTCTCAAATTCCTGTGCATTACTTTTTTCTTTTATATCAAATATCATTTTATAGATTACCGCATCCAATGATTTTTTCTCAGCATTCTTTTTGATATATGTTATAAAACCATCTATCTGACTGCGGTTTGTCCTGAATATTTCATTCTTAAGATAATCCTGTTCATATGTCTTAATAATCTCTTTTGCATCGCACAGATAACTTCTCTTTAATTCATTATTCTTTGCTGCAAGCCTATCCATATCTTCCATTGAATATCTTACGACACCAGGTATTTTCTCTATATCCGGCGATATGTCAAACGGTACTGCAAGGTCGATAAATACAACTCTTTCTTTATCCTTTTTCTCTTCATAATGTTTTTTTGTAATTGTATAATGCGGGCTTGATGTCGCACTTATAATTACGTCCATTTTAGGCATATGTTCATATCTGTCCGCATAGTCTATTATCCTGCATCTGGCATTCTTCTCAGGAATATGATTTCTTGTCGTAACATAAACATTTACACCTTCTATGTCAAGTGCATCTCTCATAACAATATTCCCGATTTTTCCTGATGCACCTATTATCATAATATTTTTCCCTGATAATGAACCAAATTCCTCACATGCCTGTTTTAATGCAAGACTTGCCGTTGACACGGAAGTTTTTGACATAGGTGTATCGGTCTTAACTCTCTTTGCCGCTGCCATCGCCGCCTGGAAAAGCGAATGAAACACCTGACCTATATAACCCTTTTTGTCACTTTCAAGATAAGCATTTTTTACCTGACCTAAAATCTGGTCTTCACCAAGCACAACAGAATCAAGACCTGCCGCTACCATAAAAAGGTGATGTACAGCTTTTTTTTCTTCATATCTCAAAATTACATCCTGAATTTCTGAATTGTCAGATACCCCGGCTTCTTCTAAAAGCACCTGCTGCATATAAAGCACGTTTTTTTCCGTCTTTTCTGCTACTTCACAATAAAGCTCGGTTCTGTTACATGTCGCAAGCAGTACCATCTCATTTATGTCAGCCGATTTGATAAGCCTGTCCATTATTCTTAATTTGGCATCATCATCAAATGCAAACAATCCTCTTATCTTTGTATCCGCCGTTTTGTGGCTTACACAGAGCAATTGTATACTCATAACCCGATAACCTCACAAGTTCTTTTAATATCTTCCTCTGTATGTGCAACAGACACAAACATTGCTTCAAACTGTGCCGGTGCAACATAAATTCCATTGTCAAGCATCTTCCAGAAATACTCTGTATATGCTTTTGTATCGGATGTAAGCGCACTGTCATAATCATCCACAGTCTCACCTGTCTGGAATGCCGATAAAAGCGAACCTATCTGATTTACATGCAGAGGAATACTTTTTTCTTCTGCCATTTTTCTGTATGCATCCGCAATTTTTTTTGCACTCTCGTCTATCTTTTTATAATATTCAGGATGTGCTTTTAATATTTTAAGTGTCTCAATTCCGGCTGTTGTTGCAATAGGATTTCCTGATAATGTACCTGCCTGATAAACAGTTCCTGTAGGAGAAACCCTATCCATTATCTCTTTTCTTCCGCCATATGCTGCTATTGGCATACCACCTCCGACTATCTTTCCAAGTGTAGTCATATCAGGTTTTACACCAAAATATTCCTGTGCTCCGCCAAAACCCAGCCTAAATCCCGTGATAACCTCATCAAATATAAGAACTGTCTCATATTTTAAGGTAATCTCACGAAGGAATTCCAAAAAGCCTTCTCTCGGTGGAACAACACCCATATTTGCAGCTACAGGCTCAACTATAATTGCAGCAACATTGCTACCATACTGCTCCATAAGTTCCCTGACTGACTCTTTATTATTGTACTCTGCAACAAGTGTATTTTGTGTATATGAGGCAGGCACACCCGCACTATCCGGAACGGCAGTTGTAAGTGCCGCTGAACCTGCTTTTACCAGAAGTCCATCAGAATGACCATGATAATTTCCCCTGAATTTTATTATCATATCTCTGCCTGTATAGCCCCTTGCAGTACGAATTGCACTCATTGTAGCTTCCGTACCTGAATTTACTAATCTCACTTTCTCTATTGACGGCATTGCATCCGTTATAAGCTCTGCCAGTTCAAGTTCTTTTTCAGTAGGTGCACCAAATGTAAGACCATCTGTGCAGGCTCTCTGCACTGCCTCTATAACCTGCGGATGTGCATGCCCTAGTATTCCGGGTCCCCACGAACATACATAATCAATAAATTCATTGCCATCAACATCATAAATATGGGATGCTTTCGCATTTTTTATGAAAAGCGGTGAACCGCCGACACTTCCAAATGCTCTTACCGGACTGTTTACTCCTCCTGGAATTTTCTCTAACGACTTCTCAAACAAAACCTTAGATTTCTGTATATTCAACCTTATATCCATAGCAAAATGTACCTCCATATCTATAATTTTCCATCTAAAAATTTTATACCTACTATAAATGGCTTTTAATCAACCTGACTTTATCACTTGTCTGATTTTGTAATTGTACTATCTCCATTTTCCTCACATTTAAAAACATCACCTGCTATAACATCTACAATTCCCTTTGCATCAAACTCTTTTGCTACAAGTTTGACTGAGAGTCCTGCTTCTTCACAGTCTTTTTTTGTCACCGGACCTATCGCAACAATGTTTTCGTATTCACAGCCTGCCATATCTTTTAAGGCTCTCGCTCCTGAACCGCTTGTGACAACAATATAATCAACATCCCTGCATATTCTTCTAACTTCATCAGCACGTCTTTCATCCTGTATTGTCTCATATATACAGATTTTATCAAAATCAACCGCCATTGAAGTAAACTTATCCTCAATAAAATTTTTGCCCTGCTTTCCTCTTACAATAAGCACTCTATCTTTATCTGTCAATATCTGCGCTAATTCATCGGCTAATGTTTTAGATGTAAATTTTGAAGGAACAAAATCAGCATATAAACCATATTTTTCAAGTGCTTTTCTGGTCGATGTACCGACTACGGCAAACTTGATGTTCGCCAATTTTCTAACATCTGTTTTTAAATTCCTAAGTCTGTCAAAAAATATATTAACACCGTTTGCACTCGTAAATACAAGCCATGAATACTTTTCTATCTCATTGAGTTTATCATCACAACTGCTGTAGTCAGGTATTGTCTCAACAAGACTTATCGCAATTGTCTCAGCGCCATATTTATCGAATTCTTCTTCAAGACAGAATGCCATATTTCTTGAACCTGTTACGAGTATACGTTTTCCGCTAAGCGGATTTTTATCATTTTTTATCTGCCATTCGTTTATATGAAGTCCAACTTCTACGACATCCCCAACTACTATTATCGCAGGTGCTTCTATTTTATTTTTTTTCACCTCATCTTCAATAGTCAACAGATTGCCAAAAACAGTTTTCTGCTTTGCAGTCATTCCTTTTGAGACAACCGCCACAGGTGTTCCCTCATACTTACCGTTTTTTTTGAGTTTGTCACATATATTTCCAAGGCTTCTAAGCCCCATCATAAATACTAATGTTCCTTCCTCTTTTGCAATCACTGAAAAATCAAGTGCTTCTGAAGGCTTCCCCGGATGTTCATGACCTGTAATTATATGAACTGACGATGCGGCTCCCCTATGTGTAACCGGAATGCCTGCACTCGCCGGCACACTATATGATGATGAAATTCCGGATACTATTTCATAGTTTATACCGGCTTTTGCAAGTGCCAGTGCTTCCTCACCACCTCTGCCAAATATAAACGGGTCACCACCTTTAAGACGAACAACATACTTTCCCTGTGATGCACATCCCACTAAAAGTTTATTTATCTCAGGCTGCTTTTTATAAATTGTGTCAGCTCTTTTTCCTACATAAATAAGTTCTGCATCCATCTTCGCCTCATTTAATATTGATGGCGAAATAAGTGCATCATAAATTATTACATCCGCATTTTTAATACATCTTAGAGCCTCGACACTCAGATAATCTCTTTTTCCGGGACCTGCACCTACAAGCGAAACTTTCCCCTTTCCGACCTCGTCAGGCTTTTTTTCTGAATCATTATTTTTATCTGAGCTATCAGCATCTGATTTTAAAATGTTGACAAGTTTTCCCGCCAGACTAATAGCCTGTTTTAAATCATCATCATTGATGTTTACGCCAGCTGCTTCTCTCCTCTCTTTTATTTTTGCATACTTTGGATTTTCCCCATCTGCGGCATACATTCCCCTAAACTCAAAGTTTTCTCTACTTATAATACAATGCGCTCCACAAGGGGCATTGCAGCTTCCGTCAAGGCTTCTTAAAAATTCACGCTCAGCTTCAAGACACACTCTTGCCGCTTTATCGTCAAGAGCCTCCATTACTTCTTTCAAGTCTCCGTTTCTGCATTCAATTGCAAGAATCCCCTGCCCTGCCGCAGAAACAAATTTTTCATTGTCAGTATAAATATAATCAAGCGCATCATCATTATCAAGACCAAGTCTTTTTAAACCTGCTGCTGCAAGGATAATCGCATCATACTCTCCTGACTTTAATTTATCAATTCGCGTTCCTACATTACCTCTCAAAGATTTTATCAAAACACCCGGATATATCTGCTTTATCTGAAGTTCCCTTCTCAGGCTGCTTGTTCCGATTATACTTCCCTCACCTATTTTTTTCGTTTCTTTTCTTTTAAGAATAACATCCCTGTTATCATCCCTAAGCAGAACTGCACCAAGACAAAGCCCGCCTGCAAGTTCCATAGGAACATCCTTAGCACTGTGAACAGCAATATCAATCGTTTTATCGAGCAGCTTTTCCTCAATCTCTTTCGTGAAAACGCCCTTACCGCCAATCTCGCCAAGCGGCTTGTCTAAAACTTTATCGCCATGTGTAACCACATGCACAATCTCTATCTCTTCATCTGGAAAATATTTTAAAATCTGAGCCTTGACAAGCTCCGTCTGAATTAAAGCAAGTTTACTTTTTCTTGTTCCTATCCTAATCATACTGACCTCATTTCTGTATATATCAGAGTTATTATAATTTTATTTATAATAACTCTGATATAACCTATCGGTCAAGTATGCTTTAAAAAGCTTATTATACTTCCTGCTTCAGGATTTCTTCCAATTCATCCTGATACAGCACATCTCCTTTTTTTTCGCATTCCGCATAAATTTTTTCAAAATACTTTTTTCTTTCTATCTCATCTGATATTTTTTCTTTTATGTACGGTCTGATTTCGCCAAGCCATTTGTTTATGTTGTCGAGATTTTCCGGTATAACACCTTCTATTTTTTTTCTAAGCTCTCTTGCAAGCACCGGACTGTTTCCCCCACTGCTTACCCCAACCACTATATCTCCATCTTTTATTATTGATGGAAAATAAAAATTACAATATTCTTTTCTGTCAACAGTATTTACAAGAGTATTTTTCCTGAAACATATCTCAGACACTTTTTTATTTACCTGTTCATCATCTGTAGCGGCTACAACAAAAAATTTATCTTCAATATCCTTTTCTTCAAATTCCCTTTCCAACAGTTCAACAGCTTCTTTATATCTCTCTTTCAGCTTGTCAAAACCATCACATATACAGGGTGCCACCACCTTAACAACGGCTCCATATTCAAGCACTGACTGTGCTTTTCTTAAAGCAATCGTTCCGCCTCCCACTATCAGGCATTTTCTTCCTGACAAATCAACAAAAAAAGGAAAATATGCCATGCAGTCACAACCTCCCTAAAATTTAACAATTCCATCTGAAATTTCATTTTCACCCGGTTTTATATCTTCATTTGTATCCGGCAATTTAAGCCTGAATGTAACATCAAATCTAGTACCCTCATTCTCAACACTTTTAACATAAACTTCTCCGCCCATAAGTCTTGCAAGATTTCTCGCAATCGGCATTCCAAGTCCTGTCCCCGGTATTGTTCCGCTATATACTTTTTTATCTCTCTCAAAAGGTTCAAATAAATGAGGAATAAATTCTTCTGATATTCCTATTCCGTTGTCCTCGACAACCATTTCATACTCCATATAAACTGTATCTGCCTCTTCTTTTTCCCTGTGTACACCTCTTTCTGCTATAGAGAAAAAGATATTTCCATTATCCTCCGTATATTTTACGGCATTGCTCAACAGATTCAGACACATCTGTGTTATACGTTTTGCATCACCTATCACAACATCACAATTTATTCCCGAAAAATTCGTATTAAAAGTATGTTTCTTCTTTGCAGCTAATGGCTTTATCACATGTATTATCTTATCAAGTTCACTCCTCCATGAAAAAGCACTCTCTTTAAACACCAATGCTCCATGTTCAAAGTTATTTATGTCCAGTACATCATTTACCAATTCCAATAAATTCTTACTTGAATACAAAATGCTGTTTAAGCTGTCCATTACAACTTTTTTCTCGTTTATATGCGAAGCAGCTATCATATCCATACCTATTATTGCATTTAACGGTGTTCTCATATCATGGCTCATCCGTGACAAAAAATAACTTTTGGATTCACTTGCTCTTTTTGCCTCCTGATATGCAAATTTTATCATATCATTCTTTTTTTCTTCTTTTTCTATCTGGTCAGTAACATCCATCTGAGACATAAGAATAGTTTCTTTTTTATCATCCAGATATACAAACCTGTATTTTTTATGATATAACCTGCCGCGTATAATTAGAGAAGTATAACAATTATATGCTTCTTTTTTCTCTAACTGAATCAAGATATTTTCCAAATCCATATTTTTATATGTTTTGTCAACACTCTCAGGTTTAACGTACTTTTTTATTCTGTATCTCAGAAAATCATCATAAAATATATTAAAAAATATAGGTTTATGAACACGATTCATATTATAACTATAGTTATACACACTTATTTTTCTGTTGGATACATTTATTCCGATTACATAATCATAATCTTCCATAATAGCTTTTTTCTGCATTTCATTTACACATGCTTCATCCTCATTTTTCATAAGAAAAATAAGTCTTCTGGAATCAACCGGATTTCTTATAAGTGTAACTATATACCACGCTTTATTTTTTGATATTGTACGAAGCCTGATAAACTTTTTTTCAAATTTTTCCTCTCCCGATTCTATAAACCTTCTTAATGCTTTCGGTTCAAAACAAGATATAAAATCATCACAATCATGCGGATATACTCTCGCATCTACATACTCCCAAAAAAATGATGAGTAACACATTGTAAGTCCACATACTTTTTTGTCATACTGGCTATTTAATATGTATATGTAATCTTCATAAGGATTTATCTCAAATACTTCATCGTATATTATCTGCAATGCTGCCGTAAATGACTGTTTTGTTTCCATTGAACACTTAAAAAAACACTCCTCAACCTCTTCTTTACTCTTACTCATATTCCCTTTTTTCTTTTCCTCTCTGAACTTTTTTGCGTTACAGTTCACACCTGCGGTATTCCTATCAGCTTTATTACTGCATTTTAAGATTTAATAAAAATTCACATAATTTTTTCTCTTCTTCAGTATCTTTGCTGTTTATGAATTTCACTTTTCCCTTTTTACCACGGTTATTTATAAGACCTGCTTCGCCAAGCCTTCTTCTCATCTCTCTGGCTGTTCCTTCTCCCCCATCAAATATTTTTACATCATCGCCAACAACATTTTTTATCGCATTTATCGCAAACGGATAATGTGTACACCCCAGAACTACTGAATCTATTTTTTTCTGATTTACTGAACCGAAAAGTATGTTTAAATACTTGTAAAGATCATCCCCCTCCAAGTCTCCACGCTCTACAAATTCCATAAGTCCCGGACAAGGTAACGGAACTATTTCTGCCTGCCCGTCATATTTTTCCATCAGCTTTTGAAACTTTTCCTGTTTCAATGTCATAGGTGTTGCCATAACTACCACTCTTGAATTTTCCTTGTATTCTACCGCCGGTTTTATCGCCGGTTCTATCCCGACAAGAGGCATATCCGGGTACATCTTCCTAAGCACTCTGACTGCTGCACTCGTTGCCGTGTTACATGCAACAACAATGGATTTTGCCCCCATCTCCATAAGCTTTTCAACATTCTTTATGGTAAGTTCCCTTATCCTGCTTATTTCCTTTGTACCATAAGGTGCATTTATTGAATCCCCAAAATAAAGATAATCTTCATTTGGCATAATTTTAACCAGTTCTCTAAGTACACTTATGCCGCCAACCCCTGAATCAAATACTCCTATCGGACTTTCACTGTCTGTCTTAACACTCACTTTTAAATCTCCCTTAATATAATCATTATTTAGTGCCTGTTTTATCAAATGATATTAGTGTCAAAAAGTATTTTGACTTCTGTATCATTAAATTTTATAATACAACATTTTTATTATAATCTCAAACAAAAAGGAAGTATCAGTTTTCTTATTTTAAAGAATACTGACACTCCCCTGTAATATCATCATATGAATATTTTATGATTGCTTATCAATCATCTCTATCAATAATCTCACGATAAAACTCTGTGTAATCTTTTCTTCCGGCTTTCATGGCTGCTATAGCTGTACGAGGATGCTGGTTTAAATGACCTGTAAGAAGATATGGAATAGCAAATCCCCATTCAACTCCCGCTGCTCTAAGCGGTTCAATGTTTTCTTCAATAAATTTAATAATTGGGAAAAGATTATACTGTGGATTTTTAAGAAATCCGAGTAAAAGTTCCATCTGGCAGTTTCCCGCACCTCTTCCCATTCCACCCATTGTAGCATCAAGATAAGATACACCCTGGGTGCATGACTCTATAGTATTTGCAAAAGCAAGCTGCTGATTGTTATGTGCATGCATACCGATGTATTTGCCATATTTGTCAGCGATTTCCATATACTGCTCTGATATTTTTCTAATCTGCTCCGGGAAAAGAGAACCGAAACTGTCTACTATGTAAATTCCGTCTACAGGACTGTTTCCAAGCATTTCAAGTGCTGTATTTATATCAGACTCTTTTGCGTTTGAAATAGCCATGATATTACATGTAGTTTCATATCCCTTTTTATGAGCATCCTCTATCATATCGAGTGCTGCCGGCATAGTGTTTACATATGTTGCAACTCTGACAAGGTCTACTGGGCTGTCTGCTCTGTCATGTATATCCTGTTTATAGTTGCATCTTCCGACATCTGCCATAATGGAAATCTTAAGGTCTGTATTATTATCACCAACGATTTCCCTGATTGTCTCATCTTCAGCAAATTTCCATTTTCCAAACTTGTTTACATCGAACATTTCCTTATCGGCACGATAACCAAATTCCATATAATCTACTCCTGCCTTTACATTTGCAAGATATAAATTTCTGATAAACTCATCTGTAAAATAGAAATCGTTGACAAGACCTCCGTCACGAATTGTTGCGTCCAAAACTTTTATATCTGGACGAAATGATAATAAATCACCTTTCTGTGCCACTTTTGTTTCCTCCATTTCATTTTAACTGCTGTACAGTATTTTTTAGGAAATACAAGTTTCCCATACTTAAAAAAAGCATACCCAAAGTGCCGTGTCCCGAATTTTGAGTCCTAGCAAGCGCTAGGTGGGCAACCGCACATGTAATTCTGCCTTCCGCTGCTATAGGTGGCGGCTTGGCATCCTCACATAAATATAGGAATCCCAATTCAAAAGTGTAGGTTCAAAATATCAGGAGTATCGAACACCCCAGGCATGTATGCTTTTGTTAATACTAGTATATACACTTTCCCTTAAAAATACAACCGTAATTTTTATTTTCTCTATTCATAATCATCCATGGCGGTACACTCCTCAAATGAGAAAGAGAATTTTGTACCTTTTCCCGGTTCACTCTGCACTTTGATGTCACTGCCATGCCTCATTGCTATCTGTTTGGCTATCATAAGACCAAGACCCGTACCTTTTTGATTTTGTTTAAGCTTTGATTTATAAAATTTTTCAAATATATACGGTAATGCCTCTTTAGAAATTCCGACACCAAAATCCTCTATAGACACATTTATCCTGTCATCTTTTCCTATGCAGACTATGATTTCTCCATCCTGACTTGAAAATTTGACAGCATTATCTATGATTATCATAAACATCTGTCTAAGCCTCTCGTAATCTCCAAGTATCATACACGGATCTTCCTCATCAGTCGTAAGATTTAAAGTGATTTTGATATTTTTCTCTTTTCCTATTTCTTTGGCACTGCGTATCACATCTCCAAATATCTGCCTTATGCTTACCGGTTCTTTTTCTATACAAAAATCAGGGTTCTGCATTTTTGACAATATAAATAAATCTCCTACAAGCCTTTCCATGCCACGGCATTCAATAAGCATTTTCTGGTAAATATCTTTTACCACATTTTCTTCCGAGACAATGCCGTCATTTAATGTCTCCGCATAACCACGCATTACCGTTATCGGTGTCCTCAATTCGTGTGATACATTTGCAAAGAAATCCATCCTTAACTGTTCCTGATTTTTTCTCTCTACTCTCGCACTTTCCAGCTTCTTTGTCAAATTGTCAAGATTTGTTTCAAGTCTGCCTATCTGGCTCTCCGGATGTTTTACATCTATTCCAGAATAGTCTCCAAGTGCAATATTTCCTATATCTTTACCAATCTTATCAAGAGGTTTTGTCAGATATCTCGACAAAATTATTACTACGATAAGTGAAATAAATGCAGATAAAAGCACACTCATACTTATAATGGATTTTCCCTCATTTATTCCCATAGTCTGTCTGTCTACCATGGAAACCATCATAACGGCACCGGATACTTCTTTTGACTGGATATTCTTTATTGGAACAGCTACATACAAAATAACCATCCCATACACTTTATCATATGCCGTATTTGACGCAATCTTACCATCATAAGCACAGTCAAGCACATCATTCATCTTATTTGTAATCACATCTCTCGATATTTCAGAATTTGTATAATCATCACTAAGCGGTTCTTTAGCATTTTTATTACTTACTATCCAGATATCAGTTTTTTCTGCTCTTTCAAGTTCATCAATATAAACACTGTATTTCTGAAACTGATTTTCTCTTTTTCCATCTTGAAACTTTGCAACTCTTCTTGCTATTGTTTTTCCCTGTTTCGTCAACAGTGATGTATAAGAACGTATATAATTTTTCTCATATATTTTGATAAAAATCGCACCCGTAAGTATGCTTGTAAACACAAGAATAAACGCAAAAGACAAATAAATTCTTAAAGAAATGTCATTTTCCTTTATCTTTCCGATTATTTTTTTAAATATCTTCTTCATTGATTGCAAATTTATATCCAACTCCCCAAATTGTCTTTATGCTCCACGCAGGATGCTCAACCGAATCAATCTTTGCACGCAGTCTTTTTATATGTGAATCAACTGTTCTGCTATCGCCATAATAATCATATCCCCAAAGGCTGTCCAAAAGATTGTCCCTCGTAAATACCTTGTTTGGATTTCCCGCAAGTGTCCACATTGTCTCTATCTCTTTTTTCGTGAGTGGAATTTTCCTGCCGTCTATCATAAATGAATATTCCTCAAGATTTACTTCCATGTTGTTGACCTTTAATACAGAGGCAGAATCTTTAGAAATTTCATCCCTGTTTATACGTCTTAAAACGGCACGCAGCCTTGCCATTACCTCACTCGGACTGAACGGCTTTACAATATAATCATCAGCACCTATGTCAAGTCCCATAATCTTATCATAGTCCTCCCCCCTCGCTGTGATAAGAATAATAGGTACACTTGATTTTTGTCTTATACTTTTGCAGACTTCATATCCGTCCTTAAACGGCATCATAACATCAAGCAGTACTGCCACAGGCTCATTTTTAAAGTACATATCTTCAGCCATAACGCCATCTGTAGCTATAAGCGGCTCATATCCTTCTTTCTTAACATACACGGATAAAATGTCCGTTATATCCTTATTGTCATCTGCTATCAAAATATAACTCATTTCAAACATCCTCCATTCTGTACAAATTACTTATAAGTTTAATATCACAAATTTACTTATTTTTATAATACCACCAAAATGTGTCAGAATAAAGATTGTAATTTTAATGTAAATGACAACAAATTGCCATTTACCGATGATAACATATCTTTTGAGGTATATTAGTGTATTGGATATTTATGGGACAAATAGGAAGGGGAGCATATATGTTTAAAAAGAATCAAAAATGGTGTTACAGGAAAAAAGCCGCCCGGTTACTGACTGTCTTTTTTATTTCCTCTACGATTGCAACATCAGCTTTAGGCAGCATTTCACATGCAGCTTCAAAAGGTGCTGCAGACACCGGTACAACTCAAAATCATGCAAATGTTATCAAGTCAAGACGCTCAACTCAAAAAACAGACTCCATTACACTCAGCCATAGAAAAGATACTATTCTGACTGATACGGTAAATACTTTATCAGTAAATAATATGGCTAAAAAATGGACTGCTTATTTTGAAAGTTCAGATGAAAGTATTTTAAAAATTACTAAAAGCACTTCTTCGTCTTGCGAATACCGTGGTGTACGTCCCGGTACTGCTGAAATAAGAGTAAAAGTATCAAAGCCGGGCTTTTTATTTGTTCCGAATAATGTATATCTTCATTGTGACGTTACGGTCTCTCCAAAAGCCGTAAGCATTAAATTTACCAAAAAAAAGTACAGAGTACAACCCGGAACAAAGAAAAAACTTAAACTTACGACAAGACCAAGCATATCAAAAGAAAAAGCAACATTTGAGTCATCAGATACCGAAATCGTTGAAATTGATACGAACGGCAGAATTTATGCAAAGAGTATCGGTACTGTAACTATTACTGCCAAAATATCAAATGGCAAGACTGCCAAGTGTAAAGTTATAGTAAGAAACAAAACTGCTCAATAAAAAGACACTTAAAATTGATATTTTGATTTAAGTGAATGCTCCTGCAAAAAAAGCGATACACAATAGTGTACCGCTTTTTTTCGTAGAACAATTACGTTTCTGTTTTTATATTAATAATCCAATGAAATTTCATCTGTAAATGCCGGATGTTTTCCATCCTTTTCTGAAATATTTGGTGTTGTACCCTCAGGAATAGGCCATTTAACTCCGATAGTAGGATCATCCCACTTTATTCCTGCCTCTGATGAAGGGTCATAAAAATCAGTGCATTTATAAGCAAATTCTGCCGTATCAGAAAGCACATAAAAACCATGCGCGAATCCTTCAGGAATATAAAACATGTTTTTCTTTTCAGCACTAAGTGTAACTCCAAACCACTTTCCGTATGTCTTTGAGCCTTTTCTGATGTCCACAGCAACATCATAAACTTCACCAGAAAGAACTCTGACAAGTTTTCCCTGCGTATGATTTTTCTGATAATGCAATCCTCGCAAAACACCTTTTGTAGAACTTGACTGGTTGTCCTGTACAAATACCATATCAAGTCCTGCTTCCTTAAATTCCTCATAGTTATATGTTTCCATGAAGTAACCCCTTGAGTCACCAAAAACTGTTGGCTGAATCAAATATAATCCTTCAATATCTTCACATTTTTCAATCTGAAATTTTCCCATAATAATCTAATCTCCATTTCTTATTTTTCAAAATTCACTATTAAATCCGTTTATTTTTGAAAAAAGGAAGCTGCTCACTGATTACAATGTAACAACTTCCTGTATATTTAAATGCTATATTTTAATTAAGCAAGCTTAGATTTTGCAACTTCTACGAGTGCTGCAAATCCTTCAGGATCGCTGATTGCCATCTCTGAAAGCATCTTTCTGTTAAGATCGATGTTTGCAAGTTTAAGACCATACATAAATTTGCTGTATGAAAGTCCGTTCATTCTTGCTGCTGCATTTATACGAGCAATCCAAAGTCTTCTGAACTGTCTCTTTCTTTCCTTTCTTCCAGCGAAGGAAGATGTAAGAGCTCTCATTACAGACTGCTTTGCAACTCTATACTGCTTAGATCTTGCTCCTCTATAACTCTTTGCAAGCTTTAATACTCTATTGTGTTTCTTTTTTGCATTTAAACCGCCTTTAATACGTGCCATTCGTCTATCCTCCTAAATTATTTTGAATATGGTAAAATACGTTTCATCATCTTTGCATTTGTAGCGTCAACCTCTACTGCTTTTCTAAGATTTCTCTTTCTCTTTGTAGATTTCTTATTTAAGATATGACTCTTATAAGCCTTCATTTTCATGAGCTTACCTGTTCCTGTTGTCTTAAAACGCTTAGCTGCAGCTCTTTTGGTTTTCATTTTTGGCATGATAATTTCCTCCTTAACATATGTTTATCTATCGGAACTTTATTAATTCCATTTAAAGAATGTCTTTTAGACAAGCTTTATTAACGCTTCTGTGACAAGAACATAACCATAGAACGTCCTTCCATTTTAGCATTCTTATCAATCACTGCAATATCTTCAAGTTTTTCATAAAAACTGTCAAGTATCTGTTTGCTATAATTTACATGTGCCATTTCTCTTCCACGGAAACGAAGTGTAACCTTAACTTTATCTCCCTTTGTAATAAATTTTCTTGCCTGATTTGCTTTAGTATTCAAATCATTTGTATCAATATTTGGAGAAAGTCTCACTTCCTTGACTTCCATAGTCTTCTGTTTTTTCTTTGCTTCTTTTTCTTTACGCGCAAGTTCATATCTGTACTTACCGTAATCGATTATCTTGCAAACCGGTGGCTTAGCATTTGGCGCAATCTTTACAAGATCTAAATCTGCTTCTCTTGCAAGCTTTAATGCCTCCCTCGATGACATAATACCAAGCTGTTCTCCGCTTTCGCTTACCAATCTTACTTCTCTGTCTCTGATTCTTTCATTAATCATTAAATCGCTAATTGTAGTGCACCTCCAAATAATTATAAGCTATATACAATGTCTAAAATAGTAAAAAAAAAGTGAATAGCAAAGTCTATCCACATTCATCAATAATATATAATAAATATAAATTATATTCAGTACTCATTCAGAACCCGAGTCACTCGCTTGTGCTAAGGTGAGAGTGGATAACTCTACTTCGTCATTGTCTACACAACAGATATTACTCTATCATATAAAAAGAACTGTGTCAAGTGTTTTTGGCACAATTCTTTTTAATTTTATGATTCATTTATTATTACTAAAATCCTTTACGATTTGTATAAGTTCATCTCTTATCTGCGGAGATTCGTTTATAGCGTAATCTAACTGTTTTATTATATTTTCCTTTAACTGTTCATTATTTTCTATGCGTTCTCTGAGCATCTGACGCCTTTGATTAAGTTCATGACGTATTTCAACCATTTCTTTAGGGTCAACTATCGCAACACATCTGCTAAGCCAGATGTCTGTATCAACCACTCCTACGTCTTTTAACATAATAACCAGATTTTCATTGTTCGCATTGAGCATTTCAGTATTTTCACGGAATTTTTTTTCATATTCACGCATCTTGCAATACTCGTTCCACTTCTGCTCAAAATCCTTGGCATTTTTTACTCCGAATTTGTTACAATTGTAATCAAGAACATTTATATTGTTGATATATTTGATTTTTACTTTGTTTAAGAGCGTGACTGCCCTGTTTATCTTTTTTTCTATCAATATGACATCACGCCTGTTTTTTTGTGACTCAAATATAAGTGCCGCCGCTGAAACAGCCGCAAGAAATACAACTCCTAAATACGGAAGCGTCATATCAGCTTTTAACGCATAAAAGATTACTATAAGAAGGACTATAAGTGAAATGATGAGTAGTGCAAGTATCTTTGTCATTCCTTTTATTGCATTCTGCTTATTAACAACTTCTTTTTTCTGCGAATACAAATTTTCCTTTTCTTTTTTCAGGTTCGATATATCACTTTCTATAGCTGTCTGATAAGACTCTGCATTGTACATCTTTTTTATCTCATCTACAAGTTCATCCTCAAACGGCTCAAATTTTCTCATCTGTGCATCACTTATAGTAAGATTTCTGTTTTTGTACTTGTTTCTCTCACTTGTCAGTGTCAGAATGCTTTTGCAGACATCATCTATTTCTTTTCTCTCAGCATCAGAAGCCATGTCTATGCGTTGAATATCCGTGAGATATGACGTTACTTTCTCATACTCTTTCTTTGCTTCCGCTATCTGCCTTTCATTTTCGGCTATTGCCTCGCAGTTTTCTCTTACAAACCTTACCGTATCATTTTTATCAACAGTTACAGGCACATCCTGTTTTGTAACCTCCGGTTCAAGAATCTCTTTTTTTAAATCCGCTTTATGATTGCTCTTTTCCGGTTCAACAACTGTCTGCGTATTTTCCTGTATACTCTCTGATACATTTTCTCTCTGTTTATCTTTCTTTCTTTTTCCTAAGAAAAACATATATCCCCCTTTTCAACCTGATGTACATTAGTTTAATGTATCATTGCCACTGCGTTATTTAACTGAAAATCATTTATACCGTATACCGGTAACAATTTCATTCCTATAATCTTCTTTCCACTGATTTATATAATTTCCTACCTTTTCATAATACTCTTCCACATAACCCGCTTTCATAATTCCTTCAAGTTTCATAATACGGCGTATTTCTTTTGAATTTCTTGTCTCTTCATCAGTCTTTGCGAAATCTTCCATTATATTGTTTAAAATCTTAATATCAATATCAAACTTTTTTACCCCTTTATCGAAGAGTTTTTTATCTCCCGTAAGTTTGAGTGCATAAAAATATGAGCGAAGCGATTCTTCTTTTCTGTTTTTTTCATATGCGTGCTCAAAGCTGTCCGACGCTTTTATAAATGAACCCATACCGCAAAATGCCGTACCCATATTGTGATATACTGCCCCGTAATCTTCCTCTGTGGCATTTAACATGTCATCTGTGCCAAGTATCTGCGTATATTCTTCAATTGCTTTTTCATAAGAACCGAATCTGCAGTAATTGTCTGCTTTAATCTTAGCTTTCTCCCATTTTGAAAGGTCAGCTATCGCATCCATTATCCCGATAAGTTCATTTATCTGCTCTTCGTCATAATAATCACAACTACAGCATATTGTAACGACTATATCTTTAAGATTATTTTTGTCATTCCGCATACTGTCTATCTTGTCTGCAACAATATCCATATTTAATTCATCTCTAAGCCATACCGTAAATGCACTATCAAATATTTCTTCCTGTATTATGTATATATTGTTGTAAACATAATAGCATACTTCTTCTATTGAATATACATTCGTATCTGTCAATCTGAAATGATATGGTTTTTCTGCTATCTTTCCAAAGCACTCGATTAGCTTACCCATATTTTTCCTCCATATTTAACCCTGTTTTGCATTGTCCTGTGCATCAAGTTTTATATAACGCTCCCATATCCTGTTTGTGGATGGAGAAAACTCACCAAATCCGTTATCTTTTAATGTTACAATACATGTATTTCTGTCCGCAAATCTTATTCTGACAGTAAATCGTGTCATTTTATTTTCACGGGCGGCAAATCCACTCAACGAAAGTATGTGTGCTCTTGTCTCCCTGCTTAAAATATTCCTGTCTGTTATCTGAATTTCATCTTCATTGTCAGGTATAATATCTATTGAAGCATCAATGTCACTCCACAGCGTACCTGCTCTGGCAAGCACAACATCATGTATTTTTGCATCATGATATGTTGTAATTGATATGTCACTTGTAAGCATATCATCATCAAGAAAAATAAATTCTTTTAACTTCTCTTCCTCTGTCAATGCTCTTGCGGCATAACACGCTCCCTTTGTGAAAAGATTCTGTCCTCTGAACACACGCCTTCCGTTGCATAATTTTCTCAACGCTTCAGTAGCCCATGCTTTCTCAAATCCTTTTCCTGTAACATATATTGTTGTAACCATTTTTTTGTGAAGAATCGTGTTTGCTGTATTTAAAAACATATACTCTATATCTTGATTTTCTTCCAGTGCCTCATATGGCATTATGTGCGATAAATCCTGCGTATCCGTTCCCACTATATATGGAAGTGTTCTCTTATCTACAGTGAGATTTGTATATCTGAGACCATCTTCATCATATTCAAAAAGTCCTACATTATTTGCCCACAGTTCTTTTGACTGGCTGACAGCATAGTACATATAGCTCTGTTTTCTTCCAAAAACCACCATTCTGTCATTTTCTATTCCAAGCGAAACACCGACACTTTTCAGCATATCAACAACAGCCGGTTCCCGCTTAGGTACGGTTATCACAAGTTTTAATATCGTCTCATTTGGAAAATATTCTTTTAGTAAACTCAACAGTTTAATCATAAACTTTTTTACTACATCTTTTGTTCTAAAGATATAACTTCCTGCCTGAAACTTTTCCTCACCTGAAATTTTATCAAAAATATTGTCTATGAGTGTATATCCTCCAAGTTCAATATTCTTTTTTGTCTTCCACAGCCATTCATTTTTGTTTGGATTCACAAGCAATGCAAAGGGTATCTCATAAATTCTGTCTTCTCCTTCAGAAATCCCCACCGGTACAGGCTCATATATTTTTTTGTCATAATACGAAATCTGAGCAAAATCCCTGCCCAAATCAACTCCAACCAAAAGCTGTCTCCCCGTCTCCATATAAGCTGCCCCTTTCATCAATTATCTATAAAAGTTTAAACATTTTTCTGACATTTTCTATCTCTGCTTCATAATCTGCCATCATGTCTACAAGAGTTTTATCATCGTTCATCTCTTGTGCTATAAGCATCATGTTTATATTATGAAATCTGCTGCCCGCTCTCTCATTATCCATTGTCTCATCAAAATGAACGCTGTTTTTGCAGGTAACCACTTCACCCTCTTCTCTCAATTCCGTTATATAATATTTGAGCACTTCATCCTGAAACATTACAAATTCTTTCACTCGTATTCCATCAAATACATTCGGCATAGTCTCTATAATATACTCATCCTCGTTTATTTCTTTTTCTTCTTTTGAGGATGCTATATAATAATGTATCTTTACATCATATTCAGGGTTTGCCGTATACTCAACATAATGTTCGTCAAGTATGTGCACCGGAAGAGGGAACTTTCCATAATAATCCTTGAAGAATGGAAATATTTTCCCGCTGTTATAAAGCTTGTTTAAATTGTAATCCGCAAAATTCAGTTTTTCCTGACTGAGTTCTTTCTGCGTGCTGAAATATTTAAGTACAGCAATGAGACAAGGAAGATTGTCCTGTTTCCTTACTTCCCTGTAAAAATATTCAAAAATCTTTTCAGGAAGCGGATATTTTTTTATAAGATACTTATAAGCAAGCATCTTCATAAATGCTACCGTAAGTTTTCTGTTTGAATCATGCTCATAAAAACTGTAAAAGACACTATAGCTCTCCGGACTGAATTCCTCCGTAAACACAAGCTGGGCTATTATTCTTTCCTCCAGTTCCTTAACATCAATTCCGAAACCGTCAGCAGCCTTCCACAAATCTATCATGCTGTCAAGGTTTCCATTATAAAACATGCACATATATTTAAGCATATTTTCATCGAATTTACCATTTGCAAATATGTGGTATGCAAGTTTTATAAGCGAACCATCCTCTGTTTTCTGATTTTCAAAATAACCGGATGATATTTGCAGCAGTCTCTTCGGTTCTATATTCTGATAGCCAAACAGCATTATTCCTTCCATTGCCTTATCGTAACAGTGTCTTACAGTACAATACTCTATATACTGTTTCCTGTCTCCCGGACTCACTTCATTCCAATCAATAGTCTTTAATGCCTCATCAAGCAAATCACCCTCAAAGTTGTCAAAATAATATCTGAGCATAGCCGAAAAGATTTTTCTTTTCTGATATGCACTTACGATATCAAGTTCATAAACTCTTCTAAGCACATCGACAGTGTCCGCATTTATCTGTCTGAAATGTTCTATTTTGTCGTACATGAAAAGCAACAGACATGCATTTGTCCTGTTCATCTCAAAGCACTTGTCAGCAAGATAATCGAGGTGTAGAAGTTTGTTCAATGTGTAATCAATAGACATTGCATATCTGTTATCAAGTGCATCTGCAAGAAATACCTGTGCATTTTCAGTAAACACCTGCACAACCGCCTTTCCGTTCACTACCGGCACAAACTGTTCATCCTTCAATTCCCTATGTCTTACATACACACCGACTATATCAGGATTCGAGCATTGTATCTCATGAGCAAACATAATGTCAGGAAGTTTCTGAGCCACATCGTCTGTAAGATTGTCCTCATTTAAAAACTGCTCATAGCACACGGCAAGATTTTCACTTATTCTTCCTGCCTCAATCTGTGCAAATGCAAAATCTTCGATAATATTCTGGTATGAAGCATAAGTATCAGGGTCATTCTCACGATTTTTTATGATATATGCATACAACATCGCCTTTTTTGATACCGACAAATGATTGTCATACATAAAATAAAGCAGCACTGATTTTGTAAGTTTTATACTGCTGTCCTGTTTTAACGAATCCATATAATACTCAAATAGTTCAGTTATTTTAAGGTTGTGCTCTATGGCAAGACCATACCATTTATTTGCTTCCTGATTTATTTTCTGCCCTCTCATATACATTCTGCATATTCCTGCAAGCACTTCGTCATCAGAAAATCTCGCATATGTACTTATCATATCTCTCAGTACGACTTTATTAAACTCTTTTGAACGCCCTGCAAGGTAAACATATCTGAGTGCAAGTTCCTTTGACAAGAATTCATTTTCACAGCCCCAGTGAAGACATCTTATAATAGCAGGAGTAATTTCTCTGAGTGCACCTGCTGATGTATTTAACGCACTGCACATTTCAAAATAGATAACCGGACTGCTGCATCCACCCTCCACACAGTCAAGTACATCCTCAAGTTTTCTTCTGTCTGATTCATAGACCGGGTCAAGATAAAGCAAGAACCATAATATCTGCCAGCTGTTATCCTCACTTTCATAACATGCCCTGACTTTTTCTATGCACTCGTCTTTTATATCATTTTCTTCTGCCCATAAAGCTTTAAGATACTGATATGCACAGTAATTTATCTTTTCTGTCTCATATAATCTGTTCTCTATCTCATCAAAATATGACAATCCGCTTTTAACTCTGCTGTTGTCACCTGATAATATACCCAGATGTATATCATAAAGTTTTTTGGCATTTCCATCTATATGTACCAGATTTTTCTCGGCACTCAGAATGTAATCTTTCTTTTCTATTCTTCCCATGGAAAATTCAAGATACATCTTCATTAAATCATAATACGCCGTCTGTCTTGCAAGAGATTTGACAACAATGTCATGGTCAGTACCTCTTTTCTGTGCCATAACCTCTATAACAAGTGTCTGCCTTACAGTCTGAATCATCACTCTTCCGTAATTGATACCGGCAGCCATCTTATCAACATCAACAAGAAATTTTATTTTATATGAATTTCCCGAAAATTTATCTGTCCATATTATTTTGTGCTCAGGCTGCAGAAACTTTGCATCGGAAACAACATGCAGTTCGCAAAATCCCCAATTATCCTTGGTGATAGTGACCTCTTCCTCAAATGATTCAACACAGTCATCATAAATAAAATTTGTCTTATCAAGTGTAAATTGAATAGGAAGTTTTTTGTGAATTGCAATGAGAAATTCTTCCATTGCTATGCCCTTGCTCGTACCCGAAAGAAGCCCTCTGTACAATGCTATATTCCCAGGTTCTTTATATAAAAACACTTCTTCAAATTTTTTATTTTTAAATAATGCCACTGCCTCCGATTCATCTTCACGCGCAAGGTTTGCAAAATGAAACATATCTTTTATCTTTCCAATGGAGGCATTGCATGCAGGAACACCTATTGAAATACTAAACGGTATTTTAAGGCTTCCACAGTCTGATATAATATCAAAATTGCCTTTTATCACTTCTCCCGGAATACATTTTTCTCCAACAAATGTATATTTTATCTCGCACTCTTTTCCCTCAAAGCTGTCATTCTCAAGCATCATATAATGACAGTCTGTTACTGCCATACCTCTTGTAACAGAGCCTTTATCCGTCCACACTCTGATATTTCCTGAAATATTTTCCCCTGCCTCTGTTTCAAGCGCGATTTCTGAACTGTCACATTGTATAACGGACTGCTCATATTCAAATTTGCCATTTGCATAAAGATTTATCTTTTTGTTCATACAACCCTCCGGAAAATGATTACCACTCTTAATGATGGCATTAGTGGGTATATTATATCACTTATCGGCTCTTTGTGTAAAGAGACGTGATTACTTGTATTTTCGCGTAACCTCGAAATCTATTCTTACTCTTGATGTATCCCAGTAAAGCAGATATAATAAAGGGGTTGCATATGAAGATTTTAACAGTGAAAGGATTTTATTATTATGAAAAATATATCTGACAGAAAACGTATAGTTGTAAAAGTCGGTACATCAACTCTTACGCACCGCACCGGTATGCTCAATATCAGGAGAGTTGAACAGCTTGTTAAAACTCTCGCTGACCTTCAAAATTCCGGTCATGAGGTTATTCTTGTTTCCAGTGGTGCTATCGGTCTTGGGATGGGTAAACTTGGTCTCAGGGAACGCCCAAAGGATACTCCCGGCAAACAGGCTTGTGCCGCTGTCGGTCAGTGTGAACTCATGTACCTTTATGATAATCTTTTCGCTGAATACAGTATAACCGTCGCACAGATGCTTCTTACAAAATATATCCTTCTTGAGGACAGGCGGAAAAATGTTGAAAATGCTATGGAGAGACTTATTGCTCACGGTGCCATTCCTATAATCAATGAAAACGATACTGTTGCCATAGACGAGCTTGAACTTGAAGTTGGCGAAAATGATTCACTTGCTGCTACCGTAGCTGCAATTGCAAAAGCTGATTTACTTATCATCATGTCAGATATAGACGGACTTTACGACAAAGACCCTCATACATATGATGATGCCAGACTTATCCCTGTCGTACATGAAATAACAGATGATATAAGAGCACTCGCAGGCGGTGCCGGAACAAAACTCGGAACAGGCGGCATGATTACAAAATTAAATGCCGTTGAGATTGCATACGACTCGGATATAGATGTGGTTCTAATGAACGGTCAGCATCCTAAAACTTTGTATGATTTGTTTGACGGTAAAACTGTCGGTACATTCTTCTGCAAAAAACCGGATTGAATATTTTAAATTAAGAACAATATTTATTCGATATAAAAAATAAAATAAGCACATACGAACACACATACAAACAGCAGAGATTGATATAAATTTTCAATCCCTGCTGTTTATTTTAAGTCTATGACAATTTATCAAGTAAAATTTTAACCAGTTTATCATTATCCTCAGGATTCATAAAACAAAATCGGATATATTTGTTATCAAGGAACGGAAATGTTGAACAATCTCTTATCATAAGTCCCTGTCTTATGGCCGTATCAAAAAGTTCTTCCGATGTCACATCCTCTTTTAGTATTTTCACAAGGATAAAATTAGCATGCGGCTTATAGAATTTTAAGTTAGGACATTTTTCTAATATTTCACATATTCTCTTCCTCTCGGATGATATAAGTTCCCATGTCTCATTTATATACTCAGTATCTTTAAACATTATCTCACCTGCTATTGCTGCAAGCGAGTTTATAGTCCACGGATTTTTTCTGCTGTCTATCTCTTTTAAAAGTTCATGATTTCCGCATATTGCATAACCAAGTCTAAGCCCCGGCGCTGCAAAAAATTTTGATATTCCACGCAGAATGATAATGTTATTGTAATAACCCGTAAGCGGAATAGATGTTATTTCAGAGGTATTCTCCGAAAATTCCACATAAGTCTCATCAACCATAACAAATATTCCTTTTTCTTTACATGTGTCAAGAATTATTCTCATGGATTTTCTATCGATTTGAGACGATGTAGGATTGTTCGGGTTGCATACCACGAGCAAATCTATATCGTCTGTCAATGCTTTCTGCAGTCCTTCTATATCAAGTTTGAAATCATCTGTTTCTTTAAGCCTGAAATACTGTGAGCGTCCGCCGCCAAGTGCAACTTCATGCTCATATTCCGAATATGTCGGCCCTACAATAAGTGCTTTCGCAGGTTTCTTAATCTGAATAACAAGCGAAATAAGTTCAGTTGAACCATTACCCACAAGGATATTTTTGTAATCCGTTCCAACATAATCCGCTATACATTTTCTAAGTGACGTATATTCTCTGTCAGGATAAGATGTAATCGCATCTATGTGTGATGCCAGTTCTTTTTTTAATTTGTAAGAAATCCCCAAAGGATTGACATTGGCAGAAAAACTTGTTATGTCTTCTTTTTTTATGCCGTATATTTTTTCTATCTTCTCCAAATCGCTCCCATGAAAATGCTCTTTATGTTCAATTTTATCTTTGCTCATCTTAATCTCCCTCACAATCCATGTTATTATTTTCCAACAACAAGTATATCACTGCATTCATTGTATGTGAATATTTTTTATCGGTTTCAGGAAAAATGCTGACATTTTCAACAGGATTATGGTGATTACCACCTGTGATACCATGCTGATTTTAAACCAGTTATCCTCGATAAAAACCGGAACCGAGCCATTGAGAATTTCTGCCAGTTTTGAAATTGCCGATACTGATTCGCATTGTTCCATTGTCATCTGTATTACCGTAAATACAGGATTTACAAGCAGTACCAGACATGCCCCACTGACATCAGGCATGTTTCCGACAGCTCCCATATAATTATAATAATATAATTTTGCTATGATATATGTAACTCCGATTATTATAACCGTCCCTACACATACAAGCATAACTTCAACCATTGAGCAGACCATTGCCGGAACGGTTTTCTTCAAGACAGTAGATGCAAGCATTCCCATACTTCCGATAAAGAATGATATGACGAGTATTGCAAGCATAAACTGTACAAGATCCTCCATCCCAACTCCTCCTATCGTAAATACAATAGATATAACAGGCAGGCTTGATACCACCAACAACAGCACCATGCTGACCGATGAAAGCAGTTTTCCCATAACTATTTTTTCAGGTGTCAGCACTGTCGTAAGCAGTATATCAAGCGTCTGCTTCTCCCGTTCGCCAGCTATACTTCCCGCCGTAAATGCCGGCACCAAAAACATTACTGCTATTATCTCCATGCTTATAAGTATATAAAATACCTTTGCGGCTCCCGAATAATCGACATACGGATTCAGATGCATATTAAACATTACCTCAAATCCTGTTATTGCGATAATTCCAAGCATGAGATTAAAAAGAAATATTATTATTGCAAATTTAACCGAGCGCACCTTGAGCTTTATCTCTTTACCATAAACCGGATTTATCCTTATTTTCATTAAAAAGAACCTCCCTTTTTTCGGTAACTTTCATAAATATTTCTTCCAGATTACCCGACTGTCTTATAAATGATGCAACACCTACATTGTTTGTAACAAGCTGTTTCAATAATTCCGCTTCATCATCAATTGTCCCCAAAAAGCCTATTGTAATATCGTTATCCGATATCGAAATATTACTCACCTTTTTATCAGCTTTTAGCAAATTTACCGCTGTCTGTTTTCCTTCTGTTACATGAATATGAATCGGATTAGATGCATTCAGATGAAGCATGATTTCATCAACTTTTCCCTTTACAAGCATTTTCCCCTGGTCTATCACGCCTACAGATGTACATAATTCCGTAAGGTCATGCAATATATGAGAACTTATAATTAGGGTCTTTTTTTTATCTTTTAGTCTCTTTAAAATATCCTGTATTTCAAGTCTTGCCCTCGGGTCAAGTCCCGAAGCCGGCTCATCCAATATAAGAAGTTTCGGGTCATGCACCAGACATCTCGCAAGACACAGCCTCTGTTTCATTCCTCTCGACAATTCATCAACAAAAAATTCAGATTTATCTGCCAAATCCACAAGTTCCAAAAGATTTTGACATAATTTTTCTGATGCCGAACCGATTATACCATATATTGAAGCATAAAATTCCATATATTCTATAACTTTGAGATTGTCGTACACACCAAAAAAATCGGGCATATAACCTATAATTCTCTTTATTTTTTTACTGTTTTTTACCGCATCTGTTCCTGCAATTGTTATACTCCCTCTATCAGGCTGATTAAGACCAGCCATAATTCTCATGGTTGTTGTCTTACCTGCACCATTTGGCCCTACAAAACCAAATACTTCTCCATCAGCTACATCAAAGTTTAAATCATCAAGTGCCACAAAATCTCCATATTTTTTATAAAGATTTTTAACTTCTACCATACATTCTGCCCTCCCGTCTCAGTACTGTCGTTCGAAAAATAATATTTCTCCGTTTCTTTTTCGTACTCTCCAACAAGTTTTACTTCCGGAAGACATATATTGCCAACCTCCTTATTACTCTTGTGTTCAATTGAATAATAAAGTATAAGTGAACCATCAGGTTCAAGATAATCATTCATGTTTCTTATTTTTATTTCCTTACCTGAACTAAACAATTTTTCCAGCTTATTCGTCTGCTTATTTCTGACACTGACTGTTCCAAAAAAACCATAATCAGAATATTTATTACCTTTCTCGAAAAATTCACAGCCACCACTTGTCTGTTTTGAATACAAAAGCTCTTTAAGTACGAACGATTTCGGAAATTTGTAAGTTACTGAAAATCTTTCCGGTGTACCTGAATATACGTCATATCCGTTTGTATATTCACTTTTATAATTTGCGGCATATGTTTCGAGTGACTCTATGACATCGTATCCGTCAATCTGCTCACTCATATCAAAATTTCTGCACACACCTGTAACTCCATACAAATCATAGTTAAATTTATCTCTAAAACCTGTTTTTGTATCATCACTCACAAATCCATAAAACCATGCTTTTGCATTTGAGTTATCCTCAAGATATTCTTCTACAACTCCAACTTTTCTTCTGAGACTTGCCGCCATACTGTTTGAGTACATATTTCCACCCATTGCCGATTCAATCATCGAATTTACCGAATTACCATAATCCGAACTATTATATGTACCCGACTTGGCATACTTGTTTACATCTATTGTCTCCCCTTTCTCTATATCACCTATATAAAGAAGATTTCCCTGATAATATATCATACAGTTATTAAGAGCATATCCCAATGTATTTGTCACTGTTCCGATAAGCCGCATATCATTTTCTGATACATTTATTGATACAGTCCCCGTATCCCTGACTCTTTGCTTCATAAGAAATTCGGCTCCCTGAAATGAAGATAATCTGTTCATGAGAAGTCTTGTATTATTTTCATTATACTCAACCCCATATTCATAGTCAGAAACATTGTCGCCTTTTATTTTGCTGTCAATATAATATGCATCCGTATTTTTAGGAGTGATATTACATTCTCCTCTCAAGCTTATGGAAAACGGATTATTTGAAATACTGGTAACACTGAATAATGTACTCATATCTTTTGCTTTCGCATTTTTATCATTACCAAGTACGATTTGCGAAAGATAATTTATATATGGCCTTTGTATTCTCGTGCTTGTTCCTACTATGTATATTATCGCCGAAAAAGCAACTGATAAAATAGGCACCGCTATCCATAAATACCCTCTTTTTTTTCTTCTCCTAAAAAAAAGATACATGCCTGGTCCTGCAATTATCACATATATTCCCAATATACAGCCATATAACTTCATGTTCGGTAATACATCATTCTCATTTATTTTTAATGCCTCATCCATATATGAATATCCCATATTGCCGTATGAAACATTTTCACTCTGCATCAATAACTTTTTCTTCGTGCCTTCACTCAGATTACTCTCTATGGTATAAATTAATGCCTTCCCATAGCTTTTCCAGAATTTTTTAGGAATATTAAAAGAAAACTCAGCAACAATAATACTTCCATTGCCAAGTTCTTTTGAAATCATAAGTTTTCTGCCATCGTCTATTAAAACCGAATCTTCATTAAGCCTGAGATTTACAATATCTATTTCCATACTGTCAGTCTCATTCGTGCTTTCTGTGTCAGTCTCCTCTTTCTCATTCCAGCCAAAACTTGTTGAAATTCTCTCTGTCTTTCCTATATATCCCCGTATAAGCGTGCTGTGCAGCTTTTCAAATTCCTTTTGGTAATTACTCCCTGTTCCTACAACAAGCGTACCTCCTGTAGCAATCCACCTTTTTAATACCCTTATGTTGTTTCTGCTGAATTTACCGGTATCATAGTTGTCAAGCAAAATAATGTCTACACTGTCCAGCATGGAAATTGTCTCAAAATCACAGGCACTCATATCAAACACCCTGCCGGTAACACCATTGTTATCATTGTCAATGTCGTCTTTTCTTCTCAGGCTGTCAGATACATAACCGAGTTTTGCCGGTGTATCCGACAAAATCCCCATATAAATCCCTGTAATGTCTGTATCCGCATCGACTTTCGTGTGTGCTCTCATATATACATTTCCACTATTATCACATATAGACACTATATATTCCTGACTTTCAGAGAGCAGCGGAATTGTAAACTGAACTCTTTTACTTTCCTGCATACCGACAACAAATGATTTCTGAATCATTTTCATGTCACTGTTTTCTCCCGATTGATATGTCAGTCTGAATTTGCCGGAAAACGGCTTGCCCTCATTGTTTATCACCGCTGATACTTTCATATCTTTTCCGTATTTAGTATAACCTCTGTAACCAAAAGAAACCTGTGCTGTGATTTCTTTTGCGCTCATCCTCATTGCACCGTTTTTTAATTCTGTTATATTTGCCGCTTCTACATTACACTGATAATGCCTGTCAGCAATAATTAACAATGCAAATAAGATGAGCAGTCTGATCATCCGTAATTTATATCTTGATTTCATCTTTTACCTGCTCATCACTATTTAATAATTCTTTTTTCTGCATATTTAACGGAAGTGCTATCGTAAAACATGTTCCGTCTGTATCACTTTCTACTTTTATCGCTCCATCATGCAGAAGCACTATCTGTCTGGCAATATTGAGACCAAGCCCTGTACCTCCTGTCTGAACTGAACGTGAATCCTCTACCCTGTAAAATCTGTCGAATATACGCGTTAAACTCTCTTGTGGAATTATAAGACCAAAATTTGTTACCCTTATTTGAATTTCCTTTTCAAACTTTTCTACTTCTACAAAAACTCTCTTTCCATCTCTGCCGTATTTTATCGCATTGCTTATAAGGTTTTGAACTGCCCTCGCCATAAGTTCTCCGTCAGCATATATAATACACCCGGAAACATTCTGCGATAAATTATATTCAAGCCCATTGTCATGAAACTGCGGATAAAATTCCTCAACCATCTGCTCTACAAGCTTAACTATATCTATCTCGCTTCTGTGAAGCGTAATCTCGCCACTCATAAGTTTAGTATAGCTGAATAGTTCTTCTATAAGTCCCTGAAGCCTGTTTGCCTTACGCATGGCAATCTCTGCATATTTATGCCTCTCCTCCTGATTGTATTTTTCCATATCAGTCGCAAGCTGAAGATATCCTATTACAGATGTGAGTGGTGTTCTGAGGTCATGTGCGACACATGTTATCATATCTTTATTTGCCTGAAGCGCTTCTCTCTCTGATTTCATAAGCGCATCCAGTTTTTCTGACATCCTGTTTATCTGTATCGCAATCTCCCCGATTTCATCTTTTCTTCTCACTTCAATCCTGCCACCGCCATCACCGAAAGCCATGTGTGCTATACTTCCCGATATATAGCCTATATCGGCTGTAAGCTTTCTTGTTATGAGCATGAAATACATGACAAAAAACAAAAACAGAAAAAATAATATTACAAGCACCAAAAATATTAATGTATTTTTGTCCCACCTTTTAATCGCCTGATAATTGAATATCCTTCCTCTTTCGCCTGTCGTTTTTTGAAACTTTTCAATCATTCTGCCACCACGACCATACCCACCGTACGAAATGCCGAGTGCCGTACTCAAAAGATAAAGCCCAAATCCACACACAAGCTCTGTGATGACTGATAAAAACATACTTAATGCAACATAAAATATCAGTTCTGCCCTAAGGCTCTTGAATAAACTACGCTTCAATTTTATATCCAACTCCCCAAACCGTTTTAATAATCTGCGTTTTTCCCGTTCCTGACTCAATCTTCTCCCTGAGTCTTCTTATGTGAACCATCACAGTGTTGCTCATCTCAAAACTTTTTTCTTTCCAGACACGCTCAAAAATCTCGTCTGTAGAAAAAACCTTGTTTGGATGCGAAGCCATAAGAAAGAGAATATCAAATTCTATAGGTGTAAGTTTGACCGGCTTATCATATGCCTTTACCTCATGTGACTTCTTGTCCATCCATAAATTTTCTATGTTTACAACATCTGATGTTTTTGCTTCTACTCCCCCAAAGCTTTGGTATCTTCTCAATTGTGATTTAACTCGTGCTATCAGTTCGCTTGTATTAAAAGGTTTCGTCACATAGTCATCTGCTCCGTTCACAAGACCTGAAACCTTATCGTTCTCGCTGTCTTTGGCACTTAACATAATTATGGGAATCGTGCTTGTCTCCCGTATCTTTGCACATACCTCATTTCCATCTATTCCCGGCATCATAATGTCAAGAATTGCAAGGTCTACTTCTTCCCTGTCAAACAATTCCAAAGCTTCTCTCCCATTATACGCTTTAAAAACATGATAACCCTCGCCCCTTAAATGGATTTCCACCAAATCCGCTATCTCATGGTCATCATCAACTACTAAAATATTTCCGTCTGACATATCAGCCTCCTTCCCGGACAGTTCATATGTAATTCATTTACTCTACAACTGTAATAATAACATATGCGCAGTCCTTAAATCTTTACTTTTTTCTTAATATTTGTATACATTGTGCTCATTATATCATAAAAATACCGACCTCAAATCGTTAGATTTTAAGGTCTAACTTTTTGGAGCCGGTATATCTTTTTTAATATATGTATAAAACTTAACAGCTTTCATCTCTCATTGTAAGCTGAAGTTTTTCTCTCTCTTTTGTATCAATTTTAGGAATTGAACGGTCTTTAAGTGACTCATATACTTTCGGAACCATGATACTCTGGTATGCCGGTCTGATAATCTTATCGACATTTATAAGTTCTTCCATTCTGTGTGCACTCCATCCAACTATACGTGCCATTGCAAATATAGGCGTAAACAATTCATGCGGTATTCCAAGCATAGTGTAAACAAATCCGCTGTAAAAATCCACGTTTGCACTTACGCCCTTGTAAATAGCACATTCCTCTCCTATAACTTCAGGTGCAATTCTCTCTATCATTGAATATAATTCAAATTCTTTCTTCTGGTGTTTTTCATTTGCGAGCAATTCAACAAACTGTTTAAATGCAACTGCTCTAGGGTCTGATATTGAATAAACTGCATGACCCATACCATAAATAAGACCTCTCTTATCAAAGGCTTCCTTACGCACAAGTTTTTTAAGATATGCTCTTACTTCATCCTCGTCCGTAGTGTCTTTTACATGTGCCTTGAGATCCTGCATCATCTCGACAACTTTAATATTTGCTCCACCATGTTTTGGTCCTTTAAGTGACGAAAGTGCTGCAGCTATTACAGAATATGTGTCTGAACCTGCAGATGTAACTACTCTCGTTGTAAATGTCGAGTTGTTTCCACCACCATGCTCCATATGAAGTACAAGCGCAAGGTCAAGAACTTTTGCCTCAACATCAGTGTATTCTTTATTCGGTCTGAGCATACGCAAAATATTTTCTGCCACTGAAAGCTCATCTGACGGTCTGTGAATATAAAAACTCTCATCACATTCATAATGGTTATAAGCGTGATAACCGTAAACGGCAAGCATCGGAAATACACTTATAAGCATAATGCTCTGGCTAAGTACATTTTCAAGTGAATTATCCGTAACCTTATCATCATAAGATGCAAGTGTAAGAACACTCTTTGTAAGAGAATTCATAATATCCTTTGAAGGAGCTTTCATAATAACATCCCTTACAAAGTTTGTAGGGAGTCTTCTGTTCTTTGCAAGAACAGTCTGAAACTCCTTAAGCTGTTTGTCTGTAGGAAGCTCTCCAAACAAAAGCAGATATGCTGTCTCCTCAAAACCAAATCTGTTATCTTTTCTGAAACCTTTTGTCAAATCATATATATTGTATCCTCTGTAAAAAAGCTGACCCTCACAAGGTATAACTCTGTCTCCGTCCATCTCAGTAGCTTTTATAAGAGAGATATTTGTGATTCCTGACAATACTCCCTTTCCGTTTTTATCTCTAAGTCCCCTTTTAACGCCAAATTCATCAAATAGTTTTCCATCTATGGAATTGTTCTCCACACATACTTTTTTGTAACGCTTTGTGTATTCCTCCATCATCTGTTCATGACTTCCCTGAAATATTCCATCCTGCATATATCACTCATCCCTTTCTCTTTTTTTGTCATTAATAAATTATACCTCTATTGTATAACAACTGTCAAATTTGTCTGACATTTTTTAATAAACTTTTCATAAAAATTAAATCTTTATGACTGCTTTTGACCCCATCATCTTAAAGTTTGTTGATTATAAAAGGCATACTTGAAAATATCTTTAATTACCTTTATTATATTATGGATACATTTATTGTTTTATAATTGAAATCAATACATAAAATTGAAATATACCAAATATATCAGAAAGGTTGTGTATTATGTTAGAAAAAGAAGTTCTTGACAATATCGTAAACGAGATTACCGACAACTATCACAGCGAGGAATTATTTTATTTAAAATCAGGGCACTGTATGCCAAACCGTGACACTATAACACATATCATAATGGGGCTCAGGCAGCTTATGTTTCCGGGATATTTCGACAATGAAAATCTGAACAAAACTGTACCTGAATTTTTTGTAGGTCACAATATCACAAAAATCTACAATGACCTTTACTGCCAAATTAAAGCGGCATTTTTACAGCAGGCAAAAGATAATGCAGATGAAGCTGAAATTGAAAAACATACAACTGAAATATGTTCAAACTTTTTTGCATCATTCAGCCACATTCAAAATCTTTTATTAAAAGATGTAAATGCTGCTTTTGACGGTGACCCTGCCGCAAAGACAAAAGAAGAGATAATCTTTTGCTATCCGGGACTTTTTGCAATTTTTGTTTACAGATTTGCACATGAGCTTTATAAAATGAATGTTCCGTTCATACCAAGAATAATGTCTGAGTATGCGCACGACCACACGGGTATCGATATAAATCCGGGTGCTACAATCGGAGAATATTTCTTTATCGACCACGGTACGGGCGTTGTTATCGGAGAGACAACAGAAATCGGAAACAATGTTAAGATATATCAGGGTGTAACACTTGGCGCACTCTCAACAAGAAGCGGTCAGCTTCTTCGCAACATCAAACGACATCCAACCATCGAAGACGATGTAACCATCTACTCAAGTGCATCAATACTTGGCGGTGAAACAGTTATCGGAAAAGGGTCGGTCATTGGCGGAAATGCATTTATCACAGAATCTGTTCCTGCTGGAACAAGAGTAAGCGTTAAAAATCCTGAACTTAGTTTTTCCACAAAGAAAAAACACAGTGCCGATGAACTTCCACGATAATGAAGAATTTAAAAACACTTGAAAATAATATAATACATGGGGCAAAGTACATTTTGACCACAACATCATAATATAAATATACGAATGGAGAAGAAAATGAAAACGTTTTTAAAAAGACTTTTAATCACAGCACTTTTAATTTCAATAATCATACCACACACAAACACACAATACGCAAAAGCCGAAGAAAAAACAAAAGACATTATTTGTCTTTCAATAAAGGGCAGCACACTCACTTATGCCGACGCTGTATGGACTTATGAACTTGGAATGGAAGATGAAAACATTGTAGGCAGACCAAAAAAACATACAATAAAACTCGCTTCAAAAGTTTCCTACAACCTTTTAAAACCAACCGATATATCAAAAACACATAGTGTAAGCAAAGCAAAATTCATAAAATCCATAAAATATTACGAACCTAAACTTACAAAAGACGGAAAAATAAAATATTACTGGGGCATGGCGGCAAGAATTACTCTATCAGGAAAAAAAGTCAAAAAAATCAAACAGATATATCAGGCATAATGCAAAACCTAAAACGGACAGCTTATACTAATTTTAATTTTCATGAATAAGTATAAGCTGTCCGTTCTCTATACGCTATATTCAATCAGGCATTACAAATTATATAATCAAAATTTAATCAATTCCAATATTTGTTTACAGCCTCTTCATTTAAATCCTCACCTATAACTATAAAAATCTCCTGACCTTCTTTTATAGGCTTAATCACCGTTTCTTTTTTAGTTGCATTAAGCTCCAGCCATCCGCTGCCATCAGACATAAATCCCTTAATTCTAAAAACATTTCCACAATTTTTATCAGAAAATGTTTTATTTACACAATCTTTGAGTTTATCAACAGTCATCTGTTTATTCATATAGTAAAGCGATGAAAATTCCACATCATCCGCATGATACCTTTTCTCTATCCCTGCACCTGTGTATTCGCAATTTTCAATCTTCTTATAGTCATCCTCGTCAAACTCATCCCAAGACTTTGCCATAACTATATTGTCAATCTTTCTTGAGCAATGAAATTCCTCAAGACTTTTATTTATATATGCTGTGACTTCCTCTATCCTGCTTTCAGAGACACCTTCTGTCTTGCTAAAAAGAATTTTTCCCGCATTCGCTGCCTCTGACGCAAGAATATATCTTGAATGTTCCGACATATCAAGTTCAAGATGTGCATCAACTATGGTTATGACATTTCCAATCTGATACCACCTTTCCAGCGGGTCCTCATGAAGTGTGTCGAAAAACTCATCCATGTCAAAAACACCCGATGGCTCTACCAAAACCCTGTCAAATCCCTGCATTCCCATTGCAATGAGTTTTGTCTTAAAACGCCTTTTATGACAGTCGGCGTCACATCCACCCGCAACCATCTCAAGCTCACATTTGTCACCAAGTATATCCTGCAGAAGCATTGCATCAACATTGACGGCACCGTAATCATTTTCAAGGATTCCTATTTTAAGACCTTTATCTGTTAGATGTTTCACATATTTTCTGATAAAAGTTGTCTTGCCTGAACCAAGAAACCCCGTAATCAAATCTATCTTTATCATTATTCCCCCATAATTTATGCGATTTTTTGAATAAATTCAACTACAATCTCAATACCTATCTGGGCTGCTTTCTCCGCAAATGTTGCATAATCCATTGCACCGCCCTCACCGTCAGAAATTGTTCTAAGTATGGCAAATGGAACTTTATTTACATAACATACATGACCTATGCTTCCGCCCTCCATCTCTGCCGCTATAGCATTGAAACGCTCATGAAGCTTATCTTTCTGATGTTTGTCATGCATAAACATGTCACCTGTAGCAATAGTTCCCACTTTATACTTTCTCTGCTTTTCATCGAGACACTTTTTAAGTGTATCCATCATTTTCTTGTCGCAAGGAAGATAAATCTCATTTATTCCTGACAAAAGACCTATCGGGTCACCGAGTGCCGAAGTGTTCATATCATGCTGTACAACCATATCTGCAACGGCGATACCCATTACTCCAAGTTCTTTGCACAATGTTCCTGCAACACCGATATTTATAACCATATCAACATGATATGTAAGTATCATAGCTTCCGTACATATAGCCGCAAATACTTTTCCAACGCCGCTTACGGCAGCGACTACTTCTGTGTCACCGATGTTTCCTTTTACAAATTCAACACCGCTTATCGATTCATATGAAGGATTTTTCAATGTCTTTTTAAGATTATCAATCTCAATCTGCATTGCTCCTATAACACCAATTATCATAATTTTCTCCATTCTACTGTTGTTTCACTATAATATTTTTAACCATTCTACTGTTTTGTCTTTTACCGAATTTTTGAATTTAACACAAAGCTATGACTTACTCTGTCGGATAAGTAAACTCCATATTTGTCTGATTTTCAAGCACCTCAAGATAAGTTCTGCACTCCTCTTTTGCAAGGTCTATATCAAGATTTTCATAATGACCACACTCTATTGCTGATTTTCCGAAAACATCTCCGTCATGTTCTATTGTCTGCTTAAGAATTTTTTTTGTAAGTTCAAAAACTTCCTTTGGCTCCATATCACGGACAAGGAGATAAAATCCTGTCTGGCAGCCCATAGGCCCGAAATAAACAATCTTATCCGATACCTCAGAATTGCGTGCAAATGTAGCAAACATATGCTCAACAGAATGCATAACAGCATTGCTCATATAATCTCCTGCATTTGGTTTTCTTGTACGAAGATCGTATGTCACTACATCTCCGTCCTCTCTTGAAATGTAAAATCCAGGCACTAATACATTATGGTTAATTTCAAAACTTTTTATTCTCTGCATCATAACTTACCTCCGTTTATTATTTTCTATTCTGTTCTTCCGAAAACATTTACCTGCCCTCATACTTATTTGAAAAGAAACATTTTATCATATCCATATTTAATCAGTTACATTCTAACATTGATATTCCGGCGTGTAAAGTATGGGTATAAAAGTAAAAGACACCGCACTGTCTTGTGCGATGTCCTCTGTAATTATTTTAATACCACAAATTTATTCATTTCAAGTGTTGAAAAAAATGTTATAACTCTTTTAAGCATATCACTTTCTTCCTCCGGAAACGTTTCATTCATTTTCCCTACTATATCATATATCGTTCTTTCTCCGTCTATGTTTTTCCACACAACCGAACCATATTTATCAAGTTTAATATGACTGACTGCCGGCTTATGAAAGAATTTCTGCGCTATCTTCGCATAAAAACCTTTATGCGGCATATCGACTTCAACGATTCCGTCATCAAGTTCTCTCCACTCATGATTTTCTGCTATATGCGGTATTTTATCCATATAATTTCCTGAAACAACTTTAGCTTTTGGCTTTCGCATTAACTTCCGCCTTTCTTTTTAAGCCTTCTTAATTTTCTTTGTTGCAGCGTATAAGAGTGATGCACAAAGAAGTACAAAGAATACTACGCTTCCGCCCTGTCCAAGATTGATTCCGTAGTTTCCAAGATTAATCTTGTCTGCTACACCTACTACAGTAAGAATTGCAAGTAATATACCTACAAGACCCTCACCAGCAATAAGACCTGATGAATAAAGAATACCTTTGCTGTCATCCTCTTTAATTTCTTCCTCAGTCTTATTCTTACGTTTTGTAACGATAAGCTTGATAAGTCCTCCAACCATAATAGGTGTTGAAAGATAAATCGGAAGATATAAACCGATTGCAAATGGAAGTACCGGAATTCCGATAACTTCTATCATAAGTGCAAGGAATACACCGATAAATACAAGATTCCAAGGAAGATTTCCTTCCATAACTCCCTCAGTAACCATCTTCATAAGTGTTGCCTGTGGAGCAGGAAGTTTGTCTGTACCGAATGTCCATGCAGAATCAAGAAGCATAAGAACTCCTGAAATTGCAAGACCTGCACAGATAGCACCGATAAGTTCGCCTATCTGCTGACGGTAAGGTGTTGCACCTACGATATAACCTGTCTTTAAATCCTGTGAAGTATCTCCCGCCATTGCTGCAATGATACAAATTACCGTACCGATGCAAATAGCCATTGTCATACCCTGGATACCTGTTTTTCCTGTTGCCTTAAGAATGATTGTTGCAATAAGAAGCGTTGCAATAGCCATTCCTGATACAGGGTTGTTTGATGAACCAACAAGACCAACCATGCGTGATGATACTGTTGCAAAGAAGAAACCAAATATAATTATGATAATAGCTGCAACAATGCTGATTGGCACTGATGGAATCGCAACAAGTGCAAGTGCAACCAAAACAACAACTACTATAGCCCATTTGATAGGAAGGTCTTTCTCTGTACGAAGATCTCCGCCTTTATGCCCGATACCGCCAAGTGCCTTCTTAAATGTTCTTATAATAAGAGGAAGTGACTTAATAAGGCTAAGGATACCACCGCAGGCAACCGCACCTGCACCGATATATCTTACATAACTGCTCCAAAGTTCTGCAGGAGCCATATCTGCTATTGCTTTTGTAGCCGGGAATAAAATAGCACTGTCTCCGCCTAATGCACCTATTGTGTGCATTAGAGGCATGATAACGAACCAGCCTACAATCGCACCGCCAAACATGTATGACGCAACTCTTGAACCACAGATATAACCTACACCGATAAGGGCAGGTAAAACATCAAGACCAAATGCTGAACCCTTATAAACTGATATATCCCAGCTTATCTCCGATGGGAATAAAATAAGTCCGTCTGTTACAAACTTGTACAATGCAGAAATTCCAAGACCTGAAAATACAAGTTTTGATTTGCTTCCACCCTCTTCGCCTGCAAGAAGAACCTCAGCACATGCTGTGCCCTCAGGGAATGGAAGATTTCCATGTTCTTCAACAATAAGTGCTGTACGAAGCGGAATCATAAATAATGTTCCTATCACACCACCTGCAACGGCAAGTGCAGCAATTGTGAAAAATGAAGGCATCTGGATAGATGAATCTTCTCTTGCCCACATATAAAGTGCAGGAAGTGTAAAAATGGCACCTGCGGCTAATGATTCACCTGCTGAACCAATAGTCTGAACCATATTATTTTCAAGAATCGAATCTTTCTTTAAAATAAAACGAATGACACCCATTGAAATAACTGCTGCCGGTATAGATGCCGATACCGTCATACCTACTCTAAGTCCGAGGTAAGCATTTGCAGCTCCAAATACTACTGCCAGGATTATACCGAGAATAAGGGCTGTCGGTGTAAACTCAGGCATGACCTTGTCCGTTGGGATAAACGGCTTAAAGTCATTTTTTTCTTTGCTCATAAAAAAGTCTCCTTTTCCTTTTGTATAATAAAATTAAACTGCTTCTGACTGTAAAAATCACACCATTGCAAGGTAAAAACAGTGCAACAAAAAACATTATATATATGACCTCCCAGCATCATATATACAATACAGTCAGATTATAATTATATAATATCATACAGCTATTTACAATAGCATATTTTTGTCAATTTTTTATGATTTTCCAACATTCTGACAGTTTTTCCAAATTGTAAGCTGCATTTGCCGGACTTGTAGACGGAAGTTTAATTATCTCCATGCCAGTCTTTTCATATTGGTACTTCATATACAGTTCATAAGCTTTGCCACCATTTGCATATATTCTGTCAACCGCTGTATTATTTAATATCACAGACAAATCGGCAGTTTTCACATTCTTTATCGAACTGTCACTTGAACCGATAATGTCACATTCAGCGATTACATCCCATACGGCTATATTATTTCTGAGCAGCATATCTTTTTTCTGATTTATGGTCTTTGGCAGGCTTTCCTCATCACACAGCCTTGCAATCAGTTTCCAAAACCTGTTCTGCGGATGACCATAATAAAAATTGTTTTCTCTCGATTTAACAGAAGGAAGCGTACCAAGAATCAATATCTTTGAATTCTTATCAAAAACCGGCTCAAACTCATGTTTTATATGTGTATATTCACTGTTCATATCTGCTTACTCCTCTTATTATGTCAATGCCTAATCTTTTTCTGCAAAACTTTTTCACTGCTGCTTATCATTCTCTTTGATTATTTTTCTAAGTTTTGCGGTATTTTCGGAAGATAATTTTAATGCCGTTCCCGGTTTATACTGTGGCTCAACATAGACCATTGTATCTTTTTCTTCAAAAACTATACCGAACACACAAAACTCACCTGCATTATTCTCAACTGCAAGATAATAACATTTTTGAGGCTCGGCAGCACCAAACCACAACTGACCGGATGTATCTCCCACACTCTCCATTTCAATGCTGCTTTCTTTTGTGAGAAATTCGTAAAGTTCACTCTTTGATTCGTCTGATGTCCATACTGCAATTCTTTTATCAGGATTAGCTTTTGATTTTGCTCTGACTCTTTCAAGCATTATTTCCCGTATGTCATCTGCATTTTTTATGTCCATTATGTTTTCCAAAAATTCACCCGCAGAAATCAATTTCTTTTCATTAACTTTTTTATCTGTTATTATATCATGATCTTTTAAACTTTCAAATCCCACACACTTTCCTATATACATGTCATCCGATTTGTTTTTATATACAATAAACTTTCTACTTTTACGCCCACCTATAAAATATATGTTTCCAGCAGAATACTTACTGTCATCCGGAGCATTTTCTAAAAATGGTGTCAGCTTTTCAGTATCGTCTGCCTTTTTTAGTTCTACTTCTTTATCCGTAAGTTTTTTTACCTCCTCGTCATTTAATAAGTACATGCTGTACAAATAACCGCTTTTATCATAATTCTTTGTATTTACATAAACCGCTGTATTCCGGCTGTTATAATAATCTTTAAGCTGCGTTTTTTCATCAGACAGACTTGTTTCTCCGCCTATTATGGCATTCAGATTATTATTGCTTTGATTTATATCATAACGTGTTTTTGCCTCCTTACACACACTCTCCAATACACTTGTCTGCCCCGCCTGCTTTCTGCTTCTCATATATCTGTATCCGGTAATACATCCAAAAACCAGAACCATACATATAACAGCAATACATATAATATGCGCTTTTGAACGTGGATTTTTTATCGGAAGTTTTTTTATGACTTTATATATCTTATCTTCAAACACCTTGTCATCTCTATATTCAAAACCGAAATCTTCCATTGAACTTTCCAAATCTTTATCACTGTAAATTTTAAATGCCTTTCTTATTAACTCATCGCCGCCGTCGAATTTCTTTTTATTTATTCCATGTACACCCATAGTAATCACTCCTTTCCGTCAAGGCTGTCCAACAGTTTCTTTCGTCCTCTGCTTATCTTTGACCTGACCGTATTATACGGAATTTCAAGCAAATCAGAAATTTCTCTCGGACTCATTTCATTTAAATAAAACAATGACAATACTTCACGATAGCCAAAATCAAGTTTTTCAATCGCCGCTACCACTCTTTTTAATTCCATTGAAACAAGCACCTCATTTTCAATGTCAATGTTTCCCTCCTGCTCTGCTACATCGTCAATATTTAAATTTGACTGCCTGCTTTTTTTATTCTTTCTGTATATGTCAATAGCACAGTGGCTTATGACCGTATACACAAAGGATAAGGTTCTCGCTTCATCATAAAGGTCAATGCACTCCGTGTGTCTTGAAATTGCTATAATACAATTTTGTACCGCATCCTCTGCATCTTCTCTTTGGTTTAATATCTGCATTGCTCTGCCGAACATTTTATTTTTGTACAATGAATATATCTTCTCCAGTTTCTCCCTTTGACGTTCCTCCCACTTTTTCGCTTTCATCCCATGTAACATTTTTCCACCCCCTTCTAACCCTGCATTTTTTTCATAACCGTACATTTACAGCCTTATCAAAAATATCCGTTTTTTGTTTCTAATACTTATAACGTCATATATACCCTTTTTGATGCAATTAAATCTTATAAAAATCAACCCCAACTAAAACAAAAAATGCAAATTCCATGTTTTATACTCCTATATAAATATAAGAATACACGAAATTTGCATTTTTGTTTGTGTTGTAAAGTTATTTTTGATTTATAGTAATTTTATCTTACTTCTTCTACTATTTGCAATACTTATCTCTAAGTTCTTTTAATTTATTCTGGTAAATCTCCTGCTGTTTCTTGTTTACAAGATAGCTCTTTACCTGACTTGCTATCTTATCATACTCAGGTACTTCACCCTCATTTTTGTCATCTACCCAGATAAGGTGATATCCAAACTGTGTTTTTACAGGCCCGATTACTTTGTTGAGTTCTCCATCAAACACAGCATTTTCAAATTCCTTAACCATCTGACCTCTGCCAAATGTCCCAAGACTTCCGCCTTTCTGTGCCGATGGGCATGTTGAATACTCTTTTGCTGCATCTTCAAAACTCTTTGCACCTGATTCGATTTCTTCTTTTATCTGATTTGCTTTGTCCTCATTGTCTACAAGTACATGCTTTGCTGTTGCCGATGCTTTTGATGCAAATTCTTTTGAATGTCCTAAAAAGTATTCCTTTGCCTCTGCATCTGATACTGAGACATCCTGTAAAAGTTCTGCCATAGCTATCTGGCTTAAAATATCTCTCTTTGCCATAACCATTGATGTCTTGAACATTTCTGTCTCATCTTTCTTTTCTTCCTCACCATACATTGCAAAAAGACAAATTTCCTCTAATCTTTCTTCGCACTGTTTACGGAACTCAGGCATACTTCTGTACATCTGCTGTTCCTGTGGCATTCCTGAAATAAATGTGTCTATATCGACATCTGTTATTGTGTAATTTCCAATTTTAGTGTTTACTTCTGACATGTTTATCCTCCGATTTTCAGTATTCTGTGTCAAATCATAAACACTATTATGAGGGAATAATCTAAAACTTGCAAGTGTTTTTGTGATTTTCGCCTACCTGATGGTAACAATCAGCCATAAAAAAGCCAATATCGAAAATTATTCTAATATTGGCTTTTTTATATTTACTGTATTTTCACAAAAATGACCATGCCCATTCTATACTACAAACTTAGAAACTTCATCATTTAATCTGCCTGCTGCCTTTTCTGCTTCCTTTAAATGATTGTTTACAATCGATGATTTATCTGCAACTGAAACTGTTCTGTCTGCAATATTTGTAGTTCCATTTGCGCTCTCATCAGCAGCAACGCTTATACCGTTTATTGACTCTAATATTGAAGATATTGACGCAAGTAATTCTTCTGACGTAGCACTGAAATCTGATATAAGTTCATTTACATTTGATGCATCTTCATTATAATATCCTGCAAGTTCATCAAACTTATGATAACTGTCAGTAACATCCGTTTCAACAAATTCAAGCATATGCTCTGCATCTGTCTTAAGATTCTCAACTGCCTTTTTAACAGCATCAGTCACACCCTGTATATTCTCAACATTTTCTTTTGACTGCTCTGCAAGATTTCTTATTTCATCTGCAACTACCGCAAATCCCTTTCCAGCCTCACCTGCTCTTGCTGCTTCAATAGAAGCATTGAGTGCAAGAAGATTTGTCTGGTCTGTTATGCCCATAATAGAATCAGCAAGAACATTTATCTGGTCTACAACCTTTGCGTCTTCCATTGCTTTTTCCAGTTCTGCTTTCATCGCTCTCTTTGTATCTCCTGCTTTTGCCCTTATAGCACTTGCATTATCCTTGCCTTCTCTTGCACGTTTATAAATCTGCTCAACCCTATTTGCTCCATCCTGTGCCCTCAATGCTATATTCTTTGCAGCATCTTCTATCTCATGTGACATTGTATTTATGCTCTCTGTAGTAGCTGCCGTCTCTTCCATTGATGCGGCAACTTCTTCCGTAGTCGCAGATACATCTTCTATCTCTCCATTGAGTAAATCCATATTACTGTTAATGTCGGTTACAAGATTTTCTATCTGCCCTGCACCGCTCTTTACGCCACTGATAAGTTCCTTAAGATTTGAACGCATATTTTCAAGTATATTTGCAAGAATGCCAAAATCATCCTTTCTCTTTAAATATCTGTCATCAAGCTTACTTGTGAAATCACCCTTTTCAAGTATACGCATCTCAGCTCCGACAGCCTCAAGCGGCTTAACAATATTTGTGATTATAATAATTATTACAGCTATAAAAAAAGCACCGATAGTTATATTTACAGCAGCAAAAATACTTGTCATTTTGTTTGAATATTTTGTAAGTTGACTTTGCTTTGAAGCTACTGTCTTGTCTATATCGTCAGTATAATTTCCTGTTCCTATAACCCAGTCAAATTCTTTATAATAATATGTATAAGAACGTTTTGGAGAGGCTTTTGTCTCATTCTCTTTAGGAAAATAATAAGTTGTATATGCCTCTGTATTTTTCACTGAATCCTCAATCATCTGTCTGACCATCTTAAAACCTTTTGAATCTTCAGTGTCCATACGATTGGTTCCCTCGGTATCACTTCCAAGAAGCACGACGTTGGTTCCGTCTGACTGGTCAATCCAAAAATATCCACTGTCACCATATCTCATATCACGAATCTGGTCAGCTGCATTCTTCTTTGCTAATTCCTCCGTAAGTATACCACTCTGATACTGGTCATAATAATGTTTTGCCACGGATACTGCTGCTGAAACTTCTGATTTTATATTTTCATCATAAGATTCACGAATACTGCTTTCCATATCCGTAACTGACTCATTGCTGATGTTCTTCATGCATTTTTCCGAAAAAATCGTTCCAAACAATAACATTATAAGAACTCCTGCCATAATAAATAACATCTTAAATTTTACTTTTATATGTTTCATACCTAACCTCCATTCTTTTCGGGCAGTTTTTTACGCACATTCTGTTTGTGCATTTTTAATATATTCATTATATTACTTTAAGCTTTTTTATGCAACTTTTATTCACCGGAAACTGCAAAAAAAGGTAACCATTATATAAAAAAAGCGGATTGAAATACATTTCTGCATCAATATCCGCTTTCACTCTAAAAAACTTTATAAAATCACCGTTTTTTATCGTATATGATATTTTATAATTATATGTTCAAAAAATATTTTGATTATACAAGCTTTACAAATACTGCTGTCTGTCCCGAAACTTTAACAACTTTTCCGTCACTCTCTGCGTTTCCACCAAAACGATAGATTTCTTCTCCGAACTTTCCGTCAAAATCAAATGTAACATCTTCTGCTGAAGGATTTATAACTACAAGTATTTTTTCATCCTCACTGCTTCTTACATACGCAAGCGGATAAGTATCTTTCTTTGCAGCTACAAATTCTATTTCACCTTTGCTTAAAAGAGCCGCATTCTCTTTTCTGATTTTTATAAGCTTCTTTATCTCATTGTAGAGTGAATTTTCATCTGCTGCCTGATTTTTAATAGTCGGACGATTTTCATCACTGTCCTGTGCAACATAAAGCATCTCTTTCTTTGCACTGCTGAATCCCGCATTTACACTGTCATCCCACTGCATAGGTGTTCTTGAACCTGTTCTTTCATATCCTCCCTCTACAGATGTCAATCCCTCAACATATTTCATTCCAATCTCATCACCGTAATATATGAACGGTGCACCCGGCATTGATAAGAGGAATGCAAAAGCTATCTTAAGCTCATCACCCTTAATTTTCTGCGAAAGTCGTCCCATATCGTGATTTCCTGAAGGAATACACATAAGACCTTTCTTTTCTGACTTCTCATAATTATCAAGATATTTTTCTACAAAAGCTGACACATCGCCCTTTCCTCTTGAAGAAAAGAACGGTTCTTCACAACGGAACAAATCATTGTAATGGGATGGACCGAAATGAAGTAAGAAATCCATATGAAAACCACCCTGAAGCGATTTGTCAGGCTCTCCCCACTCTGAAACCATCGCAGCATCCGGAAATTCCCTGTCAAGAAACTCTCTGACATTCTGCCAGAGTTTTATAGTTCCCTTTCCGTCTTCATCATTTTTTACAAGCGAACCTGCCATGTCTACTCTGAAACCGTCTGCACCCATCTGAAGCCAGAAACGCATAACATCTTTCATCGCTTCAAGTGTTGCTTTCGGTCCCTCATCACCCATTGCCTGCTGCCAAGGACGCTCAGGTTTATAATATCCATAATTCAACGCCGGCTGGTGTGAGAAAAAGTTGACTGCACATGAACCGTCTCTATCCGAAATTCCTCTTATGCATCCCATTCCCTCCGGTGATTCCCATATATTGTCTGTCCAGACATATCTGTCCGTAAATTCGTTCTTCTCAGCTTTCATCGACTGCTTAAACCACTCATGCTGTACAGAAGTATGTCCCGGAACAAGGTCAAGAAGAATATGCATCTCTCTCTTGTGTGCCTCTCTGAAAAGATTTGCAAGATCCTCATTTGTACCATATCTAGGTGCAACCGTGTAATAATCTTCAACATCATAACCCGCATCACCGAAAGGCGACTTGAAACATGGATTTATCCAGATAGCATTACATCCAAGTTCTTTTATGTAGTCGAGTTTCTCCGTAATACCATTTATGTCACCTATACCATCTGCATTTGTATCATTAAATGACTGCGGATAGATTTCATAAAAAACTGCATTGTCAAGCCACTTTGGTCCTTTTGCCGTATTGTTCATTTTTAATCCTCCTGATATTATTTTTGACTTCCTGTTAAATTAACAATATAATAATATTTGATGTAACGTAAATTCTAGCAAAAAAGTTTTGAAAACTAATACTATACTATTGTACTTTGATAGATTGTATTTAAACGAGGAATAACATGGCTAAAAAAAATATACTCAAAGAAAACAGACATCACAGCAATGCTCTCATACCATTCAGCTATTATAAAAGTTCTATCCCCGAACTCTTTCCGTTTGTCCCCATGCACAGCCATTCTGAGTGGGAACTCAATTTCATTACCGACGGTGAGGGATTTTTTATTACAGATAAACAAAAAATAAAAGCATGTGCAGGAGACATTATTCTGTTTTTCCCACACATGCTGCACGCTATTGAAACCGATGCCAAAATCATTTATGATACAGTAGTTTTTAACACTGATATGCTCGGAAACACAAACGACCGCTGTTTTTCGCAGATACTTTCCCCGATGTGCAGTCTCTCCGCCGAACTTTTACACATTACGGATAAAAATAACTATTATGAAGAGATGCACTGCTGTGCCGCAAATGTTGTAGACTGTGCAATACAAAATTCTCCGCAGTCAGACCTTCTCATGAAAGGTGAACTTTCACGTTTTTTATGGTATGCACTTTTAGGCAATTCAATAAAATTTATTAAAAATCAGACCGGCAGCAATGAAATCCGTCAAATTCTCTACTATATAAATGAGCATTACAACGAACCTCTTACAATAGAATTTCTTGCGGCTAAAACACATCTGAGCAAAAGCTGGTTTATGCGTAAATTTCATGACACGGTAGGTGTCGGTGCTATTGAATATATAAATAAACTCCGCATACAAAAAGTATGCGAAATGCTTCTTGACGGCAGTAAAATAGCAGATGCCGCTTTTGAGTGCGGTTTTCAAAATCTTTCAAACTTTAACAGGCTTTTTAAGGCTATGGTCGGCTGTACACCGAGGGAATATACACGTTAAACCTGTCAGCCCGGCATTTTAATTCTGCTTTTTTATCACTGTCCTTTTTATCAACAGTTCAAAACACCATGTTCCCTCAAAATTTTTTCAATATCTGTTCCTTCAATCTTCTTTAAAATCACATTTTTTACCATATTGACAGGCTTTGGAAGATTCATATCAAGCGGCGATTTTCCATCCATAAGCCTTACCGAACTCTCAATCAAATCTCTTACATCATATGTGCTTCCCCATACTTCCGGTACTGCCCTGTCGACTTTAAATAATCCATAGACAGCCTCCATTGCCGTTCTAACTGAATATTCCGTTGTAAATATAGTATCTCTCGGTGTTTCTGCAAATTGTCCCAGAAAAGCTGCATTGACACTTCCATCAGGAATAACATCCGGTCTGTCACCTTTTCTTCTTGGCATAAAAAACGCCGTTATATAAGGCAGCATAGTCGGTATACAATTCGTATGCTCTTTCGCAAATTCATCAATTTCATTTACCGCAACTCCAATATGATAAAGCCATTCTGCCGCAATCTCCCATCCGCTGCATTCCTTCATCGGCTTCTTTATATAATCACCTGCTGCATCTGTAAACAATCCGTAAATCCATACACATACCTCATCTTTTTTCTGTTTTTTAAACTGCCCCTGTCTGTTTATAGTCCAGCTAAGCAGCCATGATGAATCCATACAGCTTACAATACCGCCTGTAACAACTTTTCCTGAACGAGGGTCTCTTTTACATATTTTTTCAATATACGAGATAATCTTATCATCGGATGTCGTAAGTGTCGCTGATTCCCACTTCGACTTTTCAATATCAGAACAAAATTTCTCGGGATTTCCAAACGCTCTGTCCTGTTTTGCAATATTTTTCCAGAGACTCCAGCATCCGCTCTCCCTAATCTCTGCATTGCCGACAGGTGCATGGTAATGGTCACCGTAAATTGTACTCTCTGTACAGCTTCCGTTTGTAATAAAAACGAAATCATCCTCCATAAGTGCAATTTTCTCTTTTTTTCCTGACACAACACACTCAATAGCCTTTGCTGTCTTTTTATTTCCTTCTATGTCAAATATCACATTTGTAACTTCAGTATTAAATTCAAAAGAAGCCCCGGCATTTTCAAGATATTTGAGCATAGGCATGATAAGCGATTCATACTGATTGTATCTTGTAAATTTCAATGCCGAAAAATCAGGAAGTCCCGCTATGTGATGAATAAAACGCTTGAAATAAAGCTTCATTTCCAACGCACTATGCCAGTTCTGGAAAGCAAACATTGTTCTCCAGTAAAGCCAGAAATTAGACTCAAAAACTTCATCATCAAAAAAATCCTCGATTTTTTTATCGTATAACTCTTCATCAGCGGCAAAGAACAATTTCATAATCTCCATACACCCTTTACGGCTAAGGCCGAATTTACCACCAAGTTCTGCATCCTTACCTCTGTTTACGGTTGCTCTGCAAAGTGAATAATTCGGATCTTCCTTATTAAGATAATAAAACTCGTCCAAAACTGATTCATCCTTCTTTTCTAAAGAAGGTATGCTTCTAAATAAATCCCACAGACACTCAAAATGTTCCTCCATCTCTCGTCCGCCACGCATTATATACCCTCTCGAGACATCATTTATTCCGTCGCATGCACCCCCTGCAATATCGAGTGCTTCAAGAATATGGATATTTTTTCCGGGCATTTTTGCATCTCTTACAAGAAAGCATGCTGCCGCAAGTGCACCGAGTCCGCTTCCGACAATGTATGCGGATTTTTTCTCAATTCCGTCAGGCTTTTTAGGTTTTGCAAATGCCTCATAATTACCGCTTGCATAATAAATTCCCTTACTGTTTTTTTCATGCTTCCCAAGTTCCGTATTTTTATAATCAGAATGCTCATTGTGGCTTTTCCCATTACATTGACACTTATTATTTCTTCTCTTTGAATTACCATATCCCTGTGTCTCATTACCAGAATTATTGTCTTTTGCAGCTTTTGCCTTATATAAAGCCGCCGCACCTGCTCCAACTGCAATAACCGAAGCTGTTTTTATAATTTTCTTATTCATATCAGCAGTCCCCATTTCTACTCTTTTTTGCATAAAGTCGTATTCTCTTTCCATACTTGTCACATCTATACATGAATAAGTATTCCCCCCAAAAAAAATAAAAATTCCTGACAATTTAATTTTAATTTAAGCAAGTATAAAAATGACAAATATAACATCTTTTTGTAATAAAAACACAAATTTTCAAATAGCTTTATCTGCTTATTCTTGTTATAATTAGTGACACTATATTTTATTATGAACTATAAATTATTCACCATTTACAGAAAGGATTTACTAATGAAAAAACGCCTATCACATTTTATTTGCTGTCTTCTCACTTCTTGTATTATGTTATCTGAAACATGTACCCAGGCAGCAACCTATCAGTCAGAAGCACAAAATATATCTGCTCAGGCTGAAACTTCAACTACAGTAAGCACTTTTGACGATTTTTTCAAAGCTTTAGGAAAATATAAACATATTATTGTAGCTAAATCATTCCAAACAGCAGCATCTTCCGACAAAAACGGACAAACTATCCCAATAGACATTCCTGCCAACACTACTATTGAGGGTAAAGACGGCTCTACAGTCGGAATTGTCTGCCGTGGTCCTATTCAGCTAAAAGGAGATAATGTTACTTTTAAAAATTTACAGTTGCATTTTGAATCAAGCGATGCAATGGGCAGCGTTCCACAGCGTGAAATTTTTCTTGCCGGCCACAGCCTTACTTTAGATAAAGTAGATACACATTTAGAGGGTGCCGGTGACACACTTGGCGGATTTGGAAGTTCGGAAAAAGAACTTCTCCCGACAGTATACGCCGGAGGATTTTATACAAACACCGATATAGGAACCAATGCATCATTTACCGTAATAAATGCCACAAGCAAAACTGTTATTAATGATATTATTATGGGACATGATCATAGTGAAAATAAGTATACTGCATATAAAGGCAAAGCTTCACTTATTTTAAATGAATACACTCAGCTTCGCGGAACAATATCAACCGAGGCTTCTTCAAGTGCGTCTATATTACTGACAGGAACTACAAAACAAGACTTTGCAGCATCTTCTATTATCGGTAACGATAATACAACACTCACTATTGACGGCTGTAATACCACAACAAAAATTCCTGTCAACGGAATAGGAAACATACATGTAACAAACAGCGGAACTTTTGCACCTTCCGACACATCAAACTTGAATAATATATCTGTTGATAATGGCGGTTTTCTTGACCTTACAGCTATGCCCAATGCCACTATAAACGGAAATTTCACAGGCGGAAACAGCACACAGAAAGCAAATATAATTGTCTCCCGCGACGGACATATAAATATAAACAAAACAGCAAGTGGAGTATCACAGCTTTATATTACAAGTTCGTCACAATCTTGCGCTGATACTCCTTTTGAGAATTTTAATTATATAACTGCAAAAGGTGATTCTTCAAATGCTGGGTTTAACTTTACAGATAAACTTTTAAAAGCCGGATACAGCCTTGTACGAAACAATACTACATGGACATGCAAATACGATGCAGCAGCAGCCAAAGATGATATTGCTTCAATTGATGTGACAGATTATCCGTCTGATATTCTTATAGATAAGCTGCCTACAGATAGCAATGATATAGAAGAAAACTCTCCTTCTATGAATATCACTTGGAAAAAGAGTACAGGAACTCCTTGGGATAAAGATATTGCCGCACAACACGGTTTTTGGGGGTATATGGCAGTTGTCCGCACTGATTACTGGGATACAGATAACACGGACTTTGATTCGTCTGCCCCATATATAAACCCTTTCTATTTATATTATACCGATGAAAACTCCGAAAAATATTATCTTCTCCGCAAAGATGCTATAAATATTGAAAACGGAAAATATACATTTATTTTCTTTTCAGAATCTATTGACGATAAAAAGCCTAATACCATAAGCGATGTCAAGGCATTAAAAAACATTATCAAAGCAACAATAGAAATTAACATAACAGACGGTACTGCAACCACAGAACCTACTACAGAACCTACTACGGAACCGACTACGGAACCAACCACGGCTCCGACTACGGAACCAACCACTGAACCGACTACAAAACCGACTACTGAACCTACCGCAGAACCTACTATGGAACCTACTACAAATCCAACTACGGCACCGACCACGGTACCATCCACATCCCCGACTGTACCGGTTCAAACTAATAAACCGTCAGGAGGCTCAGGTTCCGGTTCAAGTTCGAGCGGCAGCACACCGACCACTTCAAAACCAACTACGGCACCATATGCAAGCCCTGATGTAAAACCTACATCGTTTCCGACTAATGAACCTACGGCAACAGTAAAGCCTGCAGATACTGCCGTCCCTACTATAGTTCCAATTGCTACAGTACAACCGAATACCCAAAAACCTACTACAGCTCCAACTAAACCTGATACTACACCGACAACGCAACCAACTGAGCCTACTACACCGACAACACTGCCAACAGAACCTACTACAGCTCCAACAAACAAACCTACCGCAACGCCGGCTCATAAACATAAAATTACTCAGGTTTTAAAAAAAGCTACATACAAAAAGAACGGTAGTATAACTTATATTTGCCAAACCTGCAAAAAGGTTATTAAAAAAACTACAATACCTGCTTTGAAAAAAACTTCAATAAATAAAATTAACTCAGGTAAAAAAAGCCTTACAATAAACTTTAATAAGCAATCAAAAAATACAAGCGGATATCAGATTTCTTATTCTGTCAAAAAAACTTTTGCAGATGATAAAAAGAAAACAGTTGCAAATTTTAAATCCTCATCGGCAACCATTTCAGAATTAAAGTCTAACAAAAAGTATTATATAAGAATACGCACTTACAAAACCGTTAAGGTTAATGGCAAAAATGTTAAAATGTACGGAGCATGGTCTAAAACTAAGACAGCTGCTACAAAATAAATATTAATATATAACCACATTAAAATAACCTGTCGATTTCTACTCAAAATGACAGGTTATTTTTTTATTTCTTCGTCAAGGTAACCACAACGAAAATAATTCATTCCTTATTTTTGTTTATTATTTTTACCAAAATATATATTATAAAAAATTAAACCGGCTAACACAAAAACATCTATTCCGTAAAAAATAATTCTCTTATTTCTATTTGCTTTTATCTCCTTTAATGACAATTCTTCACTGTTATTTAATATATCCTGCCCATACTTTGTTGTATATTCCGATTTCTTATAATCATAAGAATTGCACAATAATCCAATCCATTTATATGTAATCTTCTGTCCTCTAAGGTCTGTAAGCGTTATATATTTATCGCTAAACTTGCAATATATTGTATTTACATCTCCTTTATCAGAATATGTCGGAAACAAAAAACTATTTCCAAAATACACGAGTTTCTTAGTATACATTCCGGCAGGTCTAAAATAATCAACAGGAAGCGTCAAACCACTACATGTCCAATTGTATATCATAACGTCATCACAATATACATTTAAAAACGGCATATGTTCTTTTTTATTTTTATCATAGATATATACTCTTTTTTCATTATTATTATCTATTTTATAAAATTGTCCGTTAGCATCAAGCTGCTTGTAATAACCTATTCTTACTTTATTAGGGAACAAAACCCATGCTGTAATAACTAATGCAACAACTATAAATACCCCTATTAAATTTATTAATGCCCTTTTTTTCATATATCCCTCAACTCCCAATTTCCAGCCTTTTTCTCAAATCCCGTCTATTTTTCGTTCTCAATCTGCTTTATTGTTGACATAATATCAGTTTACCCAGTCAATTTCTATTGTAATTTTTCACAGATATAATTTTTAATTTTGTATATTTTTAACAGACGCCATGCAGTAAACATATTTTGTTAGTACAAAAAGTTTCCTATAACATAAAGATAAAATATGCCTGAAACTTCTGTCTAAATCAACTCATTGATTTAAAGAAAATTTCAAGCATATCTTATTTTTTTACACCCTACAGTGCATCTATTTAATTTTGTTCCCTTTATTATTTTATTTAATTAACATGTTAAAAATATGTTTTTCCATGCCTGATATACACATTTCTACTCTGTTAATTTTTTACAGTTTCCAAATATCCTCATTATACTGAGCAATAGTTCTGTCTGATGAGAAGAAACCTGCCTGACTTATATTTACGAGCATTTTCTTTGCCCATGCTTCTCTGTCCTTAAAGTCTGCATATGCCTTTTCCTTTGTTTCAACATAACTGTCAAAGTCAAGGAATGTCATAAACCAGTCTTTATTTAAAAGTTCATTTTTAAGGCGGTTAAGCTGTGTCTCGTCTCCAACTTTAAGCATCTGCTCTCCTGTAATAAAGTCAACAGCCTCTTTAAGTGCCGCATTCTTCTCATAATAATCTCTTGATACATAATCAGCTTTTGCGTAATGTTCTATTACTTCGTCACTTTCTGCTCCGAAAATATATATATTATCATCACCTACAAACTGATGAATTTCCACATTAGCTCCATCTTCCGTACCAAGTGTGATTGCTCCGTTAAGCATAAATTTCATGTTTCCTGTTCCGCTTGCTTCTTTTGATGCAAGAGAAATCTGCTCTGAAATATCACATGCCGGAATAAGTCTCTCTGCCATTGTTACATTATAATTTTCTACCATAACAACATTGAGATATTTATTTACTTCAGGGTCATTATTGATAATCTCCTGCAAGCATAAAATAAGATGAATAATATCTTTTGCAATAATATAAGCCGGAGCTGCCTTTGCACCAAATATAACAGTGATAGGAGTCTCTGGGATGTTACCCTTCTTAATCTCAAGATATTTATGAATTACAAACAATGCGTTTAACTGCTGGCGTTTGTACTCATGAAGACGCTTAACCTGAATGTCAAATATTGAGTCAGGATTAAGTGTAATATTCTGAGTTCTCTTTATATAATCAACAAATTCTGCTTTATTGTCCGTTTTAATCTTAAGAAGTGTGTCAAGTGCTCCCTTATCTGAAAGATATTTTTCAAGCTTTTTAAGTTCTTCTGCATCTTTCTTGTAACCATCACCAATCCACTCAGTAATCTGGTCTGTAAGTTCCGGATTGCAATGGAGAAGCCATCTTCTGAATGTAATACCGTTTGTTTTATTATTAAACTTCTCAGGATAAATTTTATAGAAGTTGTTAAGCTCCGATTTCTCAAGAATTTCAGTATGAAGTGCTGCAACACCATTTACACTGAATCCATAATGAATATCTATATGAGCCATATGAACAGTATCATTCTTATCAATAATGACTACGCTCTCGTCATCAAAACGGCGGCGTACTTTATCGTCAAGAACTTCAATAATAGGTACAAGCTGCGGTACGACTTCTTTAAGGAATGAAATCGGCCATTTTTCAAGTGCTTCTGCGAGAATTGTATGATTTGTATATGCACATGTTTTTGAAACAATCTCAATTGCCTCATCCATATCAATTCCTTCTTCTGTCAAAAGACGGATAAGCTCCGGAATTACCATTGTAGGATGTGTATCATTTATCTGTATTACTGCATAATTGTATAAGTCATGAAGATTACTTCCCTTTTTCTTACATTCATCTATTATAAGTCTTGCACCATTGCTTACCATAAAATACTGCTGATAAATTCTTAATTTTCTTCCATCATCGTCGCTGTCGTCCGGATAAAGGAATAATGTAAGATTTTTTGCAATATTCTTTTTATCAAAATCAATTCCATCTCCTACAATACTATCATCTACTGTATCAAGATCAAATAATTCAAGTTTGTTTGTTCTGTTATCATATCCTGTTACATCTATCTCGTACATTCTTGACTGAACAGTAAAATCTTTAAACTGAACAGGATAACTTACATCTGTTTTTCTAAGGAATGTATTCTCCTCAATCCAAGGATTTGCTGTTTCTTTCTGTCTGTTGTTCTCAAATACCTGCTTAAACAATCCAAGATGATAATTAAGACCGATACCGGAACCGTTAAGACCAAGACTTGCAATCGAATCAAGGAAACATGCTGCAAGACGACCAAGACCACCATTTCCAAGTGAAGGCTCTGCCTCAATCTCTTCAATCTCTGCAAGGCTCACACCGTTGTCAGCAAGAACTTTCTTTACATCGGCATAAATTCCAAGATTTATAAGGTTGTTTGAAAGAAGTTTGCCTATTAAAAATTCTGCCGAAATGTAATAAACTTTCTTTCCCGTATCTTCCTGTACTTTTTCTTCTGACATTTCTTTTGCAATGTTTAAAAGTGCAACATAAATTTCCTGCTTGCTGCTGTCAGCTATGCTTTTACCAAGTTTTTGTTCTAAAATGTTTTTGATATCCATAACGCTATCCTTTCTTTGTTCTCCATCCATTGTTTATACTGCAACATTTTTTCTCTATCTCTTATCCATATCCTTATTCACAACCTGATGTGAATATTTAGTTTCAATTACCTCTCACAGTTTTATGTGCGGTAACCGTTCTTAACTTTGTGACTATAATATATCATTTTGATGAGCACAGTTCTTGTCTTTTCCTAGCACGATATGATACAATACTATCATTTAGAGATATTTTTTAGGGAGGTTTTATACGAATGAATCAAATTGAAAAAAATAAATACCACGAAACCAAGTCTCACTCCAGTGAGGAATTTTTGTTTAATACCTATCCTTGTTCCATTCCGACAGATTTTCCAAGTGTTCCTCTGCACTGGCATAATGATATGGAGCTTATTGTTATTAAACACGGCTCAGCAAAGGTTACACTTAACCTTACTCCACATCAGCTTTCCGCAGGTGATATTCTGGTGGTTCTCCCTGAAAATCTTCATTCTATTGATTGTGCCATCGGTGACAGATTAGAATATGAAAATATTATTTTTAAAAAGGAACTTCTCAGCTTTGCTACTAATGATATTACTATGTCTAAATATCTTACTCCTTTTTTTAATGGTGATTTTCCCATTGTCACACATGTACATATGGGCTATTCTTTCTATTCCCATTTTGTAAAAATAATAAATACAATGGATGTTCTTTGCGATAAAAAAGAGTTTGGCTACCAACTTGCCATTAAGTCATGCCTGCTCGAACTGATACACATTATGATAAGGCATCCGCCTAAAACAGAGGAAAATAAAAAATCCGAAAAATCAGTAGACAAAATCAAAGAAATACTTACATATATGGAACAGCATTATACTGAAGAAATTTCAATAGAAAAAATAGCAGAAATCTGCCACTACAGCCCATCACATTTTATGAAGTTTTTTAAAAATCATATGGGAACAAGTTTTATTAAATATCTGAATGATTTCCGCCTGATAAAAGCACGAACCAGAATTCTTACAACAGAGGAAAGCATTCTTGAAATAGCAGGGGACTGCGGTTTTAACAATCTTTCACACTTTAACAGACAATACAAAAAAAAGTATGGAATAACTCCGTCTATGACGAGAGGGGTATAACTTCTTATTCCTTTGAACTTTCATTTATTAAAAGAAATACCCCTCACTTCCGGCTTGAGTAATTGTTATTTTTCAAAAAATATATAATCCTATCTAAATATCTTCATTTGTTTATCATATTTTTTATATATTTTCTCAATCTGTCTATATTGTTCTATATTTAACTCTTTAATATATGCTAAATATCCCCTAATATATTCTTCGTTTTCTTCATTTTTCACAAGATATTTATATAGTATACGCTCAAATTGCTTATATTTTCTATTTCCTATTGTTAGCTTATTTGAATTATTATCTATTACTACACCTGTAATTTGTCTTTTACCCTTTTTATTCATAAAAAATGTTTTTTTATGGTTCATTTCAAAACCATACTCTGTAATATACTTTTCCACAATATCTACTAAATTTTTATCTATATAATCATATGATGATATAACAATATCATCAGCATATCTTGTATAATAAAATTCCCCCATACTATCTAACTTTTTCTTCAATTCTAAATCAAAATCATACATTACCATATTAGCAATTCTAGGAGATGCAACACTTCCAACAACCAAATATTTTCCTTTGTACAAACAAATATCTAACATAAACTTTATATCTTCATCATCTAAACCTAATTCGTCTATTATTTGCCTATTATTCCTAAAATATCCAAATAGCATTTGTCTTGTTATTGACGGAAAAAAATTCGTTATATCTGTATGTAATATATATTTTGAATTTTTATGAAACAATGCATTTTTTCTAATTGAGTTACCCTTCGAATACGCATAGCTATATTCTGATACAGGAAAATTATTTAATATATTTCTTAACAACCAACGCTGTATAACTTTTAATTCTTTCGATGGCTGCAAAATTTCTCTTTTTCCTCCACCCTTTTTATCAATAAAATATCTCGCATATAAATTGTTTCTTAATGCAATAAACTCTACATATTTCGCATCAATTCCTATACTATTAGCAATTTTCTCATTTAATTTCATAAAATCTCCATTCTTTGTGGCTGATATTTGTCCATTCTATTAATATATTTTATTCTAATATCATTAAATTCTTTTCTAGATATTGTAAACATAATATTATAACATGATATTTTCTTATTAATAATGTAGTATCCCTTATCTTTTTTTACTAAACCAATTCTTTCCATTAATACTAAAACCTTTTTTATACTTCTAATTTTATGCCCCTCTGTATTAAGAATTTCATAATTATCAAAATCTTTTATTTTTTTATACAATTTTTCAATTTCAAAATATTCTAAAGGCTGAAAAATCTCAATAATATTCGCTAATTCATAAATTAAACTTTTTAAATGTATTTGTTTAGAATCATTATTTATGTGTATTTTCAATGTTTCATTTGCAACTTTATTAATTAAATCATCATAAACAGAACTAAACTTTAACCATTCTAAACCATTATGCAAAATAACACTTTGTTCATCTCTATTTTCTAACATTTTTACAGGACCTTTTGTAATAAATGAATTCTTATATTCTTCTTTATCTTCATTAATAACTATTGTCTTATTACGGCACTGTTCATCCATAACAAAAGCACCTAATTCACAAAATGTCCCTGGGCTCTCCGCTACAATAATAATTTTGTCACTTATTTCAGCTAACATTTTTTCAAAAGAAAAAATATCTTCTGATAAATCTTGTACATATAAATATTCTGATATAACACATAATACTGACTCATATTCTGTTCCATAATCATTTTTTGCCTTAAATTTTTCCAATCTTTTTATTGTATATTTGCGTATAGTATCTTGCCCTTCTTTAATCTCTTTTCCACAAACAAACACAAATCTAGGTGCTGACAATGTAACATTACTAGATATATTATTTTTTCTGAGCTTTTTCTTTAACATTTCTATTAACTCTTTTATTATTTTATCTTCTAATATTTGCATTACTCACTCCACTAAAAAAAGAGATTCTACATTAATGCGCAAGCGATGTTTATGACATGCAAGGCTGCTGGCAGCATTGCATGCCATAAACATCGCAACGAATGCCAACAATTTTTCTTTCTCTGAACTCAACTCAGAGTAACCAAAGACTTAAAAGTCTTTAGATTAATACTAGAATCTCTTGCTTATATTTTAACACATATATAAATATTTTAATACAACTTTTTGTTATTAATTTTGCTTAGCATATTCATACAATATCTTAAGCAAATTCTTATTATCCTGTACACCTACATCGTTTTGAAAATACTGATTAAAGCCACTATATGTATTGAATCCCAGCATATATATAGACATTACTATTGCTAAAGGTTCAGACTCCCCACTTATTTTATATGCAATATTCTTGAGTTCCTCTAAAACTGTATCATTAGGCGTATTAACACTTTTACCATCATTCACTACATTTTCTATAATTTCAGGTAATACCATACACATTTGATAAAACGCATCTTCCTCTCCTGTAACCAATGCATAAAACTTATCCAAGCTAACCCTTCGTATTCTTTTATGCGAAACTTTATTCTTATCAACCGTTGTTTCCCACTTTATATTTTGCGATTTTTGAGCAATCGCTTCAACCAAAAAACAAGCACAATCATCATCCATCAACAACTGATTCTGCATTTTTATATATGTCTTACCTGCTGAAGCAGAATTCATAGTATTATGTTTATTTTTCATTTCTACATATATATGGTGAACAATATCTCCATCTGGCAATTTTATTCCTTCCTCATTCTCATATATAACATCCCATCCACCTTCCTTTCCATTATCTGGCACACGACAGTTCATAATATATTGAAATATTCTTTGATGAAAATAACCTATATCATTATTATTTGACTTATCTCTTTGTCGAAATATTTCATTACTAACTATCTCTTCCCATGTAGAACGATATACAGTTTTATCAAAAATCAATTTAATAGGGTCAATTATATTTTTGTTAAATCTTTTCACATCAAATGATTCTAATTTTTCACCATATTTTTCAATAGTTGATTTAACATGTTCTGTAAAATCACTTTCAGATATAAATTTCAACTTCCATTCCATAATCATTTTTCCTCCAAAGTCTCTCTGATTTTTTTTGCTACCTCATATGCCAAATTAACAGGTACTGCATTTCCAACCTGTCTATATTGTGACATTACACTTCCACAGAATATCCAATCATCAGGAAAACTCTGACACCTTGCATTTTCACGCACAGTAAAAGGTCTTGTCTCTAAAGGATGACATCTCTCCGTCTGCTTTTGAGATGGTGACGTCAATACTGTCAATGCCGGTTCTTCCATACTCATTCTCCTCAATATTCCCGTTCTTCCTCCTCCCATATTCCAACAACTCTTCATATAAATCTTTGCTATCTCCGGGTCAATATCTTTCCAATAACCTCCTGGCGGCACTAGTTCAAATATTCTTCTCTTATTTTCACCATAAGGTACACCTTCACTATCTGGCACATTATACAATACATCCTTCAAAACCAATTTGTAATCATACTTTTCAGGAAAACTATAATGCAGTTTACCAACCAAATCTTTTCTAATGCCAACAGTAATCAATCTCTCCCTCTTTTGAGCCACTCCATAATCCCAAGCATTTAAAACCTGTTTTTGTATCTTATACCCCATTTTCTCAAAAATGCTTAGAATTATCTGATATGTTTTTCCTTTATCATGAGTCAATAATCCCTTGACATTTTCAAATAAAAACATCTTTGGTTGTAACTTTTCAAGAAAAACCGCATAATGATAAAATAATGTTCCTCTTGCATCTTCCAACCCTAATCGTTTTCCAGCATACGAAAACGATTGACATGGTGCACCACCAGATAATAAATCCAATTCGCCCTTTTTTATATTAAACAATACTTCCAAATCACCCTCAGAAACATTTGCAATATCATCACATATAATGTTCCAATCAGGACGATTTGTTTTTAAAGTCATACATGCATCTTTGTCTAGCTCAACTAAGCCAATTGTGTGAAATCCAGCCTTTTCTACTCCTAACGCTAATCCACCAGCACCTGCAAACAATTCTATTGTTTTTAACATTTTTTACCTCTTCTATATATCATTTATAATTAATTATTTTTTCTGTTTAAATCAACAAATCCGAATAACCGTTCTCATAAAATTATATCAAAACTCAACCTCCTTTTCCATATAATTTTTTAATACATCTTATGGCTAATTACTAGTCAAACTACACATATTTTTAAATATTTCTTAAAAAAACACTACACTCTTTAAGCAAATATACATTAAAATAATTTCTAAAAAAATCTAAAACAACCTTCTTATCTTCATCCGAAAGATTAGCAAAATCTTTTTGTATTTCATTTTTCTTCATAAAAACCTTTTCTATAAAAATATTACACTCTTTTTCATTGTGTCTGCTCATATATAAATGCCTCCTTCTGATTTTCTAATATTACTATACATTATTTTTTTTCAAAAAAAGCGACAATTTAACGACAAAAAAACGACAGCTACTAATAAAAGAAAGATATATTCTGCATTTTTACAGCAAATGGTGTCTAAACTCTGTCAACTGTCAGCACTTAGGATATGTATTTTATACCTTTATGTACTACTTATAGATATCCCTGTTCCCCCAAGGCGTACGATGCATAAATCGCCCATTTGTCGTATAATAGCTGCTTCCATGACGTTCGGTCAAAATAAAAGTGGTCTTATTTTTATAAATATATTAAAAAAAGCCGCAGAAAACACGATAAAATCGTGATATTCTATGGCTATATTTTTTGAATAGTGTTTAAAACCGGCTTATACCCTAAATTTTGCAACAGCTAAATCTATTCCATTACACAACAAAAAAACTGTGGATTCATCATAAATCCACAGTTTTTTATTTATAAAATTCATACCTTTAATTACAAAATCCAATAACCATACTACCCACATACCAACAGGCAATTTTCTAAATTCTTCCATACAACTTCATTTCAGCGTGAAGAACCTCTGCCAATGTGTCATTGTACGCTCCCGGCAGACATCTCCAGCTCCAGTTTTTATCACTGAGCGTTGAAGGAGTATTCATTCTTGCTGATTTTCCAAGTCCCAATATATCCTGCATCTGCATGATTGCCGTATCTGCAATACAAGCCCACGCTGTACGCATCATACCCCAGTGATAACCTTCTGCTTCTGAAAGTCTCATATATTTCTTCGCATATTCTGCATCTTCTTTTGATATTGCCTCAAACCATCCAAGAATTGTATCGTTATCATGAGTTCCCGCATAAACGACACAATTTTTGTTATAGAGATGCGGAAGATATCCTGATTCTGTATCTCTGCTGTCAAATGCAAACTCGAGAACTTTCATTCCCGGAAAACCTGTATCTTTAAGAAGCTGTCTGACTGAATCCGTCAAAAATCCTAAATCTTCTGCTATAATAGGAAGCTCTCCCAATTTTTCGTTTATTACATTAAACAGATCAATTCCAGGACCTTCTTTCCACTCTCCATTTCTCGCTGTTTTTTCACCGTACGGTATAGAATAGTACGCATCAAATCCTCTGAAATGGTCAATACGAAGAACATCATATATTTTTGTCTGATATGCTATTCTGTCAACCCACCAGCTGTAGTTCTGCTCTTTCATAAGTTCCCAGTTAAATAATGGATTTCCCCAAAGCTGTCCGTCTGCAGAAAATCCATCAGGTGGACACCCTGCAACACTTATCGGAATAAGATTATTATCAAGCTGGAACTGGTCAGGATTTGCCCAGACATCCGCACTGTCTGATGATACATAAATAGGGATATCTCCTATTATTTTTATTCCATTCTCATTTGCATATGCTTTTATTTTCTTCCACTGACTGAAAAACAAAAATTGAACACATTCCCAGAATTTTATTTCATCTTTTAACTTTTCTCTCTCTACCGAAAGTGCCTTGTTATCTCTTTTTCTAAGAATTTCAGGCCATTCAAGCCATGAAACTCCATTCTGTTCATCTTTTATTGCCATAAAAAGCGCATAATCAGAAAGCCACTTTTCATTTTCAGTCCTGAACTCAGAAATTAGTGTCTCATATTTTTCCTCAGCTGCTTTAGTTGCTTTTTTTAATACACTAAATCTCTTTTTATAAAGCAGACCATAATCTGCTTTTTCCTGATTGTCTCCCCAATCTATATTTTCATAATCACTTTTTTCAAGCAGACCTGCTTCACACAAATCATCCAAATCTATCATATATGGATTTCCGGCATATGAAGAAAATGATTGATATGGTGAATCTCCATAACTTGTAGGACATATAGGCAATATCTGCCAATATGACTGCCCTGCCTTATGTAAAAAGCGGACAAATTCTCTTGCTGCCTCTCCCATTGTTCCTATACCATATGGTGATGGTAATGAAGTAATAGGCATTAAAATTCCTGCTCTTCTCAAAGTTTTTTCCTCCTTTTACATTTCATATTCATAATTAAATTTTTCTAACGCTTTCTCTCTCAAGAAGCTGGAATGGCACTGATACATCTCTTCCCTCTCCGGGATAATGTATCTGCCTAAGCATAAGTTCTACTCCCTCTCTCGCCATTCTGTCTGTATCCTGTCTTATAGTTGTAAGTCTTGGAATACAATAATTAGAAAGGCTTATTCCGTCAAATCCAACAACTGAAATATCGTCAGGTACTCTTTTCCCTGCATCACATATTGCACGCATTGCACCGACTGCAATCGTATCACTGAGTGCAATTATAGCCGTGACACCTGATACCTGCTTCAAAAGTTTCTTTGCTGCCTGATACCCGTCTTCCATAGAATAACGACACGGTATATACGCTTTTTTTTCTTCAAAATCAATTCCATTTTCTTTAAAACTTCTAAGACATCCTTCATATCTGCTCGAACTTATCTGAGTTGCGGACAATGTTCCACCTATAACTCCGATTTTTTTATGTCCCTGTTTTATAAGATAACTTCCGACCTGATATGAAGCTTCCTCATCATCCGTATAAAATGATGAAAGATTGCTTATGTTCAAACTGCCCGCACTGTTAGTCAACAATACACAAGGAACTTCTATGCTGTCAAAAGCATCAAAATAATCAAGATTTCCTCCCAAAAATATTATCCCTTTGGGATTTCTGTCCCTGCACAATGAAAGTGCACACTCTACTTCATTTGCATCCTCATCTATATAAGAAACTTCTGCATTTTCACCGTTCCTTGAGAATAACATTTGCATTTTTTCAAGAATATCAGCAAAAAGCATATTCTGATTTCCCTTAACTATAATAGAAAGAGATGATGCCGACTGCCTTTTCAAGTGTCTTGCATTTGTATTTGGCTGAAAGTTACTTTCTTCTATAACTTCCATTATCTTTTTTCTTGCCTTATCACTAACATCGGAATGATTATTCAATACACGGGATACGGTTCCTATACCATATCCCGATAATCTGGCGATATCTTTTATGGTCATACATTTTCCTCGCTTTTCTTCTGTTTCGGCACATCCCATGCAGAACACTCCGAATAAAATGTATTTTAACCCTTAACTGCACCAGCTGCAACACCTTTAATGATATATTTCTGACAACATAAGTAGAATACTACTACAGGAATAACTGCCATAATAAGACAAGCCATAATAGCTCCCATATCAACTCTTCCGTAGCTGCCCTTCATATACTGGATAATAATTGATATAGTCTTATATTTCTTAATATCAAGTGTAAGATATGGAAGAAGGAAGTCGTTCCAAATCCACATTGCCTCAAGGATTCCTACTGATATAAGCGTTGGTTTCATCATTGGTATTACAACGTTAAAAAATGTTCTTATTGGACTGCAGCCGTCAATCATGGCTGCCTCCTCAACTTCGATTGGAATTGATTTTACAAAGCCGCAGAACATAAATACCGCCAGACCTGCACCAAATCCAAGATATATTATCAAAAGACCCCATGGTGTATTAAGTCCAAGAGAATCTGCTGTTCCTGATAATGTAAACATTACCATCTGGAACGGAATTACCATTGAGAATACGCAAAGAAGATAAATTGCTTTTGTAATCTTTGTCTGTACTCTTGTGATAAACCATGCACACATTGAACAGCATACAAGAATAAGTAATACACCGCCTACCGTAATAAATACGGTCCAGCCTACTGCCTTAATAAATTCATATTTTGTTATAGCCTCTTTAAAGTTTTCCATTCCGACAAATGTCTTTGATGACGGAAATTTAAATGGTTCAAGACTTATATATGTCTTTTTCTTAAAAGAGTTCATCAATACAACAATAATCGGTGATACAAATATTATTGATATAATCGTAAATAATAATGTTGCTAAAATTCCTTTTACCCTTTTCATTACTGCTGCACCTCCTTACTTCTTGTAAGTCTAAGCTGTAACATACTTATAACTATTACTGCAAGGAAGAAAATAACCGCCTTAGCCTGACCTACACCTTCATAACCTACTCTTCCATAGAACGTATCATAAATATTCAATGCAAGCATCTCAGTCTTGTGAAGCGGTTCACCACCTGTAAGTGAAAGGTTCTGGTCAAAGAGCTTGAATGAGTTTGTTATTGTTAAGAATGTACATATTGTTATTGATGGCATCATATTAGGAATAGTAACATGGAAAAGTCTCTTCCATGCATTTGCTCCATCAATCATAGCAGCTTCTTTTAATGAATCAGGTATTGCCTGTAAACCTGCTATGTAAACAATCATCATATAACCTATCTGCTGCCAGCAGATTAAGATTACGAGTCCCCAAAAACCTAATTTTGCATTTAATTTTAATGCCATGTCAAATTTACTGAATATACCATCAAATATAAGCTGCCAGATATATCCAAGAACAATACCACCTATAAGGTTTGGCATAAAGAATATTGTTCTGAAAATATTTGTTCCTTTAATTTTCTGTGTAAGCGCAAGTGCAAGTGCAAATGCCAAAAGATTAACAAGTATCAGCGTTACTACCGCGAATATGGCAGTAAATCCAAATGCATGAGGGAATGTTGAATCCTTAAATGCTTCTGCATAGTTGCTAAATCCCACAAAAGATGCATCCTTGATAGTGGTAAATTTACAAAATGATAAATAAATTCCTTCGATAAATGGCACGATAAATCCAATTGTGAATGCCGCCATAGTCGGAAGCAAAAATACCGGCCAGTATTTTTTTATTGCTTTTTCCATAATAATCCTCATTTCTGCACATATCCACTGTGCATAACGCAAAAAACGTAGCTGTTCCCTTTTTCACTGCCTAATACATTACTGTGTATAAAGTATAAAGCAGCTATTGTTTAATACAGGGGACACGTTTGACCGTCTCCCCCATATATTAGTCTGTCCACATTAGTAAATAATTTATGATATAACTAATGCTTAATAGTCTGTAATTTAAAATTATTTCTTAGCTGCTGCGGCCTCTTTTGCCCATCCGTCAACGAATGCTTTCTTTACAAGATCCCAATTTGCATCTGTCTGCTTAGAAGCATATGTTGTAAGAGCTGAACCAAGGTCATTTTTCCATTTCTCAGATGGCATAGTTGTGAAATTCCATGTTACAGGTTTCTTACCCTGATTTACATAGTCATTTGCAATGTTTACAAGAGGATTGTCAGATTCAAGGTTTTTCTTAAATGGAATAACAAATCCCATTCCGTCCTGTCCTGAAGGCATAGCCCCTGCTGCTCCACACATACATTTAACTGCTGTCTCGTCAGTTACACACCAGTTCATGAAATCAAGTGTTGCCTGAATATCTTCTTTAGATGCTTTCTTGTTTACACACCAGTAATTCTCTGTACCTGTACAAAGTCCCTGATCTTCTTCTCCGTCTACACCGATGTAGATAGGAAGCATTCCAAGATTTTCATCTCCGATGTCTGCTATATCTGAGTAAGCCCATGTACCGTTCTGATAAAATACAGCTTTTTCAGTAACAAATTCTGCAACTGCATCATCACCTGTCTTTGTGCTAAGCTGTTTTGGACTTGTTGTAGAATTGTTTACATATAAATCCCAAATGTTACGATAGTTGTCAAGGTATGTTCCCTTAATTGCATCTGTATTTTCGATGTTATCCTGCTGATATTCATAATAAATAGGAAGGTTTGCAAGATGTGTCTTAAATCTCCAGTCTGAACTTCCATCCATACCTGCTGATGTGAATGCTGAGAATCCAAGGTCTTTGCTTCTCTTTGTGATGTCTTCAGCTACCTTCTTAAGATCATCAAAATTCTTTATATCATCCTGTGTGTATCCGGCTTTTTTCAAAAGATTCTTGTTGTAAATTATACCATATGATTCAATAGCATAACCGATACCGTCAACAGCATCACCATCTTTTAATAAGAAATCGTCGCTTGTAATCTGCTTTGCAATTTCAGAATCTTTAAGATCATAGCAATAATCTTTCCAAGATGCGAGTCCAACCGGTCCGTTTACCTGGAACAATGTCGGAGCTTCGCTCTTACCCATCTCACTCTTAAGTGTTGTCTCATACTGATTTGCTGCGGCTGTTACTACATTTACCTTAACACCTGTTTTCTCTGTGTAGATATCTGCAAGTTCCTGCCACTGTGCATCAGCTTCAGGTTTGAAGTTCAAATAATAAACTGTTCCTTTAGCTTCTTTCTTACTGTCGCTTTCCTTTTTATCACTTGCGCCACCGCAACCTGTAAGTGCTGATGCTGTCATAACTGCTGCGAGTCCAAGTGCTATAAGTCCTTTCTTTCTCATAGTTATCCTCCTAAATTAGAATAGTTGTTGTTTCCATTTTGAATACTTTAAATAACTTTAAAATAATATGTATTTTTGTGGAAACGATTTTGGAAATGTTTCTGGAAATGTTTCCATTTCGTTGTAACTAAAATATATAACATTTAGATAAAAAATGCAATATTTTTTTTAATCTTTTGTGCTTTTTGTCATCTTTGCACAAAAATACCCCGATAATCCAACTGAATTACCGGGGTATTTTGTGCATTTTTACTATATTCAGGCTGAGTTTTTACATAAGCTGCGATACTCCATCAGCTTTTCTCTTGCATTTCTGCCTATATGTCTCGGAACTTCAATTCCTATCGTAACATACTGGTCACCGTAAGTCTTTCCGTCCTTTTTAGACACAACACCTTTTCCCTTAAGGCGTATTTTTGTACCTGACTGTGTTCCCTCTTTTATCCTGCACTCAACATCTCCATAAAGTGTATGGACACGCACATCTCCTCCGAGAACCGCAGTCGTATATGGTACATTTACCTTTGTATATATATCCTGTCCTTTTCTCTCATAGCCAGGTTTCTCACCTACTTTAACCCTGAGAAATAAATCTCCGGCCTCTGCTTTTCCCATACCCGGATGACCCTTTCCTTTGAGCCTGATACTGTTTCCGTCGTCAATTCCTGCCGGTATATGAACTTTTAATGACTGCTCTTTTCCTGTCCTGCCATTACGCAAAGTAATCACCTTGTCACATCCAAACACAGCCTCATCAAATGTTACTTCTATGTCAGCCTCTGTATCATCGCCTCTCATATCATAACCAAACTCCGGCTCCCGACCTCCTGTGCTGTAAAAATGTGTTCCCGAAAATCCACCATGTCCTCCAAAATGTCCGTCCTCATCAAAGCTGCTGCGACCGCCAGCTCCGCCACTTTGTCCAAAACCATCGTGGTCACCAAAACCTCCAAAACTTCCATGACCACTAAAGTGACCGTCATTAAACAGGTCTCCAAATATATCTCCAAAAATATCCGATGCATCTCCAGTGAAGTGATACTCTCTGTGTGTTCCATAAGGTCCATCATAGGACTCCCCGTCTCCCGGCGAAAATCCTTCTTCAAATGCGGCATGACCAAACTGATCATAAAGTTTCTTCTTTTCAGAATCACTAAGTACATTATAAGCTTCTGTAATTTCCTTAAACTTTTGCTCAGCTACTGCGTCACCGGGATTCATGTCGGGATGATACTTCTTTGCCATCTTACGATATGCTTTTTTTATTGTCTTATCATCAGCGTTCCTATCAATTCCAAGCACCTTATAGTAATCCTGCTTCACAGCCATAACAACCTCCCCCTTTCCTGCGCTGTCCTTTACGCTGCATTTTGAAAAAGGAGCGATTTTTCACCGCTCCCTCCATCATCTTTATCTGATATATGATAGTACAAATTAAAATATAATACTAAAAACCGTTTTTGGCAGTTTTAAATGTATTTATCCACTGTCTGTTACAGGATTGAAATATATCTTTCCTCTTCTCTCTGTGGTAATGCTTCTTTCTTAGGCACATTCAATGTAAGAACTCCATTCTCAAATTTTGCTTTTATATCTTCCTGTGTCAGTTCTTTACCTACATAAAAGTTTCTGCTGCATGTAGAATAAAATCTCTCTCTGCATATATATCTGCTTGTATCATCCTTAGATGTTTTATCATCCTTAGATGTTTTATCATCCTTAGATGTTTTATCATCTTTAGACGTTTCTGCCGTAACTGTAAGATATCCGTCTTTTAATTCAGCCTTTATATCCTCTTTCTTAAATCCCGGCAAATCCATGATAACTTCAAAACCATCTTTGTTTTCCTTTATATCTGTTTTCATCAATCCGCTATTATAATAACTCTTTTTATAATTTCTTTCAGGTGCATCAAAAAATCCATCCATTAAATCATTTGCAAAAATACTAGGCATTAACATAATCAATCGCTCCTTCCAAAAATCTATTACTGTCCGCATCTGTGATGCAACAGTAAATAAAATCTTATTTATTTTTTAATATTGTTTGTTTCTCTGTTGCTGATTATGTTATACCACTTCTATTAGCACTCGTCAATAGTGAGTGCTAATAATTTTTGTGAACTTTTTGTGAACTTGTATCAATTAAATTCCATTTTATTTATGACACACTACCAATATTTTTTTCTTTTAAATACAATCAGACTCACAACAACTATCAGCACACTGATTCCTATAACAAACGGATAGGCATATTTCATTTTAAGCTCCGGCATATATGAAAAATTCATTCCATACCACCCTGCTATCAGTGTCAATGGCAGAAAAATTGTTGTTACTATCGTGAGCATCTTCATTACATCATTCTGGTGTATCTCTATCTCAGACTGGTACACATCCTGAACCTGCATCGCATATTCTCTTAGTATCTGTGTTTCCTGTGCAAGTCTTGTCATCTTTTCAGAATACATTTTAAAAAGTTCCACAATATCATCCGAAAAAAATTCCTCTTCATTTCCGGCAAGTTCATCCCCTGTTTCCGCAAGCTGTGTATAATAATGATAAAATCTCGCTATTATCTTTTTTAATCTCAAAAGACCTATATTGAATTTATCAGACTGCTCTTTCATGATATCCTCTTCAATCTCTGTTATCTTGTGCTCTATCTTCTGCAGGAAAAGTAAATCTTCATCTATAAACGAAACAAAAAAATCGTATATAAATCTTTCTATCGAATAATCTTTTGTAACCGCTTTTCCTGATATTCTCACTATATTTTTGTCAACGTTATCATCATCGCTTAAAATGATTACCCTGTTTTTCAATATATATATAGCAAAAAGTGTATCTTTTTTTCCATATTCTTTTGATGGCACTTGAAATGTCCCGTACAAAAAATCCTTATGACTTTCCATCTTGCAAAAATGAATTTCATCAGGCGAATGCCAGATTCCGCACTTCCCCCACAATATTTTTTCGTTATCCCACTCTGACATTTTAAATACACCAATACATTCATTATTTTCCCAAAATGTATCAAGAGCAATTTTAAATATACCGTCCTCTTTTACTATATAATACACTTATTCCACCTGCATACTTAATACTTTATTCTTGCTTTGCTGCCTTATTTTTGTTTATACCTAATTTGTATTTTATCCAAATTTATTGTAAAATAATCAGTGGTAATTTTTTATTACCACGATAATATATTGTGGTCAAAATCCAATTAAGAAAGGAAACCTTATATATGAAGAAAAGATTATGTCTTCTGCTCTGTTTTTCGCTAATATTTTTATCATCTTGCGGCAGACAATCAAACAATATACGTTTTGGAGCCGCTGACATAGGCGGTATGTACTATGCTTTTGCAAGCAGTTTCTCCGGTGCTATATCAAAAGACACCTCCGATTACAAGTTTGAAGTCAAAAATACAGCCGGTTCTGCGGCTAACCTTAGACTTCTGTCTGACAAATATATAGACCTTGGTATCGCACAGGCAGACCTTATCAAGGATGCTTACGATGGCACAGGTTATTTTAAAGACAATATCTGTAATGGCTATAAAGCTGTTGCTGCACTTTATACCGAAGCATGCCAGATAGTCGTTAAAGCAAACTCAGGTATAAAAAGCATTGATGACCTTCAGGGTCGAAAAGTAAGTATCGGTGCAAAGGAATCCGGTACGGAAATTAACGCAAATCAGATTTTAGAATTCAGCGGTTTAAATTCTAAACTTGTCAATATGGTAAATCTTGATTACACCGATGCGGCAAAACAGCTTGCCGAAGGTAAGATTGATGCATTTTTCTGCACAGCCGGACTTCAGACAACAGTAATATCTGAACTTACTAAAGAATGCAGTATCAGAATTTTAAGTATTGATGATAAATGTATTAAAAAACTGCTTACAGCCTATCCTTGTTACAGTAAGTATGAAATACCTGCAAACACTTATGCAGGCCAGTCGGAAAACGTAACTACAATAGGTGTAAAATCAGTATTGCTTGCATCTGACAGCCTTTCTGAAAACGCTGTCAAGCAATTTACTAAAACCTTTTTTAAACATAATAAAGATTTACAATATGCAACTTCTCTTGAACTGATAACTGATGAAAATACAGCGGTTCAGGGTATTGATATTCCATTCCATTCGGGCGCAGCCGCTTATTATAAGGAAAAAGGAATTACAGCCACAACACAAAAATAATACAAATACATCGTCAGCTATTTATTTATGAGCGAATGTAAATAGCTGTTATGGTTTCATATTGCCACAACAAATCGCTTGGAAATGAGGAATTAACTTTATGAAAATTCAATTAGACATGTACCAAACGCTTGCTGCTGCAGTTTTGGTACTCTTATTAGGAAGTTATCTGAGAAAAAAAATAAATATTCTGGAAAAATTCTGTATTCCAGCGCCTGTTATAGGTGGATTACTCTTTGCTATTTTTACATGTGTATGTTATACTACCGGAATTATTGAATTTTCCTTTGATGATACTCTGCGTGAGGTGTGCATGGTATTTTTCTTTACATCTGTTGGCTTTCAGGCAAACTTAAAGGTTTTAAAAAGCGGCGGAAAATCCTTATTGGTATTCCTCGCACTTGTTATCACACTGATTTTTTCGCAGAACCTGCTTGCCATCGGACTTTCAAAGGTACTTGGCTTAAATCCTCTCATCGGAATGTGTACAGGTTCAATACCTATGGTCGGCGGTCACGGTACTGCCGGTGCATTCGGTCCGGTACTCGAGGATTTTAATATTAAGGGTGCAACAACTATCTGTACTGCCGCTGCCACTTTCGGACTTATAACAGGAAGTCTTGTTGGCGGTCCTATAGGAAAGCGCCTTATCGAGAAAAGAAATCTTATGTGCAATGTTCCGTCTGAGGATGACAGCCTTTTGGTTGAGGACGAGGAAAAACACCAGCGTCATACAAATATGTACGCAACCGCAGTATTCCAGCTTATACTTGCAATAGGACTCGGCACCATCTTTTCGTATTTTCTCACAAAGACAGGACTTACTTTTCCTATCTATATAGGTGCAATGCTCGCCGCTGCACTTATGCGCAATATTACTGAGTATTCAAGCAAGGGAACTATCCATATGGGTGAGATAAACGACCTCGGCGGAATCAGTCTGTCACTCTTTCTCGGAATGGCAATGATTACTTTAAAGCTCTGGGAACTTGCCACTCTCGCCCTGCCGCTTGTTATCCTGCTCGCAGCACAGACGCTTCTCATATGCGTATTCACATACTTTGCCATATTCAATGTTATGGGAAGAGATTATGATGCAGCCGTGCTTTCTGCCGGAACCTGCGGCTTTGGTATGGGTGCGACCCCAAACGCCATGGCAAATATGCAGGCAATCTGCGACCTATATGCTCCATCCGTAAAGGCATACCTTATCATACCGCTTATCGGAAGTTTATTTGCAGATTTTATCAACAGTCTTGTTATCACATTTTTCATTAATATACTTTAAATGGAGGGATTTTTATGTTTCACTGGAAAAAGAAAAATGAGCAAAAACATGTTGAGGAAAAACATGATTACAATTTAACTTTTGAAAATGTAGCAATTCCGGAAGTCCATACACACAAGACCCACGACGAAACGACCGAAAATGAAAGTGACGACTCTTCCATAAACTATGATAATCTGGCTATACCGGAAGTTCATATACGAAAAAAATAACAAAATAATTTTTACAGAATGGAGACTTCTTATGAGTGAAAACAAAGAATTTTTAGCTACTGAACCTGTCGGAAAACTTTTATTAAAACTGGCAGTTCCATCCGTTATATCACAACTTGTAAACATGCTCTACAACATTGTAGACAGAATCTACATAGGACATATTCCAAAAACCGGCAGTCTCGCTCTCACGGGGCTCGGTGTCTGTATGCCCATCATTATGATAATATCCGCTTTTGCTGCTCTTATCGGCTTTGGCGGTGCTCCGAGAGCTTCAATTTTTATGGGCAAGGGCGAAAATGATACAGCCGAAAAAACTCTTGGAAACTGTTTTACCATGCAAATTATCATTTCAATTATCCTTACCATTGTATTATTATCCGGTAACAGATTTTTCCTCATGGCTTTCGGCGCAAGCAGCAACACAATCGATTATGCTTCAAGCTATATGAATATCTATGCCCTTGGAACAATATTCGTACAGCTCACTCTCGGCATGAACGCTTTCGTAACAGCACAGGGATTTTCAAAAACCGGAATGTTAACCGTAATCATAGGTGCTATATGCAACATCATTCTCGATCCGATTTTTATTTTTGCACTCGGTCTTGGCGTAAAGGGTGCTGCAATTGCCACTGTAATATCACAGGGAATTTCATGTATATGGGTTATCTCATTCTTAACAGGCAGAAAAACATTTTTAAAGATAAAGAAAAAATATCTCATTCCTTCTGCCGAAATAATTCTTCCATGTATGGCTCTCGGCGTTTCAACATTTGTCATGCAGGCAAGCGAGAGTGTCATTTCCGTATGTTTTAATTCATCACTTTTAAAATACGGCGGTGATGTCGCCGTTGGTGCCATGACTATACTTACAAGTGTAATGCAGTTTGCAATGCTGCCACTACAGGGTATCGGTCAGGGTGCACAGCCGATTACCAGCTACAACTACGGAGCAAAAAATGCTGACCGTGTAAAAAAGACATTTCGTATACTTATTACCGTATCACTCAGCTATTCAATCATATTCTGGGCATTGATACAGCTTTTCCCTGGTGTATTTGCAGGAATTTTCAGTTCAGATAAAGAACTTGTTACATTTACCGCCGGCGCACTCAGAATTTACTGCGGTATGTTATTTATGTTTGGAATACAGATTGCATGCCAGATGACTTTTGTTGCCATAGGCAATGCCGTATGCTCGGTCATTGTTGCTGTCGTGAGAAAGTTCGTTCTTCTTCTCCCGCTTATCTACATAGTGCCGCATTTTGTTTCAAACAAAACAAACGGAGTATATATGGCTGAACCTGTTGCCGACTTCATAGCAGTATCCTTTACGGTAATCATATTTTTAGTTCAGTTTAAAAAAGCACTCAGTAAATTGAAATAAATTTAATAATATACTTGCCTAATTGAGAGAAATTTAACACTATGCAAGTATAGTTGAAAAATTGTCAATTATAGCTTTAATTTTCTTCAACTTTTGGTACTTTTTTCTATTGACAAATTGCCCCTTAAAAACTACCATACATTAGTAAAAGAAAAAGGAGGCAATTATTATGAGATTATGGAAAAAGGCAGTCAGCCTTGTACTTGTATCTGCTATGGCATTTTCTATGTGTGCATGTGGCAGCAAGAAGGACGAAGGGAGCAAATCAACAGACACATTTAAGATTGGTGGCATCGGACCTACAACAGGTGATGCAGCTATCTATGGAAAAGCCGTCCAGAACGGTATCAAGCTTGCAGTAGACGAGGTTAATGCCGCAGGTGGTATTAACGGAAAGAAAATTGAATATAAATTTGAGGACGACCAGAACGATACTGAGAAATCAGTAAATGCTTACAACAGCTTAAAAGACTGGGGTATGCAGATACTTGTAGGAACTGTTACATCAAACCCTTGTACAGCAGTTGTTGAACAAACACATAATGACAACATGTTCCAGCTTACTCCATCAGCTACAGCAGTAGAGTCAATTCAGTATGACAACGCATTCCGTATGTGTTTCTCTGACCCTAACCAGGGTAGTGCTTCTGCCGATTATATCGCAGACCACAAACTTGCTTCAAAAGTTGCAGTTATTTATAACAGCTCTGACCCTTACTCTTCAGGTATCTATCAGAAATTTGATGCCGAGGCAAAAGCAAAAGGACTTGATATAGTAGCTGCCGAGGCATTTACTGCTGACAGCAAGACAGACTTCTCAGTACAGATTCAGAAAGCTAAGAGTGCCGGTGCTGAAATGGTATTCCTTCCTATATATTATCAGGAGGCATCTCTTATCCTTGCTCAGGCAAAGAAAGCAAACTTCACACCTAAGTATTTCGGATGTGACGGTATGGACGGAATCCTTGCACTTGACGGATTTGACAAAGAACTTGCTGAGGGACTTATGTTCCTTACACCATTTACACCTGATTCAAAGGATGACAAGACTCAGACTTTCGTAAAAGCATACAAAAAAGCATTTAATGACACACCTATCCAGTTTGCCGCAGATGCCTATGACTGTATCTACACTATAAAAGCTGCTGCTGAGAAAGCAAAGCTTACACCTGATATGGGTATTTCTGATATGTCAGACGCATTAAAGAAATCAATGACTGAAATTGAACTCAGCTGTCTTACTGCTAAGAGCATCAAATGGTCATCAGACGGTGAACCTACAAAAGAGCCTACTGTCGTAGTTGTAGAAAACGGTTCTTACAATATAGCTGAATAAAGTTTATAAACACCAAAATCCGAATTAGACAAAATGTTACTGAATAACGTATTTTGTGGATTTTAAGCTTGTTATATGATATTATAAAGTCTGTATGAGATTTGAAACTCATACAGACTTTACTATTACTGTTCACACTCAAATTTAAACAGTAACACTCTACATTTAAAGAAACAGGAGGTAAACCATGAGCTTTATATCGTATTTATTTAACGGATTAAGTCTCGGAAGTGTTTATGCAATAATTGCCCTCGGTTACACAATGGTATATGGTATTGCAAAAATGCTTAACTTTGCACATGGAGATGTAATCATGATTGGTGCTTATGTTTCTCTTCTTTCCATGACAAATGCAGGCATTCCGGCATTTCCGGCACTTATTATTTCAATTGTTGTCTGTACTGTTTTAGGTATTGTCATTGAGAGAATTGCATACAAACCACTTAGAAATGCATCTTCTTCACTTGCGGTTCTTATTACTGCAATCGGTGTCAGCTACTTACTTCAGAATGTTGCACTTTTACTTTTTGGAGCCAATGCACAGACTTTTCCATCAATCATCAAATGGGAAGGACTTTCATTAGCCGGAGGAAAACTTAACCTTTCCGGTGAAACTATCATTACAATAATAGTTTGTATCATCATTATGATAGCTTTAATGTTCTTTGTACAGAAAACAAAGCCGGGTCAGGCAATGCGTGCTGTATCTGAAGACCGTGGTGCCGCACTTCTTATGGGTATCAATGTAAACGGAACGATTGCTCTCACATTTGCAATCGGCTCAGGACTTGCAGCTATCGCAGGTGTACTTCTCTGCTCTGCTTACCCAAGTCTTACACCTTACACAGGTGCCATGCCCGGTATCAAAGCGTTCGTTGCCGCCGTATTTGGTGGTATCGGTTCAATCCCGGGAGCATTTATAGGCGGTATTCTTTTAGGTGTTATTGAAATATTTGGTAAGGCCTATATTTCATCACAGATGGCAGATGCAATTGTTTTTGCTGTACTTATTATCGTCCTTCTTGTTAAACCGACAGGACTTTTAGGCAAAAAAATTCAGGAAAAAGTATAGGAGGCAGGTATATTATGTCAAAGAAATTATCTAAACAAAAATTAAATGATATTATCACTTATGGTATAGTTATAGCTGCTTTTATTATAATGCAGATTCTTATAAATGCCGGAGAGATTTCTTCTCTCTTCCAGGGACTTATGGTTCCTTTGTGTACTTATATCATTCTCGCCATTTCGCTTAATCTTGTCGTAGGTATTCTCGGAGAATTAAGTCTTGGACATGCCGGCTTTATGTGTGTCGGTGCTTTCACAAGTTCCTTCTTCTCAAAAGCTACACAGGATACTATCACAAACGGAACACTTAGATTTTTTATCGCACTTCTAATAGGAATAGCGGTGGCAGCTATATTCGGAATTATAATAGGAATTCCTGTATTGAGATTAAATGGTGATTATCTTGCAATAGTTACACTTGCATTTGGTGAAATCATCAAGAACCTTGTTAACGTTCTTTTTATAGGAAAAGATTCAAATGGATTTCATTTTTCAACAAAAGATGCGGTAAGTTTAAATCTCGAACCTGACGGAAAAATTATCGTGAACGGTCCTCAGGGAATTACGGGCACACCTAACGATTCAACATTCTTTATCGGTTTTATACTTATTCTTATAACATTGTTTATAGTATTAAACCTTATACATTCAAGAGACGGTCGTGCTATCATGGCTATCCGTGACAACAGAATTGCCGCTGAATCAATCGGTATAAACATTACAAAATATAAACTTATGACATTCACTATATCTGCTGCAATGGCAGGTGCAGCCGGTGTCCTTTATGCACACAACCTCTCAAATCTCACAGCTAATACAAATAACTTCGGTTACAATATGTCTATAAACATTCTTGTATTTGTTGTTCTTGGAGGTATCGGAAATATCAGAGGTTCTATCATAGCCGCTGTTGTACTTACACTTCTTCCGGAGCTGCTCCGTGGAATGTCAGATTACCGTATGCTTATCTACGCAATAGTTCTTATTGTCATGATGCTCTTTAACTGGGCACCAAAAGCAATTGAATGGCGTGAAAAACACCTTTCATTTAAGAAAAACAAAAAGGAGGCTGCATAAAATGGAAAATTTATTAGATGTACAAAATCTTGGTATTTCTTTTGGTGGTCTTCGTGCCGTAAACAACTTTAGTATCAACATTAAAAAGGAACAGCTTTACGGACTTATCGGTCCAAACGGTGCCGGAAAAACAACTATTTTCAACCTTTTGACAGGTGTTTATAAACCTGACAGCGGAAAGATTATTCTCGACGGAAATGACCTCACAGGCAAATCCACAATTGAAATAAACAAATCAGGAATTGCAAGAACATTTCAGAATATAAGACTGTTTTCACAGCTCACCGTACTCGACAATGTAAAAACAGGTCTACACAACAATCATCACTATTCAACACTTGACAGCATACTTAGGCTTCCACGTTATCATAAAGTTGAAAAAGAAATGAATGATATTGCTATGGAACTTCTTGAAGTGTTCGGACTAAAAGATGATGCATATGTTGAAGCACAGAATCTCCCTTATGGACAGCAAAGAAAACTTGAGATTGCACGTGCACTTGCAACAAATCCTAAACTCCTTCTTCTCGATGAACCTGCTGCCGGCATGAATCCAAACGAAACAGAAGAATTAATGGATATGATAAAATTTGTAAGAGACCATTTTCATATGACAATTCTTCTCATTGAACACGACATGAAACTTGTAAGCGGAATATGCGAGCAGCTTACCGTACTTAATTTCGGCGAGGTTCTTGCACAGGGCGATACATCAGACGTGTTAAACAACCCACAGGTTATCAAGGCATATTTAGGTGAATAATTATAGAAATGAGGGATAAAATTATGGCGATGCTTGAAGTTAAAGATTTAGAAGTATATTACGGTATGATACAGGCAATCAAAGGTATCTCTTTTGAAGTAAATAAAGGTGAGGTTATCGCACTTATCGGTGCCAATGGTGCCGGCAAAACTACTACTCTTCACACTATCACCGGTCTTCTCTCTCCTAAAAAAGGAAGTGTTATTTTCGAGGGAAAGGACATAACAAAGATACCTGCACATAAAATTGTATCAATGGGAATGGCTCATGTTCCCGAAGGCAGACGTGTTTTTGCGGATTTAAGCGTGTACGAAAACCTTAAATTAGGTGCATACACACGAAAAGATAAAGAGAATTTAAACAAAGATTTAGAAAATATATATAAAAGATTTCCAAGACTTGCCGAGAGAAAAAATCAATCAGCAGGTACATTGAGCGGCGGTGAGCAGCAGATGCTCGCAATGGGACGTGCACTTATGTCAAAACCATCTATTATACTTATGGATGAGCCATCAATGGGACTTTCACCTATCCTTGTCAATGAGATATTTGATATTATCGAGTCTATCAGCAAATCGGGCACTACTGTTCTTCTTGTAGAACAGAATGCTAAAAAAGCTCTTTCTATCGCAGATAGAGCATATGTACTTGAAACCGGAAAAATTGTCACAAGTGGAAAAGCAAGTGACCTGCTTGAAGACGATTCGATAAAGAAAGCTTATTTAGGTGAATAAATAGCCAAACTCTAGCGAGTTTGGCATTAGAATCTACTACTCTTTACTTTATATCTTTAATAAAAATAAAGGAGGTATTACTATGGGAAATATGATTATTACTGTTTCACGCCAGTATGGCAGTGGCGGAAAGACTATCGCTGCCATGCTTGCCCAGAAACTTGGTATCAACTGCTACAGTCGTGAAATTCTTAAAATAGCTTCTGAGGACAGCGGAATCAATGAAAGGCTTTTCGGTATGTCAGACGAAAAACTCCGCCATGCCGGATGGCTTAAAACATTAAGCCATACTTATACAGGTGAACTTCTTCCTCCTGAAGATAAGGGCTTTACTTCCGATGACAACCTTTTTAATTATCAGGCTAAGACAATAAAGGAACTTGCCGAAAAGGAATCCTGCATCATTGTAGGAAGATGCGCAAACTACATTCTGAAAGACAACCCTAATGTACTCAGCGTGTTTGTTCATGCCGATGAAAACTTCTGCCTTGCAAGGGCCATGGAACGTAACAGTTTCAGCGAGAAAGAGATGAAAAAATTTATTGAGCGCACTGATAAATACCGTTCTGACTATTACCGCTATCATACCGGACACCACTGGACTGACGCAAGATATTATGACCTTTGTCTTGACAGTTCAAAACTCGGTTTTGAAAATTGTGCCCTCGAAATAGAGGAATATGCAAAAATCCGCTTTGGAAAATAAATACTAAATCAAAATCTTATAACAGACAGCTATAAATTTCATTCATCCCGTTAATGCGGATGTCTAAAATTTATGGCTGTTTTTGTTTTATATAAAGATTGATATATACGCCTATTTGAATTATATTATTAACAACGATATATTTTAAAGATTCTTATTTAGAATAAAAAACACATGACGCAAGGGTCAAAATACCTTTTGACCTCAACATCATTACATACATATAAAAGGAGGTATCTATGAATTTTTTTGAATTTACCGACAAAGAATTATTTTTCCGCAATGACGGCGAACTTGTAATTATTGCTGCATGGGGTGACAACAGTCTGCGTGTGCAGTCATCACTGATGGATAAAATCCCGGATGGAAATGCTGCTCTTATCAATCCCAATGTAAACAATCCGTCAGATATTGACATCCGTATAATTGACGAACGTCATGCCGTTATCAAAAACGGACTTATCACAGCAAAATTATATGTTCAGGAATGGGGAAATGCTTTACAGATTTCTTTTTATAACGGGCAGAATAAACTTCTGCTTCGTGAAATCAGCAACGGCGGTGCATTGACAAGAAAAGCACGTTATTTTCACACTCTCAACGGTGGCAGTTATAAATTAAAGGTCAGTTTTGAACCTTCACCCTCTGAAAAAATATACGGAATGGGACAATATCAGCAGGAAATTTTTGACCTTAAAGGCTGCAATCTCGAACTTGCACACCGAAATTCACAGGCAAGTATTCCTTTTTATATTTCAAATCTTGGATATGGTTTTCTCTGGCACAACGCTGCCGTCGGAGAAGTCCATTTCGGAAAAAATACTACTGAATGGATTGCCGAAGATACAGACAAGATGGACTATTGGATAACAGCCGGCAACTCTCCGTCACAAATTGAAGAACAATTTGCCTGCTGTACCGGAAAATCCCCTATGATGCCGGAATATGGTCTTGGATTTTGGCAATGCAAACTCCGCTACTACAACCAAAAACAGGTAATCGATGTTGCAAAAGAATATAAAAAGAGAAATATTCCTGTCGATGTTTTAGTTATCGACTACTATCACTGGCCTTATTGTGGCGACTGGCGTTTTGATGAAGAATATTTTCCTGAACCCCAAAAAATGATAAAAGAATTGCATGATATGGGAATTGAAACAATGGTTTCCATATGGCCTCAAGTAGAATGGCACAGCGAAAATTTTGAAGAAATGAAACAGCAGGGACTTCTCGTCAAACAAAATTCAGGCATCGATGTTCAAATGTTATTTCACGGAAACAATGTATTTATGGATGCCACTAATCCACGCACAAGAAAATATGTATGGGAAAAATGTAAAAAAAATTATGCAGATATGGGCATTAAAACATTTTGGCTTGATGAAGCTGAACCTGAATTTACCAATTATAATTATGAACGTTATCAATACCATGCCGGTCCGGTCTCCAAAATTGGAAATATCTACCCTAGAGAATATTCCAGACTTTTTTATGAAGGACAAAAAGAATCCGGACAAAACGATATCGTCAATCTTGTGCGCTGCGCATGGGTAGGAAGTCAAAAATATGGTGCTCTTGTCTGGTCAGGTGATATCTGGTCTTCATATGAAGATTTCCGTAAACAGATATGTGCCGGACTTCATATGGGACTCTGTGGTATTCCTTGGTGGACAACCGATATAGGAGGTTTTCATGGTGGAAATATTGAAAGTGATGATTTCAAAGAACTTTTACTGCGCTGGTTCCAATTTGGAACTTTCTGCCCTGTTATGAGAATACACGGCTGCCGCCAACCATACACCAATTTAAAAAATAATGCGGGCGAAGTCCGTGAAGGAACAGGTGCAGATAATGAAGTATGGAGTTATGGTGAAGATGCAGAAAAAATTATGGTCAAATTCATTCATGTACGCGAACTTATGAAAGACTATATACGTGGTATTATGAAAGAAGCACATGAAAAAGGAACTCCTGTCATGCGTACACTTTTCTACGAATTTCCTGATGATAACTGCTGGGACATTTACGACGAGTATATGTTTGGAAATGAAATTCTTGTTGCTCCTATATGCCATGAGCACGAAACCAGACGAGAAGTTTATCTGCCGAAAGGTCACTCATGGACATCTGCCCACAACGGCGAAGTCTATGAAGGCGGCAAAACCTATAATATCGATGCACCAATCGATACCATTCCGGTATTCCTTAAAGATGGTTCAAATAAATATCTTATTGGAGAAATTTAATGGAGGATATAATATATGAAAAAAATAAATATTGACAATCTGATTTCAGAAATGACACTTGAAGAAAAAGCTTCTCTTTGTTCTGCTGCCGATGCATGGCACACAAAGAAAATCGAAAGGCTTAATCTGCCTTCAGTCATGGTTTCAGACGGACCTCACGGACTTCGCAAGGAGGATGACAGCCCTGCTCATTTTGGACTTCTTGAAAGTATTGAAGCTATATGTTTTCCGACTGCATCAGCTCTCGCATGCTCATTTGACAGAGATTTAATTGAAAATGTAGGAAATGCCCTCGGTAAAGAATGCCAAAGTGAAGATATTTCTGTACTGCTCGGACCCGGTATAAACATGAAACGCTCTCCTCTATGCGGAAGAAATTTTGAATATTTCTCAGAAGACCCCTATCTCGCCGGAGAAATGGGAGCTGCTTTTGTCAACGGTGTACAAAAAAATGACATTGGCACAAGCCTTAAACATTTTGCAGCCAACAATCAGGAATGGCGCAGAATGAGCATAAGTGCTGAAATTGATGAAAGAACTCTCAACGAAACATACCTTACGGCATTTGAAAAAGTTGTAAAACAGGCTAAACCATGGACAATCATGTGCAGCTACAATCAGATAAACGGAGAATATTCCTGTGAAAACAAAGAACTTCTGACTGATACTTTGAGAGACAAATGGGGATATGAGGGACTTGTCATGACCGACTGGGGAGCCATGAATGACAGGGTAAAAGCACTCAAAGCCGGTCTTGACCTCGAAATGCCATCAAGCCACGGTGAAACAGATAAACTTATCGTAAAAGCCGTAAATGACGGTACCCTTGATATTGAAACACTTGATACAGCCGTAAGACGAATACTCACTCTTGTTGACAATTCACTTGATTCAAAAGACAAACATTCAGGCTTTAAATACGATATGGAATGGCATCATGAAATTGCACAGGAGACAGCAGAAAATTGTGCCGTTCTTCTCAAAAATAACGGTGCACTCCCTCTCAGCAAAAACCAGAACATAGCATTTATAGGTGAATTTGCTGACAATCCACGTATTCAAGGCGGCGGTTCAAGTCATATAAACTGCCACAAAATCGATACCGCACTTAATTGTGTAAAAGAACTTGCAGACGTCACATATGCAAAGGGATATAATACAGACAATGAACAGACAGACGAAAACCTCTTAAACGAAGCATTAAATACAGCTAAAAATGCAGATGTTGCCGTAATCTTTGCCGGATTGCCGGATGCATTTGAAAATGAAGGTTTTGACAGAACTCATATTGATATGCCAAAATGCCAGAATGAACTCATTGAAGAAATATGCAAAGTTCAAAAAAACGTAGTTGTTGTATTACATAACGGCTCAGCCATCACTATGCCTTGGCTTGGCAAAGTAAACGCCGTTCTTGAAATGTATCTCGCCGGAGAAGCGTCAGGTGCTGCTGCCGTCAACCTTTTATTCGGCATTGCAAATCCATCCGGAAAGCTTGCTGAGTCATTCCCTATGCAGTTAGAGGACACACCTGCCTACTTAAACTTCCCAGGCAACAGGGATAAAGTAAATTACAATGAAGGTGTCTTTATAGGTTACAGATACTACGACAAGAAGAAAATGAATGTTCTTTTCCCATTCGGCTATGGATTGAGTTATACAAAATTCAGATATGACAATATGAAAATAAACGGTAATGATATATCTGAAAGCGATTTTTCATTTAAAGATAATGAAAACGTAAATGTAAGTGTTGATATAACAAACATAGGCGATGTTGACGGTGCAGAAATCGTTCAGCTTTATATCAGAAATCATATTGACGAGGATAACAGACCTGTCAAAGAGCTTAAAGATTTTGCCAAAGTTAAACTTGCAGCAGGCGAAACAAAAACCGTAACTTTCACCCTGAACTTTAGAAGCTGGGCATATTATAATGAAACCATACATGATTGGTATGCACCATCAGGCGAATATAAAATACTTATAGGTGCATCATCAAGAGATATTAAACTGCAAAAAGCAGTCTCAATAACATCTACAACTAAAATTCCTTTCGTTGTAAATAAATCAACGACTTGTGAAGATGTTGAACGCTTTGCCAAAAACAAAGCTCCGCTCGATGAAATGCTTATGAAGTGTGTGAAAGCACAGCACAAAGAAGAGTCTCCAAAAACCGAAGAAGAAGAACTTAAAGACCTTAAATGCGGCTTTGGAGGTGTTCCGCTTCATTCTACACTTTCATTTACACCTGATGAATTAAAATACGAAGACATACAGAATGCAATAAATGAAATAAATAAAGGGGAGTAAATATTTTTCGCAACAATCTACCTTATCGTATAAACATTGCCTATCCTATTGGCCAACAGGATAGGCATTTTTATTTTCGCTTGTTTCTTTATCTTTTCCCTAATGCATATGTGCATATTTTTCTTTTGTTGCCATCCCCCCTCTGATATGTCTTTCCGATTTGTTCAAGTCTAAGATTTTTCTTACTTCAATTGCTAATGACGAATCTATATTTTCAAGTCTTTCAGTGAGATCTTTATGAACCGTCGATTTGCTGACACCAAATATTTTGGCAGCCTGCCTTACAGTAGATTTATTTTCTATCATATAATTGGCAAGACTTATTGCTCTCTGACTTAATCTTTCATCTGCTATGTATGTATTTTTCCTTCTCCTGTTCCTAAAATTCAGCTTTTCCACTTTAAAAGCTCCTCTTATTTTTTTACATCTTATGAGAAAGCTGTTTATTTTATGACAGGCTGTTAAGGAAATTTATTTTGCCTGAAAATTCTTGACTTAAAATCTATTTTTCATTACACTAAAAATAAATATCAACAATTTATGAACGGAGGAGTTATATGCCATTTATTGATTCAAAAGTAACAGTTTCACTTTCAGCTGAAAAAGAGGAAAATATTAAACAGAAACTCGGACAGGCTATCGGAACACTAGGCAAAACAGAAAGCTTTTTAATGGTTGGTTTTGAAGATGATTACAGCCTTTACATGGGCGGAAACAAATTAGAAAAAGGTGCTTTTGTTTCGGTGCGTGTATTCGGTAAAATCAACTCATCACAAAGCAATGAAATGACAGCAAAAATCTGTCAGATATTTGCCGATGAACTTGATATTCCGGGTCAAAATGTATACGTCACATATCAGGGCATAGCCGACTGGGGCTGGAACGGAAACAATTTCTAATATAATTTTAGTTATTGTTCACACCGACATAATGTTCACATCCGCGTTGTGATTGACAAATAACAGATATGTCATTAAAAACAAATACACAGACAATAATATTCAGATTTATTGTCTGCTCTTTTATTTTTATCTTCTTTTATTTATATATTGCACTAATCTAATCATGTACTTTTAAGCCATGAAGCATTTTTACAAATTCAGGATTGCTATGGTCTACAATCTCACTGTGTCCAAGGTCAAGTTTTGCAATTTCTTTCATATCTTCATCTAAAATCTCAAAATCCCATACATCCATATTCTGTTCCATGCGTTCTTTGTGAACTGACTTCGGTATTACGACAACACCTCTCTGCACATTCCATCTGAGAGCTACCTGTGCCGGTGTCTTTCCGTACTTCTCACCTATAGCAGCAAGAACCGGATGTGTAAATATTCCATGATTTCCTTCAGCAAACGGTCCCCATGCTTCCGGTACAACTCCGTACTCTTTCATAACGCTGAGTGCATTTTCCTGTTGGAAAAACGGATGTAATTCCACCTGATTTACCATCGGTTTTATGTCTACTGTCTCACAAAAATCTGCCAATATATGAGGATAGAAATTGCAAACTCCGATTGCTTTAAGCTTGCCTTCTTTGTACATTTCCTCCATAGCACGGTAAGCACCATAGTAATCACCCATCGGCTGATGAATAAGATATAAATCTAAATAATCTGTTCCAAGTTTTTTCAAAGATCTCTCCACAGCAGCTTTTGCACCTTCATAACTTGCATCCTGTACCCATAACTTTGTAGCAATAAAAAGTTCTTCTCTAGGCACTCCGCATTTTGCGATTGCTGCTCCAACAGCTTCTTCATTCATATAAGCTGCTGCCGTATCGATAAGACGATATCCGCTTGCAATTGCATCTGTGACAGCTTTTTCGCACATATCAGCTTCAGGAACCTGAAAAACTCCAAATCCGAGAAGCGGCATTTTTAATCCGTTACTTAATGTAGTGTATTCCATAATTTTACTCCTTTCAATTCTCTTATAACGTTGTCTGGTGTAATGTATCATTGATACAGTACACTGGTTATTTTCCATTTTTAATGGAAGATTTAAAGAATTATCTCTTAAATTCATTGTCTAAATTATAGTGTTAAATTCCTCAAATGAACAATATTTAATTTTTATACTGCTATTTATTTAATGAATACTATATATTGATTTATAATATAAATCTGCTAAACTGTTAATTAAGTAAAACAAGGAGGTTTTTAATCATGTTAGAAACATACCAGCTTGAGCAGCTTATAGCTTTTGCAGAATACAAAACTCTGTCCAGGGCAGCCGAAGTCCTTCATATTTCACAGCCTTCTTTAAGCCGTACTATGCAGCAGATTGAAAGTGAATTTCAGGTTTCTCTCTTTGAAAGACAGAAAAATAAAATCACTCTTAATGAAAACGGCAGGCTTGCAGTCTCCTATGCCAGAAAGATAGTGGATGATGTTAATGACATGGTATTCCATGTGCGTTCATTTGACCGCATGAACAATACAATAAGCGTTGGCTCATGTGCTCCTATGCCAAGCCAGCTGCTGACAAAACTGCTCCGCAGCATTTATCCTGACATGACACTTTCCTCCGAAGTAAAAAAGACTGACGTTTTAACAGTCGGTCTTTTTAATGATACATATGATTTTATAATTCTTCCGCAAAAACCTGATAATACAAGCGGACTCTTTATAAAAACTTTTTCAGAAGAACACCTGATGTTTTGTCCTACAGACACACACAAATTTGCACATGAGAGAAGCTTGCATCTTTATGACATAAATGGTGAAAACATGATAGTCATGCCAAATCTCGGTTTTTGGCGTGATATAATCGACGAAAAAATGCCCGATTCAAAATTTTTTGAGCAGACAGACCGCACGGCATTTGAAGAACTTATCCAAGCCTCAATACTGCCTTATTTCACGACTGACATTGCTTTTAATGATTACATACAGCCACAAAATCGTGTGTATATTCCTCTCATTGACCCTGAGGTAAACGTAACATTTTTCCTCATTGTCAAAGAAAGTAAAAAACAAAAATTTACGCAAGTGTTTAAAAACATTTGATTATATCTGCTGCATCTGCCTATATTCCAAACATTTCAGCACATATTTTCATGCCTGAATCAGTTTTGAATATTTTGTTATATGCATGCTCAACCGCATCTTTTGACAAGCCATCCTCATACATATTTACAAGGAAATCTGCCTCAACAAGAATTTGATAATCTATCCCATTTATGTCATCATATGTATGATGATGGGCTATAAGATACATAACTCTCTCTGCTACATCTTTCGCAAATCCAAGCTTTGCAAGCAATTTTTCTGCAAGCGCAGGTCCCTCTTTTTCCTGAAGTTTTCCATCGCAATTTCCATATTTTTCTTCACACAAATGTATTCCTATATCGTGAGTCAATGCCGCAGCTTCAATAATAAACAATGTGTGCTCATCGACATTTTCCATTTCAGCAATAAGCTTCGCATAACTGTGGACTTTGCAAAAATGCTGTATTCTTTTCGCATCTCCGTTGTATAATTTTATCATTTCATAATGTAATTTATTTAACATATAATTCCTTCTTTCTTTATCTGCAGTTATTTTTATATCCGATACTTTATACATTATATTTACTTTTCATGTTATTGTGAACTACCCATTGTCTTAAGCCAATGGGCTTCCTGCTTCATCGACCTCGTAACCTACTATCTCCACAGGCGTTAATTTGGGC